>Ga0335079_10002569_pt1 | contig 20900 bp, 5 predicted proteins | sample Lox_Sample_33_FD_206719 | JGI IMG/M metagenome (GOLD analysis project Ga0335079, IMG submission 206719) | Soil microbial communities from Loxahatchee National Wildlife Refuge, Florida, United States - Lox_Sample_3.3 | ecosystem: Environmental > Terrestrial > Soil > Wetlands | place: USA: Florida... | reverse complement strand
GGTTCGGCTTCCGTCTTAAACGAGCCTGAGTCTTCAGCCATGTGCCAAAGCCGCGTCGAGACGGTAAGCTCCCAAACATTTCCGGACGGTTTGTTGTCGTCGATCAGTATCGGTACAGTCTCATAAATCTTAGTGATGAGGCTCGCATCCGCGCGCGAACGGCAGATGGGAGCGGTTCGCGTGTTGGGGTTTATCAGGCCGATTTGAGCGGGCGAGAGTGTAAATCGCCTTTCCAAATCGGCTGTTTGATCGACCCGACGCAGAAAGAACGAAAACTCGGTTGGGCGTTCGCTTCGCGGCCGGAATGTCAGTAAGGCGAACCGGAACGAATGATGGACGCTCGGGAAAATGAACTCCTCATTTTCAAAGGAGGTGAGCCGATCGAGTCTCCCGTCAGCAATGAGACGCGCGAAGAATGGAGCGGTAGTAGCATCGGTGGCGATGCCGGTGGGAACGATGATCCCAACTCGTCCGCCACTACCGACAAGGTCGGAGGCGAGTTCGGCAAACAGTGCGTAAGTGTTGACATCTCCACGACCTGTAAGCGGGAAGCGGCCACTTTCCCGCGCAAAGATGGAGGCCGCCTCGGCCAGTCGCTTTGCGGCCTCAAATTCTGCGAATAGCCCTCTCTCGCGCGTGCCCAGCATCGCGTTTTTCAAGTGTTTGATCATTTCGTCGCGGGAAGCCGCGTTTGGAGCCTGGGCGATTTCGGGCTCGCGCGACGCAAAAAACTCTTGTTCTTGCAGCTTTATTCGTTCCCAAGGCGGGTTTCCGAGAACAACATCAAAGCCTCCCGCAGTCATGATGTCTGGGAATTCCAACGGCCAATGGAATGCGCCAGATTTCACTGACGCTTCCTGGGCGGTGCCAATAAGAGGACCGTACACCTGTCCACCCGACAACACTCGCCAAACATGATCCGTGCTGGGGACAGTAATCGTGTTCGGATCGTCGGGAATCGGAGCCTTGCGCAAGAGGAAGGCCGCCACATACAAGTCACAGGCCACCCGCCATGTCCACCATTTGGGATCGGTTTTGACCTTTTCGAACCTACGGCGTTTCTCGGAAACCTCAGCGGTGTCATCCTCCGGCAACGCGCGGATGGTCTGCACGGTACGACCGAGCGGCGGCGGAGCCGGGAGGCCGCCTCTCCCGTTTGCGAAGTCGAGCGTGCCTTGGCCATCGCGTTCTGCGCGGTTTCGTCGATCCAGGAATTTCGCTGCGTTCTTGTCATCTCCCGAGAACGCCCTATACGCCGCATCGGGTATACCGTTGCGCAGCGCATCGAGGCTGGCGATACCCAGTAGAGAGTCTCCGCACAAAATGTTCGCGTCGAGAAAGCCAAGCGGCTTCCCGGGTTCGACCGTCTCGATCCACAGCGCCACTTTAGTTAATTCGACGGCCATAGGATTGCGGTCGACGCCGTGGATGCACGAGCGCACGGCGTCACGCAGAGCGTGGCGGTAGTCGTGTGCGGAGGCAACTCCGCCGGTTCGAGCGCGCGCCAGTCGCGTAGCAATTCTGCGTGCGGCAGCGAGCAGGAAGTGGCCCGAGCCGCACGCCGGATCGAGGACCTTCACTGTGAGCAGGCTTTGAGCGGGATCGTTCGATTCGGCCTCTACACGCCCTAGGACGGGGTCGAGTGCACTGTCCAGCAGTTTCTGCACCAAGCCGTCTGGCGTGTAGTAACTCCCCGTTGTCTTCCGCTCGTTGCCTTTGCTTTCAGGTCCTTCAACAAACGCCAATGCCCGGCCATGGGCGGTCAAAAATGGCGTGAGTTCCAGGAGGCTTTCGTAGACGGAACCAAGTTCTTCGGTTTCCATGTCGCGCCAATTGACCGGCACAATGCCAGTACCATCCTTGAGCCAAGCAAGGCGGTAAACAGATTCCATCAAGGACCGGTTTGAGAGTTTTGCATTCTCCAAGTCGGCGGCAGCATTACTCTCAAAAAGGCCGCCGAGGGCCGGCAGCCCAAGGAGTGGCTCGCCGTGAGCCAGTCCGCGAAAGGTAATGAGCAAACCCTCCCAGCGATCAATATGCTGATCCCACGCCGAGCGCCGCACGGCGCGATCACGCAACGCGCTTGCCGAATAGCCTTCGAGATATAGCCGCTGGGATGCGGCGGACACATCGGCGGGCTGCAGTAATCCGCGGTCTTCTGCTGCGAGCAGAAAAATGAGGCGGTAGACGAGGCGAAGCAATTGCCGAAAGAAGTCCGGCAGGGGTAGTTCTCCCCGGCCAATACGATCGCGCAGCCCGCCGTTTTCTGGATGGGAAAGGAACCCGGTGCCCAGCGCCAGCAGCGCCGCTTCCACCCCGTCGCGCAGCCGGTCCCTGGCGACAAGGCCTTCCGCCGCTGCAGCCTCGCGCCAGTGTTCGATGATACTTTCTGCTCCAGGACCGCCGTCTGCTCCGAAACGAGAAGCATGCGCAAGTAACCAGAAGGCCGTGAAGTCCGCGAAGTCTTCTCCCTCGACGATTTCCCGCAGGTTCAACTCGACGTAAGCAGGCCGTGTCAGACTGGCGTTGTCACGCACCAAGCGCAAGCATTCCCCGTTCGTGCAGAATCCCCACAAAGCTCCTTCATGGGCGCTGAGCCAATCCTGCACTGAAGTCGCGGCGGAGCGACGCCGTCCCTCCGAAGTCAGGTGCGGACTTGCGTGGTCTAAGTCGTCCGATGGGGGCACGACCACGATAGGAATGTGTCCCCCGTGCGCTTCGAGCGCGACGCCGTGCTCGTCCTTCGAGCGGTGCACGTCCGCAAATCCGAACACGTCCCGTATCAGGGAGTGCGCGAATATAATCGTCGTGTGGCGGGAAGCATCTTTCTTCGCAGATAAGTCCCGGTACAGAGCATCCGCAATACGGAAGTAGCGGGCAATTTCATCACGAAGTGCTAGGCCTTTGGGGATGCCATAATCCGCTTCCGACTGCGTCCCGGCTTCCCGCGCAGCGATGCGTGCAAGCATCGCCGAGGAAATGAGACCGCCCTCCAGCGTGATTGCGTCGAAGAGGGATGCAGCGGGTTTGCGCGCGGCAGGCAAGTATCAGGCGCCTCCGGGAATCTGAACAAAGATCCCAATCACATCTACCGGGAGCACAGGCTCGACGCTGACGCGGGGCACGTTGATTCCGGCGCTACGCACCCGGGCGTGATCCTGATTTAGGGTGCGTGCGCGTGTTCGCGCGTAGTCTCCAAGGGGGCCACCGAGTTTTTGAGCAGCACGGTTCATAGCTTGTGCAATCACGCGGTCGCGCGCCACCTGGGCAAGATTGGCACTCGCCTGAGAGTAAAGCAAAGCGCGGGCTGCTTCGCCTTGGGCGATGGGCGTATCTGATGTGGCCTCAAAGGCGATGGCCTCCGCCTCCTCGACCAGCAACATCCGTTCACGCCGCCCGTGGAGCGTGAGCTTGAAGCGCAGCCGAACAAGGAGAGTTGTCGTGGTCGCTGCAACGGTCGAGGTCATCCAGGCGCCGGCGCGTCCCAATGCCGGTAGCATGTCCGCTCCCGGACTGAGCGTACTTTCGAGCAACATCTCTGCAAGACTGGAGGGCAGCGGGTGGCTTCGGAAAACGATTTCGGTGCCCGCTGGCGCAGGTTCCTCGAACGCCAGGCGCACTGTACCTTCGAGTCCACGGGCAGCAAGCCTCTCGCGCAGAACAGGCGGCAAGGCCGCAAGATGGGCTTTAATGTGCGCGGTGGTTTCTTCAAGCGGCGCATCCAAGCGGCCCATCGCGCGTGAAACGAATCGGTGCACGTCTGCCGGAGCGCCGAGTATCTCCCGCCAGCGCCGCCATTCGGGCGCAACTTCCTCGGGCTTGATAGCGTGCTGCGCAAAACGGGCCCTCGATCGGCGCTCGCCCTCCGAGGCATCCCGCCATCGGACATCAAAAGACTCGGCATCGGCCGCAAGACCGAAGTCCAGGCTCATCTGCCGCGTCCGTCCGTTACGGAGGAGCACGGCGTTCATCAGCGCGCCGGTGACAGCGGATCGCTCGTCGGGAAGCGGAACAGTTACTCCGGTCGCTTGGCGGATGGCTTCGGCTTTGCGCAAGATGACGTCGAGCACCGCGCCATCGATCGCGCTGTCGGGTGAGAACATGAGCACCGAACGCACTTGCGTCGCGGGCTGGCCGAAACGGTCCACTCGGCCTTCGCGCTGCTGATGACGCGTTGGATTCCACGAGAGGTCGTAATGGACGACCGTGTCGAACAAGGTTTGGAGATTGATGCCTTCAGACAAACAGTCGGTGGCGACCAGCAGACGCTGCTCGGCGCCAGCCATGTCTCCCACGCGTGCTCGCCTTTCTTCCGCCACTAACGCGCCCGTAACAGCCTCGATGCGTAATTTCGGGAATGCCTTGCGTAGCGCGGTGGCCACATGATCGGCAGTCGCAATGAAACGGCAAAAGACGACGGGATTCGCTCCTTGGGCTATCAGCGGCTCCAGGATCTCGACGAGTGCCGTCACCTTCGGGTCACGTGATTTCCTCAGGCGATCGGCTTGCTCGATAAGGCTCTTAAGCGTTCCGGTAGCATCAAGGCCGGGCGTTGGCTCGATATCAATGGCTTCCCCCTCGTCGTCGAAGAGCTGGTCCACCAAGCGCTCAGAGTCGCTCGCGAGGCGGTTGCGCAACGCGCTCGCGGCGGCGGCTGGCGACGAGCCCACGCAGCGCATAAGTGAGAGCGTGCCCCAGAATGCTAATCTGCGACGCGTCTCGTCCCCACCCTCACCGGAGACTGCGCCCAGGCAGTAGTCGAGCACGGCTTCGTGAAATGCCCGGTGATTCGCGTCAAGCGAATAAGGCCGTTCTGTGGTTACGTGTTTCGGAAAAGCCCGGTCTTCGCCCCAGTCGCGCCCGGTGATGTCGGCACGTCTGCGCTGCACGAGATGACGTGCCAAACGGATGCGCAGCGGCTCATCGTCAAGCGCTGCACCTTGAAACGCCGAATCCAGTAGCCCCAGTAGACGGTCGAAGGCTTGCTCATCGCCGCTATGCGGCGTGGCCGTAAGGAGGATGAGGTGACGTTCAGGGTCTTCTGCAAGGCGTCGCAACAGTTCGAAGCGTTGATGGCGTCCTTGGTGGGTACCGACGCAGGCGTGTGCTTCATCGACCACGACAGTCTTGGGGCAGGCGCGGGCGAAGCTCTCGCGCCGACGGTCAGCCTTGATGTAATCGAGGCTCACCACGGTGAAGGCATGCGCCTCGAATATGGTGTGCGTGGCCGGGAGACTTCGTTCCAACCGCGCCGCCGATGAAGCGGTAACCGCGACAGCCTCGATGTCGAATTTGAGGCGTAGCTCGGTGGTCCATTGCTCGACCAGATGCGGCGGGCAAAGGATAGCGAAACGGTCGATTTCGCCGCGGTCAATAAGTTCGCGAAGCACGAGCCCCGCCTCGATCGTTTTGCCGATACCCACGTCATCGGCAATCATCAGGCGGACAGTCGGCAATCGCAGCGCCATGAGCAACGGCACGAGCTGATAGGCGCGTGGCTCGAATCCGAGTTTGGCGGCGGAACGAAACGGTCCGGCTCCCCGGCGCAAGGAAAGCCGGAGCGCTTCCGAAAGTAGCCTAGCCGCCTCTTGTGTTGCGATCTCATGCGGAGCAGGCTGAGCGAACCGTGCGGGCCTCACAGGCTCGCGTTCCAATGCTGGAAGGAGGAGTTGGACGTCCGCTTCACCCCCGGAAAGCGGTCGTAAACACAGCCAATCGGTTTCAGGCGACGGCAATGTCACCCACTCGCGGCCCCGAGCGAATACCAGGTCGCCCGGCGCGAAGGTTTCGCTCATTCTCCCACTCCAAGCAGGCGGAGGAGATCATCCGGTGGTGTTGCACCCGGCGCGTCCGGCAGTTGCACGGCGACAAATCCAAGCGCATCGAGAGCCGAGACGACGTCGGCGCCCAAAGGAAGAGAGGTGGCGGCGACGAGATGAGAGCGCCATGCCAAGGGAAATACGGTCTCTGAGACGACCAGTGGCGTGGGGTCCGGTGAGGGCAAACGCCATAAAGCAACAGCCGTGCGCCATACCCCGTCCACATCGCCCGCGGGACGGCCCGACATCCGCACATGAACCCGCGCCATGCGCACCAGCACCGACAGAAGCTCGGGGTCCGTGCGATCGATCAATTCGTGGTCGGGTTGGTTGTAGTAAGAGAGGAGGCAGCGGTAACACCCCCTCACGCATGCGGCTTGTGGGTCGTTGTTCAGAAGATCTGGATCTCCGGCTTCGATAGCGGCGTCCAGATTCTCGTAGTGCATCAGGGCAAGGGCCGCACGCGCAATTTCGGCGAGACACTCAGGCTCTCCGACCAAACGGCTTAAGACGCCCGCCCCGCCTTCCGTGGCCTCAAAGGCCAGAATGGCCTTTCGATCCTCGCGCGACGGCACAGGCTCGGTCAGCGTCTCCCCTTCCTCCAGTTGAAACACGGACTCCAGCCCGCGCGTGAAAGCGTGCTGCAAGGTGGTAATCGTGGCTTCGGACTGGACCTCGTGGGCGAGCCGCAACAAAGCAGCGTTCTTGCTGTCTTCCACGATGGGAACAATGCGCTGCGAGACGGCCCCGTCGGGGCCTTCTTCGGCGTCACCTTCGGTGGGACTGCCGGTCCAGCGCCCGCTTGCGGGATCGATGCCGAATCCGAGAATGCTTTTTTCCCTGCGGCGGCGCAGACCTTTATTCACCCGAGTGATGGTTGTCCCAGACGCATAGTCAATGGAGAGAACAGGTCCGTCCGCATCACTCGCCACGGCGGAAGCAACATCCACGCGACCATCCCGTCGCGGCCATGCAAACACCGTCTGGATATCGAACCCCTGACGCTGGCGGTCTTCGTCATTTGCTGTAATCCGCTCCGCAGGCTGTGTCTCCACATTATCGATACGGACGATGTTGCGAATGGGCTGGGCCGCGGCGAAACTCGCGTTGCACGCATGACAACGCTCGGGTTCGTCTACGTGGGCGGCGCCGCACTGTTCGCAGACATAAAGCGTCTTGGTGGCGAGCCGTCCTTCGGAGGTTCGCAGTTCAGGCGCAACCTTGGCCTTGTGTACTCGGAAAGCTCGGCCCTCGTGATAAATGAGGCTGCGCGGGCCGAATTCGGCAATCGCGAGAAACCGTGCCCGCTGCAGGTAAGCTGCTTTCGGGCCGCCGCTACCCACGGCTGGCACGTACGCGTACACCGGCAAGCGCGGGAAATTATAGCCGGGCAGAAAGCCTTCCGTCGCCAAGTAACGGTATGTGTAGAAATCCGAACCCCCAGTGTCTCTGCCGCGTTCCAGAAGCGCCAGTTGTTCGTTTGCCTGCGCTTGCGCGAGCTTTGCTTCCCGGCGCTCCTTCGCACTAATGCCGTGCATTTCCGATTTGCGGTTGGCTTCGGTGAGCTGACTATGCGCGCCTTGGTAGAGTTGCCGCCAGCGCTTAAACGCCGCCGAGAACCGCTCGGGAGCCTCCGCCGCAATTGTCTCTACGAATGCATCGCGGGATGCGGCCCACGGCGCTTTGGAAGCGGTGAGTTCTGAATCAATGCTGTTGAGAATACGCCGCATACTGCCTGCGGCTCGCACCTGAAGCGCCGGATCGGCCACCGTGCTCGCGATCTCATCGCGCACCGGTAGATCCTCCTTCGCGAGATTGAGCACGTGCGGTATGTCCTCGTGAAGATCCTGGCCCGATTCGGCGAGCCACACTGCATGGAGGTGGGCTTCGACGAGGTCGCGGTTGGCCAGTTCCAATGCGGGGGGCTTCACGATGCCACTCACCATCTCGTCGGGTTTGCCGAAGTAGTGCTGGTCATGGGGGCTTTGAGCCGCGCAATAGGTGATGACCAAGGCCGCCTGGCCTGAGCGCCCGGCGCGGCCAGAACGCTGAGCGTAATTGGCAGGAGTCGGAGGGACGTTGCGAAGATAAACCGCATTCAGCGCGGAAATATCCACGCCCAATTCCATTGTGGGTGAACAAAACAGCGCGGGCAGAAAAACATTGGGTTCGCCCTCCTCGCGGAGCCTGTCCTTGTTGGCTTCCAATCTTTCTTTGTCGTCATCGCCCCAGCGGAAGCGCCACTCGCGCCATTCGCGGCGTTCCTGCTCGACCTGCGCGGTATGTTCGCGGCCTTCGAGTCCAAACAAGCCTTCGCCACCCTGGCTTAACGCATCGGCAAGCGTCTCGTACAAGCTTACGAAGTAGGGATTCGGCGGACGGTCATGGGCGCGCGAAGCCCCAACGACAAGCCGGACAGCGTTGGCAGCGAGCCTCCATCCTTCCAGGTCAAACGTTGTCGGCACACGCCGGACGAGCTGGTAACGCTCTGCGGCTGCAAGGAGCGCGTTGACCACGTCTATGTACGTACGGCCTGACAGACGATCTCCCCAAATTTCGGATCGATTAAGCTGGCGCGCCAGTCTGCTTCTGGGTCCTCCACGCACAATCAGCGGCTCACCGCGTAAGCCCACTTCATCGCGGCCAGGAGCGTCGATGAGCAGAGCGGAGGCGATGCGTGGATTCTCCTGCTGCGAAAACGACCACGGGTCGCGAAGTGCCTGGCGGGCAGCAGTGCTGATCATGTCGATTGCACCCGGATCGAGCGCGTCTGCGGTGACGGCGAGTCCGCGGCGCAACGTGTCGAGGATGATCATGAGCGCGCGCTTTTTAAGCTCAGGCGGAAGCCGGCGAAGTTCCAAGGGGGCGGCGGCGAACGCATCATCGTCCGCGGATAGTTCATCCACGGCGACATAGTTTGCGCTGACGAGGCCCAGTTCTTCGAGGCTCGGATTCGTGAAGCGCCAACCGCGCCGCTGGTCGGCCCAGACGCGATGGCCTAGCACCCGCGCAAGCGTACGCTCGGCGTCGATCAGACCCACGCCCACGATATCAGGCCGCGAAAGCCATTCCGCGCGCCTCGCCTTATTAACGGCGGTAAAGCCCAGTGCCGCCTGAACCCGCCTGCCGAACTCGTCATCGCCCAAACCGTCTGCACCGGCTGCGCGAACGGCCGCAAGGGTTCCCGCGCGGAAGAGCGACACAAAGAGAAAGTCGTTAAAGTGGCCCGCTTGAAGAGCCGCGTCCTGGCGGTTGTCGGTGAACCCCAAGAGCTTTCGTTTGTGGGCGTGTATGTCATGCGAGGGCACATTCATCCACCGCAGCGTGCTCGATACCAAGAGTGTTGTGGCTGAACTGCGGCCTTCCGCTGAAAGGCCGGCGAGTTTGTTGATTTCACGTGCCTGTCCAGGCGGCTGGTCTTTGCAGGCTAGACAAAAACGGAACTTCCCAGGAATAAACCAGGCGGGCCTGCCCGCACCGTTCACCGCGCCGGACGCATCGACGTGGATTCGGCGCGGCGCTATCTTTCGCCGATCAGAGCGAAGGCGCCGCGCCCCGCCCGGCCCGATTTCGGTCCATTCTTCGGGATAGTCGTCAGGCTCGCCACTGAACGAAAAGTCCGGGTCACCGCTCGGTTCAGGCAGCAGATAACCCGATTCTTCGAGCGTATCGTCCTCGTCCAAAGGCGTCTCGTCGATCGAGCGCGGCAGCGCGCGCCGCACACTCTGGTCGTCGCCCAGCACAACGGGATGATATTCCTGTCCGCACGCCCGGCAGAAAAAAGTCGGATAAAGCCGTGCGTCCGGTTCTTCCGGGTCAAATCGCTGGCCGTCGAGTGTAACCCGGCGAAGACCGGGCGCTTTGAGCGTTGCGTACACATGCCCTGCACCAGAGATAAAGCGGTGGAGCTTGAATGCAAGAAAAGCGCGCTCCCCAGAGCCACCCCTTTGTTTGCTGGGCATGCTCATGACCGTGAGCATCCGCTGAATCTGCGCTCGGCAACGACCGATTTCCCGCTGCGTGCTTCCGGCCAGACGGCGCGCGGCGGCCTCCACCGTGACGGGCTCGCGGCGCTGGAGGCGCTGGCCATCCAAAAGGCCGATTTCCATTTCGATCCAGATCGCAAGAGGGTGACCCCGTAGCTGCGCGTCAGTGAGGGCGTCTGTTATCTTCCCGTCAACCGCTGCGGAAAGCGCCGCTGGCGACAGACGTACCGAAGGGGTGGTTGCGCGCTCCAGGCTCTCGTCGATGACGGCGTCGGCTGAAACGTGCGTGCCGAAGAGTCGCGAGGCGACGTTCGCAACCGCTGTGGCGCGCGCCATGTCTTTACCTTCGCTTGCCATGGTGGCGGACGTGCCGATGCAAAGAGGGGGCTTCTTCGAGCACAGCCGATCGCGCACGCGGCGCACCAGCATGGCCACGTCTGCGCCCTGTCTGCCGCGGTAGGTGTGGAGTTCATCGAGAACCAGGAAATCGAGTCCCTCGGCGTTGGCTATGACGGCGCGGTCCCGGTCGCTCTGACGGGTCATGAGTAGTTCGAGCATCATGAAATTCGTCAGCAGGATGTCCGGTTTGGAGGTTCGCACCTGCTCGCGCTCATCCGTCGTCTCTTGGCCGGTGTAGCGGGCGAAGGTGGGTTTAAGGCCGTCGGGCAATCCAGATTGCTCCACGAATTTCTCCAACTCCTGCATCTGGCTGTTGGCCAGCGCATTCATCGGATAAATAATGATGGCTCGCGTCCGCGGCGCCTCACCTGCCGCGCGAGCCCGTATGGCCGCATCAACAATCGGAATGTAGAAGCACAGGGATTTGCCGGAACCCGTGCCGGTCGTTACGACAAAGCTGTGACGTGCCGTCGCCTTGGCTACTGCCTGCGCTTGGTGACGATAGAGCGTGATCGGTTCGCCTTCCATGCGGAATACTTTGGGTGTGTCGGCGTGCAAAAATCCTTCGGCAACAAGTTCCTGTATGTTCGAGGCGCGCTCGTAGTGCGGGTTGATCCGGATCAGCGGTTCTGGCCAGAACCGACCCGTCGCGTATAGGGCATCGACTTGAGAGCGGATGTCCTCGGCGCGAACCTGTGTGAACGAGCGGGCGAACCGCTCGTAATCATTGATGACAGCGCCGTCGAGATCAAAGACATCCATAAAGTGGCTCTCAAGGGGCCGCAGCCGGGTCACCATCCCAGATAAGTCCCCGGTTGACCGCGCTTTAGCCGCAAAATCGGTTTTGAACAAACCAGCATAGCCGAAATCAACTCGGTGGGTTGCTTCCGTGCTCGATAGGTAGGGCCGAGATCAGGTAGGACGGGCAAAAATGCCATTCACGCCCGTTTTTTCCGCTCCGTCCCCAGCGCTTCTCGAAATATGCGGACAGCTCTTACTGAACAATTGAGAGAGAGGTGAGGACTTCGATCATGCCTTCGGTGATCGTCAGCGCCAGCCCAGGCCGAACGGGCCGGCCATTTGCGACTACCCGCCCGGGATGCTGCGTAGACTGGTGCATAATCCGCACAGCTTGCATGAAGTGATAGCTGAGCACCGAAAACGCGCTCGTTTTCTTATCCAGCTCGTTCCTCAATGTTTCAAGCATTTCACCGAGATTCTGTTTTGTGTTGCTGGGTGGGCGGAGGAAAGCGTGTAGCAGCGCCTCCGAAAGAGATGCGGCGGAATTCACAATCGCATAAGGATTATGCGCGACAATGGCCTGCTCCAAGTTCTTCCAATGAAGTTGGGCCTCTGCTCGCACCGCAGCATCCGTGATCTTCGAGAAGTCCGGGGTCGGCAGACCGTGAGGCAGTTTCACTGGAGAGAGTATGAAAATGCAGCGGTCGGCGGGATCGGGCTCGGTTGAAATGATCTCCCACAACTCTGAGGCATTCGGCAGTCCGGTCAGGAAGTATCCGCGCTTTCCCTGCCTTAGGTCCTCGATCCACGAATAGGGAGCTCGGGACGTTGTTGCCAAATACGTGGTCGCGTTCGAAGGTGGATGAATGCCGGGAGTATCACGATTGAATACACGCACGGCGCGCAGTGGTGACCCGAACGAATGAGGCACTGGCAGGAGCAGAATAGGATATTCGCCGCGAAGCGTACTCTCTGCGTATTGCAATTGGCCAGAGCGAACGGATTCGGGACCCGCATACCCGGCTTTGAGGAGGCGAGGTGCGGGCAGAACCTGATGAGGTTGACCGCCAACACCGGGAATCCACACCTGATACGACGCTCGGCTGTGGACCAAGTAGAACTCAGGAACATCTTCGATTGTCGGAGAGGCAAAAACTGTTGCGTCGGGTCTGAGTCCTTGCCGCTCAAGTGGAAGATTCAGAGCGCCTCGAACATAGTTCGATAAGGTCAAGCCTCGTATTCGTGCTTCGTTCACCAACATAGCGTGTGCTGCCTCCTCAAGGTCGATCACCAAGCGCTTCTTCTCCACGTCTCTAACTATACTCCTGTACATATGTACATATCAATTCGAGCCCGAATCGGCTGAACACATCGTTGGTCGCGGAGGCTTCTGCCAAGACGGCCAGTAAGGATCGCCTTACCAAAACTGGTCAAGACTCACAAATGTTGTTGCAACATTGTTGCATTGTTGCTAGAATCGTTTTCCGAGGTGGCGAAATGACTGCAGCCGTGGAAACTAGCCAGAAGGAGATAGGGCATCGGCTCGCCCAGATCCGTGAGGCCGCAGGGATCAAGCAGGCAGACCTTGCTAGAAGAATCACATGGAGTCCGGCGGTGTTGTCCCGAATCGAGTCGGGCGACCGGCAGCTCTCGGCTGACGAGTTAACGACGGTGGCGAAGGCCATAGGCACGCCGGAGGCTCTTCAGCTTTCAATGACGCTGAACCGGGATTGGAAGGAGATTCCACGCCCTCCACTGGATCACCCGGACCAAGACCTCCTCTGGGAAGCTGAGCTCGTGTGCCGCGATCTGGTCGCACTCAGGAACCAGCCGGACGTGCGGCATGCGTTCGAGCGTCGGCTTGCTGAATACATCGACGACATCAAGCAAAGTACAAATCGCCTCCTGAGGCGGGAACACGAGGTCGCGTTTATCGGAAGCAAAGGGATCGGGAAATCCACTGCGATCTGTAAGGCAACGGGGCTGGAAGTCCCAGGACAAGATGGCGGAGCGCAATCTCCTGTGTTGGAGGCCGGCGGCGGCGGCGTCACGATATGCGACGTTCATCTGCGAACAGGGCAGGCCCATGGTCTCATGATCGAAGCTTGCAGCGACGACGAAATCCGTGCCCATGTCACGGACTTCGCCGAACACATCATGAAAGGCACTACCGAATCCGACGAAGAGGGAAACGGCGAGGATGAGGCGCGCGGGATTTCGCAGGAAATGGAACGTGCGATCCGAAACCTTGCCGGCCTCAAAGTGCGCCGTGAAAAAGGTGCCGATGGCAGGACGATCCGCCGCGATGAGGCAACGGACCTCGCTGATAAAGCGACTTCCATCCGCGAATTCGTTGTGAACGTGCTCGCGCGCATGGAATTGCATCGGCGAGATCGCCGCGACATCTGGTACACGCCGAGTACCGGAAAGACGCCGCTCGCCTGGCTCAAGGAAACCTTCGAGCAGGTCAACAACGGTCGCCATCCCGAGTTCGCACTTCCGAACCGCATCGAGATCTTCGTGCCCGATCCCTTGCTCGGCGCGACGCACCTCACGGTGAACCTCATCGACACACGCGGGATCGACCGGACGGCCGCACGGGCTGACCTGGAACGGTACCTAGACGAGCCCCATACGCTTGCATTGCTCTGCTCAAGCTTCAATGATGCACCGTCGGTCGCGGCGCATCAGCTGCTGGAGCGCGCGAGACAGGCAGGCGTTCGCCGTCTCGAAGCAAACGCTGCCTTGCTGGTGCTTCCGCGGGCGAATGAAGCGCTCGCCGTAAAAGACGAGGCGGGCGTTCGCGCCGATTCGGTTGAGGAGGGCTACAGCCTGAAGGAAGAATTTGCGGCGATGGCGCTTGAATCGCTTGGCCTGCAAAAACTGTCGATTGGATTCTTCAACGCGTTCGGAGACGACCCGGCCAGACTGCGCGGCCTCATCATGGAGTCCCTTGAAAAAATTCGCCAGGGGTTCAGGGCCCGAATCGGCGAGGCGATCAAAAGTGCTCGAAGCCTTGTGGAAAACCACGAGAAGGAGCAGGTGCAAGAAGTACTTCGCTCGGCGGCAGGCATGGTAGCGACTTGGATTTCCAATAACCGCCAGGTGCCGTCTTTATGCGGCCATGTCCATGACAGCCTCATGTCTCAGATCCACTCCTCCTATGCGGCTACAGTACGCGCCGCGGTTCGGCGTGAAGGAGAATGGCGGAATCTGAGCTACGGCCATCATCTCGGTTTCGGCGCGCGGCGGCTTGCCGTTCTCGCCTTGCAGCCGCTTGTCCAGAAGTTCCTCGACACCGCTGATATCATGGCGGCGGACCCGCAGTTCGCTGAGGCGCGTGACCTAATACAGCAGTCGCGCCGCGTGCTCGAATCCGCTTTCGAGGACTTGCTGCGCAAGGCTCAATTGATGGGTCTGACCGTTTTCAAGGAAGCGCTCAAGCGGGACCCCTCGCTCTGGCTTAACTGCGAAAACGAGTGGGGGCGAGGGCCGGGGTATCGGGAGCGTGTTGCTGATCAGAACCAGAAGTGGTTCAGCGCGGAACCGCGGCGTGATCTGGAACAGGAACTCTGGGACGTTGTCACCCGCGAATGGATAGCGGCCCTTAATCGTCTTTCGTCTTTGCTGGAAACCGACGTAACCGGGCCTGACCCAGTGAACTGACGCCGCCGAGGACGGAGCACTCCCATTATGTCCATGTTCGTCTGGCTGGATTACTCGGAACGCGAACGGCGGAAGATGCTCGACGTCGTCGATCTCTTCCGGGAGCACGACACGCGCGACGAATTGGGTGTTGGCTCGGTCCGCGATGCCTTCGCGGATATGCTCTTCCCCGGCACCAGCACGATCATGACGCGCGCGCGATACTTCCTACTGGTTCCGTGGATGTATCTGAGGCTCGAAAAGCTTCGCATCGGCTCAGCGCAGATCGCCGCCCGGGCGCGGCGGGCAGAGACGGACCTCGTTGACGTCATCGAAAGCTCCGACGACAGCGAAGGAAACATCGGCAAGCTGGCAAGGTCCGCCCTGAAACGCCTGCCGAGTAGCGTCTACTGGCAAGGCCTAAGCGTCTGGGGTATTCGTTCGTTCCAGGGGGCGCAGGCGCAGTATCACCGCAGCCTCGACCGCTACTATGCGCAGATCACGCGCCATGGCGGGCGCGCCGTGGAGCGCGATGTCGAGCACGACGATCTCGTTGCCCCGAACTGGCACGGCGGGCTCCTGAAGGCGCCGGACGGATTTCCCGGCACGTGTTCGCTGAGCCTTACGCGTCCCGAAGCGGAATATCTTGCGGAGCGCATCCGCCTGAGCCCGGGCTCGGCAGGGTCTTTGCTGGCAGAACTTATCGCGCAGCAGAAGCGCTGCGACGATGTGCCCTTCGTTTGGGAACACCCCTACGCGGCGACGCTGCCGCTCAAGCTGGCGGAACTGATCGACAATGCCCGGAATTTCTCCGAGGTGATGCACGGCGCGCCATTGCTTTATAACCTCGTCCTCGCAGAAGAGGGGGAGCGGGACGAAGGCATCACGAGGTATCGCCGGCGGTTCAAGGAATGGGCGCAACTTATATCAAAACGGTCGGCCGCACTCGCGGTCTGGAAGCGCCCACGCTTCTGGGAACTGGTCCGCGTCATCAATCCCCGCATCACGACCCCGACGTACGAATTCATCAACGCGTGGTGGGACCTCGCGCTCACCGGTGACGCGGCGCGTCTGCGCGAGAATACGTCCGTGCGGTCCCTGATCCGCGAGCGGGAGAAGCGCCTGAAGAAAACCCTCGCCCGGATCGGCAATCCGCGCGCGCAGGAATTGTGGAACGGAGATTCCGGCTCCGCGCAGCTTGATTTCCGGTGGGACATCGCGCAAGACCTGCTGCGGGACATCTTCGACGGGCTGGAGTCGCCGGATGCTTAAACCTGACGAGCGGGCCCACTTGCTGGAACTGCTTCGTCCACCGGCCGGATGCCAGCTAGATTCAGCCATCGGGACGACGTTCTCCCTCGATCTCATCAGCGCCCTCATGCTCCCGTTGTCCTTTGCGTTTTTCGACTGGGAGCAGGCCGACGGCGAACTCGTCGCCGATCCGCTCGCGCTTCTGGAAGCGTTGCGGCGGTACGGGGACCGTTTCACGGTGTTCTGCCAGAGCGGCCAGATGCGCCTGCCCGCGAAGTATCCGCCGCTAGTGACATTCCTGGAGCCGTGCCTTTACGAAGTGCAGCCGCCGGACCCTGTCGGCGTCTTTCATCCGAAGACCTGGGCGCTGCGTTTCGCCGCGCAGGAAGGCACGGTGTGGTATCGGGTGCTATGCCTCAGCCGTAACCTGACCTTCGACCGCTGCTGGGATACCGTCGTCGCGCTCGACGGCGAGCTGTCGGACCGGACGAACGCCATCGCGACCAATCATCCGCTCGGCGATTTTGTGGCCGCGCTGCCGGGACTCGCGCTACGCACGGTCGCACCAAAGCGCCGGCAGGCAATCGCAAAAATGGCGGACGAACTGCGGCGCGTGCGCTTCGCCTGGCCGGAAGGGTTCGAGGAGAGCGAGTGCCGCTTCTGGGCAGCGGGGCTCGACGGCCGCAGCGCGGCGCCGTTCGGGACACGGCGGGACAAAGCGCTTATCGTTTCGCCTTTCCTGTCCGATGCGGTTGTCGGCGATTTCCTCGGTAACAGCGGGGAAACGCATCTCGTGTCGCGCCAAGAGTGCTTGCAGGAGCTGCCGCAGAAGACGCTGCAGCGCTGCGAGAGCGTTCATTTCCTCGTCCCCGAAGTCGTTGACGAATCCGACGACGCGGCGGCCGAGCCCGAGAGCCGGGAGGTTCTGGACGGGCTGCATGCCAAGCTGTTCGTCATCGACCGCGGCTGGGACGCGAGCGTTTTCAGCGGATCGTTCAACGCGACGGTCCACGCGCTGCACCATAACGTGGAGTTCATGGTCGAGCTGGTCGGGAAGAAAAGCCGCTTCGGGGTCGATCAGTTTCTCCGGCAGGTCAAGGGCGAGACGACCTTTGCCGATCTCTTGAAGGACTACGACGTAAACGCCCCTGAGGTCCCCATCGATGCGGCAGCGCAGCAGCTCGACGACCTGATCTTCGATACGAAGCGCGCCCTGGCCGCGGCGGGACCGCGCCTCACGTGCACGGCGGCGGCAGGCGCTCCGGACCTCTTTGACCTGACGTTGAGCTGCGCGCGGCCGCCGCGCTGGCCCAACAAATCCGTAGAAGTACGGGCCTGGCCGATCACCCAGCAGGCCGATCGCGGACAGGCGCTGAGCGGTCAGCCGGTCACGTTTGCGCGGCTGTCGTTTGCCGGGCTCACGCCCCTGACCGCCTTTGCCGTTTCGGCGAAAGTGGGCGAGAAAACGGCCAGGACGGTATTCGTGATGAACCTCCGGCTCGAAGGCGCGCCGGAAGACCGACAGGACAGGGTCGTGCGGTCTCTTATCGAAAACCGCGACCAGCTGATGCGCTATATCCTCTTTCTGCTGGCTTCCGGAGACGAAACCGCCGCGTCTTTCGGTGACCCGCGCCGGTTGCTCCAGCCGGGACACAACGGCAGACGGAATATGCCGCAGCCTTATCTTCTGGAGTCGATGCTTCGGGCCTTGCATCGCGGCCCTGCGCAGCTTGAGCGCGTGGCATCGCTTCTGGAGGTCTTGCGCAAACAGCCCACGAGTTCGGAACTCCTGGGTACCGATTTCCAGAGCATCTGGGAGCCAATTTGGGAAGCTGCGCAGAAAGCGTTCGCAAAATGAGACAAGCTCCCGATATCCAGTCCGTTCTGGACGGCCTGAAGGACTTTCAGCGCGCGACGGTCGATTACGCCTTCGAGCGGTTCTACGGCCCAAATCCGACGCGGCGGTTTCTCGTCGCGGACGAGGTCGGGCTCGGCAAGACGCTTGTCGCGCGCGGCGTCATCGCGCGGGCGATCGAACACCTTCACCACAAGGACAGGATTGACATCGTCTATATCTGCTCGAATGCGGATATCGCGCGCCAGAACATCCAGCGTCTGCGAATCCCCGGCTGCGCGGACGCGGCGCAGGCGACGCGGCTGACCCTGCTGCCGCTGAATATGGACGACCTGCGGCGCAACCGCATCAACTTCGTCGCGCTCACGCCGGCCACATCCTTCGAGCAGACCGGCGGCGGCGGGCGCATCGACGAGCGGGCGTTGCTGTACTGGCTCCTCGATGCCGCCTGGAAGATCCACGGACCGCGGGCATCGCTGCATGTCATGCGCGACTACGCGAAGATCGAATCCTTCGAGCGCAACGTGGAATATTTCGACGCGACGAAGGTGAACGAACAAATCACGGCCGAGTTTGTCGCCGCCCTGGACAAGCGGGTAGAAGAAGAGAAGGCGTCGGGGAAGATTGATTTCCACACTCGGTTCGAGGAGTTGCGGAGCATTTTCTGCCGCTCCGATGCGCGAGTTCCCGATGGCGCGACGAGACTGCGGACGCAGTGGATCGGCGAGTTGCGCCGGTTGCTCGCTAGCGTCTGCCTGACGACGCTGGAACCGGATTTGATCATCCTCGACGAGTTTCAGCGCTTCAAGCATCTTCTCGACGAGGAGTCGGAGGCCGGCGAGCTTGCCCGTGATCTGTTCGACTCCGAAGCCGGGCAGGGGGCGCGGGTCCTGCTGCTCTCGGCGACGCCCTATCGCGGCCTGAGCCTCCACCACGAGACGGACGACGATCACTATGGCGACTTCCTCGCGCTTCTGCGGTTTCTCGAAGACAGCGACGCGGCGGGCTGCAAAGAGATCCTTGCGGAATATCGCGCGGCGCTTCCCGCCGTCATGACGCCGGGCGGACTGTCCCGCCTGCGCGCCGCCAAATCGGCGCTTCAGTCGCGCCTGCAGCGCGTCATGGCGCGGACCGAACGACTGGCATCGTCCCAGTCGCGGGGCGGCATGCTGCTGGACGAGCTGCGCGGTGAAGGCTCCCTGGAGGGCGCGGATATTCGCGCGTTCCTCGGGTCGCAGCGCATTGCCGAGGCCCTGGAGCAAGGCGACGTTATCGAGTATTGGAAGTCCGCGCCGTACCTTTTTAACTTTATGGACGACTATGCGCTGAAACATGCGTTCACCGAAGCGTCCGAGCAGCGGGACATGGTCCGTTTCGTCAGGGAGTTTCCGGAAGCCTTCCTCGATCTGGAGAATGTCCGCGGCTACCAGCCGCTCGAACCGGCAAATCCGCGCCTGCGGGCGCTGCTCGGGAAGACCCTTGATCGCGGCATGTGGCGGCTGCTGTGGATGCCGCCGTCTCTCCATTACTACAAACCGGCCGGGGCGTTCGCGGCTCCGGAGCTGGCAAGCACGACAAAGCAACTCGTCTTTTCGGCGTGGCACATGGTGCCCCGTGCCGTCGCGTCGCTTGTCTCTTATGAGGCCGAACGAAGGATGATGCGGGCGCCCCACCCGCGCGCCCGGATCACGCAGGAAGACTGGAAGAAGCAGCGCGGCCTTTTGAGGTTCGGCATGTCCGCGGGTCGCCTGACCGGGATGCCGCTGCTCCTGCTCGTCTATCCCTGCCTGACGTTCGCCCGCGATTACGACCCGAGAGAGCTGTCGCGGGACGGTATGATGAGCGCCGATGAGGCGCGGACCCGCTTCGCCGCACGCTTGCGCGCCGCTGTCGGAAAACTTGGCATCGTTCCGCAAGTAGGCGGCCCGGCAGATGAGCGATGGTACTGGCTCGCGCCTATATTGCTGGATTTTGTAGAATTCCCCTTGCCGTCGATAGAGTGGTGGAACCGTGGGGACCTGGTGCGCCAGTGGGCCGGTGTCGAATCCGGTGAGGAAGATGCTGGCTGGGCCAATCACGTCGACCAGGCGATCAAGGTTGTCGGCGATATTCAATCCGGAAACGATGGTCTCGGCGTCCAGCCCGACGACCTTTTCGACATCCTTGCGCTCGCGGCTTCCGCGGCTCCGGCGACGGCCGCGTTGCGGGCCTATACGCGGACGAACACCGGCGAGGCTGTCGGTTCGCTGGCCGTGCGCGATACGGCAGCACGGACGGGCCGAGCCTTCCTGACGCTGTTCAACCATGCGGAAGTCACCGAGGCCATTCGCGCGGAATTCAAGGGAGAACCCTACTGGGAGCGGGTCCTGGAATACACCCATGCCGGCGGCCTTCAGGCCGTTCTCGACGAGTATGCTCATCTGCTTCGTGAGTCGTTGGGCCTCGCCGTGGCTTCCGTGGAAGAATGCGCCCGGCAGATCGCCGGTGAGATTATCGCGGCCCTGACACTTCGTGCCGCGTCGCTTCGGATCGACGACGTGACGGCACCGCCTTATGCCCGCGAGGTGAAGGTGACCACGGAGCCGATGCGTATTCGCTTCGCGATGCGGTTCGGCGACGATCGCTACGATGAGGAAGTGTTACCCGCCTTCGACGGCGCGCCAGCGCGGACGCGCAAGGAGAGCGTGCGGGCGGCATTCAATTCTCCGTTCTGGCCGTTCGTGTTGGTATCGACAACCGTTGGCCAGGAAGGCCTCGATTTCCACCATTACTGTCATTCGGTGACGCACTGGAACCTGCCGTCGAACCCGGTCGACCTCGAACAGCGCGAGGGCCGCATACATCGCTACAAAGGCCATGCCGTTCGAAAGAATGTTGCGGAAGCCTTCGCCGCCGAGGTATTGGCCGGTCCGATGCGGGACGTCTGGGAGACCGTCTTCGAGTTGGGGCGCGACCGCCGTCCGCCGGATAAGAATGATCTCGTTCCTTACTGGATCTTCGGGGGGGATGCGAAAATCGAGCGGCACGTTCCGGCGCTGCCGTTCAGCCGAGAGGTCGAACGGCTCTACGGACTGCGGCGCACCCTTGCGATATACAGGATGGTATTCGGCCAAAGCAGGCAGGAGGACCTGATCGCCTATCTGCTGGCGCAAGTTCCCGAAGAGGATCGCGAGCGAATTGTGGCTGAACTTCAAATTGATCTCA
>Ga0335079_10002567_pt1 | contig 20904 bp, 17 predicted proteins | sample Lox_Sample_33_FD_206719 | JGI IMG/M metagenome (GOLD analysis project Ga0335079, IMG submission 206719) | Soil microbial communities from Loxahatchee National Wildlife Refuge, Florida, United States - Lox_Sample_3.3 | ecosystem: Environmental > Terrestrial > Soil > Wetlands | place: USA... | reverse complement strand
CTGCGCGAGCCCTTTGACACCCAGGTCTGGAGCATTCTCGGCAGCAAGTTCATTGTGCCATTTGCACTATTCCACATCGCGGTTCTCGTTTTCCGCGGGCCGTCCCAAAGGCGCCATTTCGAAATCATGGTTGCGGTTGTGCTTGCGTATCTTGTGTTTATCGCTCTAGCGTTCCTCGCGGAGACCCGCTGTCTGATATGGCCCCGCTTCATCCTGGACGAAAGCCTGGGATTCCACCCGGATCGCGCTCGGGGACCCTTTTTGCAGGCCGTGGCCAATGGCGTTTCGTTGAACCTGTTGGGAATTCTTGCTTGTGTTCTTCCGAGATCCTACCGGAAGTTGGTCTGGCTGCTTCTAGCTCTGCTGCCGCTAGCCGTGCTGGCAACCATGACTCGCGCAGTATGGATCTCATTCACCCTCTCGGCGCTCGCTTTGGGCTTTTTCTTCGTCAAGCGCCGGTTCGCGGCGCTCAGCATCGTGGTGGTGCTCGGCGGGCTAATAGCCGGGCTGGCAATCGGGTTCAGCAACCATTCCCTCAGAAGAGTTCTTTGGGATCGCACCGAAGAACGCGGTCCGGTCGAGGCTCGCATGGCCGTTTACCAGGGCGCCTGGAAGATGTTTCAGGAACGTCCTTTAACCGGTTGGCCCGCTGGACGTATGTATAGCGAACTTGGGCGCCGGATGGAGGGTTATCACCTCCGCACGTTTTATGTGCACAACACGTATCTGGCTCTATTGGTCGAGTTTGGTATTCCAGGGTTGGCTCTCTATGCGGTTCTTTTCTTCCATCTCTTCCGGTTGTCGCGGCTTGGGCGACCTGGGGAGTCAGGCACCGTGGCGAAGCTGCGCAAGGTCTGGCCACTATTGCTTAGCGTCTACCTGTTCAACGCCTTTTTTGTAGACATGGCATATCAATTCGTAATTGGACTCGTATTCACTGTTGCAGGCATACTCAGTGCCCCGGAGGCGTCCGGGGTATGACCACGGTCGCCTACATCGCAAACAAGTTCCCGTCGCCGGTTGAACCTTATGTGATGGATGAGATCGGCGAGCTGCGGCGCCGGGGCGTCGACGTTATATGCTGCAGCGGAATACGAGTGTCGCCGCAAGAGCTTAGCCTAGCCGAGCGGGCGTATTGGAAAGAGACACGCTTCTGCCAACCGCTGACCGACAACCAACTTATACATGCTGCGTACCGGCTGGCCGCAGATCGCCACAAGCTGTGGCATTTATTGCGGCCCCTCGTACTTGCTCGCGGGGTTCCGCCGGCCCTGCGCATCCGAGCGCTAGGCCACACATTGATGGGCTCCGCGCTGGCAGAGGAACTGGCGCCGCTCGGAGTGACGCACATCCACGCACACCACGGATATTTCGCGTCCTGGATGGCGCTGGTCGCCGCGGACCTGCTCGGAATCGGATTCAGCTTCACCTTGCACGGCTCCGACCTGTTGCGCCGCGGCGACCTGCTGGAGGCAAAGCTCGGTGCTTGCCGATTCTGCGTCACAGTTTCAGACTACAACCGGCGTTACATTCTTCGAAATTATCCTTCCGTGCCGCCGGAGAAAATCGTCCTCCAACGTTTGGGTGTAGATCGGATTCTATCCTGGCCAACAGATTCCCCAATTCCTGAGGGAAACCGTCCGTTTTGCATGCTGGCCGTGGGCCGTCTTCATCGCGTCAAGGATTACGGTTTTCTGATCCAGGCGTGCGCCCTGCTCCGCGCTCAAGGTCTGGATTTCCTCTGCTGGATTGTCGGGGAGGGACCGGAGCGCCCAATCCTGGAGCGGCAGATAACCAAACTGGGGCTCCAGCATTATGTCCACCTTATCGGCATGGTGCCCCGTAACGAGCTTGGCGCGTACTACCGCCATGCAGATCTCGTAGTAATGACCAGTAAGAGCGAGGGAATCCCGGTTGTGTTGATGGAAGCCATGTCGCGTCAAAAACTCGTGCTCGCACCGGCCATCACCGGTATTCCCGAACTTGTCGAGGACCGCCTGAGCGGGTTGCTCTATACGCCTGGGTCTCTTACGGACTTCATCAATAACGTCAACTGGATTTATGCCAACCAAGCATCGTTGGCAGGAATCCGGCGGGCGGCAGCCGCGAAAGTTGCCACCACTTATAACCGACGGCAAAATCTTCGCGCGTTTGCGGACCAGTTCCTGGCCCATATCTCTGATTTCGACGGTGATTATGCGCATCCTGTACTGCAACAAATACGATTATCCGTTTAGCGGAACGGAAGCCTATCTTTTCGATCTGATGGGACGGATGGATCAGCGTGGCCACGAAACCGCCCTTTTCACAATGGACCACGGTTCACCACAGGCATTTCGGGGCCGGGCCTACCGCGTTCCACAGATAGACTTCAAGGACCCTCGCGCCGGTCTCTTCAAGAAAGCGCGCATGGCGGCCCATGCTGTTTATTCGTGCTCCGCACGAAGGGCGATGCGCAAATGCATTGCCGATTTTTCCCCCGACATCGCGCACATCCGCGGAATCTATCACCACTTGTCGCCGTCGATTCTCTGGGAACTCAAGCGGCGGCAGGTTCCTGTGCTCTACCACATCAACGACTTCAAGACTTGCTGTCCTACCTACAATCTGGTTGCGGATGGCAAAACCTGCGAGGCCTGCAGGGGCGGGGCCTTCTACCGCGTTATTACGGAACGCTGCTATGCGGGGTCTATCTCCAGCGCCATCGTTCTGGCGGCGGAGGCGTACCTGCACAAATGGCTGCGTACCTATGCCAAGTGCGTTGACCGATTCCTGGCGCCCAGCGAGTTCGTTCGCAGCCGGCTGGCGGCCAATGGAATATCGGCCGAACATATCGAAGTCCTTCCGCACTTTCAAACCTTGCCTGGCGACGATCAACTGGCGAACGACGAAGGGTATCTGCTGTACTTTGGACGACTCTCGCCGGAAAAAGGGGTGGATGAGATTTTGCATGCTCTTGTGCGCTTGCCACACATCCCGGTCGTCATCGCGGGCGACGGACCTGAGCGCGAACGCCTTCAAGCCCTGGCACGTCAGTTGAACCTGACCCGCGTGCATTTTGCGGGCATGTTGGAGGGCGACAAATTGACGCAGCTCATCGCCCGGTGCTCTTTCTCACTGTTTCCCTCTCACGCATATGAGACGTTGGGAAAATCGATTCTCGAATCCTACGCATATGGGCGTCCGGTAGTCGCCACGGACTTGGGATCGCGCCGTGAGTTCGTAGAACATGGCGTGACCGGCCTCCTGTACTCGCCGGGGGACCGCGATCAACTGGCACGATCCATCGAGCAACTGTTCGACCATCCTGATCTGGTCGCAAAGATGGGCGCGGCAGCGCGCGCCCGGGTCAAGGAAAAGCATGACGCGGAAGAACACTTGCAGAAACTGTCCGAGATCTATAGACGGGTAACGGTTCGGCCAAAACTCGTGACGTTCCCGGAACCGCCGAAGGCCAGAGCGCGCCAGGGAGTGCGCGTTGCGTTTATCGGGGGACGCGGCGTGATTTCGAAATACAGCGGCATCGAGTCCTATTACGAGCAGGTTGGCCATGAACTGGCGCGGCGGGGGCACGAAGTTACGGTCTATTGCCGCACCTATTTCACACCACCGATGAACACGCATAATGGCATGCGCATTTGCCGAGTGCCGACTATCTGCACGAAGCATCTCGAAACGGTCTTCCACACCCTGCTCAGCACCTTCCACGCCATGACCCAAGACTACGACGTGATCCACTACCACTGTCTCGGCCCGGCGCTTTTTTCTTTCCTGCCGAGACTAGCCGGTAAGAAGACGGTGGTGACGGTGCAGGGTCTGGACTGGCAGCGCGCCAAGTGGGGAGCCATTGCGGCACGTGTTTTGCGTTGGGGAGAAACCGCAGCCGTGACCTTACCCAACGCCACGATGGTGGTCTCCCGGACGCTGCAGCAATATTTCCGCAGCCGTGGCCGGCGCGACCCCATCTATGTGCCGAACGGAGCCACGCCGATCCGGCCGCGCGCGCTCAGCCGCCTGTACGATTGGGATCTGCAGCCTGACAACTACGTCCTTTTCCTGGGCCGGCTTTCGCCCGAAAAACATTGTCATTTGCTGATCGAAGCCTTCGAAAAAACTCCTACGGAGATGAAGTTGGTGCTGGCAGGCGGATCGAGCCACTCCGATTCCTACGTCGAGAACTTGCGCCGTCATGCATCGGACCGCGTCCGCTTCTTGCCCTGGGTCTCGGGTACCGATCTTGAGGAACTGCTGGCAAACGCCGCGCTTTTCGTTCTTCCCTCCGCGATGGAGGGCCTGTCGCTGGCTCTTCTCGATGCGATGGCGGCCGGCCGGTGCGTTCTTACCAGCGATATTCCAGAAAATCGGGAAGTTGTCGAAGGCGCTGGTTTCACGTTCCAATGCGGCGACCCGAATGATCTAGAGCGAATGCTTTCCTTGCTCATCCACAATCCCGAACTCAGACGCCAGGCTGCCGCTCGCGAGCGTGAACGGGTGAAGAAAGAGTATCTGTGGCCGGAAATCGCGCAATCCATCGAACAGGTTTACTACCGCGTCCTTGGTTGGTCGCCGGCCCAACGAACGCCCGAAACCCTGACTGTAGCTTCCTCCGCGGCTTTGGCCCAAGGCACTGACTGAGACGGGCCGCAGCCTCATCGGGACAGACCGGGATTTTGTGCTTTCTTCTTCAACCGAGTCACTACTCCCCCGGGACCGTCCGCCTGGGACTTTGTTCTCGCCTTTGATTAGAATCAGAACGCGCGCGCCGCAACCGGCGCGGCGCTCTTCACATGAAAGATTTGATCCTTGTCACCGGCGGGGCGGGCTTCATTGGCTCGAACTTCATTCTCCAGTGGATTGCCTCGGAGCCGGCTTCTGTTCTCAACCTGGACAAACTGACTTATGCCGGCAATCTCAAGAATCTGCAAAATGTCGCGGCTCATGCGCGCTATCGGTTCGAAGCGGGCGACATTGTAGATCGTGATGCCGTGGCAAGCTTGATGGCCCGCGAGCAGCCCCGCGCCATCGTTCATTTCGCCGCCGAAAGCCACGTCGACCGGTCGATTCACGGCCCCGACGATTTCATCCGCACGAACGTCAACGGGACATTCAGCGTGCTGGAAGAGGCTCGCGCCTACTGGTCCGGCCTTTCTGGAACCGAGCGCGGTCTTTTCCGTTTTCTGCACGTTTCGACCGACGAGGTCTATGGATCACTTGGACCGGGCGATCCACCTTTTAGTGAAACCACAGCCTACGCGCCTAACAGCCCTTACTCGGCGTCCAAGGCGGCTTCCGATCATCTGGTGCGTGCCTACCACCACACCTACGGCATGCCGGTGATTACGACGAACTGCTCAAACAACTACGGACCGCACCAGTTTCCGGAAAAACTCATCCCGCTCATGATTCTGAACGCGTGCCAAGGCAAACCTCTGCCGGTATATGGTGATGGCCAGAATGTTCGCGACTGGCTCTATGTCGAAGACCACTGCCGCGCCATCCGGACAGTGCTGGCCCGCGGTGGCGTGGGCCAGACCTACAATATCGGCGGCCGCAGCGAGATGAACAACCTGGAGATTGTAGGCGCGATCTGTAAACTGCTGGATGAGTTGAGGCCAGGGGATCCCGTCGTTCCGCACAGCCGACTGATCGCGTTCGTTAAAGACCGGCCCGGCCACGACCGCCGCTACGCGATGGATACGCGCAAGATCGAACGCGAGCTGAACTGGCACCCCGAGGAGACCCTCGCAAGCGGGCTTCAGAAAACCGTCCGCTGGTATCTTGAACACGAAGAGTGGGTGCGCGATGTTACCAGCGGCAGCTATCGCCAATGGATGGCAAAGCACTATGCCACAGAACCTAAATGACCACGAGCCCAAATTACAAAGGCATCATTCTCGCCGGAGGCTCTGGCACGCGCCTCTACCCAGTCACTCACGGCGTCGCCAAGAGTCTGCTGCCGGTGTACGACAAGCCGATGGTGTATTACCCACTTTCGACGCTCATGCTGGCAGGAATTCGCGACATTCTGATCATCTCCACGCCGGAGGACCTGCCGCGCTTTCAGCAGCTGCTGGGCGATGGCTCGCGCTTTGGCATCCATTTTCAGTATGCGCAGCAGCCCAAGCCAGAAGGCATAGCACAGGCGTTCCTCATCGGCAAGAATTTCATCGGCGACAGTTGTTGCGCCCTTGTGCTGGGGGACAACATTTTCTACGGACACGATCTGGTGAAGGACTTGCAGATGGCGGGAACGCAGGTGCAGGGGGCCCGCGTCTTTGCATATCCCGTTCAGGATCCGGAACGCTATGGCGTGGTGGAATTCGATGCGCATGGCAAGGCGCGCAGTATTGAGGAGAAGCCGCGGCAGCCCAAATCCCGCTATGCGGTTACCGGACTTTATTTCTACGATCAGCAGGTGGTGGAAATCGCGGGGAGCTTACGGCCTTCGGCGCGCGGTGAGCTCGAGATTACCGACGTGAATCGCGTTTACCTGGAGCGCGGCCGGCTCAACGTCTGCGTGATGGGCCGCGGCATGGCATGGCTGGACACCGGAACGCACGAAGCTCTGATGGATGCTTCCCTGTTTATTCAAACCATCGAGAAGCGGCAGGGGTTGATGGTGGCCTGCCCCGAGGAAATTGCGTTCCGCTCCGGCTATATTAGTGCGGAGCAACTGGAGGCGCTGGCGAAGCCGATGCGCAACAACGGATATGGCGCTTATCTGCTGCACTTACTGAAGGATCGCGTTTTCTAAGGCTTGCATGTGGCAATGAAGACCATCGCTACGACCTTGCCGGGAGTTTGGGTGCTCGAACCACAGGTGTTTGGCGACGAGCGCGGCTTCTTCCTTGAAAGCTATAACCTGCGCACTTTCGCCGAGCTTGGCATCCGCGAAACGTTCGTGCAGGACAATCATTCATTTTCCGGCAAGAATGTCGTTCGAGGGCTGCATTACCAGATCCAGCAACCTCAGGGAAAACTGGTGCGCGTGATCAGCGGAGAGATCCTTGACGTTGCTGTCGATCTGCGCCGTGCCTCTCCCACGTTCGGACAGTGGGAATCGTTCCGGCTCTCTGGCGAAAACAAACTCCTGCTATGGATTCCGGCGGGCTTTGCTCACGGATTTCGCGTGACGGCTTCGGGCACTCACGTCCTTTACAAGACCACCGACTTCTACGCTCCCGAACACGAGCGCACCATCGCGTGGAACGATCTCACTCTCCGCATCGATTGGGAGCTTGACGGCGAGCCAATTGTTTCACCCAAAGACGAGCGCGGCGTCACCTTCAAGCAGGCGGAAAAATTCAGCTGACCAATCGAATCCCACTCGCGGCCACGTCCTCCTGCCCCGCCGTTCGCGAATCCAGTCAGTTCAACCGGAAATCGACCGCAATGGAGGTTTCGACCTCAACCGCGCGGCCAGACGATCGGTAGGGCTGGAATCTCCATTGGCGCACAGCATCCTGGGCCGATTTCGAGAGTATTTTGTTTCCTGAAACGGGTTGCAAGCGGCGGACGGTTCCGTCGAGGGCAATCACCGCATCGAGCACGACCAGGCCCTGCGTGCCGGCGCGCCGAGCTTCTTCCGGATAAGCAGGCGCAACCTGGGACACGATGCGCGCCGCCATGATTTCAGGAGAAACTCGCAAAGGGCCTTCCCGGTTTCCGGTTACTTTCTCGAGTTCGCCCCAGGAACGTTGCCACTGCCACCAGACACCCACGGATAACACCAGGACGGCCACGATGAGGGATAGAAGTCTCCAACGAACTCGAACCTTGGGAGTTCTCGATCGGGGAACTGTTGCTGTCATGGGCGCCGGTTCCATCCGCGACCTCTCCCGTTGATTCGTCTCACTGGCAATGCTGGACCAGTAACGAATCATTGCGCGCTGCTCTGCCGCCAGCCCAATGAACTCAAACCCGCAGCGTACTTTGCCCTGGTGGCGTACCAAGGCCCTAGCGCGCAGCGGCACACCCACATTGGGAAGCCGCACTTCGAGCGCGACCTGCTGCCCTGGCGAGAACTCGCCTGCCACCATCGCACCTACGCCGCCTTCACTCAAATCGGTGCAGCGGCCAGGGAGATTCTCCGGGATTCCGGAGCGCAGCGCGATCACATCGATCGGTACTTTGACGAAATATCGGGGAAGGCCGCGTCGTGGCGTCGCTTTTTCCAATGCGAGTGAGGAACCTGCACTCATTCATTGCCTCCGCAAGATCACGAATCACGTCGTGCGGCTGGAGCAACGAAGACAGCACCTGATTGTCCGGGTCGTTGTGGAGAGTATAACGGAAGAGCGGGCGGCTTTTTCCTCAGGATCACCCACGAATCACTCTAATAATTTTCGCGTTTCCAGACGAATCCACTGAGAGCATTACTCCAAGTCCCGCCAGTTTGATCCTATCCCCAAGTCCACGCGTAGCGGAACGTCCAGGGAACAGGCGTTTTCCATTTGCTCGCGCACCAAAATCTTCATTGCTTCTACTTCTTTCACGGGCACTTCGAACACCAGTTCGTCATGAACCTGCAGTGTCATCAGCGACGCTAGGCCTCGTCTGCGAATTTCTTCGTCGATCCGGATCATGGCCACTTTGATCAAATCGGCTGCGGTTCCCTGCAGGGGAGTGTTGATGGCAGTGCGTTCCGCAAATCCGCGCAGGTTCACATTTTTGCTGTTGATATCGGGAATGGGCCGCACCCTTCCGAAAAGGGTTTTGACTTTCTGGTTCCGGCGCGCTTCGGCGAGAGTGGCGTCGATGAAAGCCCGAACACCGGCATATTTTTCGAAGTAGGCATCGATAAACCTCCGGGCTTCCGCCGGCTCGATGCCCAGTTGCTGCGACAGGCCAAATGCCGACAAACCATAGACGATCCCGAAGTTCACCACCTTGGCTTGCCTGCGGTGATCTGATGTCACCATGAGTGGAGGCACGCCGAACAACTGCGACGCCGTCAGCGTATGAACATCATCGCCACGGCGGAACGCCTCCAGCAGCAACTTGTCTTTCGAAAAGTGCGCCAGCAGCCGCAACTCAATCTGCGAGTAGTCCGCTGCCAGCAGCACATTCCCGGGCTCAGTAATGAACGCCGCCCGAATCGTGCGGCCGAGTTCGGTACGAATCGGAATATTCTGCAAATTCGGGTTGGCCGACGACAATCTGCCCGTTGCTGTTCCTGTCTGTCCGAAAGTAGTGTGCACGCGGCCGCTGCCACCGCGAATCAGCGCGGGCAGAGCATCCACATAGGTCGACTTCAACTTCGTCAACTGCCTATATTCCAGCACCAGTCGCGGAACGTCATGTTCTTCTGCGAGGCTCTCAAGCACATCGACCGCTGTCGATATTTTCTTGCCCTTGCCATACTTGACGGGCGTAGGGAGCGCGAGTTTATTGAAAAGGACATTCCCCAGTTGTTTGGGGGAGTTGATATTGAATTCGACTCCGCATCGCTGGTAAATGTCGCGGGCCTTGGCGTCGGCCTCGCGTTGCAATTTCCCCGACATCTCACCCAACGCCACCGTGTCAATCTTGACGCCGGCACGCTCCATGCGAGCCAGAACCGGCACCAACGGCATATCAATTTCGTCGTACACACTCGTCAAACCTTCACTATCCACTTCCCGCCGCAACAAGGCCGCCAACCGGCCCGTGACGTCGGCCGCTTCCGCCAGGCTGCCGCTCAGGTTCCAGTTCAAACTGCGCAAGGCAATTTCCTGAAGCGCATGCGACGAATAAGTTGGATTGAGCAGATAGGAGTACAGCATCGGGTCGTGCTTTACCCCGACGAGCGCGACCCCCAAATCCGAAAAATGATGGAGGGCCGCCTTCCAGTCGTGGATGCTCTTGGCCACGGCGGGATCCTCGAGCAGCGTCTTCGTTCGGGCGGTGAGCCCCGCGTCGTCGAACGGCACAACCGCGCCGGTCGCCGGCGCTTTTGAAATTGCCAACTGCTCGGCATGTCGTGAAAGTCCGTTCTGAGATTCCACGGGTTGCAGGGGAAGCAAACCGGTCTGTGCGGGTTTGGGCCCTTCTACTTCTCCGTCGTGGTCCCCGGCGTCGCCGGCAACCGAAATCGCGATCGCAAGGGGGTTTCCCGCCAGATCTCTGACGTACTCATCAAACTCGATTCTCGATCCGATCTCCCGGTAGTCGGCTTCTTTCACATCCGTGGCCGGAAGAAGCTCTTTCACCAGCGAGGTGAACTCCAGTTCAGAAAACAGGGCGCGCAGGGCCTCAACATCGGGTTCGCCCACTTTCATAGCGGCCACATCGAGATCTACGGCAACATGTGTGTCAATCGTCACCAGTTGTTTGCTGAGTAATATATTGGCGCGGTTGTTCTCAAGTGACTCGCGATAGGTTCTCTTCTCGACTTCTGCGGCCCGGTCCAAGGCCTGTTCCACGCTGCCAAATCGCCGGATGATTTCGACCGAGCCTTTGTCGCCGATCCCGGGTGCTCCAGGAATGTTGTCCACCGAGTCGCCACGCAGAGCCATCACGTCTACCACCTGCTCCGGCCCCACACCCAAAATTTCGCGAACTTTCCCGGCGTCGCAAATGAGGTTGTCTTTGGGCGGGTTCAGGACGCACACGTTTTCGTTAACCAGTTGCAACATATCCTTGTCATTCGAAACGACAAGGACGGGATGGGATTCCGCGGCTGCCTTGCGCGCCAGCGTTCCAATCACATCGTCGGCCTCATAACCTTCGAGATGCAGAATTGGAATGCGGTATGCCTCAAGTGCTCTCCGGATGTAGGGCACCTGCTGCACCAGGTCGGGCGGCATTTCGGCGCGGTTCGCCTTGTAGCCGCCATACTCCACTTCCTGAAAGGTCTGCGTCTTGATATCGAACTTACGGATTTTTGTAATTGCCTCCGCCTGCTGGTTGCGGACTGTGGGCGCCCCGACGTCGAAAACGGCCGCCAGGTACTCCGGCGCAAAATCGTCGCGCAGCTTGCGCAACATGTTCACGAATACATAAGTCGCCGCAGTGGGGATGCCCGCCCTCGTCGACATGGGGCGCTGGCGCGCCATTGCGTGATAGGCACGAAAAATGAACGACATGGTGTCGAGCAGGAAGATGCGGCCCTTATCCGTGGCCGGCAAAACCGGGGACTTGTGAGGATTTGGATTGGTATCGCCCGACGGCGTCGCCGGCCCAGGGCCTTCCGCCGATCTCGGGGAAGCGATTTTTCTTTTTGCAGGCAACGCGCCCAGTTTATCAGGGCGCAAAGCGACTCGGACGACGCCGAGGAAGGCCCGTCCACGGTGGCACGTGGAGAGATTGATCCTCGTAAATTCCCAGGAAAAGCACAGTGCCAACAGCGCGCTTGACGCGTATGATATGGGGTTTTGGTTCCCGGCCCCCTAGGATTGCATGCTTCCTTTTAAGCTCGTTTATAGCGATGACTTCCTCTTGCCCATCGGCACCCACGTTTTCCCTGCCGAGAAATACAAACGCGTACATGACCGGCTGCTCAAGAGCGGGGTGGCCGAGCCATCGGATTTTGTTTCCCCCCGCGCCGCCACCGATCAGGACATTCTGCTTGTCCACACGCCGCGGTACGTGGAGAAGTTAAAGACGGGTACGCTCAGCCCGCGCGAAGAATTGGAGATGGAAATTCCCTACTCGCCGGAACTGGTGCAAGCTTTCTGGCTCACCTCGGGCGGCTCGATGCTGGCCGCCGACTATGCCCTGAACGATGGTATCGCCATTAACATAGGCGGCGGATTTCACCACGCATTTCCGGACCACGGCGAAGGTTTTTGCATGATCAACGACGTGGCCGTCGCGATTCGCCGCATGCAACGCGATGAAAAGATCCGCACGGCAATGACTTTCGATTGTGACGTCCATCAGGGGAATGGTACGGCAGTGATTTTCGCTCCTGCTACCGTTCCCAGCAGTCCCGGCGGCATGACGAGAATGCGCCGCGAAGACACCGATGTTTTTACGATCTCCCTGCATCAGGAGAACAATTACCCGCAGTTCAAGCCCCCATCGTCGCTCGACATGAATCTGCCTGACGGCATGGGCGACGCGGAATACCTGGCATGTGTTGGCAATGCCTTCGGCTTGGGACTGAATAGGTTCAGACCTGATTTGCTCTGTTACATTGCCGGCGCCGACCCCTACCGGGAAGATCAACTTGGAGGATTATCCCTGACGATTGACGGACTGAAACGGAGGGATATGCTGGTCTTTCAACTCGCCAGGGCCGAGGGTATCCCCGTGATGGTCACCTTTGCCGGCGGCTATGCGATTAATATCGAAGACACCATCACTATTCACTCCAACACAGTGGCAGCAGCGAAGGAAGTATACGGCGGAAAGTAGTTATCGGTGGTTGGACCGGTGTTGCAAACGCCAGTTATCCACCTGCCGCTCGGCTTCGCCGATTTCTTGTTCGTTCATGGACTTCCGCAAGTCGCCCAAAATGGACGCGCTTTGCTTGACGGAATCCTGTGCGAGCATAAGCCACTTATAGGCTGCAACACGGTTGCTGGAGGATTCACTGCTCTTGGCGAGCAATGCTCCATAGCGGTACTGTGCTTTGGCCATCCCCCTCTCCGCAGCCTTCTGGTAGTAGTTTTCGGCGCGGTCCAGGTCGGCAGGGGCGCCCTTCCCCTCCTCGCACATGATGGCGAGGTTGTATTGCGCTTCGATTTGTCCCTGGTCGGCCGAGGCCGTCAGCAAGCGACGCGCTTCCTCGAAGTCCAGCGAGACGCCATGGCCGAGTCCGTACAGCACCCCAAGACCGAGTTCGCCATCCGGTTCCCCCTGATCGGCAGCTTTGCGGTACCACTTCGCCGCTAACTCATAGTCCACTTTGCCCGAAATGCCCTTCATGAAAATGGTTCCGAGAGTCGACTGGGCAACAGCACTGCCAAGATCTGCAGCCTTTTCGTACAACTGGATTGCTCTCCCCACGTTTGAGGTCAGGGTGGCGTCGGGAGGCTGAAGAGAAAGTTCGGCGAGATCCAAAATTGCCGGCACCAGATCCTGATCCGCCGCTGCCGTGAGCCAGCGAACGGCTTGCTTGAAATCCTGCGGCACGCCGTCGCCACGTTCGTACATCAATGCCAGGTTATATTGCGCCGATGAGTCGCCGCCTTCAGCCGCGCGTTGAAACCACGCTACCGCCTGACTCGCATCTCGGGCGACGCCCTTTCCGTTGGCATACATCAGCGCGATGTTGGTGGCAGCGTCCGGAGACCCCTGGCGTGCGGCCTTCTCGTACCACGTCAGTGCTTCGGCTGGATCGGGCCGCTCCATGCCAATCCCGGTCTCAGAGAAAATGCCAAGCGATTCCTCGGCGGCCATCGATCCCCGGCCAGCCGCCAAGTGCAGCAAGCGAAGCGCTTCCGCGTCATCCTTCCTCAGGAGAACGCCGGCATGATATGCCAGCGCCAGCCTGGCTTGAGCGTCCGAATCTCCGGCGTCGGCCTTGTTTTCCAGCACCTGCAAGTCTTCCACCTTGAGAGCCTTGGCCTCTTCCATGAGGCGGTAGGCCCCCGGTTGCCGACTAATCGGGCGGTTGGCGGTTTCGGGCCCGGCACGGGGCGGGGAAATGACCGCCAGAGGCTCCTTGTCGGCGGCAGCGGTGGGCACGGGAGCAGCCAAGGCGGGCTGCGTCTTCGGGAACGGAATCCTGATCAGAATCTGGTTGCCCACGGGCGTCAGTTCGAAGTCCAATGGGGCCCTCAGATCGACCACCAGCCGAGCGACCATGGGATGAGCGCTGAACAATGACAGTCGCAGGTCCTTCACCGGCCCGCGGTTGACGGGAATGTGGCGATTGCCTTCTTTCAGTGTGCACCCGGGAAAATCGAAAACCAGCCGATCGGGACTCGCGATCCGGTCGGCGGTTGGCACAAGCGGGGCGGTCAGGGAGATTGCGATCGTCAGACTATCCTGTTGCGAACTTAGCTCCACTCTTTCAAGACTCGCCATGGCCGGCGCAGAAACAACGACAGCCGGAGGTGGCCCCTGCGCTTGCCGGGCAAAGCTCCTGGCCGAAAAGATATAAAGGAAAACGCAAGAAAGAGCCGCGGAGTGGCGCGCGATCACTGAGCTCCCTTAACCGAGGAATATGTGCATTGTACCGCCAAAACTGCGGCCCTAGCGCCGAGTCTCAGATCCGGGCCGCGGCCCTCCGGACTGCTAGAATAAGAGTTTCTGCCTATGTTCGAGAATCTTCAAGAAAAGCTACAACGCGCGTTCAAGAGTTTGCGCGGTCAGGCCGTTCTCACGGAAGAGAATATTGCCGATGCGCTGAAACAGATTCGCCTGGCGCTGCTCGAAGCCGATGTCAACTTCAAGGTCGTGAAAGACCTGATTGACCGCATTCAGGCCAGAGCCGTCGGGCAGCAGGTGCTGACGGCTCTCTCGCCAGGTGAGCAAGTCATCAAGATCGTCCGCGACGAACTGGTAGCAACGCTCGGCAAGGATACGGCCAAACTCAAGTTCGCGTCGCAGCCACCAACGGTGGTGTTGATGGCAGGGCTGCAGGGTTCGGGTAAAACCACAACTTCCGGCAAGCTCGCAAACTGGTTGAAGAATGGTGGGCACCGTCCCCTGCTGGTGTCAGTGGACGTTTATCGTCCCGCGGCACGCGAACAGTTGAAGGTTGTTGCCGGGGCCATCAAGGCCAATCTTTACGAAGGCGAGGTCGAGGAAGCCAATACGGCTACGGTCGAGCGCCTGGCAAAAGAAGCACGCCGCGAGGCCATCAACACGGGGTGCGATGTGCTCATCGTCGACACCGCCGGCCGTCTGCACATCGACGAGCAACTTATGGACGAGATGCAGTCGCTGAAGCGCCTGCTTACGCCACAGGAAATCCTGTTCGTCGCCGATTCGATGACGGGACAGGACGCAGTCAACTCAGCCGACGAGTTCCACAAGAAGCTCACGCTCACGGGCGTCGTGCTCACCAAAATGGACGGCGACGCGCGCGGCGGCGCGGCGCTATCGATTCGCCAAGTTACGGGGCAGCCGATCAAGTTCATTGGCGTCGGTGAAAAGTACGATGCGCTCGAACCATTTCATCCCGACCGGATTGTGTCGCGCATCCTCGGCATGGGCGATATTCTTTCGCTGATCGAAAAGGCCGAGTCGCAGATTGATAAGAAGAAAGCGACCGAACTGGCGACCAAGGCTCTTTCCGGCGATGGTTTCTCGCTTGAGGACTTCCGCGAGCAGTTGCGCTCCGTCCGTAAGATGGGGTCGATGCAGAGCCTGATTGGGATGTTGCCCTCGATTGGCGCATTCCAGGGTCTGCAAAAAGCTGCCGACAAAGTGGACGAGAAGCAGATCAACCGGGTTGAGGCCATCATCAACTCGATGACCAACTATGAGCGCAACCATCACGAGGCAATTAATGGCAGCCGCCGTAAACGAATTGCGCGCGGGTCGGGGACTACGGTGCAGGAGGTCAACAACTTGCTGCGGCAATACGCCCAAATGAAAAAGATGTTCAAGCAGATGGGCAAGCCAAGCTTTGCGCGCCGGTTGGCGGGAATGAAGTTGCCGGGAATGTAGAGGGAGTCGTTGGTCCTTGTTCCTTCGTCGTCCGCGGCGCTGTGCTGCATTTTCCGTTCCTGCCGCTGCTCCTAAGGCGTTTTGTTTCAATAATCCCGCTAATTCCTACAAACTCCAATCGTGATCTGTCGAAGGCCACTTCGCCGCACAGGCGACATTCGGTTTCCCGAGTCCCCCGCTGTGCACCGTGCTATCCTTGCCTAAACCCCCTAACCTCCGGCATAATAATTGTTTGTCTCAACCCTGCCGGACTAATCCGGAACAAAGGAAACGAAGCGAGTGTTAATGATCCGTCTGGCGCGTTTTGGTGCGCGCAAACAACCGTATTATCGAGTGGTTGTAATCGAGAAGGAACAGGCGCGGAATGGGCGTCCGGTGGAAGTGGTCGGCACATATAATCCGCGGACTAGTCCGGCGACGTGCGACCTGAAGCGGGAGCGCATTGCCTATTGGGTTTCGAAGGGCGCACAGTGCTCCGAACGCGTGGGCAAACTGCTTAAGCTCCCAGAGCCTGCCGCTGCTCCGGCGGCGTAGACCGCGATCGGCAACCACTCTAAAGGGGATTTACTTGCCCGGAAATGCTGCGTCAGAGCGGGTTCGAGCGGCTTGGTAGAAGAGATTGGTCTTTCGTGGAGATTCTGATGTCTGAACAGTCCACCGATGCGCGCGCCTTGATTGAGCATATAGCCAAAGCGCTGGTCGATGCGAAGGATGCAGTTTTCATTGACGAGTACGAAGACGGTGACGAAACCGTGGTCGAACTCGAGGTGGCCGAAGCGGATTTAGGCAAGGTGATTGGGCGGTCGGGGCGGATTGCACGTGCGCTGCGCACGGTGCTCAACGCGGTGGGCATTAAGAACAACAAGCGGTACGCGCTGGAGATTCTCGAATAGCTGCTACGGATGCAAGCGGCGAGTGGGTAAGCCTGGCGTTGGTGACCAAGACGCAAGGCCGCCGTGGAGAAGTCGCGGCGGAGTTGCACACCGATGTTCCTGGCCGTTTCCGGCAGGGCATGCGCTTGTGGGCGCTTCTGAGAAACGGTGAGCACCGCGAGTTGACGATTGATGGCTTGTGGCCGCACAAGAACCTTCTGATTTTGAAGTTTGCGGGCATCGGATCGATTTCAGACGCTGAAGCGCTGAAAGGTTCGGAGCTTCAAATTCCTCGCGCAGAGCGCGCCCGACTGGAGCCGGGCTGGACGTACCTGAGCGACTTGGCCGGCTGCACGGTATTCGACGGTGGGCGTGAGATCGGCAAGATTGCCGGTGTCTCGTTTGGCGCGGGAGAAGCGCCCTTGCTGGTGGTTGGGAACGACAAACAAAAGGCCGGGGCGAAGCTGCCCTATGAGATTCCATTCGCCGAAGCGTATCTGGAAGAAATTGACGTCGAGCGCAAACAGGTGCGCATGCGCCTGCCGGAAGGGTTGCTCGATGTGAATGCGCCGGTAAAGAAGGGAAAGAAAGAAGCACCTCGTTAGTCGCCTGTAATTGAAACACCTGGCTGACGAAGGCGAAACGATCGACGGGTTCCGCGATGAGGATCGACATTCTTACGATCTTTCCGGACTTTTTTCGCGGGCCGCTGGATTTTGGAATCGTCAGGCGGGCGCGCGAGACCGGGCTGGTCGAAGTTCGCATTTACGATTTGCGGAATTTCACAAGAGACCGGCACCGCACTGTGGATGACCGGCCCTTCGGCGGCGGCGAGGGCATGGTCATGAAGCCCGAGCCGATTTTTGAGTGTGTGGAATCGCTGGGTGACATTGCTCCCCGGGAGGCACGCACAAGGAAGGCGGACAGGGGACGGCAATCCGTGATTTTGCTGTCCGCGCAAGGCCGACGGTTGGATCAGTCGCTGGCTTCCGAGCTTTCGGCATTCGATCGTCTAGTTTTGATCTGCGGCCGGTACGAAGGCGTGGATGAACGCGTTGGCGAACATCTGGCAGACCGGGAAGTTTCGGTTGGCGACTATGTGCTGAGCGGCGGAGAAATTGGTGCAGCGGTGATTGTGGACACGGTCACGCGGCTGATTCCCGGGGCTGTCGGCAATGAGGCTTCTACGCGGCAGGAGTCGTTTACGGCTTCTGCAGAGGTCAGGGACGAAGGCGTCGCGCCCGGGACCTGCCCCGCGCCCCCAGGTCCGAGTTCGACTTGTGTTTCCGGCGGACTGTTGGATTATCCGCATTACACGCGGCCGGCAGAATTCCGGGCCATGGCGGTGCCGGAAGTGCTGGTCAACGGAAACCACGAGGAGATTCGGCGCTGGCGCCACAAGACGGCGCTCGCAAAGACACTACGCAACCGTCCTGACCTTCTAGAACGCGTTGCGCTGAGCGAGGAAGACAAGGTATTGCTGGCCCGGATCAAACGCGAGGGTTAACCCGCGAGCGAATTCGGCCAAAAAAGAAGAAAGAGTCAGGAAGGAAGAGTCATGCGCAATTTAATCATCGAGAAACTGCTGGCGAAGTCACGCCGCACGGACATTCCGAAGTTCAGCCCGGGCGATACGATCCGAGTGCAGGTAAAAATCCGCGAAGGTGAAAAAGAACGGCTGCAGGCGTTTGAAGGCGTGGTTATCGCGCGCAGCCGTGGCGCCCAGCCGAGCTTCACCGTTCGTAAGATCAGCTTCGGGCAGGGTGTGGAACGAATTTTCCCGCTCGATTCCAAGGTGATCGACAAGATCGATGTGCTCCGTTCAGGTAAAGTACGGCGCGCCAAGCTGTACTATTTACGCGAATTGAAGGGCAAGGCCGCGCGCCTGAAAGAAGTCGAGCAGTAAGCGCCCCTCTTTTTCGTTGGCCGGCGTCCGCCCGGGCGCCGGCCGTTCCTTACGTAAAGGTGTTGACTGCGCGACAAGCTATCCTTCTCCAGCTCGGGCTGCGCTCACTCTTACGCGAATCGCATCCAACGCGACGAATCTCCCCTTGTTTCTCTGCCCGGAGTCGGCGAAGATGCTCAAAGCACCGTGGCGACTTCAAAATCAGGAAGCCCTCTGAGGATTGAGAAGGACGCGCGACTTTCTGCGCCATCCGCAAAGCTGCGCTTGCTGAAAAAGCTCCGCTGCACGTTACGGTTCGAGAAGTTGGCTTGGGCCGGGGGCGCCAAGCTGGTTGCCGGCGTGGATGAAGTGGGGCGGGGGTCGCTGTTTGGACCCGTGGTAGCGGCCGCTGTGATTCTTGACCCGAGATACCGCATCCGCGGTCTTCGAGATTCAAAGCTGCTGCCTGCCGATCGCCGCGAGGAGCTGGCCTCCCGCATTTACGAGCATTCAATCGCATGGGCGATTGCCGCGGTCGATTCCGGGCGTATCGATCAGATCAACATCTATCAGGCTTCGCGGCTCGCCATGCTGCATGCCGTGCAGCAACTCCGGTGCGGGCCGGACCACCTGCTCATTGACGCGGTGAAACTCGACTGCGACGTTTCTCAGAAGGCCATCATTCACGGCGATGCGCTTTCGGCCTCGATTGCGGCCGCCTCCATCATTGCGAAAGTGGAACGCGACCGTATGATTACAGCATGGGATCCCGTCTATCCGATCTACGGGTTGGCATCGAACAAGGGCTACAGCACGCCTCGCCATCTGGCAGCATTGCGAGAGCACGGTCCCTCGCCGCTTCACCGGTTGTCATTTGCACCGGTATGGAGCGCACCGGTGCCGCAGGAAGTACTGAGGTTCATGCGGGGGGAAGACATCGCCGACCAGGAAGACACGGTGGCATCGTAGCGACGGAAATCCGACAGGAAAATTGTTGTGCAGGCACGGCTTCTTGCCGGCCGTGTCGTCATCCTGTCCTGCTATCATCCCGACGTGGCACCTCGCGGAAAATTCATCACGTTTGAAGGCCTCGACGGCAGCGGCAAGAGTACGCAGATTGAGAAGTTGGCGCGAGCGCTGCGCTCGCGCGGTATCCCGGTTACGGTTACGCGCGAGCCAGGAGGTACCAGCGCGGGCGAGAAGATTCGCGAGGTGCTGCTGCATTCGACGACTTCGGGGCTGTCTTCACTCGCCGAGATGGCGCTGATGTTTGCTTCCAGAGCCCAGCATATTCATGAAATCATTCTTCCCGCCCTGGCGGAGGGGCGGGTGGTTCTATGCGACCGCTTTACGGATTCCACAGAGGCCTACCAGGGCGCAGGCCGCAAGCTGGGAACGAAGCCAGTGCTCGTGCTTCATGAAATTCTGTGCGGCGGTCTGCAGCCGGATCTGACGATCTTACTCGACAACGATGTTTCCTTCAGCGTGGAGCGCGCGAGGCGACGCAACAGAAAACATAAGAGCGCTCGTCCCGACAAGGACGAGAACCGGTTTGAACAAGAGAGCCGCGCATTTTTCGGACGCGTGCGAAATGCGTACCTGGCGATCGCAGCGCGCGAACCACATCGTGTGCACACGATCGATGCTCGAGGCACGCCACAAAAGACACATGCGGCTATCATGGAACTGATGCGCAAGAAGTTGAAGGTCTGAAACAAAGATCTATGCCTTTCTCCGATTTCATCGGCAACGCTGAAACCGTGCGACGCCTGCGTGACATGATGGCATGCGGTCACTTCCCTCCGGCCGTCATTTTGGCTGGACCGCGCGGGTCGGGCAAATACACGCTAGCTCTCATGCTGGCGCGTGCGATGAATTGCCTGGAAAGGCCGGTACGTTCCATAGAACCGGAGGGTGGGACGTTGTTTTCTGCGCTGGCTTCGGAGTCTCCGGAATCCGCCGACACCGACACTTCCGAGAGGCCGCCATCCTCCTCCACCCTGCCCGATTTCTGTGGCCATTGCTCGAACTGCGTGCGCATCGGTTTGGCCAGCGACCTGGATGCGCGCTTCGCGGAAGCGGTCGAAGCGCGGGACAACATGCGCGAGGCCGACAAGAAGGAAACCCGGATTTTCGTGCAGACGCACCCTGACATCGTTATCGTCCCGCCCGATCCGCCTCAGATGATGATCAAGGTCGATCAGGTTCGCCACGTCATCCACGGCATCTACTATCGTCCTGCAGAAGCGAGAGAGAGAATATACATTTTCACCAGCTCGGCGTTCATGAAGGAAGCGGCGAACTCTCTCCTGAAAGTGCTGGAGGAACCGCCTGAGTTTGCGACGATTTTCCTGCTAACAGAAAATCCCGGTGAACTGCTGCCTACGATACGGTCACGCTCTACAATTTTCACGTTGGGCGCGCTGGCTGTGAATGAAATAGAAGTCCAAATCGGCACGTTGCGGCCGGAGTGGAACTCGCGGCAGCGCGCGCTCGTCGCGCGCCTGAGTGAGGGAGCGTTGGGTCGCGCCCTGTCGTTCGATCTAGAAGGCTATGGAGCCGCCCGCGCCCATGGCCTGGCAATGTTGAAGTTGGCTATTG
>Ga0335079_10002566_pt1 | contig 20904 bp, 20 predicted proteins | sample Lox_Sample_33_FD_206719 | JGI IMG/M metagenome (GOLD analysis project Ga0335079, IMG submission 206719) | Soil microbial communities from Loxahatchee National Wildlife Refuge, Florida, United States - Lox_Sample_3.3 | ecosystem: Environmental > Terrestrial > Soil > Wetlands | place: USA... | reverse complement strand
CGTGTCGCTTCATATTTAATTTTTCTCGCGAAGACAACGGAAATTGATCCTTTTGTTTACCCATTTCGTTTATTGATATCAGCTTTGCCTTGGCCATCATGTCTTCGATCCTGTCTCCCCCGGACCCCGATTCTATCGAGTGGAACAAGTATGTCGCAAATCAACCCTTCAACCTAACGTCTCTCGAGGGACGGATGGTCACTCTTTCACTCGCAACCATAAACAGCTATATCCACCAGAGCATAGCTTCAGAAGTCATCTATGCGTTTACCGTGGGATTCGGTTCAACCGTCCTCATCTTCATTTTAGGGTCTCTCGCCAACAAACCTCGTCGTGATCGTCAGCCACTTCATTTTTACAACCTTGCTGCTGTCTTCTTCCAAATTTTGCGCTCGATTCTCGATTGTATAATTGGAAACGCATCCTATCGCGACATCGGGCCGATGTTCTTGCATACATGGGCACAGTTTCCTCCCCGCGCTTTCGCCCCCATTGTCATTTCAGCGGCGATTAATCCTATCATTTACGCCTTGATCGCCATATCGCTCATCCTGCAAGTGCGCATCGGCTTTGCCGCTGAACCGACAACTCGGCGAATCGTCACCTGGATTGGTACTCTTGCAGCCGTAGTATTAGTTGCTTTTGCAACAACACTCGCGGGTTTTGCGATTGTTGTTCAGTTCCGTTCTAGCGTCATTACACCACCTTGGCTATACACAACTACCAGGATTTATTTCGTCGTTTTTGTCGGGATTAGTTGCGTTGCTTTCCTGTTCAAACTCGGTCAGACGATGTATCGTCGTCGAGGACTCGGTCAGACGATGCCTCGTCGTCGAGGAATGTCCATGAAAGGTTTCGGGGGCCTACATATCATTTTCATTGTGACGACTGAATGTCTCGTAATTCCCTGTAATCTCCCAGCCCCTTTGATGTCAGTTCGTAGCTAAGTTTCTTTAGTAGTCATTTATATCATCGACCTGATATGGTCACCGATCACAAACTTTGTTGCTCTGGCACAACTCGTCCTTGTCTGTTCTCTCCCTCTTTCTACTCTCTTGGTGTCGTCTAGACTCAAGAACCCCAGTTGCGAACATCCCCAGACAGAAACCGTATCAAATACGTCCGGGTCTGTAACAGACGATAAGAACGTGCAACCCGGTAGGGATGGTGATAAAAAAAAGTGCGGGATGCCCTGATGAATTGTCGGAAATGGTTGTGTTACCAGGGGCAGTATTTCTAGATGTTTCACCACCCTCCCCAGTTCCCCCAGTTCTATTACACATAATCCCAATCCAACACTACCGTATGTCTCCTTACATAGCTTCATCAATAAAAAGCCGTTCGAAAAGTTTGAAGAAGAATCAGTGATATTCATTCCGGGCTATGCGAAATGGACAATGGGTCTATCACGCTGGGTTTTGTCCCACTTCTGCGGTCTCCATATCTCAATTGATAAAGTATCTCCAATCAATCATCGCCTCACAATAGAACACACGTAAGAGATTATAATATACAAGATAAGGAATCTAAATATTTCGACTAGGCCCTGAGTCAGCGTGTGAAGGTGGATAAAGCGCCACATACGAAGCGGACGTAATAGATCACGAGCAGGGCGGACATCCACGACAATTGCATTGCGGTGCACGAGGCTCGAGATTACAACACAAGTCAGCAAGGAGGGTTGGGAGGGCGAGATACTTGACCGGGAGACCGGAAGCGATGGCCAACAAGACTGCGGCTGTAGACGTGACCATCGTAATGACGCGCATTTTATACTTAAACGAAGGTTCAGACGAGGTGTCGAAGATGTCTGAATTGTGGTTGAGAATCGAAGATGAAGGTAATGGCTATCGACATGGCGGGTCACCGAGTTAAATACCGAAAAGGCTGATGATTGATGGCTTCATTTGGTCATGAGGGAGACACGCGATAGCGCACGATCCGCGTGTGTTGCGTGTGAAAACGTCCTTTCATCGCCCGGTTTGGACGACGACCGCTCGTGAATTTGACACATATAAGCCAGGAAGGAAATTGGAGCCACCACATTGATCTTCCAATCCGATCCCGACGGAATAGTTTCGCGTGTTCGGAATAAACTTTAATAATGAGGGTCATTAACTTCTGTGTCGATATTATTACAGATTCAAAGGCGGTACTCTTTGTAAAAACAAAAAAAAAAAAAAAAAAAAAAAAAAAAGAAAAAAAAGAGGGTGTGTGTCAAATAAGGGACGGACGAATAGATATGTAGCGTTACGGCATATACCAATCCAATTTTAAAAGACGTGCACGGCGAGGCTCGGAATTTTCATTCGCTGGCCGGAGGGCTCCGCAAAATTTTACCCGGTGGGCATGCTGCCACGAAGGAACCGAGAACGCGCGATACTTTCAAATTCCGTATCCGAAATCATTGAACTTTGCAAAGGGATGAGAGAACAATTAAATTGAAATATTTGAGTGCAAACTCGACCTCTGAACCACTGCCGCGTCATGCATGATGGCACCGGGGCCTTAACGTAAAATAAAGGGGGGAGAATTTGAAATGCGATTGTGTTGCAGATCTGCCACGGGGCTTGTGTATTAAAGTCAGCGGCATATTCACGTGGAGGGATGATCTTATTCCACCGCCTCACACAGAAAGCCGGTTGGGAATGCCTTTTGTTTCAAGCCCGTTCCATACCGGAAGGTTCAATATTTTCTACTTTGTATGATTTGAGGGAGGAAAATTGGTTTGGTATGAGTGTGGAGGAGGTTTTTTTTAATGTGAGTGGTTCTCTACATGAATCCCGTTCTGACAAAAACCATAATCCTATCTCACTGGTTTAGAAATATTATAAATTTGCATGTCCATGTGAAAATTAGATATCAATTACTGGGCTGTAAAATTTAGTGTACGAGAGTTATGCATGAGTCAAATTTACTTATAGGTGGCAAATATATATTGCCATTTAGAGATGTGATAAATAACAGCTCAGATAACATAAAGAGAACTCACCAGAGAACCAGCCAGAGCTATGAGAGTCGCTAGAGTTACTAGGATTACAGAAGGTACAGGAGCCGACAGGAGTCAGGGTGAAATAATGTAGTGATAGGACAGGAGGCAGTTCACTATTTTTAAAATTTTCACACAACATGTAGATTTTTCTTAGCTTACAAAAACAAGACAATCTTAGAATTTCAATTGCCAAACCCGCTCCTGAGATCCATGACAAGAGAATTCTATAAGATTTAAATCCAGAAAATCTTAGGGATGTGAATCAATCGGTGTAAAATGTCTCATTATTGCACGGCCATTTTGGATGAGCGCGGCAAAGTCCGATCCAAATCGGATCACGTGTCATCTCAACTCCGCCTCCCGACGTTCTGATTGGGCATCCAGGTTAGGAAGTCTTACGTCATCGTCGCCCCCATTCAACAATTCATGAGATAAACATAAGAAAAGGGGGCCTTCTGAGCGGCGGGGGTCGATGCATTCTGGCCGGATCAATTGAATTTCAGAGACTTCAGGGAAGCTGAGTTTCACTCCCCGAAGAGATTATCCACGTGGCATCTGACCCACATGGTTGGTTATTTCCTCAAATCAACGCAGCGGGCACATCATGGGGGCGCAGGTACCACGACCGGGCCGGGATTGTAACGGTAATTCATCCGTTCTTCGACGATCGATATCTCTGGGCCCCCCCGAGTTGTGAAGTTCGGATAAACATGCTGAGCCTTACTTCGGAAACCCCACGCGAAGCGCTCGAGGCCGCTACCAACAACGAACATGTGTCTTCAATGGCCCAATCACTTGGAAAGCTCACCTCAAAGGCATTCCGACGGGCACTAGTAGACCGACTCAGGAAACCGGCGTGGACACTGTCATATAGACGGTTTATCGAAATATGGACTACGTTAACAGCTTGATTAAAAATCGGTGTATCCATCCCAGGCCTTCATGCCGCAAGCCCACGACAAGTAGCGGCGAGAATGAGTGCGCCCCGTCATTCAATCCCCGAACCACCGGTTCCGTCCAGATGTTTCACCGGCTCCGATTGCACTTCTTCCCTTCTGGAAATAGGGAAATTCTCAAGACCATGGATCTCAATTCTCTCCCTCGGTGGTTCAGCACCGGCATTCCGCCAATTGGCAGCTCGGCTTCAACGAGCAGGTCCACGACACCGGCGTGAGCGTCGGGATATTCGGGCATCGAGTCATTCTCCATCTTTCGGTGTAATGCCTCCCGGACAATGGGCAGCCAACGTAGGATGAACCTCGCCTGCTCCTCTACATCTCCAAATTCCACATCTCAGAACCCCCATTTAAGCTGTTCAATAAGATCGAATAGAACCCACCGTTCCACGGGACAACGGAGGGGGGATCGATCTATTTAATTTCATTGTGGCTAGCGACCGACTTCAAATATTCAATGAAATTCCGGTACGTCGTAGAATCCATTTGTTTTTATATCCATCGGGCTTGTTCTGGAGTAACCATAAACGGGAAATTTCATTACTAAACAAGAATTTTAGGGGTGTTGTTGGACCATCGGTCATATACAGATGTGATAATAATGCATAAATCCTAAAAGCATGCATCCACAAGCGCTACAGGCGCAATAGCTCAGGCCTTTTGAAGATGATGGGGTGGGACCCCTGCCGCCATCTCCTTATCCCCGGTCGTCGTTCTATCAATTCGTGGTAATTATATTTAGCTATATATTCCCTGTTCCATGTCCCTTTTTTCCCTTTATTGCGATGTGAAATTAATCCGCGGTTATTGCTCACGAATTCCAGCGTACAAAGTGCGACGACTATCGGATTCCACCTATACCTACACACTCCTGCTCAATCCGATTACAGGTAAATGCCAGGTGGCCAGCTAGGTGACCTCAGCCGGGCGAAAATTCCGGCGCACCCCGTGTATCGCCTCTTGGCCCCTGTAGCGGAAACGATTGAAAATTCATCCGGTAACAAATGGAGCAAAAACGTTCATTACTTACGATGGCCGCTGTGAATATAATGTATGAGGTTCTTGAAGATATCCTTGCTCGCCCGGCTCCGTTGCAGACCAACCTTCCGAAGCCATCAGCAGTTTGCTTGGTCCGTCAGACTTGGACATTACCATCCACTTCGCCATCGCGAGAATCCGAAAACATCGATCCCCAGCCGCCGGCCATTATTCCCAGGATGGAAAACAAGGACCCGCCCTCGTGGCTTGGATGAGTCATGTAACTTTGTTATTGATATAAATACGCGTACCGGAGATTGCCTCTGAAACGTTCTCTATAAACTTAAACCAAAGGCATATCGCCGCAATGATTCAGTGTCATTTTCCTACAGTATTCATCGCAATTTCCGGTCCTATAGACTTTTGATCCACAATTTAAATTGGTTGGGGATGGAAAGCGATATGTCGCACAGAATATTTACAGTAATTTAGCGCAATGACCGTTTTCTGAAACCAGAACATAATACCAGCAAAAAGGTTAATCCGGCGTATGCGGAAAAAACACATTGAAATACGTATCAAGATTTGCAAAACTGACAATATCCCCCACACAATAAAATTATAAATCTCGGGAAATTGGGACCCGCAGCAGCTCTCGAAAACTCTCCGTTCGTTGCTCTCTTCGGTGTCATTTTACTTCCCTTATACATCCAACAACTTGCCCAGGCCATGTCACTTCCTGCAGAGGGGCCCAACATGGCACCGCTCCACTACAAGCTGGAAATCGCTCAGCAGCCATTGAGGGCGCGAATGTCCGGCAATTGGCCCGGTTAAATAAAAACTTCTTCGGCAGCGGCTGAAATCGACAGGTTTTGGCCATAAGGTCTTTCTCCTCGGTGATCCGCTGATCGAACAGGACCTGCGGCCAATTTACCCTACCCCTTGTGTTCGGCTGAGGATATACGATAATGAAAACCACGAGGTCACGAAAAACATGTACCATTCCCGGCCTCGCCGGACAGTGCGCTGATCCAGGACAGAAACGACGCATACTGCCGCTTCTTCGTCCTCTGCGTCGGGCTCTGGGATATGGACGGCAAGACGGAGCAAAACCTGGTGATGCGTTCAAACATTCCCTCAAGTTCGCTCGGCGACAGGAACACACATTCCCACGCTGTGCAGTATGGGCACGATGGCGGGTGTCATCTTCCAAATACATCCCAATTCATTCGAAACCTGACCGGAAACTTGAACGCTTCGGCGTCCCTCTTGGAGGATGAGACGGGGACGGTTGGAATTTGGTTTATATTGCAACATCTCTTTATTAGGACCAAGGGCCAATTCAGATTGAAGCTGACTTTCTTCAATCTTGGACTGTACGTGCCCCGCCTTTCCTTGTATCAATTGTAGAATGACAGAGGGAGGAGACTCTGGCGGCACGGGCCTGTACCTCAACAGAGGTCACTGCCAGGCGGCTGCAACTGTCCTGTCCGATGTTTTCGAGGTTTACAGCCATGAATTGAATTGATCAAGAGGTTTGCCACACAGGGCATCAATATTCCGATTCGCCACTCGAATGGCCCTTCATTCAACCGGGTAAAGACGGAGGAGGATGACGATGATAGTGGTGACGAACCAGCCTAGATAGGCTCCCATGGGATTTGGGCTTGAGGTACCGGTCGTGAGAACGGTGAGTGGAGCTATTCTCGATCTTCTATTTCATAACACATTCAGCTTTCACGACGGAAGGGGATTCGCCTCCGCACATAGATAGAATAACCGCCATCATGGCTCCTTAATAAAAATTTCCACATTTCCCTGACACTCCATCCAAATCGCAGACCTACAGTATATGCTCGTTTTCAATGATCTACAGATTCCTGGATGACTCCATGTCAGGCACATCTTGTACAACGGCCGGTCGCTCCAAGGACGATGTCATGAACTGGGAACTGACGAACCTCCTGGGTGTGAGCAATGATGTAGGGGATGTGTGTCGGAGGGGACCGCTTGAATGTCTCTGAATGTTGTTGCATGAAATGTCGAATATACGTTACAGGAACCCGGATGTCATCATCAAGTGTAACGAATCGACTTTCGTAGCATCGCTTGATGAGGCCGCTGGATGGTCCAAGAATCCACATCAGGGACATCGTGGATACGAACTCGTTGGAAGGAAGATTACCATCTGGGCGGGCGGCACACGCCTGCATTGACTCAGCAGCAAAATATTCTGGAAAAATATTTCAGCTTGATTTCTCTATTTGTAGTCTACAGAACCGGAACATTGTCATGGGATTGATGGGAGCGAAATGGACCACTATTCCCGCAGGAATGAAGACCAATAATACATTTCCCCAGCTCGAAAGCAGAATTTCCTTGCAGAAGCGCGGGAACGTGTTTTTGCGCGACCGAGCAATGCCTTGGGATTGTGGTGACCACTAATGCTTCTTTGCGGTTGCCTGTTCCCCCTTTTCCAAGTCGTTGTCAAGGGCAATGTATGAAGTCGAATCACCATTAGATTGGGCGGAAATGAGATCCGTTTGGCCATTTAAACATTTTTTGACGAATTCGTTAGGATCGAGATTTCTGTCAGCGGTGGGTTGTGGGGGTGGATCATTTGTCTGGCAAGATGGTGTCGTCGATTGACCGAGAAATTTTATCTTTATTGGGCTCGAGGCCAGAGGGCATTGTTGACTGACGACTTGAGAGATGTTTAACTATAAGCCGAATTTGGCCATCAAAATGTCCATTGTTCCCTGATCATCCATGGTATTAACATCTGTTCCAGCGGACAAGACCCCCCCCTACTTCGCACTAGAATTGAAGCTCAACACACTCCGAACCCTAACCGAACATGCAATATGGGATATTGTGAGCATGATTGGTTTAACCGACTCCTTTTCTGCCGTACAAACGGCGAACCCGGGCGAAACAATTCGATATATTGTTAAAGTACAGAGCTCCGAACCCAATTCACAACACTATCCTTCATCAGCCAATACTTCTGGCTCGCCTTGTCCGACCATTACCCATGATTTTTCACCTCACCGGAATGCCGAAGTCATAAGCTCGCACAATAACATCAATGAACTCGTCGCAAGTATGGAAACCTTGAAAGCAACTGATATTGTTTTCGGCGGTGATCATCGGCGACAACATCGTATGGAAATCGGTGCCTTTGTCCGGGGATACAAAAGGGTTCATCATTACCAGGGCGACAATTCTTCGACAACTGGTAATTAATATACGAGATCTCATCGGCACCCAACGAGTCACCGTCATTTTTAACGATAGACAGAGCAAATAAAAGGGGAGGAGTGGCCGGATTCCAAATTGGGATTTTCTTTCATTCATTTGAGGTCTGTGGAGGCAGATAAGCCTTACTGAAATGTGTATCTTTCTATTTTATTCACATTGAACTATTGATTTTGAAGATCATTATTCATGTCGAGAACCTACTCATCGAAAATTCCCCAGTGAATGCATGCTTACCTGCATCCTTTCAAACCCGGGAATCTCTTGTCAGCAAATCATCCTGTCTTGATGGTAGATAACGACGCTTCCGAGTTTTTCAGAGTAACCAACGGTCGCGACAGACCTGGTCCTTGAACAGATGGCGTCCCCAATCATCTAGCCTCAATTCGAGGATCGGAAATTTTTCCGGATGCCGGGGAATTCCATGTCGGGTTCATAAGGCGATGCAGCTCGAGACGTGACAATTGCCAATGGGTTCGACTACTATGGATGGATCGTTCAGTATGTCAGCCATAGCTGCATCGGCCACAATGACTACTGGCGGTTGTGTCTCGGAGACGATGAGAAGCGAACTGGGTGCTTTATGGGTGTTTTCAGCTACGTTTCTACCTCGTTACGGTTCGCTAAACTTACAAATTCTCCGAAATCAAATCGGTGGAACCGGGCCGGCGAAGCTTGTATTACAGCACGCGGTCAACGCGACCAGTCTGTGCTCTGCACGGAATTTGTGGAGCTGCGCAGATCGCATCTCGGGATGGAAGCGAAAGCGCTCTAACACGGAAGCTATGGTCAGCAATAGTGTGGGGGATTCATCTAGTAATACAGTAGCCACAACAGATATTAAATACTGTAGTCCAGGATCTGCGGATCGTCCCCCTCCTACTGTACTGTACCTACCCTCGCGCCGCCAGGCTGTCTGACGTAAGCACGAAGTGCGTCGGGGGACAACGGTTTTCGCGAAAATTGAACCATCTCTAGACCTCCCGAAAACTTTTTATCCTTAAAGTATATTGCATGGAGATCTCAAAAATATAAAAAGCGGGAGGTTTATTAACTCACCAATATTCACTCAAACCTTCCGAAAATTATATCATTATAATCAGCCTATCGGCTACTTTCGACTAATATCAGATGATTTAAGATAATGGATATTGCATTGCATAAAACGGTCTTTTAAACAATCCCCTTACGCATCTTGATTTCCGGATCTGGAAATTTCAATTTCGACTAATTTTTCGACCAATCAGAGTAGAGAATGAGCGTCGGGAGGTTGTTTTCAAACCTAGCACACATTGTTAAAACCTAGCGATATTTATATTTTTGAGATCAGTGAACCTCCCGCTGATACATGAGACGTTAAAAATCTCGAAAATTGCGAAAAAAATTTCGCGTCGGGAGGTCATTTTTGGTTGTGCCCCCAGGGTGTCTGCGACGCACCCCGTGCTTACGTCAGACAGCCTGGCGGCGCGAGGGTATACTGTACCTAAGCGGCACCGTTATTATTATTAACATAAGCTGACTAAATTTTCTGAGCCGAGGTCGATAACATCGTCTCGCATCCTCCCTTCCCATCGGCTAAGCGACAATGTTCACCTTTCGCTCGCTGAACGAATTCGATGCCGATGTCGGAACAGTGCAACTCATCGATGGTATCTTGTCCCGCTCGGCGAGGACGTGCTGACCCGAAGCCTCCCACCGCTTGAAGAGCAAGGAACACAGCGATGTGGTCCTTGTGCCTCAGGCAACCGACGACCCCAACGATCCGCTCAACTGGCCCCGATGGAAGAAGACGGTGGCATTCCTCTCGTCGGCCATGTTCATTGTCTTCTCTGGGTGGGCAACTCTCGGCGCGGGATCCGCCATTCCTGTCTTGATGCGCGAATTCGACCAGGATTTGACTTCCGTCGTTAACGCTGTGATCAATTGGGTAGTCCTCTTGCTCGGAATAGCGGTATGTTCTTTGATACGCTACTGTTGAAACTGGCTGTGCCTGCATAGATCTTTTTCTGGGTTCCTGTAACATTGTATTTCGGCACCCGCCCTGTCGGTCTCACAGCCATGGCATTAGTTTTTGCCTCTTGTATCTGGGCAGGAGCGACCCATTCCTTCAAGAGTTTTTTGGCTGCACGAGTCGTCGGCGGATTTGCAACGTCCTGTGCGGAGGTACTTCCCGCAATCGTCGTTAAGGACCTCTTCTTTCTTCATGAACGAGGCTGGTGGATGGGACTCTACATTGTGTTTTTTCAATGTATCCCCCTGATCTGTACCGTTATATCAGGGTTCATCATCACGGGAGCCGGCTGGCGCTGGCACTTTTGGGTGAGTGATCCATTGTTAGACAGAATTTCTTAACGTTCCAAGGTTTCCAGTATTGTCGTCGGCTTCGGTCTCCTATTGCTCTTCTTTTTCTTTCCCGAGACGCAATACTACCGACCGCCAAGCTCACAGCTACCACACACGTCCAGCAAAGATCACTCTGAGTCGGCAATTGCTCAAAACGCTGTCGATTCTCTCGGCACCGCAGCCACTGCCGCCTCCCCCCTCTGAAAAAGACTTATCTCCAAGAACTCAATCCTTGGTCGGGTATTAATCCAGGCATTGAGAAGAACACGAGTTTCCAGTTCCTTTTCGTGCGTGGCTGGCCTCTTGTTGTTTATCCGGCGGTCGCGTACTCGATCATCGCCTTTGCAGTAGCGATCTCGTGCAACCTTTTGTGCTTTACCACCGCACCGACGATCTTCCAGTCTCCCCCCTACAACTTCTCAGCTGGTGTCCAAAGTTTGATTTTCCTCGCGGGTATGATTGGAGGTGTCACGGGCTCCGTTGCAGCTGGAAGCCTGACCGATATTTATGCCAAATTCCGATCCGAAAAGAACCGGGGCGTCTTTGAGCCAGAAGATAGGCTGGTTCTGTTGTTTATCCCTCTCATCATTGCTCCTTGTGGGGTCTTAATGGATGATTTCCTTCCTTCGTGACTTTGCGCTAATTGAAAGGTACGGATTAGGTGCTGAGTATTTAAAGCCATGGCCGCTTTCGTATACCGGAGTTGCCTGCATGTACATCGCAGTCGGCGCCGTCCCTGCAATCACCATGGCATATGGTAATTTATGTTTAATATCAAGATCTGAAGTGCAGTTGTGGATTGTTACTATCCGGTTGCCGAGGAAGCCATTTTTTTGATCGTTGCGCTCAAAAATGTCATTGCCTTCGGATTTTCCTACTCAATTGTTCCCTGGACGACTAAGTGGGACATTGGAAGGGTAAGCGGTGTCATGGCCGGTTTGTTGTTTGGCTGCATTTTGCTCGGATTTCCCCTGTATCTTTATGGGAAGCGGTTGCGGGTGGCGTCTGCCAAGTTGAAGGTCATCATCTGGCAGACGTGACTTTGAGGTTCTTGCCGTGCCTATCTCTTTGTTTATTGGTCTGAGCGTATTTTTAGTAGCCTTCGTTTTCCGCTTTTGTCTCTCATTCTCTGGTTCATTAACGAATAATAATTAATATTTATTTTTGAAACTACGGTCTCAGAGTTATAACTTTTATAATCATCTTCTGCAGCCTTATGGTCTCGCCAGGCAGGCTCTGAAGCAAGCCTTAGAAATGCCGTTCCGGAATTAGTGAGGCAAATCACACGATCATGATGACCAAGAGGTATCTCTTTTAGCACCAATTGGCTTGTTTCAATCATTCGGTCAAGGTATTCTCTCTGATCAATGTCCTCCTGCAACCCATGATGCCAAAGTCAGCTCAGTACTGCAAGTCCCAAATTTCTGTGATTTTGAAGATCATTATTCATGCCACCCCTAACCAGCAACAACCGGGCTGCCAGCAGAAAACTAACACTCTCTATATGTTACAATCCACCGTTATCTAGATTTTATTGGAAATCGAGAAACAGCAATGCCACAAATCCTTAAACCTATCCCCAAATTATTCATAGTATGCAATTTTAAAATGCCCAATCCTATCCACGGAATCCACTTCCTCATCCACACTGTACACTTGTAACTTGAAATCCTCTACACATTCCCCATCTCCAAATCCGCCTAAAACTGAATAGAGGCATCAAATCCCAATTCCGGTTCTTCCTGTGTACACTACAATCCGACTGGCACTGCGTACTTTGACACTCCAACGGCCCATGTACGAAGGTTTCCCGCACGTGATCGGGTTAGGGTTACGATCTCAGCGCGGACAACTCCCGTTCTGATTGGACATCCAAGAGAAGGGTATCTTATGTCATCTCCTCCCAATCAATATATTTGCAGATCATCCAAATGAAATGGAATTTAAATGTGCCACTATCGATGTTTGGGATTGGTGGATACACGTAAAAGGATTAGCGGGAAATGCATTACATCGCGGATGTAATCCGATCCTCCTCGATTGGGATTCAAATAAATTAACTTTGTAGGTGAACACGAACCCAAAACGAAACATGAAATTCGTGAACGCTAACGGATCGCGGCGACAGTGTCCGGAGGAGATATAAGGGGGTTCGTGGGTCCTGATCCTCCTACGTTTTTACACCTATTTTCCTCGTTGCTATCGCCAGGCATGTTCCCATGCTAGTGATCGAATCATTGGGTATTACCGGGCAAAAGAGAAAAGGCGGGTTTGGAGCTGCGTCTAACCCCCAATTTTCCCGCATAACAATGAATCCCCCCAATCACAATAATCGTGGAGCGAACAATAAAGCCACACCACGGTTACATACGATGTGCAACCACCTCGAAAATGCAATCAACCATAGATTTGATTTCGAGGAAAAAGGTTATCTCTGCCTTGCCAACTGACAATTCCGACCCACCAGAGGGAATGTTAATAGCTTCTTCCAACGTCAGTGAACAAAACCTCGGCCGGCGAATGGCAGTGGAGCTAGAGTAAAGCAACAAAACCGTGGGGCACAATGCTGCGCCATCAGCAAGGTCCCCCTTTGATTATATGACAATAATTCATCCCCTCAACCCCGATCGCTTTGTGATGTACTATATGGCCAACAGGACATTTACTATGATGAAGAGACCTTTGCGAATGGTTTTTGGAGTTCCATGTTAAATACTACCCACTCATGGTGCGCTGCGCTCACCTTGGGAATCACGGAAGGAGATAAATCCGACCCGAAAGACATAGACGGCTGGGCAAGGATTCAGAAGTCGATGAAAATCTCATATTCCGACGGGTCGGTTTCAGTATAGTTCGCCGTGACAATGTCACCGCCCACAGTACCACGAATATCAATTAAAGATGTGAAACATGCTGGACTGTCGGCGCCCCACAATGCCTGAGTACCGTAATTATATGTCGCCGATCATGACATCCCTTCAACATTTTAGCCCCATGTCCAACGATGTGGGCCGTCTTGGGTATTGTTCTGGACATTGTTCTGGCAACAATTGGGAGGCACCGGATATGGTTCAATAGCCCCTGGCTGTTGCTAATCCTAGTCATACGCCCGATTCATTCGAGCTCTGTCATTATTATGGTCGTTGCACACTAATATATAATAACGGAATTTTTCAGGTTTCTCAAACTCAAATAGGAAACGGAAGCCCTACAGAAATTCGGCCAATTTGATTTGGTCACAAAACTCGTTCCCCGACGTTGGTTCTACATCAGCAATGCTTCCCGGATAGTCGGATAAAATTTGACATGGTCAAGTCGTACGTGAACCCCCGACGGGCGGAAAGAGAACGGAATGAAGCACGTGGTGATGCATAAACCCGGTTTTCATCAAATCCCAGCGAACGAGCATACCTCAAGAAGCCTGCACATTCACGTGGGTTCCCGCGACAAAGTTCTTCGATTGTTGTATCCATCTTCTTATTCATGGTTACTACATACCTTTCCTTCCTTTGCCCACCGGCAGTGCCTGCCAGGGAGAGATCCACGACAAAAATAGATCAAGATCTTCTTTCTCTAAAACGAATTCAGTGTGGACGCATAAACTTTCGAATCGGATGAAGATACTCTCGTTCAAGTCGGATCAACTGTTTGCCATACCATTGATCCGCTGCCTGAACATGGTCTGATTCACACCCCTTTGGATCCGATAGGATTGCGCATCGATTGAATTCAGGCTCTGCTTTCAAGGCCGGGCAATGAATTGTCTGGATGAAGGGATACGGTGCCTGAAGGTTGTCTGATTCGCATGCAGCCGGATCGGGCAGGATTGCGCATCGATTGAATTCAGGCTCTACTTTTAGGCCGGGCAATGAATGGTCTGGATGAAGAGATCCGGCGGCTGAAGGTTGTCTGATTCACGCACTGCCGGATCCGGTTCGAGGAGACCATTGTATTGCGGGGAGAGAATGTCCCTGTCGGCCGCGCCTCGAAACCGAGCATTTGCTGAGATTCATGCGGTTGGTATGAGAAATAATCCCACTCTTCCGGACCACTCCGACAAGCCATTGTCGACTCAATAAAGGCCTGGACTCACTTAGGCCGTGTAACGTCACCAGAAAACACCGAGACGAAAGCGTGAATCATCAGATGCGCTCTGGCCTCCCACCCAAGGAATGCCAAATCGAGTTGGAGGCGCATGCCGCACGTTTTGCTGACATTTTCGGGCTCTGTTGCCATCCTAACCCGTGGATCAAGGGACATCTGACGTCACTTCGATAGTTATTCCACCAGATACCTAGCTTTCGCCCGCGTATGTATTGGCCCTGTGACAATCTCATCGCGCGGACCGCCGATTGATGCTGTTGTCGCTGTCTCCTTCGTCGCTCGGCCTCATTGTCGGGACTTGGCGAGGGAGAGAGGAGCCGAAGAACGACGGCATAAAGGCGCCCACCTGCCCTACGCGCCAGAGTCAGCAAATGGCAAAATGATCATGAACGTGCAAGAGAGGCCATTATTCGCTGCCTTCCCAATGCTGAACTCCTCAAATTGGTGGATATTCAAGATGATGCGCCCGCAATTTGGAGAAGACTTAATGACGAATATAGCAGATCCTCGAATCTCGAGTATGTCCGAGCCTCCAACGACCTTGCCCTGCTCAAGAAGGACGACAAGACGTCCATCAATGACCACATCAATCGATTCGAACAGCTCATCTACGAGGTTAATTACAATAAGCCGGCAAATACCTCCAACCTTGCTGAATCCGTCGTCATTCTCAAATTTCTCAATACACTCATGACGGATAAGGCATCAAGTGACAAATGGGAGACGTTCATCAATACCAAAGGTCCTCAACTCGAGCGCATAACTACACAGCAACTGTACGCCGAGGTCAGAGTCAATGCAGCAAGAAACAAACCTCCTGAGAAACCTGTCGATATTTCTACACCTGAAGCGAAAGCCCTCACGACAGAGCTCCAGCAAGCGATCAAAGCTCTGAATACTTGACTCGATGGATGGAATAATGATCGCAACAAGTCAGGCAAACGGCGCTATCAAGGTCAAAATCAAACCAAAGGAGGCAAACACAGTAAACGCCAAGGATGCAGCCAGCGCAGAAGGCAATGGCCCTACGACCCTAACAAGTACTGCAAATTCCATAATCGACGAGGGCACAGTTTAGAGGAATGCCACGCAGCCAAGCAAGATCGCCGAGATCAGCAAACTGCCAACCAGTCAAAACAGAATTTCGGATCCTCATATCGTCCAAGTTTCGACAAGCCTCGCGAGTTCTCTGCCAACATAACGCGTCTAATGGTCAATACAGCAACTGCAGTACAGGCTGGAGATCCACGTGCATGGATTATCGATTCTGCTGCCAATGCGTACATCACGCCATTCAAGAACACGCTACACGATTATCGCGAATTTCTAGATCAAGTACAAGTAAAAGGGTTTGCTGGCAAGGCCGAACTCGCACGGGCACTGGATCCATTACATTAACGGACAGTACTGGCAAACACGTCACGCTGAATGACGTCGTCTACGTTCCTGAAAGCCCAGATCAAATCCTGTCTCTCATGAAGCTGCGACGCGAGCAAAACGCTGATTTCCGGTTTACGGCGACCGAAACGTTTGACCTCTCGTTTTTCAATGGGGTCCTTTTCTCTGGGCAATCAGTAAACGATATATTGCACATTTGGACGTCACCTGCAATGCACATCAATGCCGTTACACGCAATACCACGAGATTGGTCACTGCGCACAACGGAGATAACCTTGATCCCGATATCGTCGACAGTCCATATCAAAATATGAGTCGTACGAAACGGACAAATGACCGCCAAATCCGTCTGAATGAACACGGCGACCGCCAAATCAGTCCGAATGGACACGGCGACCGCCAAATCAGTCCGAATGGACAAAGGGACCGCCATATTGGAACAAATTGCCAAATCAACCAACAACCAAAAATTTTCACGCAGCCGTCACGCAGTCCTCAAGAACTCTGGCATCTTCGTTTTGGCCACGCGTCAAGCACAACGCTTCGCAAGCATCCACATGTCAAGTCGCATTTCGACTCTACACACTGCGTTACATGCATACGAGCCAAACAAGGCCGCAAACCGTTCCGTTCCGTGTCAGGAATCAAAGCCACTCGCAAGCTTGAACGTGTACACTCCGATATATGCGGCCCATACCCAGCGTCAAAAGGGCATTCCATCTACGTTCTTACATTTCTCGATGAGCTGACGCACTGGTGCTCGTGTATCCCAATTCCAGACAAATCCTCAAGCACGGTCTGTCGCGAATTTCGCTATTTGATTAAGCAAATCGAAAACGAGTCCGAGCTGACAATCAAATACCTACGTACAGACGGCGGCGGGGAATACGAAGGTGATTTGACACCTGTCCTTCGAGATCTTGGCATCAAGCATGAGCCCACAAGTCCTTACTCGCCTCAATCCAATGGCAAGGCAGAACGGCTGAACCGAACGCTAAACAATTACGCTCGCGCTATGCTCTACCAAGCGAATATGCCCAAATCCTTCTGGGCAGAAGCAATTACTACGGCGGCCTACATTCTAAATCGTCTGCCCAGTGACGCTATCGCCAATGCCATTCCCTATGAGCTTTGGTATGGCAAACCACTCACCGCGCAAGATCTCCATTCACTTAAACCCTTCGGATGCATTGTACATGCAAACGTCCCCACAAAGCGAAGAAAAAGGCTTGGGAAAATGGATACTCGTGCAATCAGAGGCTGTTTTATCGGATATACCGATACAGACACGATCCACAAAATATGGGATTTCGAACGAAAGTGTTTTGTCAACTCGCATGATCTCCACTTTGACGAAACGCAGTTTCCAGAACCTGCTGATTTCGATGAGCCTCCAGCAGATGCATACGGCGCATACCATGGACTTACGAACACGCACAAACACCCAATGCCTATGCTGCCTATCCCAACAGCATTGACGCCTATCCACGAATCGCTTACATCAAAGCCCATGTCGTCACAAGAATCGTCACCTGAGCCAGCGCTAGATGAAATCGTTGTTCAACAACCTCCACGTCGATTGTACGATGAAATTGTCGTTCAACCGCCACCTGCTTTGCAAGCGTTCAAGAGTTACACCGAGTTTCAACACAACGATCCTCCCTCATTTGCAGACGCTATGCGAAGACCTGACGCAAATCTCTGGTGGGATGCGTTTTGCGGTGAGATCAAGGCGATAATCAAGCGAAATACATGGACGCTCGCTCATTTACCCCCTGGCAAGAAGGCTCTGCCACTCAGATGGGTATGCCGAGTCAAACGCGACGCCATGAACACCTTTGAACGCTACAAAGCCAGAATCGTGGTCAAAGGGTTTGCTCAAGAAGCAGGATTCGATTTCGATGAAACGTTTGCCCCTGTCATACGAATTGACTCAGTGCGCACACTATACGCTATATCCGCTGGCAATGGCCTCTATATCATCCAGGCTGATATCAAAAACGCATTTCTACACAGCAATAGCGATTTTCAAATATATGTGCAGCAGCCTCACGGTTTTGTCGACGCCAATTATCCGAATGCAGTCCTTCTATTGAATAAAGCGTTATATGGCCTCAAACAAGCATCCAGACTGTGGTACCTGCTCATCTCAGAAATCGTCATATCTCTGGGATTCCGTGTTTTCGAGACCGACACGAGCATCTACATGCGCACCGATATTATCCTCGCTGTCTACGTTGACGATATTCTCATTGCCGGTCCTTCAATCAATTCCTGCAATGCGGTTGTTCATGAACTCTCATATCACATCGAAATTGTCAACAAAGGCGAAGTCAAAAGCTTTCTTGGTCTCAAAGTCGAAAGAAATCACCAAGCCATATCGATAAGTCAACCTGGCTACATTGACCGATTACTTGCAAAGTACAGAATGACCAAAGCGAAACCGGCGTCTACACCATTTGCACCAGGCACAATTCTCCAGATGGCGGCTGACCACGATAAACCATGTAATATTGAGCAATATCAAGAACTCACAGGATCGCTAAATCACCTCGCAGTCTTTTCAAGACCAGACATCACCTTCGCTGTTTCGAAATTGTCAAAGTATAACGCCAATCCTACGACCACGCACTTCAAAGCTGCCCTACATGTTTTACGATATCTCAAAGCAACATGAAACTACTGCATTGTGTACTACAAATCCACGAAAATCCCAATCATCGATATATTGGGGTACTCTGATGCAGATCACGCTAGCGATCCAGACAACCGAAAGTCCTACACTGGTTATGTCTTCATGATATGTGGCGGTGCTGTATCCTGGTCTACACACAAGCAATCCACGGTTGCTTTCTCGAGCATGGAATCTGAATATATGGCATTATCCGATGCTGCACGAGAAGCCCTCGCACGAAAACAGTTCTTTTGTGAGCTACAAATCCCATCCGGCGAAAATCCCGTCACAATACTGTCAGACGGTCAATCTGCGCTTGACATCTCAGAAAATCCAGCGAAATATCGAAAGGCCAAGCACATCGATATTCAATATCACGCAATTCGTCACTACATTCACAATTCCAAAATTGAAGTCGACTACATTCCCTCAGAATACCAACCAGCCGATCTATTCACGAAAGCGCTCAACCGCAAGAAACATGAACCCTTTACTCGTGCGATCGGCCTGCGCAACAGCTACGAAACATTTCGATTTGAGGAGGTTTTTTAGTGAGTATGCTGCGATCCATTTGCGGAGGGTCTCACATAACCATATGCAACGCGCATTGGTATCTATAAAAGATTTTTCCTACCTCAACAGACACTCAACGTTTTTCTTTTTTCAACCCAGGGAATGTTGGAGAATAGTGGTAATAGCGATACTTGACCGTCGCTATTATTATATATGCCTGTGTCACCACATCATGTATATAAAGCTGGCACAGCGCCCACATGCACTAGACAAGTCAATTTATGCATTCTACACATCCACCACTGCGCACCTATAACCTACACCCCGTCCAACAGTTCGGCAGGCTACATTGATGATCCGGTAAACAACATGTATTTCCGGAGGCTATAAGAGATGGTTGGGGTCCGTATGAATGCTTTGGCAACGTTATTCGGGCGCTCTCGGGAGCATGGTCACAAACATGCTACCCGGGTTGGTGATTGGATTCTTGCATATCGGGTCGGCTCGGAGGATACGAGATGGGTAGGAGGTTGGGTTTGCTGAACGAGTGCGCGCTCACTTTTAGCCTCCTCATGTCGCTGGCGATGAGTTTATTCCTATTTTATTGTGCCGTGAGAGGTAACCAGTGAGATGGCCGCATTTCAGTAGAAGAATTGATATAGCCTACCTATACGTGTTCTGTGAGACGAGTCGCAAACCCGTCAGATGTGTCAGGGCCGTCACCTAATGCCATTTCCATCCGGCGCTGTCCGATGCTTCCCCATATTTATTTCGGTCACGTGAAGCACCACTTGGCGATAGAATATTGGGGGTCAAGTTTGGAGACATCTGGGTTTGAACCGAACGAAAGCGCTGACATCGCATGAACAGTCTCGGTGTGTATTGCTTTGATGTCGGAAAGGTTTCTCCGCCACACAGTGCCTCCCTGAAGTCCTTGGGCGTGACGTACGTCATTTCGGGGCGTTGCCTGCCCCAAGGTCCGCCACGGCGCTTAAACTGGCAACCAATGTCAGGCGGAAATTGTGTATATGAGCCGACTCGATCCGAGATGAGAGAGAAAAAGCTGTAGCATCGGTAACGACGAGGTGATGAAGTAGGGGCCTCGCATCAGTTTGGAGGACCAAGAAGGATGACGTAATCAGTCTAACGCAAAGTATAAAAGGGCTCGGATGCTTGGCAAGTCAACGAAGAAAGGCCGGAGAATTTACCGTAGCGAGAATGGACGATCAGCAAATCGAGGACGTCAGCCCAGTGAGAATCATGTCGAAGACTGGTTGAATCAAACTATCGGTCAGGAATTCGCGGCGAGAAAAGACGGCGGTGGATCAGGCGGTGGAATTGTCGGGGAAATTGATGAAAATCGTGGAACTGATGGCAAACGTGTCAGATGCGAACCAGCGAAGCGATCGGGGCAAAACTGAGTTACACTGAGCGGCGAGGGACAAGAAAACTCCAGGGGGATGGTTAGATAGTTTCCTAAAATTGGGACTGGCAATTTGGCAATCCTCAGACCAACAGAGAGATCTAAAATTGCCATATTATAACAGATTATTAGAACTCTATTCGGAACAGAAGGAGTGCATCATGAGATGGAGACCTTTTATGATAGAATGTTGACCGGCGTTGGCCTCTATAAACGCTGTACAATGAGGGTTGAAGGGGCTGCAGATATCGAGGCCCAAGACCA
>Ga0335079_10002564_pt1 | contig 20911 bp, 24 predicted proteins | sample Lox_Sample_33_FD_206719 | JGI IMG/M metagenome (GOLD analysis project Ga0335079, IMG submission 206719) | Soil microbial communities from Loxahatchee National Wildlife Refuge, Florida, United States - Lox_Sample_3.3 | ecosystem: Environmental > Terrestrial > Soil > Wetlands | place: USA... | reverse complement strand
GCCGAGGGCATAAAACCGGTCCTCATCCGAGTGAGGCTCGTCGTTGCCAACGATCAGGGGCCGATTGAAGAAAACCTCCTCGCACTCGGTCGGCATCACCTGATGCCGGTCCCAAATCTTCGCCGAGTTGCCGGCGTCCCATTGGAGGCCCTCGCACTCCGCCAGCCGCTGATCCCACTTCACGGAGATATTGTATATCGCTCACACATACTTGCACAAATCGCTGAACATCCCCACCCATCTCCGCCTTGCGCGGCTACGCACAAGACCGCCGCGCCATCCTGACGGATCGCTAACGCTTGTCACACCCGCCTTGAACTGCTTCGCCGCGCTCATTGGTCGCTTTGCTGCGCTCCGCATCGCAGTCCTTTCCACCCTCGCACTCTCGGTCCGGGTTGAAGAGCGAGGGCGGAAGAAGGTTCGAGTTTTTAACGAACCAAACTGGGCGCTCTGCCCTTCGGGGCGAGCGCACAAAAAGGAGCGAAGCAAATGGACGTTTACGCGATTGTCACCGAGAAGATCATCAACCTGCTTGAGAGTTGCTCGTGTTCCTGGAAGACCTCTGATTATGCCGCGTTGTCAACCGGACCATCTCAGGTGATGCTCGAGCCACATTCGAGGCCACTAGCCCGCCTCCCCAGAATTCGCTCAGAGGACGCGGTAGCACTGATATTCGACGGTGCGGCCCGGCAGGATGCGGCCCTCAAGGAAACGAACAGAGATTGGTTCAACCATGCGTAACGGGGATCAACGATCTCGAACCGCGGCGTGGTTCGGAAGTATTGATCGGCGAAATCCGTGCTGCCGTTGGGATCGGTCAGCGCGCCCCAGACCTTGGGGGTCATCTGCAGAAGCCCGCAGTAGTAACTATATATGACCGCGCCGTCGTTCGTGAGACACTGGGTGCGCACGTCGAGCCGGGCGAAGCCTTCCTCGCCGCGAGCAGCCAGTCGCCGCCGCCGGTCAGCATCTTGCCGTTGAGACGCTTGCCTTCGAAACTGCCACTGACCACCTCGAAGTATAATCGGTTGCCATATGATCCGGGGCCTACCGTAACCAGCATCTTGACTTCCGCGCGGTACGAAAACTCCAGCTCCAAGTTCATCGCGTCCTCCGGAAGATCGCATTTGTGGTTGGTCTGCGAAAGCACCGCTCGCAGTTGAGGCCGGTGCGAATCTCCGTATTCTTCACTTCGAATGACGGTGTGCGCTCAGGCGTAGATCCGCTCGGGAAGTCACCGCCCATGGTAGCGTCACTGACGCGGCCGCGCGCTGCGCCTTAACCCACCGGCGCGTGCGCAACCATGCTCAGGGACATGGGTAGTCTTTGATAGTAATCGCGTTGGCTGCCTTCTGAATGATGTCTCCCGTCGAATCCTCTGGGGGCGAGCCTGCCGGCGCAGCGCGCATCGCACGGAGAAGCTCGTTCTGCTGCTCGATTTGTTCCCAGCTATCCGGCAGACGCACTTCCCTAGCCTTCAGTGCGATCTGTTGGTTCTGTTCCATATAGCTGCGACATTCCTGCTCGTAGCGGGTGAATGCCGTACCATAGTCGCTTCCAGCGGACGCAAGTTCTCCCGCCAGCACATAGGCTCCGACGACCGCCATGCTCGTACCCTGTCCGGTGATCAGCGTGGGGCCGCAAGCCGCATCGCCAACCAGCGCCACCCGTCCAGTCGACCAATGATTCATGCGGATCTGGCTGACATCATCGAAGTAGAAGTCGGACGCACCGCGCATTTCTTCGAGCAGCCGGGGAAACTCCCATCCGGGTTCATCCGCGAAGACCTTCCTGACGATGTTCTTCTGCTGCTCCACGTCGCGATAGTCGTATTCCAGTTTCGGTGAGGAGAACATGAGCAAGGCGCGGGTGTGCTTGCCTGAGCCGTATTGCATGATGGCGCCCATTTTTTTCGGGACGTAGTGCATCATCCAGAGTCGGTCGAGGTTCAGGTAGTTGGGGATCGTGAAGATCGCCACATGCTGGCCGAGGTAATGGCTGAACTGTGATTCCTCACCGAAGCTGAGGCGTCGCACATTGGAGTGAGCCCCATCGGCACCCACGACGAGATCAAATGTGCGTGGTGCGCCATGCTCGAAGGTGACCTCGACGCCATGGTCGTGTTGCGACAGGGAAGCGATTGAATCGCCGAAGATGTAGTTGATGGAGTCTTTGGTGGCGGCGTAAAGGATTTGGGCCAAGTCGTCGCGCAAGAGCTCTACGTCACCGGCCTTGCCCGGCCCGGCGCCGAAATTGGCGTCCATGGTCGCCACCGTCTCGCGCTTGCTGTCAACGAACAACACTTCGCGCAGGTCCGTGCTTGCCTTCCGCGCTTCGGCCAGGATACCCATGCGTTCGGCCACATGTACCGCCGCCCCGCGCAGATCGATCGCGTAGCCTCCAGTCCGCAGCGCGGGCGCCCGCTCCACCACCGTGGGATTGAAACCATAGCGGTGCAGCCAATAGGCCAGGCTGGGTCCGGCCGCGCTCGCGCCGGAGATGAGAACATTTCGGTTCTGTAGTTTTCCGTTGGCTTGTCCAGTCATTGTATGCGCCTTTTCCATTGGAACTCCGCTGGTGTGTCTCTCGCGTGTAAGCAGCACAATGGTGCACCAATATAAAGGGATTGGTTCACCACAGGTTTATCGCTTATCGCTGGATGCCCAAAGAGTCAACGGATGTTTCGACAGATCGCCTGCAAGGCAGTATGGACAAATCGGAAGAAATTGGTTAACCAATTGGCATGGGGACTCTGAACGGCCGCAAACTGGAAAGCGAGGATGCTGTCCGCCGCTTCATCCTGGCCTCGATCGAAAACGGCAGTATGCCTGCCGGCGCCAAGTTGCCCACTGAGCGAGTCCTCGCCAAACACTTCCGTGTACCACGAAGCGTTGTGCGTAAGGGGTTGTTACCGCTTGAGATCGAAGGCAAGGTCACGCGTCAGGTCGGTCGAGGCACGTTCGTTTCCAATGGTCGCGAGCAACAACCTGATGTCTCGACCGGTCCTATAGATACGAGCCCGGCGGAGCTGCTCGATGCCTGTCTGACCTGCTACCCGCAGATGACCGAATTAGCCGTCGCGACCGCCACCGCGGCCGACCTCCGCGCCATTGAACAGTGTCTCCAGCCTCTGCGCCAGACAACCACGATTGCGCAATACGCCACGCGAGACGCCGCTTTTCATCAAGCGATCGCCAACGCCACTCACAACGCTTTATTGATTGAGATCGCACGCACCATTGGCCGTGCTCGCGAGCGTACCGCCTGGGGCGAGTTGATGCTTCATGAGGGCACGCCTCAAGATCACAAAGGAATTTTCGAGGCCCTGATCAAACGCAATGCAAAGCTGGCGCGCGAACGCACCAAGGCGCACCTGCTCTCGGCGCGGCGCAGCCTCCTCGGCGGAACCGGTTAAGGGCCCCTTTGACCATAATGCATCGCATGTCCGTCTGGTACGCCCACCAACGCCCCTCGGATTATGCCGATATTTCACACCAGTAGCGCACGGCGTCACGGGCTCACCGTTAGAGAACGCGGCATAGTTCGGGACTCGGCATGATGGGTGTTATGCCGATATCGGCATAAGGCTCACAGCACAGGCCATCAGAAGCGGCTCGGTCGCGAATCGATGCTTGAGGCTGCGCCGTTTGGATCGCCGACGTACAGCGTCGAAGAGCTCGTGGCCGAGATGGGAGCGGCGTTCCTCTGCGCCGAATCGGGAATCTCGCCAGCGGTGATCGATAATCAAGCGGCATACGTTGGCGGTTGGCTAAAGAAGCTTCGAGATGATCGGAAGCTCGTAGTTCATGCCGCTGCCCATGCGATGGATCGCGAGCCGGCCGCGTTCCTTAAAGAGACCATAAAGAGCGGTGCAATGCCGGCGGCATTCCACCGCCACTCGTGATTGTGCCGTCCTGCGCCTTTCGGGCGCTAATCCACAGCTGGGGACATGATAGCAAGATGGAGTTGATCCTTTTTGCGATGCGCCGTTAGCCTGATCGCAGAGTGCAGGACCTCTATACGACACGAAGCGATGAAGAAGACACGAGGCCTGGGGTCCGTTTACCAACCGACCTACGTCGATAAGCGCACGGGTGAGCGAAAGACAGCCACCACGTGGTGGGTACAATACTCGATACGCGGCAGGAGGTGTCGTGAATCGTCCGGTTCGGCGAATCGAAACGTCGCGATCAAGCTCCTAAAAAGGATCGCATCGTAGCCGCGGCGCGGGGGAAACCAGTTGGCCGGAGCGTCGATCGAACGAGATTCGAAGAGCTGGCTCGGATGTTGATCGAGGATTATCACGCCAATGGTCGCAGCAGCGCTGATCGTATGGTAGGGGCTATCAAACACCTCCGTGCTTTTTTCGCGAATGAGCTCGCGCTCGACATCACGAGCGACCGGGTTACGAGTTACATTAAGTAGCGCCAGGATGAAGGCGCCGCAGCGGCGACAATCAATCGAGAGCTTGCCGCTCTCCGGCGCACGTTTCGTCTAGCCGCACGAGTGGGAAAGGTGGCGCTGCGTCCCGAAGTCACGTTGCTGCGGGAAAACAATCGGCGCAAGGGGTTCTTCGAGGCCGACCAGTGTGCCTCCTTGCTGCAACACATTCCGGAATACCTGAAGCCGGTTATTCAAACGGCTTACATCACCGGATGGCGGATTCAATCCGAAATCCTAACACGCCAGAGGCATCACTTAGACCTCGACGCGGGCTGGCTCCGGCTGGAGCCTGGCGAAGGCAAGAACGGTGAGGGACGCAATTTCCGTTTGATGCCCGGACTACGCGAAGTGCTGGAGCGGCAGCTAGAACAGACGCGAGCTCTCGAACGCGAAACCGGCCAGATCATCCCGTGGCTGTTCCACAAATACGGCAAACGGATCAGCAGCTTCCGCAAAGCTTGGTCAACCGCCTGCAGAAAGGCGGGTTTGGCCGGTCGCATTCCTCACGATTTTCGACGAACGGCAGTTCGGAACCTTGAACGTGCCGGCGTTCCGCGGTCTGCGGCGATGGCCTTGGTCGGTCATCGGACCGAATCAATCTACCGACGGTACGCGATCGCCGACGAGGGTATGCTGAAGGAAAGCGCGGTCAAGCTGGCCGCTTTACACCTCGCCGAGGAGAAGCGTGTGCGCACCGGCGCGAAGGAAAACGCGCGACCAATCCGGCGATGATCTAGTGCGACGGCAATGTGGCGGACACAGGTTTTGTTATCCTGAGCTCCTCAAACATGCCGGCATCCCCAAGACGGGGCAGCTATCCAGCTCAGACCATCGCTCGCCATCCATCAAGGCAGATCTTCGGAATCCATGGTGTACCGAATGTATGAGGCGCGCGCGGTGCTCACCGGCGTCTACAACTGGTTCACCGAGGGCTTCGACACGCCGACCCGAAGGAGGCGAAGGCATTGCTCGACGACCAGGATGTTTAAGGTTAGCTCCCTGCGCCGGCCTCGAGAAGCCTTCCGAACAGGTAAAGGATGGCGGCATTGAGCAGGATTCCGGGCAGAAAGATCGCAGTCATCACGGTGCCATAGAGGAATGGCGAACCAACGTGTCGCCGATACCAGTTCTGAATTCCCCATGAGTTGGCGAGGGGAATAATGAAGAAGGTCCACGGCAGGGCGACAAGGCTAGGAGGCTTGAATTCCGCGGGAGGCGGATTAAACAGCAGAAAGCAACGGCATAAATCCGGGAGAGCAAATAGAGTCCCAAGTAGGATAGGGACAGTATTGCCCCGGCCCTGGAGCGCAGGAATTTCATAAGGACTGTGGGTCGTCGATTAGTATTGGACAGCGAGGCTTCATATCTCATTAGCGGCTATTTCAGTGATTCAAGCCAGCAGAACCGGCCCCAATCTAGTAACTCCGCCGCTGTCCTGCAATCCGAGTTGGGCCGCGCTTGCATGTATCATGCTCTGCGGGACGTGTTGTCGATCACCCTTGAGCAGATCGGCGAGACGGATCCGTTTTGCTCGTAGGTCAAAGGCTGTTGACTGACAAATCGGACTAGCCTGACACGATCGCCATCCGAATTCGCGCAAATGCTCAATACATCTATAATAGTAAGCGCAGGATGCTGAACCAGACTCGGACCGATCACGTTGTCGGAACCCCTTTCGCTTAGCTCAACAGGGTATCCGAGCAATGATGCAGCGCTTTCAAAAGCCCTCACGGCCTAAGTTCGCAGCGTCCATGATATATCTCAGTGCTTCAGCGGTTTGGTGGCGCGGCAGTTATCTTCAGCGAAGCACCGCAGCAGTACATCATTCAGATTGACGGCCAAATTCTTTCCTCTGCCTGCCTTCGTGCCTATGGGAAACTACAGCGAAGAATCTGTCGCCGGTCAGCACGATTCCGGCCAAGGAAAGCAAACCCCCGATAATGGTCACGATCCAGAGCAGCGCTCCGGGATGTTCCGAAGCCAGGCGGTTATGCACGGGATCGCTGGCCAGGTAGACGATCTGGATCGGATCGCGCTCGCGCATCGATTTCCAAAGGACGTGGTCAACCTCGCGAGAACCTCTGACCGCGCGCCCTTCCGCCGTAACAAATCGATAGGTGACGTGATATTCCGTCTCATAAGTCTGAGATTGATGATCGTACTTTTCATGGCTGCTCTTGGTCAGGATAATCGCGGTCGCGATTTTACCCTGGCTGCGAAACGCGCGTTCTTGGCTGAGGTTGGCGAATCCAACCAGCAGAAAGATCGCGCCCACTGCGGCCAGCACCGGCCCAAAAACCGCCACAGGATCGATTGGCTTTCTAAAGTCATCGGAACCTTGGTCGCTTGCGTCCGAATCCGATGACGCCGTGGGCAAGCGACGGGCACTCCGGGAGGCGAGCGCGGAGGAAAGCGAGAAGAGGCCTTTGACCGCAAGCACCGCGCCTACCACCCAGAGAATCGCGCCCGTGCCGAGCATCACCGCCATCAGGATAGAGATGCCCGCGCTTGGGCCAATTTGATTCATCTGCGGCTGGCCCGCTGCGTATTCGATCTGAACCGGATCGCCTTCCTTGAGCTGGTCCCAGACGTCCGGATCTACCGTGTCCGAGCCGTCGATTTTGCGCCCGTCGGCGCTGGTGAAACTGTAATTGATTTTATACGAGGTGTGCGAATCGCTGTTATCGGTAGCGCGGTTGATGACCTTTTGGGTGACGGTACCGGTCGCGAGCCTTCCCTCAACCGCAAGTCGATGCGCCTTGTAAGCATCTTGGATCATCAGAAGGATCAAGACTGAGCCGATGAAGACCAGGATTCCTCCGATTTGGAGCAGGGGCGGAGACGTTTTCGAGCCCGGCCGCCATTTGAAGCTCCACAGGGTAATTGGTGAGCGCGACGGCGTCAGATTGAAAATATCCCGCCAGCTCACGCTCCGCCTCTCCGGCGCCAGCTATCGTTCGACTGAGTATTCACTTTTTCGCGGCATACCCGGTCAGATACGCAGTCTTCTCAGTTGAGCTGACATCCTGGCCTCCGGCGGAAATTCTGGCAGCGACCAGGCTCCCGTTTGACGATACCGATACCACGTGGATTCGCGCACTGATAATACCGGATTGACCCGCGCGAAGGTCGCCGACCGCCCACGAAATCACATTGTTGCCCGATTTGTCGTTCTGGCTGGAAGCGGCCGGCGGATTTGCGCTGGCGAGGGCAAGACCGTCAGGCAATTTCATTGAGACCGAAACCTGATTCGCCCGTGCATTTCCAAAGTTGCCATAGACAATGTGGTAAGTCACGTCCTCTCCGATCGGAAGCTCGCCCGGGTGCTTAAGTCCGGAAGCGTTGAGCGATACTTCGACCCTAGAACCTATCGGCTCCACGTGGCGAGAAATCTCGAAGTGCGGGGCGGGATCGAATTGATTGGAAGCCGTTGTCGCGTCGAATTTGAACTTCAGATTCGCCAGCTTGGGTGCAAAGCCATAGGCAGCAGCGCGAAGAACCGGATCGAGCTCGACCCTCACCTTGACTGGACGGGATTCTGCTGGCGCGATCTCGCCGAGTTGCCAGGTTACGGCGTTGCCGTTGCGTTCCGAGGGCGCAGGATCGCTTGACTTGAAGGCCACGCGCGCCGGCAGCTCCATCCTAAGCACGCACGCCGAAGCAACTACGGTGCCGAGGTTGGTTAGCGCGGCGGTGAAATCAACCGGACTGTCAGCGGTGAACGGGACGCTGTCGAGGTTTGACTCGACCAACAAGTAGGATAAGGGATTTTCGACCGAAAACGCCAGCGCCCATCGCGTGTTGCTCGGGTCAACGACCTTGTCTGTCGTACTCAGGCTCGCCGCGACGTTGACCGTCGCCCCCCGCTTCAAGTCGGGTGCCGCCTGCAGGTCCAGATCGAAAAGCCTGGGAAAAGCGCCGGCTTCGATCGTACCGAGGTTCCAGGACAGGCGTTGACCGTCGCGCGCATTTTCGGTCCTGTCAGGCGCGGGCTTGGACTGCTTGAGCGTGAAACCGGCGGTGAGTAGGACGGTAAGCACGGTGTTGTGTGCGGGCGCATCACCGCGCAGGTTGCTGACTCCGATATCGATCATGACCGTCTGCCCGGGCGCCACCAGGGTGCGCCAGTCGGAGCCCGACCGTATCATTGTCACACCCGGATTAGGACCATGAGCCTCAGCGGCCCATGATGGAGCAGCGTGAGTGGCGGCCAGTATCGCCAGAGTGAGGATTCCGACGACCGACAGACATCTCGGTTTGCGAAGAACGAGGGCCTGCGCAGGTGACGCACGGCGCCGAACCCGAAGCCTCTCGCCAAACTCGCTCGACGCTGGCGCGGTCATCCGTCGCCACCTAGATAGCTGTATACATGGAGATGCAGGTTCGGGGGGAAGTAAAAGGTGGGCGGGCCATACATCCCGGGAGGCAAAGGCGCGAAGCCGAGATCAGGAAAATCTTGGGCCGCGCAAGCCGCCGGGCTGATAAGCCCCTTGCTTGCGCCAAGATCGAAGCAATCCCATCTGCCGTACTTCTTTCCCAATTCGAGTAGAACCTGCATATACCAGAGCTGCAGGACTGCCGTGCTGCCATCGCATTCGGTTCCCGTATTGTTGAAGTTGATTCCCTGGGAAGCACCGAAGCGGTTGATATCGCCGCCTTCTCCTTTGGGGTGAGTTTGATGTGGGGGAGCCCACGCGGAGTGCGGAGGCGAGGTCTTGCAGTCGAACAGCCCGCCCTCAGGCAAGGCGATGTCGTTGTAGGACAGCGGCTCGAATTCGGGTTTCCACTTCTTCTTTCCGCAGGCGACGAGGGCTTTGTTGTGCAAATCCTGGTACTTATGAAAGTCGTTGGCCAGGCCGGTAAACGCATTCACGACTCCGGGAGTTGCCCAGGAGTTATCAGGATGCGAGTCGCTGCCACCGCTCATTTCGAGCACCCCGGCAACAGGCGCCAGCGGCGTGAGTCCATCGACGGCGGCAATGACCTGTGTGCTCGCTCTCGCTTCAGTTATCCGCATGGACTTTGCTGTTATCTTGTACGTGCCCGCTAGACCTCCGTAATACTTGCCGTTCTTGCTGTTGACGCGCCCGTCGAGCGGCACTTTGAATTTGAGCTTTGCCTCCCCGTTCGCATCGGTGGTGACAGTCGTGCATGCAGAGTCGTCGTTTCCAATGGGTTCTCCGGTGTCGTAACCGCAGTTTGACGGGGCTTTGACGATCAACGAGCCGCGTGGACGGGGGTTCGTTGGTAAAGCCACGTGGTTGTGCTCGCCGCTGCGTGGCTTGACATCGATCCTAACCCCCATATCCTCGTCTTTCAGCGGCATTCCATCGCAGGTCACCTTCACCGTGAGCTGGCTGGTCGCTTCGTCCCCATCCACCGATTGATTGGGAGAAACTTTGTCTGGTTCAGCCGCGATGCTTACTTGCAGGTTGCCTCTTTGCTCGACCGTTTCGCTGTAGCGGGTACCGTCGGGATCGACCCTGCTGTAGCAACATCCGCTCCGCAAAATGTCGCGAGCTCCGCGGAGAACAGGAATCGGGATAGTGGGAGCTCCAACAGAGTAGCCGAAGCAATTTCCAGTGCGGTGGACGGGCTGGCAATTATATTTAATTTCATTTTCCTGATCGGCGCTCATGCCGGTCGCATTGCCGTCGGAAAAACCGAGCTCGAGATGACCGCCGGCGTCACAGGAGATGGAATTACATTGAGGCACGCTGTCCAAAAACTGGCCGCTCCAGTCGATGCTTCGCGAGACCCAGCGCAGCTTTCCGTCACGGAGTTCACGGACGTAAGTACCGTGGACCGAGAGGTTCTCGCTCGTTATCCTGAGAAATCCGCCTGGTTTGTAGTTTCCTGGACTGCCTTCCGGTCTCGCGATGAAGACATTGCGGGAAATGGCCACACGATAGGTTTCGCCGGCGCATCCGTTTGAGGCGCTACCGGGGAGTGGATCGGCGTGGACGCGGGAAGGCGGCAGGGCCATCAGACCTACCGCGAGGAGTAGACTGACAGACCGGAGCTTCACGCAGGATGTCATCGAGGAGTCTCCCTGTGAAACGCGAGCGCTATCGACTCGGAGCCATCTCGGAAGTTTGGAACCGCAAACCACATCAAGGTTCCCGCGGATTCGATCAGGGCGGTGGGCGTTTCCGGCACGCCGTTGTGAAACAGGTCTGGGAGTTTCGGCGGATCGTCGCCAATCGTCCAGGTGTTGCCGTCTTGCGATTGAAGTACGCCGAAGTGTCCGGGTTGATCTTCCGCGGCAAACAATGCTCGATAGCCGCCAGTGCGATCTGACAATACCCAAAGACGCTTCGGATTTAATCTAAGCGTCGCAAGCTCGGTTGTTCCCTGCTTCTGCCATGTTCTGCCGTCGGGCGAAGTGAAATGGAGCAGCGATCCCGCAGACGAGGAGTCGTAGTCGATGTACCAGAGATGAATGGTTCTTCCGTCGTAGAATGCGCTTTGCCACAGATGCCCGCTGTTTTGGCAATTCGCGCTGAACACCGGACCGTTCAGCGTCCACACCAGGCCATCCATGGAAATCGCCGAATTGACTGTCGCACAATCATTGCCCTGAAGCGGGTTGGCGTCGATCGAATACCACATCAGATATTCATGTTCCGTTCGCACCAGCGAGAGCGAGTGCAGGTTCTGGCTGATATTCTGGTCCGCGATCGTCAGCACAGGCCGTGATGATTTCTTCCAGGCCACTCCGTCGCGGGACTCCGCGTGACCCACCCCGCAGGTGTAATCGTCGCCGACGAAGTGGCATCCGATGTACCACATCCGGTAGTGGCCACCATCTTTCATCACGACCGGCGACATAACCTTGAAGTCATCAAATTGATATAGGTCACCTCGCTCTAACACTGGCTTCGCTTCCTGCACTCGCCTTGAGGCTAGAGAATAATAGGCCGAATTCGCCGCGTTGAGCTTGGCAACCGCAGCAAGGAATTCGGCTCGAGCGGCATTCGCAGCGGGAGAGTTCGGATTCGTGTTTCGCAGCCGCTCCAAGTTGTCATAGGCCGATTTCCGCGCAACGCGCGCTGCGCCCCTCTGCGCTCTTGCTTCGGCGAGTTGTGTGCTCGCGACTTCGGGAGGCTCGACTCCATAGATAATCCACTGACCCGGAGCCGCGGCATCGCACCATTTGCTGAACTGATCAGCATCCGAACGTTGCGAATCGCCCGAAGCGGAACTCGCCGCATCTTTCCGCGTCGAAGAGATTGGCGAATTCACCGCGCGCGGTTGTATCGCGATCTGTTCGGAAGCACGTCCGCCTCGAGCAATGTATTCATGGCCGCCCAGGATCACGGCCAGCGTTACTAGCGTCGTACTGAGGCGAATTTGGATTCGACGGATTTCAGGAACCGCGACCCAGGACGACCATCGCCTGGTCTTTCGGTCGCGAAGACTTTCAAGCGCGGAATTTATCTGTGCGGCGCGGTCTGGAAATTTCCGGCGGTTGCGAAGCAGTAAGGCTCGCCGAACGGAGTCGATTAGATCGAGAGTAGTACGGGCGATATAGATGGTCGTGTCGCCCAGCAGGCGCAGAAGATAGGTTGCTGCAGCTTTCGCGAGATGAGCTCCCTGTTCGCGCTCGAGCTCGCTCTGTTCTGCACCAGGCACTGGGGTGAACGGCCTCCTTTCAACCGCGAGTATTTAGCTTTTGATTAAGGTAATTTCGACTCTGCGATTTTTCGCGCGGCCTTCCGGATTGTCGGATCCATCGGGATTTGTATTCGGCGCGATCGGTTTGGATTTGCCCCACCCGCGGGTTTTCACCCGGCTCGCATCAATGCCGGCGTTCGCCATCAGCCACTGCGCGACGGTCTGTGCGCGGCGCTCGGAAAGCTTTTGGTTGTACTCGTCGCTGCCCTTCGCGTCGGCGTGTCCTTCGATTTTCACTTTCGAAATAGGATAGCTCTTGAGTATCGTCGCAACTTTTTTAAGTTCCGGGGCAGCCTCCGGTTTGAGGTTGGCTTTGTCGAAGTCAAAGAGCAGATCCGCCGAAAGATTGACCTTTACTTCATTGGGAGTGACCTCAGCATTCAGGTCCTTCAGCGCCCGTTGCAGCTCGGTAGATGCCCCTGCGACCCCCAAGCCCGATTCCGCAGCACCGCCCTCGCCACTGATAGTCACCGCCTCGAGCGGAGCGAACCAGGGCACGACGATGTCAACCGAATGAACGCTGTCGGGCGGCGCCTGGAAGGTAAGGTCGAGAAGCGCCTGTCCATTCGGTGCGACACGCGACAAGAACCAACGGCCGCCATCGTTCTTATCCGCCATCGGATTGGCGAGGAACAGGCCATTCTCATCTTTGAACAGCGGATAACTGCGCTTGCCCTGGGGATCGAGTGCGTAGACGTCGCGATAAGATAGGGTATGCGATCCGATACGAACGTTCTCGGGATTGGAGACCTTTAGCTCGACCTTTAATTGGGCGTTGCTACGCGTCGCCGATTTCACCGCCGCACGCAGCGGGGGCACGCTGCTGGTCGCTTCGGTTCCCGGCTCGGGCGGCTGATCAGTCGGATGGAGATTGTTGAACGAATGGAATAGTGGTCCATCAACTGTAACCGTGTCCCCGGCCGGTACCGCATCGAACAACACCCAGACCAGCGTGTCCGACTTGGGTAGCAACTTCGGGTACCAGCGACCACCACCGTTCCAATCCGAGATTGGACCGGCAAGGTAGTGACCGTTGGCGTCCTTCAGAGGAAAGAATTTTCGGTTCGCCTTGCTATCGATTACGACGACATTGGCAAACTCGAGAGCCTGGTGAGCTGCGGCCTCCCTTGGCCCTCGATTATGGAGAATGACTCCAAGATGCAGGACGCCATTGTATTGCCGCAGAAATGCGAGGTCAGCATTAACACCTGCAATGTCAGTATCTTGTGAACCGAACGTCGCAGGGGGGATTAAGAACCCGCCGATCAGCAGGATGAGGAAGATACACGCCCAGAACCTTTTCGACAATTTCGCCCCCGGTCAAGCTCCTAAGGCAGTGTCAGAGAACCAATCCGGCTTCCCTTTTCGCTCTGGATTTCGTCCCTTCTTTAGACGAGAAGGCCTCGCTCCGCAAGGCTTTCAGAAGTGAACCCTGATTCCGCTGCAGCGTAGGAAGAAGCACGCCGAATCCGGGTCGGCTTGCTGACGCACTATTCCTGGACATAAAGACCTCTGGCTCTTATCTCAATCCAGCCGGGAGGGTCTGATACCAGGCGAAAATAGGGCTCTGATCGACGAGCTCACGGCGCTTCTCACACAGCAGCGAATAATTCCGTTGTCATTCAAAACCAGCGCCGGACCGCCGAGCACTTTCTTGAGTACCTGAAGCAGCGGAACGTTGCCGTCGATTCGACAACGCCGGATAACGTAGCGAGCTATCTCAACTACGCACTCCGAAGGTTCCACCGGCGTCATGGTCATCCGCGGCGCGGCGCTGGCAAGCGATCCCGCAGGCAGGGATCCACGCGTTGCTGCGCCTCGTGCAGGAGCGACTGAGCCCCACGCGCCTGTCGCGCTTTGACCCGAAGCTCATATGCTCATATGGTAGTCATGCGAGCAATCAAGCGGGCGACGGGTGATAAGCCATGTTGAAAACCGACAAGGTGTTCGCCGGCTCGATTCCGGAAAACTACGACCGCTATATGGTGCCGTTGATTTTCGAGCCGTACGCCGCGGATATTGCACGACGCGCAGCGTCCTTGTCGCCGAGCGCCGTTTTGGAAACCGCCGCGGGCAGCGGGGTTGTCACTCGCGTCCTGGCGCCAAGACTGTCCCGGACCGCAAGCTATATCGTAACCGACCTCAACCAGCCTATGGTTGACTACGCCACATCGCGACAACCTCCCGACACTCGGATCAAATGGCGCCAAGCGGATGCTCTGGCGCTTCCGTTTGAAAATGCGACCTTCGATCTCGTTTGTTGCCAGTTCGGCGCGATGTTCTTTCCCGACCGCATATCTGGCTACCGCGAAGCAAGGCGAGTCCTGAAGCCCGGAGGACATTTTTTATTCAACGTATGGGATCGCATCGAGGAGAACGTTTTTGCGGATGATGTGACGAATGCTCTCGCAAAGATTTTTCCGAACGATCCGCCGCGCTTTCTGGCACGCACGCCGCACGGTTACCACGATACGGCCCTTATCCGTAGCGAGCTGGAGGAGGCAGGTTTCTCCCATGTGGCTATCGAGACGAGAGCCGAACAAAGCCGCGCATGCTCACCGCGCCTTCCTGCCGTTGCCTATTGTCAGGGAACTCTTCTTCGCAATGAAATCGAGGCCAGAGAAGCGGGAAAACTGGAACCTGCGACCGACTACGTCGCATCCGCGATTGCGGACAGACATGGCCGCGGCGAGGTTGCTGCCAAAATTCAGGCACACGTAGTCGTGGCTGTGGTTTAAATGTCGGGATATTCCCCTCCGGCGCCTATTTGACCTTGAATCCCGCTACCGCCATGTCGGCGAAGCAATTGAAGCGGACGCCAGACTCTGCGGGATCGGCCTCACGGTTAATGAGGACACGTCCTTATTTTGCAAGCGCCCGATCCATAGCCATAAGGCTCAGAGCTTCACGTCGATTTTTTGGTGCGAAAGCCAAAGTACAGCCAAAGTCGGAGCTCTATGCGCTTGACATCTATCGCCTATGCCGCAAAAAGCTCAATTCGTTCGCGCGAAAAACTGGCGCCCCTGCGGGATTCGAATCCATGGCCCCAGGATTTATCGGCCTCTGCTCTTCTCGGCTAGAGCAGAGGATTGGGAACCTGAGCACCACCGCAACTCGCCAACACTCAAGTGCTGTAGCCGACTAGGGCGCTTTCGTCCACCAGGCGTGGCGAGGCGAAGGGTTTGTTATCCTGTGCTCCTTCGAAACGAGTTTTCACATCGTGTGACCGAGCTGCGATCGTAGCGGCGGGGTGTCTCCCATCGCTAGGCGCGGATGGCCTTCCCACCTTGCAGGCGATGGTCGAGGCGCTCGCTCAATGGATCGAACGCAATTATACTTTCGCAGACCAATTCCCCTTTGTCCTTCGCAGCGGCGGGGAAAAGAGCGCAGGGCATGTTCTCATTACGTCAAGCACTAATTCTCGGGATTTTTCAAGGCGTTTCCGAACTTTTTCCGATTTCCAGCCTTGGACACACCGTCATTCTACCGGCCCTTCTGGGCTGGACGATCAACCAGGATGCGACTTACTTTCTGGCATTTCTGGTCGCCACGCACTTTGCAACGGCGGCCGTTCTGGTCTTCCTCTACCGAGACGACTGGTTACGCATCATTCGTGGCATAATGCGGTCGATCTGGTGCGGAAGCCTGGCTCAAGACCCGGACGCGAAACTCGGCTGGCTGCTTGGGGTAGGCACTATCCCTGCCGGAGCGTTCGGATTAGTATTTCAAAACCAACTTCAGAGACTCTTCGCGTCGCCCGTGTCTGTCGCAGGCTTCCTCATGTTAAATGGGCTGCTGCTTTACGCAGCGGAATTGCTGCGAACCAGCGCAACGAGCGCGGCGACATACCGCGACATACGAGACGCTGATCACCGTATCGCTGAGGAAGTTTCCTGGCGACAGTCTGCGAGTGTGGGGACGATGCAGATCCTCGCGCTGCTCCCGGGATTCTCACGCACGGGATCAACGATCGCCGGAGGACTCATCATCGGACTGGTACATGAGGACGCCCTACGATTCTCCTTTTTATTGGCGACTCCGATAATTGGCGCGGCGGCTGCATTAAAGTTGCCAACGCTGCTTGCATTCCGGGACACGGTAGCGATCGAAGCCGCGTTACTGGGCGCTGCGGGCGCCGCAATAGCCTCGTATGTTTCAGTGATGTTCCTGACCAAATATTTCAGGACGAGAAACCTAACACTTTTCGCCGCATACTGTTTGCTCGCAGGCCTTTTGAGCTACGCTCTCTTGCGCCGTTGAACGTCGTTGATTTACAAGTCCCTCGGCTTCGATTGTCCCAACCACTCCCTTGCATTCGAACCGCGCGACAGTACATTCTTGCTTGTTAGACAATAGACCTTTCCGGGCAAGTTGATAAATTCACTGTAGCGGCGCGGCAAGAAGAACCTGATGACACTACGCTGAAGGACGTACCGCTAGCATGAAAAAAAGGCGGGCCATTTGGCACGCTCGGAGCTGTGTCTTTGGGCGATGTTTTCGCGTGGGGGAATTGATGCTTGCTCCGCGCGATAGCAGACGGCGAGCTAAGACAAAACTGGGCTTGAGCGCTACGACGACACACACTTTGATACTCAGCGAAGCATTGTTCTTTCCATACTCGAAGGAAACCCGGATGCTGAGATCGACGCATTGCTATCACTACGAAGCAGTCGGAAATAGACGAACAGTGCGCCGCTGAAAAAAAGTACATCCGAGCCGAGCTCCAGCCACATCCGCGGACGCGACGGTGGTCCCGTACCGAAGCAACCGCAGTCGAGCACGAGACCTCGAACCAGCGCCGAGAGCAGCGCCGAGAAAAAGACCATGGAGATCAGGACCACCGCAAGTGCTCCGATCCTCCTGATCCGCGGCACGAGAAGCAGGAGACCGGATCCGACCTCAAATATTGGCAAGCCCGCCGCCAAGAGATTAATCGCGACTGCGGGCAAGATGGCGAATGCAGCGATGGTGTCGGCAAACTGCAGCGGCTCACTAATTTTCTCGGCGCCTGCGTAAATAAACAGCGCGGCAAGTGCGAAAACGATGGCCGGCACAAGGTAATCATGGGCTGTCTTGCTATGGAGCATCATCGGACGCCCCCCGCGACACTGGTAGCGCGGCCGCTGACCACGCCTCCCACCCGCCGGTGAAGACGCTCACATTGGTGAACCCCAAGGTGATCAGCGCATTGGCAACGAGGCGGCTGTCGTGGCAGACACCCCCGGAGCAATACACGATGATGGGCTTGTCGCTCGCGGCCTTGAGTGCGCCGGACAGATTTCGATAATCGTGCGCGAAGTCGTCCCGCGCTAGATTGAGCGCACCCGGAACGTGTCCCTGTATGAAGAATTGGGCGGGACGCGCGTCGAGGATCAAAGCACTCTTGTTTTCGACGGCTGCGCGGAACTCCGAAAGTCTGATAGTCGGCGCGGGCGGGAGCGCGAGCGGGGGTGCCGTAACCAGAGATGTCAGTTCGGCATCAAACCGCTGCTCGGGTGTCTGATAGACGAGCGGAAGCGGACGTGCCGAGAACCGATTGATCAACAACCCTGCGGCCAGAGATATCAATGCAATCAGAAACACTCCACTGAGATCGAGCGCAACTCGGCGCGCGATCCTGTTCGGCTGAGACAGGAGCTTGGGATGAGGATTTGCAATCATCGGTGCTTAGCTCACGGAGCTACCGGTTCCATTTGAGTCGGCAGTTAGTTTCTGTCGAGCAACTGCTGCAAACGAGTAGCCGGGGAATTACGTTTGATGTGCCCGGGATGTGCCGTGTTCAAAGCACACTCCGGTGTCTTGGCCGCACGAGGTGGCCGGAATTCTGCGGGACGCAATTGCTCGTTGACCGCCCACCGCTGAAATTCCGATGGAGCGCTTATCAAGACACGGAATCGCATGCACACGGTTCCGCATCCGCAACCGGAATCGCAATTTCCGTACAATTCACCTGGTGACTTGACCAAAACGTCTAGTAGGTGTGCCTGGCCCGGAATGATGTCAACCGATTTCTTCATTCCCGCGATCCAGAAGCTGTGTATGGAATCGGCAGAACGCAGTTCCAGCTGAACCTCAGACTCGCTCGGCAGATACAAAACATTGCTGGTCTTGACGCCCAGCGACGGATAATCAAACTCCCACCACCACTGATGCGCTACGGCTCTGACGGTGAGCCCGGAGCCGGCCAAGTATGGTCGAGCAACAAAAAGCACTACGGCAGACATAAATGCCAGGACCGTCAGCGACGCTGTGGATACTCGTGACGATTTCATGCGCTCACCTCTTAGAGGGTAGCCGAATTCGTTTCTTCGCGAGAGGTTACGGATCCGCCCGCCGCCGCCCGTTCGAGATCGTCAGCTACGCGCCTTGGTGCGGCCTTATCCCCGATGTACTGCAGCAGCGCGTGACCGTTGGCGCCAACCAGGAAGAATTCGAGGACATGATCAACCGTTCCATCCCCCTCGCGTCTCCGAAACAGATTGAACCGCGCCATCACCTCGTCGATCTGCTTTGGTGTGCCAGTCAGGAATGACCATCCCGCGACGTCGGCGCCAAACTCTTTGGCGTATGCGAGGAGCTGCCCCGGATGATCATGCTCCGGATCGACGGTGATCGAGACGATTCGCGCTTCCTTTCCAAGCGCGGGGCCCAACTGAATTGCGATCGCCTTCATACGCGAGGTAAGCAACAGGCATGGGCCGGGGCAGGTCGTATAGATGAAGTCGAAGAGCACCGGTTTGCCCCTCAGCGAGGAAAGGGACATTTTCTGCCCGTGTTGGTCGATCAGCGTTATGTCTGGGAGGCAGTCGGAGAAATCGCTCATCACGAAGCCTCCTTTCTCGTCGATCTGGTTGGCTTGTTGACGGCAACCCGCCGCACTGAGGCACAGCATAAGGGAGATCAGTAGCGGAGCGGCCAAGCGAGGAATGATCGAGATTCGAATCCGAAGCAAATTCATATTCACTTTCCCGTGCGCTTCAGTGAGGTCTCGAGGTGAGAACCGCCATTAGCGATTCCTCAGCGCGTTGCTCCTGCGCCCCGTTCCGATAGTCATCGCGCTCGCGTTCGGACAATGCTTCTCTCTCATGTGATGCGTCAGTTCTGCACGCGTTTAGGCGCTTCTCTCGCTCACGGGCGGCCTGCTGCTGGTCCTCTTTCGAGGCGCTGGGACTTGCCGTCATCGGGGCAATTTCATGGTCGCTCGACGCTGATGCCTCGCTTGTGCATCGACTTTCGCGGTTGTCGATTTTCTGACTCTCTCGCTGAAAATAGGCGATTCTCGGATCGTGATCGGACGGCAAGCCTCGCGTGCTGGCGCAGCCCGTGAGCAGCAGTACCCCGAGTAATGACAGCCTCAGGCAACCCATAAGCCGCGGCCGAGCCTCAATGCGTGGAACCTTGTGTGCCTGATGCTCCGGACAACAGGGGCATCACTACTGCCGCCAGCGTTTGTTCCGTCAATGGCTTGTCGTCCGGCACCAGCTTTGCCCGCAGAATTCCGTTTTTGTCGATCACATAAGTCACCGGCAGCGCGCTTGGTTCGTCGAACCCGTCGGATTTAGTGTCCTTCAGCATCGCCGCCGGATAGCTGAACGATGCCATGATCTTGGCGACTTCGGATCGATCATGCGGACGGTCCGCACTCAGGCCGATCATCTCCAGCCCCTGAGCGTGATAGCGTTTGTAGAAGGCGTCTAACGCCGGCATTTCCTTCCGACATGGCGGACACCAGGTCGCCCAGAAATTCACGATCGTCACCTTGCCCCGCTCGGCCGCAAGATCGAACGTATGGCCGTTCAACTCTTGGACTATGAGCGCCGGTGCCGCTTGTCCGATGCCTGTGGCGCAGAGCAGGCTGGAAGGGTCCATTAATGCCACGAGCACCAACGGCAAGGCAATGAAGAGAACTCTCGATCTTAGTGTCATCCCCAAATCCTCAGAAATCGTAGCTGAAGATCGTTTTGATCAGGTAAGGAGTAGTTAACTGGTTTCCGTTCACAAACTGGAAGATGGGGAATTCAATGTCAGCATACCAGTGAAAATTCTGGAAGCCGATCTCACCACCCGGAGCAAGCAGCATGCGGTCATAACCGCTGTTGGGAGTGTCTGCCTCAGAACCCAGATCGTGCGTGCGAACCGAACCGAGTATGGAAAGAAACGGAGCAAGTTCAGTAAGCTGCCCCACTTTGCCAAAGTCGTAGAAGGCGCCGAGCGCGCCGTTAAACTCCTTCCCGGGAGTGTAGTTGCCCGTTGTGCTGAACGGATACTCGTACGCCGCCTGGATGTACCAGCTAAACGGGCGGTCGCGGAATGTAAGACCAACGTTTCCGATCCGCTTTGGTAGATTTCCAATCTTGTAGGCGCCCAAGAGAAGATCGGTGCTGCCGGTTCCAATCGAGGTGTCGCGATCAAAATCGTTATATGTGTGGTCACCGGTTGGAAGCTTAAATCCAGCCAGCAACCCGAGCGACATGTCTTCGGACAAGCCCGTGTACATGCCCCAAATTCGCACGTCGCCAAAATTGGCATGGTTGTACTGATTGATGTTGTTGCCGTCGCCTTGCGTTCTAAAGGTTCTGATCGTGTACGGGACGGTCACCATCAATCCCCAGCTGCGATTGAACATGTATTGACCGCCCGCAGTCAGAAAATGGGTCTTTATCTGCTTGTCGTCGTTGTTGCTGCCGGAGGACGGCTGCGTGGCGTGCCAATTGATGTACTGGTTCATGAAGTCGTACTTAAACCATACCGTGCCACCAGCGCCGTTCGGTATAAGCGATGGAGTGCCCAC
>Ga0335079_10002562_pt1 | contig 20913 bp, 21 predicted proteins | sample Lox_Sample_33_FD_206719 | JGI IMG/M metagenome (GOLD analysis project Ga0335079, IMG submission 206719) | Soil microbial communities from Loxahatchee National Wildlife Refuge, Florida, United States - Lox_Sample_3.3 | ecosystem: Environmental > Terrestrial > Soil > Wetlands | place: USA... | reverse complement strand
GAGACCTGACACGCATGCATTCTTCGCAAACCTGGATCAAATTCATGAGAAGCAATCCACGGTTGCCGATCTGAACAAACGCCTTCGCCAAATAGAACCAACCCGGTAAAGCAAGCAAACGTTTACTGAAACGGCCGAAAAGCTACTCCATATGCTCTCCAGCTGTCAATAGTCTTTTTCCGTGATTCTATTGCAATTTCAGATGCTCGACTTTCTACTATTGCTACAAATTCCTGCCCTTGAACGCGAAAACACGTACAGACTCGGGCAAGAACCTGCCTCCCCGCCCGTTGCACCCAGTCCTCTCGGACTGTTCGTTCAAGTGAGTAAGCGATTACTTATAGACTAAACCGCGTTTCAGTATTCTATGGCGTACAGATTACCTTTCAGAATTACCTTCTCCTTCTCCGCCGAAGAGCAACGTATTCGCAGTGGCTTTCCGGGAACGAAACTCCCGTGCTTGATTTCTCCCGCACCCCACGAAAGTCCGCTCCAAATTTTCTCATCGTAACGAATCTCCACCGGGATCTCCTTGCCGTCCTGTTCTGCTTCGATTTTCAATACCTTCCCCATAGGTGTCCCATTCGGAGGCCCGCCCGGCCAACTCCGCATGATGTTGCCCTTCGTATCGAATTGCTGAAAAATGATTCTCAAATCGCCGCGTTCCGGCGCGGCGACGCTCGCTTCGATTGTGTTTTGTTGCAGCTCCGCGAAATTCGCTGGAACCGGCGAAATGGACTTTGGAATGACCACGTCCTCCTGAACGCCTAGGTCGAACGCGGGGCTTGCGTATCGCCCGAAACCCACTGCGGCAAGCTGTCCGGGACCGAGCCGCACTTTGTTTCCCTCCAGAACCGGCACGAACCCCGCATCGCGGAAGATGACCCGCCCATTGCGCAGTGGTTCTTGAATGCGAGTCAGGAGCGGCAATTCGATTTCCTCGGCAGCTTGCGCAGGATTTACGATCGTGTAGATGGCGCCATCCCCGTCCAGGGATCCAAAACCGTAAGGTTGCACGTCGCCAGGAATTCCCCCGAACGTTTTTGTCCTGCCTTCGGCTTTCATTTGCTGATAAATCTTCTCGACTCGTGCAAACCATCGCGCGTCTGCATCGCCCAAAAATTCCAGGTTGCCGTGGATTGTGTTGATCCAGCCTCCGCGCGCAGCCATCAGCAGAAGCATGCCCTTCCATGCGCGCGTCTTGCGGTAATAGATCGTTCCCGTGTCGCCGATCATGAAGCTGGTCGGATCAATGCGCTCCAGCGGCACGAAGCTCTGTTCGTAGCGGCGCACCATGTGATCGCTATAAATGTCCATGGAACGCCAGAAATTCGTCTCCGGCACGTCGGACGGCCGCGGATCACCCGCGTACAACGTATCGAAAACTTCCAGCCACCGGAGATCAATTGGATCCCGAAAGGGAAACGGTCCAGAAGTGGATCCGAGATCACCTCCGAATCCATTGAACGCAATTAGAGCAATATCCGGATTCTTGCGGCGAAACGCTTTCAACGCTTCCCGGAACGCTTGCTCATTGCGCGCGCGGATCTCTTCCGGTGTTTCGGATTTTTCGTCCGCCGGTGTCGCAGCGCTGAAATCCGCAAAATCAAACTCAAACATGCGGATTCCCCGTCCGTACCAATACTGCAGCACGTTCATGAAGTCGGGCAGAAAGCCCCCTTCATATAACGACATTGTGCCGCCGTTTTTGTTCACCGAATCGCGCCACGCCGGCGCCGCGTTGAGCTTCACCAGGGAGTTCGTGCCGAACCACAGGCCGGGTTTCAGCCCGTTCTCCCTGCAGGCCGCAATCCAGCGATCCGGTCCATCCGGCCAATTCGGTTTGCGCCAGGTCCGATATCCCCCGTCCGGATCGAACCAGAACGCATCCATCATGTAATAGTCGAAATGGACACCGAACTTCCGCAGCCGCACGATCTGTTTCATTTCTTTCATCGCCACCTCTTCCGTGAGCGGAATCCTGTCAGAAAGTTCGTCGTACGCGGACCAGTCGTTGTAAACCCAGATGGGATCCCGGAGCAGCGGTGCGCCAAGATCCGACGGCTCCCATTCGTGCGCCGCTGGATTTTGCCTGGGATGGGAATTTGTGGCAGGTGCGATTCCCGCAAACAGAGCAAACGCGACGAGGGACGATAGAGTCGTACCCCACTTGAGTCCCTGAATTCCTGAAAATAATTTTGAAAGAATGGCCGTGTGAGATGCTGCTCTTTGTTTTGCTTTGCGGGTCATGGTCCGATTTGCCTCACTGGCTTTTGTCGCTGGCTCCCGGCCAATCGTCTGTGCGGAAGGGCGACGCCGGTAAGTCTTCTTTGTTGTAGAGATTACACTCTGGGCTTCCCGCCCAGGCGTAACGCACGGCAACGGGAATCGGAACCTCGGCGCTGGATACGACGACCGTGTCGCCGCTGATCTGCGCTTGAGCCCAATGGAATTTGCGGTCCGCTCCGGCAATCGCAAATCCCTTCAATTCGTTTCCGCCCTTTATTTCCAGCCCGGACCCGATGTGCGAAAAATGAATCCGTACTTGGTTCCCTTCCACTTCCGTGGATTGGTACAATGGCCCGGAATAAACAATTTTCTTTCCGTATGTCGTCCCCAGCGCCCACAAGGCCAGCCGCTCGCCCACCGGAGCTTTATTCGGTGGATGAAGATTGTTTTCCTCGCCCACGTCAATGGTCACGGCAAGCCCCGTGTTCGGAACTTTCTTCACCGTCATCAACTGCGCTTCCCGCAATTCCGCCCAGATGGAATCTCCGAGTTCGGGGCTCCTGCCCTGGTTCGGCAGCTGTACGATCAAAAAAGGAAAATCTCCTTCGTTCCATCCTTTGCGCCATCCCCGAATCAGCGCCGGGAGTAATTCCTGATATTGGTGCGCGTGCCATGTGTTGCTCTCACCTTGATACCAGATGGCGCCGCGGATGCGATATTTCTCGAGCGGAGCGATCATCGCTTCATAAAGGCCCGATGGCGGCCGCTCCGGATCCCCTTCGCGCGTCATGTTCACCAGTAGAAAACCGCTCAATGCTTTCGGTGTGAGTGGCTCGGACACCCCCCAACCCGCCTGTTTCAATTCGCGGAACCACACTGTGGTTTCCTTCCACTCCGATGTACCATGAAAAGTTGGCGAGGCGTAGTTGTCCCAATCCGTGATCGTTGGCTGCAGCATCTGAAACTGCACCGATCCATTCCCGCGCATCCAAAAACAAATTCCCGCATAAGCGCTCAGGTCCACAGTTGAACCGCTCCGCGCGAAGCTGGCCTCCAGGCGCGAGGCATTTGCTCCATCCAGCTTTCCTTGGATTCGCGCCGCAAATCCCTCGCCGCCTCGTCCCGGCCGCGAGAGCCCGAAGTCTGTTTCGGGGCCATCCTGCCAGGTGTAGGACCATAATCCTCCCGTAGTTGTGTCCGCTTCCCCGGAATCGAAATTGGACAGCATTTTTATCGGGGATCCGTTGCCCTCCGCGGGTAGCAGCTCAAAATCGTCATACTCCATCGAGAATTCGATCGGATGCGCCGCATAGTTTTTCACTCCCTCGGGCGATGCCTCCCATCTGTCGACGATGGACCGGAGCGCCGGAACGTTGCGCAATGAATCGGGGTCCGTCCATTCTTCTCCCGCGGTTCCGGGCCACGCGCTGAGAATGATTCCCACAGGCAGGTGCAGATTCTCTTGCAGATCTTTGGCGAAAAAATACGCCACAGCGGAAAACTTTTTTGCGGCATCGGGCGTGCACGGTTCCCACGCTGCTTCGAGAGTGTCTTCCTTCGGAGTCAGAGAAATTCTTTGCGGCACGGTAAAGAATCGGATTTCAGGATTGCTGGATCTTGAAATTTCCTCGTCTGCTCCCGTTGCACCGCTAAGAGCATAGGTCATATTCGATTGCCCCGATGCGACCCACACTTCTCCCACCATCACATCTCTCAGAGTGATTGATGTTTTCCCGCCAATCCGGACAGAAAATGGTCCGCCGGCCGGGAGGGGCGGCAGCGACACTTCCCAGTGGCCTTTCTCGTCGGCCACCGTTTCGGCAGAGTGGCCCTCCAGAGATACCGTTATCTTTTCGCCCGGGTCTGCACTGCCCCAGAAGGGAATAGCACCATCCCGCTGCAGAACCATGTGATCGCTAAACACGTGCGGCAGGGCGGGGTTCGCATCCATCGGCCAGGCGAACGCGAAAGAAGCAAGCAGAATGCCGAAGACGCGGCAGATTTGGCGCTGCAATTTTCTGTTGCCGCCGGATTGAGGGATTTTTGTGTCTTGCGTTGGACCAGAGCCGGGGTCGAATGAACGTGTGATCATGGGTTCTACCGCTTTGAACTCCTCCCGCTATAACCAGCAGCTTGCAGCGAAGCTAAAATAGCACTTGTCCTACGACGCGCCCACACACTTTCCAGAAATCAGTCAAAGACGGGACGTCTGCGCATGAAACAGGAACTCCGGCAACAGCCCTTGCAGAATTATGACCGGCGGTCATATATGACCCGTGGTCATGCTTTTGAATGTGTGCGTGGTTTAGCGAAAAGATTTCTAAACATGGTTCCCAGGCTCTGCAACAAGCGAGGTCGCCCGGGATCTTAGAAATAGGAGAATACGTGATTAACTTCTTTAGAATCAGTGGTGCCGGCGGGGGGAATCGGAATTCGGAGCCTGATTGACCCGCCGTAACTTATTCATTCTACTAAACGGCAGAAACGCCGAAAACACCGGATTCGCCCAAGTAAGGTACACGGCGGGTACACGGAAACTCAGACGGGCGGCAGCGGGGGTTCGTAGGGGTCTGTCGTCCAACTGATCTTCGCCGCCCTGTTCTTCCAAATGAGTTCTTCAGTCTCTGTCTGGCAAAGTTTAGCGAAGTGTAAGTAGTATCTGGGTTCCCCCGTTTGGTTTCGTAGTTCCTTGAGCCACTGTCCGTCCTGTAGCAAATTATGTCGACATGCAGCGATAGACGGCGCATAAAGCAACAACATTTGTTTCGGCACGACGTACCGATGCCGGATCAGATGGGCGATGTGGTTAAGGAAATTGACCACAGTGAGGATGCTTTGTCGCTCGTCTTCGGTCAGGTCTTTAGCAGGCCTGCCCTCCAAGCCTCTGACTACGTTCATATGCGCAGAGAAGTTGACTTCGCGCTCATAAGTTAGGACGCCCAGGAATGCTTGTGCACGGAACTCTTCGAGTGCGCCACGTATTGAACGTCTAGCCAGCCAAGCAGAGTACGCCGCAGCAACTGCTGCAATCGCCGTGCAGAGCGCGATAGTGAAATTAATTCTTTCCGCATTCGGTAGCTCCTTCCAAAAATGCAGCACTGTTTGAGAAAGGTACATGACCACCTCCTACTGTGCTTATGACCTTCCTCGAAAATTCGATGGGGCGGCAACATGCGAATTCTGGGCGCGCTCCCAATCTTCTTCTGAAAGCTTGATCGCCGGCTGCGATATCTTTATGCGGTCGATTGCCGCGCGAATTACCGGAAGGTTGTCCGCAACAAATTGCTTAAACGCGCTGACTCCTGCCTTCGCGGGATCGCTCTCGGAAAGGCACATCGCCGTCATATTCAAAAGCAATTCGTAAAACTCCTTTTCGGGCCGCCAGAACTGTGCGACCGCCGCAATCATCTGCATCTCATACGCAGATGAAGTAACGTAGCTTCTCCCTGATGCTGTGATTCTTAATCCCTTCTGTTCCCCCGATACTTCGGCCTCGCACGCGGATTCGCCTCGCTGTTTTTCAATGGATGACTCTACCTCGTGAACGCTGACACCCATGTCCTCCAAGCCACGCTCGGCGACCGCGTGGCGAAAATCCGAGTAAATCGGTAATAAGCGCGCCCTGAGTTCATCAGCCATATCCTTGGCGGGCATGCGATCATCCAGAGTTATTGAAAGTTTCGCGTCAAGATCACCGTCGTTCATCTGGAACCGACCATCTACTCTTAGCCACCCTTGAGGAGGGCAGGTGCTTTCCAGGCAAGGATCGAGATTATCGGTGCGCGCTATGAAGAAGAGACGCATCCCTTCGGGGCCCGACGCCAAGCCTACATAGTGACCTAGCTCTTGCGCCCGAGCCGCCGTGACCTCCCACTCCTTGCCAAGGTTTCTTACAATCTCGTACACCAGATTCCATTTGCCTGTTGGCTGTGTTGCGTTCTTGCCTTTTCTACCTACGACTCTCTTCTTCGCGCTGCTACGACGGGTGATTATCATGCCGAGGGCAACACTCGTCGCAATCGCCCACAAAGCAAAAAGGCCCCATGAGTCTGGCACGCCGGGAATATGCCATTGAAGTTTATTTCCCCAGCCTCGGCGATTCATGTACCAAGGGCCCAAAACCACGAATCCTCCATACGCGACAGCGAGAAGCGCCGAAGACGCACCCACCCAAAGATATGAACCTAAAGCCAGGAGACTCTCCCTAATCGCGGTCCATAACTCCTTAACCATGACGCCCTCCGATTTTGGCCCACGCTTCTGTTGGCCCGCGTATGACTGACCTGCCCCCGCACGCTTAATAGCAGCTTACGTCACGGTTGCAGAATCAAAGGTTCGACTTACAGCATGACTTAACCAAAGGCTTACTATAGGAAAAATCGGATAGCGTCACTCAAGCCCTACGCCGAAATCCCAGACGCGTTCACAGTTGGGGCTGGGGGCTGGCAGGTCAGAGCCCTTCAAGAGTCGCCAAATGTATATTGCCGGGAAGGTAACAAGCTCTTAGACACAGACACCGGAGCAAATACAATCGTGGGGTGATGAGCTTCGCGACCGCTAGCGCGACGAATTTCTGGAAATGTTTAACCCCATATTGCGACCATGCAGCTCCGCCGAAAAACATCCACTACCCGCCTTCTCGTACAGTTCTGCTGGTAATCGGCACGCTTCTCCTCTTCCTTTGTGTGCAAGGTTGCTCACGCGACAGAAACTTAATTGTCGGGAGTCGCGTTCTGTCTCCCGAGGAACTGTTTCAAAAGCTCTCTCCCTCAGTTTTCGTCGTTGAAAGTGTGGATAGAAACGGAAAAACATTGGCATTGGGAAGTGCCGTTGCCGTCAGCCAGAATCTTCTCATTACGAACTGCCACGTCGTTCAAGACGGCTCGTTCCTGCGAGTAAGACACGGCGCCAACAAATGGAGCGGGACGCTCGTGGAAGCTTTACCCGATCACGACCTGTGTGGTCTGAGAACAGATCCTCCAGAACCCCAAGCTTGGGATCCTGTTACTGAATTTCACAGACGATGGCCCAATGCGAAACTCTCTGACAGCGAGATTCTCACTACGCTGCAGGACCCCGTGAAGTTCCGATCTGCATTTCCGAATTACGACGGCCTCGCAGACGACGATATTCGCAAGCACATGGGGAGTCGTACCAAGCCAAGCGGTCCGACGCTCTCGCCGGTGCACGTTTCTTTGTCCTCTGCCGTTACAACCGGCGAACGTGTTTATGCCATCGGCGCACCCGAAGGATTGGAGTTGACGTTCTCAGAAGGGGTAGTCTCTTCCCTCCGCGAAACAGACGGCGCGCATATTATTCAGACAAGTGCGCCGACTTCACCTGGTTCAAGCGGTGGGGGGTTGTTCGATGTGCGCGGGAACCTAATCGGTATCACAACATTTCAACTCAAGGAAGGCCAGAGCCTGAATTTCGCACTGCCAGGCGAGTGGGTAAAATCCGCTCTCGACAATTTAGCCGAGAACTCTCACAAATCTTCGAACGGACCAAGCGAAGTCCAGCTTGAATCTGCTGCGTGGCTGCACATAGGTTCGGACGCCGTGAAGAATGAAAACTATGAGCTTGCGGTAGATGCTTTTCAAAAGTCCGCAGACTTGAGGGAAGGCGAAGCATCCACGTCGTGGCTGGAGTTAGGGAAACTCTGGGGCAGAGCCTCAGATATCTGGGGGACTTCGAAAGCCTACCAGCATTGGCTGTGCTCCACAGCGTCACGCGATGACGTGATCTGCCTCTCAATCGGAACTCCGGGTAATTCAACGATACGCAAATCGCAGGACCGGGCCATCGCCGCTTTCCAAGATTCCATCGCGCTGAGGCCCGACAATGCCGAGGCATGGCTTGAACTAGCAAAGGCACACAATTCAAGACAACAGTACGATCAGGGGATCTCAGCGGCGAAAGAAGCTACACGCCTCGCCCCAACTGACTGGATGGGTTGGGCCGTGCTAGGATTTTCCTGCATCAGCGCGGAAGAGTACGACCAGGCGATAGATGCGGCTCAAAAGGGAACGAGGGTCACACCTGCTGACAAGCAACCCGTGATGCTATTTCTCATGGGCGAAGCCTACGCGAAAAAAGGCGACCGTGCCGGAGTCATGCGCATCTATAAGCAATTAAAGGCCAGCAATGCAACTAATGCTGAGCACTTCTTCAAAGAGTACGTATTGCCGCAAGCGAACGAACACTCAACAACGAAACGGCCAAAGACGGACCGCGATCTGTTAGCGATTCTTCGAAACGCATCCATCACGGACGACATACGGCAGGCCGCTTGGGATGCCTTCCACGCCGCGGCGGACGCCAACGACTTCAAACGCCGGTTCGACGCGATTCCTCTCCCCAACGAAGTGAAAGCACAAATATGGGACTTGAAGTTTGCTCCACCGCACTCAACCGGAAATCCCCCGAAGTAATGGGCGTTCTTGTGCAGGGATAATTCTACGAGAGCACCAATGCTAACAATGCGTGCTGAGACGGTCTGTGTTATCGGGTGCAACCACGGAATCCAAAAGACAAGCGAAGCGGACCTCTTGCCCATTGACGATGTAGCGGGTGTCAGGACACAGAGGCTTCACTTCACCCGTCTACTTCAGGCAACCATCACGGAGTTCGCCGTTCAGTTCATTGGCGAAGAATGGGGACTTACACAGCCAAGCGTTGCCGAAGTTCTCTCAGATCAGAATGGCATTCCATGGGCGAATATCAACACTGCCCTTGGGGACCTAAACAAGATGGGGATCCCGCTTGATTATGTCCACGGACGCTACGATGAAGCAGCTAAGGCTCGGTGGACTCAGCTCCGTGAAGAGTTCATGCTTCGTAAAATCATGGAAAGCAGAAGGAGCGCGCAACGCTTCATGGTTATTTGCGGATTTTTGCACTTTCAACCGCTCGCAGATAAGCTTGCCGATATAGCTCGCAGAGTCCAAGCAATAGATTACAGAACCTTAGAATGGTATCGCACTGGTATATTCTCCGACGATGATTAGTTAGTAGCTCCAGATTCTCGGAGCGTCCGTGCAGGCCGATGCTCTTTGCCTTTCGCAGAAATTCGGCCTGTGCTTCGTGAGAGGCTCAAAGCCTCTCATAGTCAGCAATTCCCCGTAGCAAAGCCGCGGTCAAGGGCGACCAGAGGGAACGGCGCGCCTGCCCTTTGACAGCGGCGAGAGTGAAGGGAACTTCTGTTGTATTAAACGCTAGACTCGAACTACCGAAAGGCCGGGGATTCTCTGGAAGTCTGCAACGTTCAATGTCGCGACGCTATAGCCGAGATGCAAAGCCGTCGCACAAACGAGCAAATTCTCGAAAGCAATCGTGACGCCACGTGCTGCCTGTTCTCCCCTAAAAATCCGGGATGGACCCGACCATCCTTTAAACTCCCGCGACCTGTAGCTGGCGGGTCTTATTCTTTTTGCGTACAAACTCGATCTTCACTGTCGCCCCGAGCGCCTCCGCCAATCGTGCAAGTGTGCTCAGGGTGAGATTGGCTGGAGATGACTCGATCTTCGATATTTTCGAGGCATTCATACCGGCGCGAGCCGCGAGTTGAGTTTGGTTAAGGTGCTGCTCCGCTCTCAGACTTGCGAGCCGGATGCCGATATCGAGGCCAGCAATTTCCTTTTCGATGAGACCCTTCATCTTCTCATCCTGCATTTGCTTTTCGTAATAACGTTGGTAGCGATTCATCTTCCCTCCTTCTTCTTTTTTAATTCCTTCTCGGCTTGCACCTTCTTTTGGTGCTTCCCCATCCGTTCATTTCCTTTGTCGATGTCTGACTTCTCCAGCTTCTCCGTGTTCTTAATGATCCCATGCAAAAGCTGAAACACTTGGTTCGCGTCGGCATAGTACAAGACCCGCAGTCTGGTCTTACCGAACTTGGTTCTTAGCTCTCTCAGTTTTCCTTCCACTTGAGAGGAGTAAGGAAACGGTAATGTGGGACCGTGCTTTTCCAGCTCGTGTATTAGAGCAAGAACCTTTGCACGCTGTTGCGGCGTCAGATCATCGAGATATTCCTCAACGGGAGCCTTGCCATCCTCCTCATAGAAGTCCACCTTCCATGTCATGCCTTATACGGTATACTATAAAAGGCATGATGTCAAGCCCGGCTTAGCCGGATATTTCGAGGTTGGCGGAGCTGCACTTTCTGCGCCTCACCGTGGAGCGCAACAGCGCCAGATTCAATCTCGCCATCTCCGCCATCGATTTTTCCGCACTCCGCACACGGTAATGTTGGGCGCAGAGAGGCCCACGCCTCTCATACTGAGATCATTCCCGCAGAGAGGCCGCAGTCAAGGGCGACCATCGGGAGTCGCGTCAGCGGGCTTGCCCTTTGACGGCGGCGATAGCGAAGGGAAGGCAGTTGACTTCCTCTGACCTATCTGTTACACCGTAACGGATGCCTACCTTCTCTACACGCGACGCTGCCAAGCAACTAGGTGTGACCGCCACCACACTCAGCCGCTACATCGCCGCTAAAAAAGTACCTGCACCCAAGACCGTTTCAACCGGCGGCATCACCGTTCATCTCTGGACCCGGCGCGATATCGAGCGAGTTCGGAAGATGCTGCCGAAGATCAAGAACGGTCGGAAGCACAGATACAAGAAGTCCAGGAGGAAGTAGAACATCGAAGCGGGACGCGCAGGTGGTTGCACACCGAACGCGCCCCTATCCACCATCACCTACTAGGAGGCAACGATGGCTGATAATGAAGTTATCCGGTCCCCGTTTCCCACGCAACCGTCCGCACGTTCCCCGAAGCTGCGTATCTACGAAAGCCTTTTCTTGTTTAACCAGGGCGTCGATCACCTCGTCGCCCTGTTGCACGCCATGGAGAAGCTCCCCCTTGCCGAGAAGGAGGAGTTGCAGTCCTTCATCGTTGAGGTCGAACTGGTTCGTTGCGATTTGAACGCCGATTTTGCCAACCATCTAACCGACAGCGAACGCTTCGATGAAGGCCGGTTCTGGAAACAGCGCCGCGACTACGAGAAGCAGTGGCGAGACCCGGATGACATTTACATCGATGTCGAGCGCCGCGAGGAAGAACGCAAGAAGCAGGGATTGCCGCCCCGTGTCGGCATCGTCCCGCACTCAGTAGTTGCCGCAGGAGAAGAACGCTGGGAAGCCGAGCAAGAGCGGAAGAAAAAACGTGCCACGAAGCGCCGCAAGCCCAGCTCGAAGGCCAAGAACTCCGCGCGGGAGAAGAACCATGACTAAAAAGCGCGGACCGAAAAAGCCGAAGGTTGTGTGGGTCGGAAGCACGCCTATAACCCCGATTTCCGCCAAGGAGCATCGGGAGCTTGAAAAGCGCATCAAGAAGCGTCAGGAGAAGATGCGCAAGGTCTACCCCGAAGTCCACGGTAAGGTCGTGGATTTCATCACCCATACCATCGATGACGGAACGCTCTACTTCACCGTGCGTTTCAAGGACAAGACAAGCTTTTGCCTCCGCTACGCTTGCGACATGTTCATCGTCGGCGCTGATCTCAGTGATTGGAGAGACGGGAACTTCAACCTCATTCGCGAGTACATGAAGCCGATTCCGAGGTAGAGGCCATGGGCGAGTGGAAAGTACAAGTCAGTGTGCGAGTCACTCCATCTCTGCGTACAGAACTTGAGAGATGTGCTGCTGCCGAGAAGCGTTCCCTGGCTAACTTCGGCGTGGTCCTTCTAGAATGGGCATTCGAGCAGTTTAAGGTTGCTGGCACCACCCAGCGGCTGCTCAAGTGTTCTCTCAAGTCGTCCACCACAAAGCCGCACAGTTAGCGTCCGATGCTCTGCGATTGCACGGCCACTGGCCGCGCCTGGCTCGACGGGGGCGTGTTCGATGCTTCTTTGCAGGCTTGCGTCGGGGTCCTTGCGTTGCATTTCTGGATTTGCGTACAGCCGCTTAGTCGCCAGTTCTACTCAATCTATCTGCCGATGCTATAGCTCTGTGTCCGGGTCCTTTCAGGCTCTCGCTCTAGCTCCGGTACCTCCCGATTAGCAGGGACGACGGGTTCCCGGCGCGTCTCTATTGCTGTTCGGTGAGAAGCATCACGGCCCAGCCCTTCGGCTAGCAGCGTTTTGTCGTTGGTGTAGATTTGCGCGTCATATCGTCCGCGCGACACCGCCACGTAGGCCAACCGCCGATTCACCAACTTTTTGCCTGCCTGTTGGGTATCCACGTTGACCAGCACGCGGTCGGCAGTTTGCCCTTGGCTGCTGTGGCTCGTCACCGCATAGCCGTAATCGAGATGGGGATTCTCCTTGATGTTGAACGCGACCGAGCGTCCCGAGTCCAATCGGAGTTGGAGGTTGCCCTTCGTATTGATCTTCTCGATGGTTCCCATCTCGCGATTCGCAATATGCCGCTCTCGATCTGGTGCCGTGAATTGCAGGCGGTCGCTTCGCGAGAACGAGCGCTCTGATTCACGATACAGCGTCACACCCTGCAGTCGGCGCGGATCGTAGGTAACTTGTTTTCCCGTGTGTTTCTTGACTGACACCAGATTATCCTTTGCGTCGATTCGCTCGACCCGCGCGTATTCTCCGGCTTTGATGCCGTGGACCTTGCTCCCTTTCGTATAGCGCACGATATTCCCAGGCTGGTACTGCTCGGCCCATTGTCGGTCCGCGCCGGTGATCTCCTGCCGGGGCACGAGTACCTTCAGTCTTTCTTCCCTGTGGTCCACCTGGCCTCTGGCTTGCATTTCTTTGTGGATGATCTGATTGATCTCCGTGCGCGATTGATTGTCGGGAGACACAACCAACGTTCCTTGTGGCTGTCTTGCATATGCTTTGGCAATTTCCCGGAACCGCTCGTTCGGAGCTACGATTTCGTGAATGCGCCTCTGCTCGTCCAGCTTTTCCATTGCTTCCCGAACCTGGCCACGCGAGAGTTGCTGTACAACTTCTTTCAGGGCAGGGTCTTTCTGCCGCACGATTTCATCGAGGCGTGCGGTCTCGATTCCGGCCTCTTGCAGCTGCTGATATGGTGCGCCCGCTTCCACGGCTTGGTGTTGGCGAACGTCGCCCACCAACAGCACGCGGTCATTGTCCCGGAGGCCGTGAAGAAATTGGTTCATCTGCTTCGTGCTGGCCAGACTGGACTCGTCGAGAACATAGAGTCGCTTCCGGCCGTCGAGTGGTTTGTCAGCTGCCAGATGCCTCTGCAATGTGCCCGATGTAATGCCCGACTCCGCGAGTTTCTGCGCGGCCCGCGACGTGGGAGCAAGCCCATCGACCTCGTAGCCCTGTCGTTCGGCGGCTTCGCGGATCGCTCTCAGTGATGTTGTCTTACCTGCCCCCGCAACTCCCTCCAGCGCCGACATCCGATCACGGCTCGATAGGATTTGCTCCACTGCTTTCCGCTGACTCTCGTTCAGATGAGAGTGCTGTGCCGCGATTTCCTCACGGGTGCTGTGGCTTACAAGCGGCTCATGGCGGTTCTGTCCGTCGCGCATGACCTGGATCGTATCGCGCTCGTAGTCGATCATTTCTTGCGTGGTAAAGGCTCGGTCCGGGGCACCTGGTTTCGGTTCGACGCCAATAAACTCCTCAGTGTGGACACGTTTCTCGAACTCGTTGCGAACCTCTTCGAAGGTGGCTTCCCCCATCGAACGCCGCAACGCATCCCGCAGCAGGTCCCGTTCGTCAACCACCGCTTCTCGCTCCAGATTTCGTTCTTTCGAATAAGTGACGGCCACTTGTGTCGAGACATGGGGGGACTCTGGCTCTCGATGCTGTGTACGCTCTCTGGCAGTTTCGATGACCTGGTCTGGTTGATTTCCAAATGCTTCGGCCATCTGCTGGTGGCGCTGTTGCACCTCATCGTGCGACAGATTGAGCTTAGCTTGTCGCGTCTTGTGTGCGGCGATTTGTGCTGCATCCGCCCCTCGCTGATTCTCTTTCGCAAGATGTTCTTCGATCTGCTGGCGGCGAGGGCTCGATGCCGCCAAGTATTCCTCACTGTAGCCCTTGATCTCCGGCTGGCCACTCTTCCCCCGCTCGATTTCGTATCCCAACGCTTTCATCCGAGCTGCGAGTTCCGAACGATAAACGGCAGTTGCATACTGCTGGGTTTTGTACAGCTCGCGAGGTTGCAGCGCGTACGTGCTTCCATCATCGGTTTCCGTAACGTTGAAGAACACCACGTGCGTATGGAGTTGCGGGGCGGCATAGCCATCCACGGGCCGCGCGCTGTCGTGCTCGAACTTTGCCGCTACCCACTTGCCGGTGGTCTCGGCTGGTAAGTTCCCTCCGATGCGCGCCTGGACGTATCGCTCCAGCTCATTCAGCGCGACAGCCACGCTCTCCTGGTGTGCCTGGCGCAAGCGCTCATCGCCGCCCACCAATGCCGTCAACGAAACGCTCTTCGGCGCGGAGAACGTCGCATCCCACCCAGCACGATGCTCCATCGTGCGCGTCTTCTGGCCGTTCTCATCCACGTATTCTCGGGCCGCTTTGTGATGAACGAGCTGTTCACCCGTAATCGGATGCTGCCCCTCGGTGAGACGCCGGAAATGCACCTCGCTAACTTCCCCATACAAGCCCCACTGCTCGGCCAGCCGTCCATGCCACTCTCCGCGAATCTGGTCGCTTTGGGTGTAGTAGTTCTCGCGAGCATTGCCAAACTCTTCCGCATGGTATGCCTGAGCCTGGCTGGCACTTAGGGGATTGGAGATCGTCAGCATGGTGTGTGGGCCTACTGGAAATACCGCTCCTTCCTCGCTGGTTTTCGGTTCAATTTCTGTTCAGGTTCCGGGTTGATTTCGTCCTGCCTAATCTTTCGACGGGCATCGTCGTCCACGCTCACTGTTGTCCTCACTACCGTTCGCGGCTCATGCGGTTCGACCTTGCTGGGTCTTGCTTCCCGGAACACGCCGTGATTTGTCGGTGCGCCAAAGGGGGAGTTTTCATAGGTCGGATCAAGGCGATTCTGATGAGTCAAAACCTGCGATGACGCTAGGCCAGGCGTGCTCAACCTCCGACCGCGACTCTTTCTATTGGCAGCGACGGCCTCCTTCAGAAGCGTGAACGTTGGCCAAACAAACAAGACCACCAAGCCACCCCACAATGCCGGTCGCAGAAAAACCGCAAGGCTTTGGTCTCGGTAAATGTCTTGCCGCAGAAAGTCGTGCAGCTTTCCGTCGTCGAATTGCACGGTCACTAGCACCAGGTGGAGGCCTCCATTTTTCAGTGCTTCCTGCGTAAGGGCAACTGTCGTTCCACCTGACTCCGTCCTAGCCTCCGTCACTTCACCGTCGCTGGCCCAATGGCTCCCGTTCTTTGTGGTCACAGCAAGCAATTCATAGTGTCCCGAGTTCGCCATACCACCGACGCTTCGCAGGCCGGTGAGAATATAGGTCGTGAGATAGAACCGCTGCAGGGGTGCCCATACCTCGATGTAACAATAGGTACAGATGGCCAGCATACTTGCGAGTGCCGCGAGGATCGGCATCCACGCCCGGAGGGGATGGTGTTTTCTCCGCTTGCCCGCGTGCCAGTCTGCCCTCCAGTTGTGATTCACAACTTTCTCTCTTTCGCAGCTGCGGCGAGGCGCTCCTTTGCCCTTTGGAATCGGTCCTTGTCGGCGCGCTCAATCAGCCGATCCAAGTCCCGTTCGGTGAGGTCCTCTTGTGGCGCCAGTTTGTAGAGGGCATTCAGTAGGATCGTGCGCAGAGCCACGACCTCCGCAAGGAGGGCCTGCTCAGCAGCACTTGCTGTCACTTCCTGAGAGTCATTGGCACAGGCTAGCAGCACCTCACGGCACCATTCACCGAGAGTCACACCCCTGCGTTCGGCAAGAGTCGAGAGCCTCGCATACTCCAATTCGGTAACCTTTGAACCGACGGTACGATTGCGGAGTTGATCGTTCGGCACCACTGGACCTCCGATGAAGAACTCCCCGGAAAAAACGAACAGCTCAAGGACGCGCCAGCCAAATCAAGCAGTTAACGAAGAGCGCTAGGAATTTTCCGCAGAAGCGAGAAACTCGCTAAGTGGCGGCGCGTAAAGGCGTTGCCCCGTGGCGCTCCGCAGCACCCATTTTGGGGTGGCGTGTCCGTCCAACTCCCGCTGCGAAGCAGCGTTCCTCATAGCTCGCCGTACTCCAGAACCAATCCATCCCACGACAACCGCACCTCGGGATTCTCCCAGGCCTGCCGAAGCAGGCTCTGAATCGTGTCCCAATCCTTGTTGGAAAACGTGAAAGTGATACCGTTGTCCCGCGCACGGAACGAGAACTCGGCCTCCTTCCCTTCCTCGCTGCGATAGGCGGCGAAGTGCTCACCTTTCCAGTGGTGTGTCGGGCCGTCTGGATCGAGCGCCGCCAGCATCGCCCGGAACTCGGCAATCACCGGGTACCTTGAGACGGGATACTGAGGCTTCCTCGGGCCGGGGAAGCTCAAGAGCAGCGTAAAATCGTTGCCCTCTCCGCGTGCGAATGATAGCGTGAACCCCCCTTCGCTGACCGGCGGAATCGGCGGCCTGAACGCATCCTCTGTGAGGTTGCGCCTCAACCGTATCGGCTGTTGCTTGAGATAATAATGGCCACGTGCAGCCAAGCGCCAAAGGGCTGGCCAGTAGGGGCGAAGCGCGCGATTCAGTGCGTCCGTACCCGAGAAGGTTTCCTCGTCGAGTAGCGCATAGAGGTTCCGGCCCGCAAACAGAACGGAGTACTTGCTCTTCGGTTCTACCGCGCGCTTGCGTGCTTCGGCCACCGTTCGACGCACAATGTCGGGTATCGTTTTCTCTCTGGTGTCGGAATCCTTGCCCTTCGGAGTGGAGGGCTGGCAGTCCGCCGGGAGATTCCCTAGGTAGTATTCGTCCCTTCGATTGGCTCCCACCTTTCGCACTTCGAAACCCGCCAGAAAGGCGTCAAGAACTGCCGCCAATGAATCACCGGAAACCGCGCTCGGCGTATCGCTCGAAAAGGCCTCAAGTCCCTGCTGAACGAAGTGAGCCAAAGCCGTCCATTCCGCCTTGGAAAGGGGATGTCCTCCCTCCCCCTTCCTGCGAATCTCAAGGAGCGCTTTAGTGGGTTCGGACAGAAGGTCTACAACTTCAAGGCGATCCTCGCGAGCGGATTCGAGAAGCTGCTTGGCAATCTCTGAGGTTGAAACGGTTTCTCCGGTCTTGGAGGCCACTAGTTGCTTGGCACGTTCCAGCCGCTGGCGTATCGCCTCGCTGATGCGTATGGAGAGCGTCTGTTGCTGCTGTGGCTTATCGGTCAAAGGGCATTCCTAAACGAGCAAGATGTAAGAATGTTCGTCTGTGTCGATACACTATTGACACGATACATCCGTAGGCGTAGGCTGTCAAGACGCTCTCTGGTCCCGGGGAGCCGTATGTTCTTCAAGCGGTCCGGGGGGATTTGTTCCAAGCAATGAACGAACGGATACAAATTGAGACTTCGGTGCACATCGAGCGGCACTACGCCGTTACGGAAATCGCCGAAATGTGGAATTTGAGCGCTGATAAGGTTCGGGAGCTTTTTGAGAATGAGCCAGGTGTGCTTGTGCTTGGAGAACGAAGTCCTCGCCACAAGAGGCGGTATGTTACGCTGCGGATTCCGCACACCGTGCTCGAACGTGTTCATCAACGCCTGTCGATGAAGTCGGGCATCCGGTAGGAGGGTGTCGCGATGCTGACAATCTATCGTCGTCACCGCAGGAACTGCAAGCAGAGAATGGCGGGCCGCGACTACCGGCGTTGTCTTTGCCCGATTTGGGTTGATGGCTCTTTGAACGGAGTCGAGATGCGCAAGTCGCTTCGGCTCCGGGATTGGCAACGAGCGCAAGAGCTGGTGCGCCGATGGGAAGCCGAAGGCCAACAGATCGAAAGGCCGAAACCTCTCACCGTCAAGGAAGCGTGCGACAAATTTCTGATAGACGCAGGGGCACGGAACCTCCGCGAGCCTACACTGTACAAGTACCGCTTGCTATTTCGTCGGTTTCAAGAATTCTCCGAACTGTACGGCCATTCATACATCACGGACTTCGATGTTGATTCGGTTCGCCGATTCCGAGCTTCCTGGCCGAACAAAAATATCGCCGCGCGTAAGAAGCTGGAAGCGTTCCGCGCATTCTTCCGTTTCGTGCACGAGAGCGGCTGGATTCCGACGAATCCGACAACCCCGCTAAAGCTGCCGAAGATCACTGAGCCGCCTACTGCTCCTTTCACGAAGGAAGAGGTCACCAGCATCTTGAAGGCTTGCGATTCTTATCCAGACAAAGTGAATGCGATCCGCCTGCGCGCGCTCGTTCTGCTTCTTCGCTATAGCGGGCTGCGTATACGAGATGCCGCTACGCTAAGTCGAAATCGCATTCAGGACGGCAAACTTTTCTTGTACACCGCAAAGACAGGAACACCGGTCTATTGCCCGTTACCTCCCTTTGTTGTCGAAGCGTTGAGTGCGATTCCAGAGCGTACCGCATATTTTTTCTGGACGGGAAATTCAACGCCAAAGAGCGTAGCAAGCGTTTGGCAGGAAAGCCTGAAGCGGCTGTTTGTCCTCGCCGGAGTTCCTGATGGCCACGCGCATCGATTCCGCGATACGTTTTCTGTTGAATTGCTCCTTGCTGGCGTTCCAATCGAGCGCGTCTCGATTCTGCTAGGGCATCAAAGCGTGCGGATCACGGAGAAGCACTACGCACCTTGGGTAAGAGCGCGCCAAGAGCAATTGGAGGCCGATGTGCGGCGCACTTGGGAGACTCCTGAACCGCTACGAAGGGTACACGGCGGGTACACGCGGAAAAAGGCGCGCGTAATCCCTTTTAAATCAAGGCGAAGGAATGGTGCCGGCGGGGGGAATCGAACCCACAGCCTAGGGATTATGAGACCCTCGCTCTACCACTGAGCTACGCCGGCACGCGATCAAGTCAATATGCTACGAATTTAATCGGCAATCCGTCAAGCGAGGCAGGGAAATCGGGCGAATTCGAGCCCAGCACCCGCAGCGATGAAACGCGTACGGTCCGATGGGAAACATCCGTACTACCAGAATTGGTACTGGCGTACTGTTGCCGCGAACAGTCGCAATTCGTATTGTGCCGGTGTTCGCGGTTCTCCCGGAACCTTTCGCGGGCGAAAGCCAGGCGAAATTAGGGGACTGGAGGACGTGTACCGATTAGGTACAGGCCCATGCCGTGGGCCGCTTGACATTGGTGTGCCAAGAAGTAAAGTACCTCCGTTGTTTTGGTGTACCTCGGAGGTACAATGTCACGCAAACTCACGGTCATCCTGTTGGTTCTGTTGATTCTGACGGGAGCGATGGGCCTGAAGACGCTCGTTACCACGCATGCAGATGGCGCGGTAATGATGGCGAACGGTGCAGCCCCAGCGCCACCGAGCCCTTGGAAGAATGGAGCAGCTCCAGCGCCCCCTTCTCCATGGAAAAATGGTGCGGCTCCTGCTCCACCATCGCCCTGGAAGTAGTGAATTAGCTAGACCACGGTAGAAGAAGATATAAGACCGGGTCAAGCTGGCCAGGGCGTTAGGACGGAAGATACGTGCCTGGTCCAATTGAATTCATGGTTTGGTGCCTTGGCTTCGCCTCAGAAGTCGCGGTGGTTGTGTGCGCGATCCGTGCGAAAGTCTTCAAGCGTTATCTCCCCCTCAATCTCTACATGGCGGCGTCGGCGACAGTTGAGCTGCTGCGATACCGGATTCTGAATCACTACGGCTTTACTTCTTCCAACTACTTCTATTTTTATTACTACTCCGATGCACTGTTGACCATCACTCTTTATCTCGCCCTGATCAGCTTGTTTGTCATTGTTTTCCGCGAGATGAGTGCCGAAAGGTATGTCATCTATGGCGCGAGCCTTCTGCTTGGCGGAACCGCGCTGTTCTCCTACCTCGTGGTGCAACAGTCTTCCAACAGGCTGCTGACGCATTTCGTTGTGGAGATGTCTCAAAACCTTTACTTCGTCGGACTGGTTCTTACCTACGTGCTCTGGGGCGCGATTCTGAAGCTGCGTGAAACCCGTACCCAGTTGATTCAGCTGGTGCTCTCACTGGGAGTTTATTTCAGCCTTTTTGCGGTCAACTACGCGGTCCGTAACCTGTATCCGCCGTTTAGCCCGCTTTCCATCGCTTTATTGCAATTCCTTGGGTGCTTTCTCCCTGTTGCCTGGGCATACGCATTCTGGAGGATTCCGAAGGATGCCAGGTTGGCTCCTGCAAGATTGGCGGTAATACCCCGATGATCGCAGCAATTATTCTCGTCTGCTCGGTCGCATTTCTTTTGCAGTTTTTCGTTTCCTATTGCCGGTCGCTCATCGCGGCCTCGGCGAAGGAACCGTTGCCCGCGGAAGTTCAGGATGTCACCGGGATTGGGCGAGTCGCCACCGCCAATGACTTCTTCCGGGTTGTGCAATTGCTGCATCTTTGCCCCGAGCGGCCCGAAGAACGCGGCGAAATCAAGGCCATTGGCGCCTACTTCAGGTTCTTGGGATTCCTGCGCGGCACCCTCGCCCGCATGATGCCCAGCCTCGACAAGTGGGCGGATTTGGAGCGCGGACAATGCACCCATTTTGCCGCGGTGGTGCTCGGCCGCAGAATCGCCTTCAGCAGAAACTTGATCGCCCAACAGATGGACACGTGATAGACGGTTCGTTGGACACTTGAAACTCGTTCTGCTGCCTGATTCGGCACTCTCCCTTTCGATTTCCCACTTGACTTGA
>Ga0335079_10002559_pt1 | contig 20944 bp, 22 predicted proteins | sample Lox_Sample_33_FD_206719 | JGI IMG/M metagenome (GOLD analysis project Ga0335079, IMG submission 206719) | Soil microbial communities from Loxahatchee National Wildlife Refuge, Florida, United States - Lox_Sample_3.3 | ecosystem: Environmental > Terrestrial > Soil > Wetlands | place: USA... | reverse complement strand
CATCGGTGATGAATATAAATATTCTGAAAGACGGCATGTCCATTTTTACCCGCGATATTACGGTCGGCGGTAATCGATACACCGAAGCTCTTCAGAGGGATTTTGGTTTAACCTATGAAGATGCGGAAAAAGTGAAGCGTGGCGAGGAGGTAGAGGGTGCAGACAAGGAGCAGATTGCAGGCGTCATGCTGACGGTCACGGACGACATCGTGTCCGAAACGCAGAGGTCATTCGAATTTTTCAAGTCCACAACAGGGAGCGAAAAGGTTTCCCGTGTTCTTGTCTCCGGAGGCTGCGCAAGGATCGGAAATTTTATAACGACTCTCTCCGAACGACTTGAAATTCCCGTTGAGGTGAGCAACCCGTTCAAAAATATTAAAATTGACTCCAAACGCTTTGATGCCGCTTTTATTGAGGAATCTGCCCCTCTCTGTGCAGTTGCCGTGGGGCTTGCGATCAGGAGGCCAGGGGATCGATGATCAAGATAAATCTTCTGCCTACCAAGAAAAAGCCCCCGAAGAAAGTCATTGATCTTCAGCAGCAGTTGCTCCTCGGGTTCCTGATCCTTGTGCTCGTGCTGATGGCCATGGCATTTTTCTGGAAGCGTCAAAAAGACCAGATAGCTGCCCTCCAGAAGGAAAAAGTTTCCACTGAAGCGCGTATTCGATCCCAGGATAATATCCTTAAAGAAGTAAAGGATGTTGAGGAGGAACGAAGAAAAGTAGCTGAAAAAATCGACGTCATCGAGAAACTTAAGAAAAATCAGGCGGGGCCGGTCAGGCTCCTTGACGAAATAAGTAAAGCGCTGCCGATGCGCGTAAATTTGACATCCCTGATCGAAAGCGACAATAACATCAGTATCGAGGGTGAAGCTTTTACGAATGATGACGTCGTGCGTTTTGTCGATAATCTTAAAGCATCACCTTATTTGACCAATGTGATGCTGCTCGAAACCAGTCAGATCAAACATGATACGCTTGACTTATACAAATATAAACTTCAATTTGTATATAAGGGGTTGTGATGGCCTCCTTTCCTTTATTAGAAAAAATTCAAAAGATCCCTCCCAAGACGAGGCTGTTCGTCTTCTGCGGTCTTGTTGTTGTTCTTCTTATAGCCTATATTATCCAGTTTCAGATCCCCATGAATACGGAAATAAAACAGCTGGATCAATCGTTAGCCAACCTGAGAAATACCATGCAGACAAATGACGCCAAGATTAAAAAACTTGACGAGCTGAAGACGGAAGTTAGCACTTTGCAGGATCGATTGGTGGTCCTTACCGAACAGTTGCCCCCTGGATCAGAAGTCTCCGGTCTCTTGTTGCAGATTCAGAAGCTGGTAAATCAATCGGGTCTTGTCCTCAAACTCTGGAAACCGGACAAGCAGCGACCTCACCCGAGTGGACTCTACGAGGAAATCCCCATATCTCTCGTTTTGACGGGAGGATACGACAATACAGCATCGTTATTTGACCACATCAGCAAACTTACCCGCATTGTGAATATTCTCAACATCAAAATGGGCGGTGCAAAAGTAGGCAAAAGCGGAAATATAGAAGTGGATATTAATTGCACAGCAATGACGTTCGCTGCAGTGGAGAAAAAAGTTGAACCGACACCGAAAACAGGGAAAAAAGTACTATAGCGCTTTAACCATCGTCGTGCTGGTCTCCCTTATGGGATTGGGGATATTGGGTTGCTCCAAATCCGGTCAGGGCCCGGCTACAACAACGCCCATTGCGGCGAAAGAAGTACAAAAAACCATTACCCAGGGGGCTGCGACGACAGCAGTGGAAAAACCGGTGACTGCTTATTCTTACATCTCCCTGGGAAGGCGGGATCCCTTTGCTCCACTGGTGACCAAGGAAGAGAAACAGACCAAAGCCGGAGAGCGCCCGCCGTTGGAGCGCTACAATTTGGATGATTTCAAGTTGACGGCGGTATTGAGGGGCGGGTTCGGTGATAATGCCGTGGTTGAGGCTCCCGACGGCAAAGGGTATATCATTCATGTCGGTACAATTATAGGACCGAATAAGGGTGTTGTTAAAAAAATAACAGAGAATAAGCTTATTGTAGAAGAAAAATATAAAAACTTTTCGGGGGGTTCGGAACGCAAAGAAATTGTGATAGATCTCCGGAAAAAACAGGAGGAGAGTCAATGAAATATACTCAACCGCTGAAAGCCTGTTGGTTGATAATCCTCATCTCATTCGCCCCTGCAATCCATGGGTGTGCGGCGAAGGGGTCTGCGAATGCAACGCAGCAGGGGGCGCAGGTTGTCCTTACGAAGATTGAAACCCATGACATGGATGGAAAGACAGAAGTCACAATTGAAGCAACCGAGCCCATACTGCAGTACACCTCTTTTCAATTGTCAGATCCTCTACGACTGGTCGTTGATATTGCAGACTCAAGCATCGGGCAATTGCCTGATCGGATAGCCGTGAACAGCGGTGGAGTAACCGATATAACTCCTGTTCAAAAGGATAGTGTATCAAGGCTTGAATTCGGTCTCTCGCAGGCTGTAGAAACGAAAGTATATCAGTCTGAAGGAAAACTCGTCGTAGAATTGAGCAAACCCGCTGAAGAGGCGCAGGCTGCCTCGCAAGCAGTTACTCCTGCACCACAGCCGGAGGTGGCAACTTCGGAAGCCGTGACTGCACCGACAACGACGCCGGAAGCGGCACCTGTATTCGAAAAGAAGGAAGCAGCGCAGCCGGAACAGGAAGCGGCCAAAGTAGTGACCGCTGTTAGTGCCATCGCCGGGAAAGAGGGTGTCCAAGTGGTCATCACCGGTGACGGAGCTATGAAGCCTAATGCTTTTTTGGTGGGGACCAAAAAACTTGTGGTAGACATTCCTGGCGTCCAGAGCAAAGTCAGACCGCGTGTTATCCCGGTTCGCAAGGGTGGACTTGACAGAGTCCGGATTGGCCAGCATCCCGCACCAGACCTGAAGGTTCGTGTGGTGCTGGATCTCACGAAAACGTTACGGTATACCGTTACTCCTCAAGGGAATACTGTGCTGATAGCCATGAGTGTAGCTCCTGCCATACAGGCGGAGCAGTCACAGCCTCAGGAGACAGCCGCTGTCCAGGAACCGGAAAAGCCGGCAATTACCGAGACGGAAATTTCCGCGCAGACCTCCACCCCCGCTCAGCAACCGGTTCCGCCGGCTGCAGCAACACCGCCGGTGAAAGAGGAACACAAGGAAGTCGCAAAGCACGTAGCCGCTCCGGCGGAAACGTTGTTGGGTGCCGGCGGCAGCCGATTCACCGGGAGAAAAATATCGCTTGATCTTCAGGATGCGGACATCGTCAATGTCATGAGGCTGTTTGCGGAAGTCGCAAATTTGAATATCATTCTCGCTCCGGAGGTGAAGGGCAAGGTAACGGTCCGCATGGTGAATGTTCCTTGGGATCAGGCCATGTCTATCATTCTCAAGATGAACGGCCTGGGGTATGCATTGGAGGATCATGTTCTTCGCATCGCCCCGGTCGGAGTATTGGCAAAGGAAGATGAGGATGAGATGAGGGCCAAGGAAAGCAAGACAAAGGCGGAAGACCTTGTGACCCGCATTGTACCTATTAACTATTCGACAGCCGCGACCATAGAGGGTACTATTAAAAAGTCGCTTTCTCCTCGTGGAGAAACCGTAACAGATGCAAGAACCAACACACTCATCATCAAGGATATCGAACGCAATGTCGATCAAATAGTGTCGCTCGTTAAAATTCTTGACAAGCCTATTCCCCAGATCATGATTGAAGCTAGAATTGTGGAGGCCACATTAACCTTTAGCAGTCAGATCGGAGTTCAATGGGGCGGGAATTTTCAGGCCAGTGCAGCGACTGGCAATCCCACAGGCCTTCAATTTCCAAACACCATCGGGGTAACCGGCGGTCCGACCATGGGAACGACGCCGTCAGGAAACGGCAATTTCATCGTAAATATGCCTGCAGCCGCAGGCGCCGCAACGGGCGGCGGAGCAATTGGTTTTCAATTCGGGTCCCTCAGCAAAGCGCTGAATCTTGACCTCGTGCTCTCTGCTCTGGAGTCTACCGGTGAAGGTAAAGTCATATCTTCACCGAAAGTCAGCGCGCTTGACAACAAAGAAGCCAAGATCGAGCAGGGGCTCTCGATCCCCTTCTCAACAACGTCTGCTTCCGGTACGCAGATACAGTTTATCGATGCAATACTAGCGCTCACCGTTACTCCCCATGTAACGCCGGATGGTAAAATCATTATGAAAATAGACGCCACCAAGAATGCTCCCAACACGTCAATTCTGGGGGCCTCGGGACAGCCTTCCATCCAAAAAAATGAAGCCTCAACGGAAGTTCTTGTTACTGATGGAGAGACAGCGGTGATCGGCGGCATTCTAACAAATCAACACACGATAAGTTATACGAAAGTCCCATTCTTCGGAGATCTCCCGTTCATCGGCGTTCTTTTCAGGACCAAGACATCGACCGATAATAAGGATGAGTTGCTGATTTTCATAACACCGCGGATAGTGCGGCAGGAAGCGATCTGATTGTCTCGCGGATTTTAACGGGGCGAATCTGTCAACAGCGACCCGGCAGGAGAAAGCCGGATACTCACGATCTTGACAAGAGAAACAGGGAATGGATTGATTCAGAAAAAGCAATGTTACGGAGGTCCCATGAAGAATCCTTTAAATAAAATATCTACTTCAGCCATGATACTATTAATGATCATGATCGTGATACCGCTGTTTGGGTGCGGGACTACTACCGTCAAAGACGATGGTTGTCCATCGGACTCCTATGAAGCGAATTCAACGGATATTATTGTACAACCTGGAAGTGCTTCATTTACCCTTGTCAATTTTCCCGGCGGCTTTGCTAATACCGCCCCCCTTTCATACTCAGTAACGGATTCAGCCGGCAATCCGAGAAACAAGGTTTGCATGATCTTCTATACATATGGCACTTTTTACACGGACAATACCTACTCCGTGCCTTTTACCGGCCCAAATGTGATCGGGGTAACAGACGATCAGGGGAAAATTATCTTGTATTGGGGATCGTCGCTTTTGCCGCCCGCGAACCCAACAACCTCAGGTGGGACAGTGTCAGGGACCGATATTACCGTTGTTAACTGGGTTCAGGCATATTCTGGGGTGTTAGCACCAACTCCATTCCAGTTTACCTGGACCATTCAAGGTATTCAGGCACCGTAGATAACAACTGCTGCAACTTGTCTTCTAGTGAAGTACATGGTAAATGGTAGTACTGGAAATTAGGATTTTCGGACAGAGGGATAGGTAAGAAATAAACGGCTGGGCTGAATAGAGGCTCAGCCGTTTTTCTGTCTATTTTATCTCCCTCACACTTGACCGGCTGTCCAGCAATTCAATTTCTGCCAATTTGGCTGAAGCCAATTCACGTAGATGCGAGGCTAACGATCTCAATTCGGTCAGACCGAAGAGACTTATGCTGGTCCATGCAATAAAGAACGGAAGGCCTCATTGTTCGTAGATATGGAATTAGACAATTATGGATAATAAATTGACATGGTCAATATCGTCTGTTATCTTAACTATAGCGTATTGCTTGTAGTGGACCTTCAGGTTACTTTACTGACCTTATGCAGGACGATTAGGTTTCTTGACGAATATCACGCTGACTTCTCCAGGGGTTTGTTGAACGGCGAATACGACTGAACACTCGAATGATATGAAATTTTTGTTACCTCAACAGATATTAGAATTTTTAACGCCTCACCGGATTTTTTCGAAACTGGCCATCGCAAGAAAGATGCTCATAGGATATATATTGATTGCTGCTTTGTCCATTGGAGTTGTTGCTTTTTCGCTCCTGAGCCTTCAGCGCATCAATGCCCTCAATAGTGAAATTGTAAAGGTTGCTGTCCCGATGCAGGAAGCGGGAGATAAGATGCGTGAGACTCTCCTTGAGCAGGATAAGTATGAAAAGAAGTATCTTATTCTCCAGGGCGCAGACATGCGAAACCTCTTCCATAAGTGTGGAGCAGAATTTGAAGACGCACTTGCGACATTGCAGAAAAATCCCGGTGACGGGAGGCCCGACATCGATGCAATAAAAAAATTGCATGATGCATACAATGCGCTTTTTCTCCACGAAGTCATTTTAACGCGGGCGGGAAACACGGCGGGCGCCGTGGCTGTTTCAAATGGCGAACTTCAAAAAAAATTTGAGAAGATCCTGGTTTTGGTCCAGGACTTGTCTGCAGGAGCCAGACAATCAAAGGAAGCAGGAATGAAACGAATCAGCAAGATAGGGGCTTTTGCCTTTTTTGCCACAGCGGTTCTTTGCACGCTTGCCATAGTCCTTGGGGTGGTTTCGAGCATGGTCGTAACGCATCACATTTTCTCGTCCATTAACAAATTGACCGCGGCTACAAAATACATCGCAGAAGGGGACTTTCATTACGACCCGCACATTCACACCGAGGATGAAATCGGAACTCTCGCCCAGGCATTTCTTTCTATGGGAAAGCGGCTTGGCAAACTGGAAGAGATGTATCTCGACGCAAGCCCGCTCACGCGTCTCCCTGGAGGGATTGCGATTGAAAAGGCGCTAAAGCACCGAATAGACTCGGGTGATGCATTCGCCTTTTGCGTGATTGATTTGGATAATTTCAAAGCCTTTAATGACCACTACGGTTATGCCCACGGGAATAAAGTCATCAAGGAAACCGCGAAAATCATCGAGACGGCAACGAAGGAAAAGGGGACAATCGATGATTTTGTAGGGCATATCGGTGGTGATGATTTTGTGGTAATAACGACGCCAAAGGACATGCCGGAAATATGCAATCAGATCATAGCCCTTTTCGATGCACGAGCCCCTTCGTTTTACACGCAGGAAGACCGAGAAAAAGGATATATCTTCGGGAAGAGTCGTCAAGGCAAAGATATGCAGTTTCCCCTGATCACGATTTCCATAGCCGTCGTCACGAATGCACAACGGCGTTTTACAAATCCCATTGAAGCATCAGAAATTGCGGCGGAGCTGAAGGATTATGCGAAAAGCATCCCAACAAGCCTCTATGTCGTGGACAAGAGGCGGTCAACCTAAACAAGTCGACAGAAAATTTCCCTCCGTCCTGAGCATGCCCCCTCTTTTGAAATACTGGGCAGCGCTGTGCGTCGTGTCTATTGCCGTTGGGTGTGCGCCCTTTACTCAACACCCTTCCGCTGCCGGCGATCTGCAGAAATACCGGGATGCGAAGGCTTTTTTCGAACACGGAAAGTACCGGGAATCGCGGGACGCATATCGCGCTCTCTTTGAGGCCTATCCGCAATCTGAGCGGGCCGAAGAGGCGCAATTTAATGCAGCATACGTTCTTGTTTACTACAAAAACCCGGACCGTGATTATGCCGGCGCGCAGCATGAATTCGAAAAATTCTTGCTGCGCTATCCTCTGAGTACGTTTGCAGGAGAAGCCCAATCATGGATCAGCCTTATCAAGGCATTCGACCAGTCGCGCGTCAGAGAACTGCTGTCTGAAGTCGAATCGCTGACCCGGAAGATCGACGAGACGTCAAAAGCACTGTTGGAAGCGCAGCAGGGGGAATCAATGATCCTGAAGGAACGCGACGGACTCATGCTAGAGAAAAACAATCTAACCGGTCAAATCGAGGAGTTGCTGAACGAAAAGAATACACTACTTGATGAAAAAGCATCGCTATTGGCGGACCGGGAAAGATTAATGACGAGCAAGGACGATCTCGAGCAGAAGAACCATGAATTGATGGGTGAAAAAGAAGAGCTTATCAAGGCAAAAGCAAAGCTGGAAAAAAGCATCCGCGATATGACGATGGTTGATGTGAAGATGGAAAGAAAGAGAAAAAAGATGAAAAAAGCGGAAGCCGAGAAAAGCGGGAATGCAGGGGCAACTCAGAACCCCGGGGGAAGCGGCAAATAATGGTGGGGGAAGGTGTTTCATCTCCGGCGTTGGATGGCAAGCACGAGAGCACCGGGAGCCAAGCCGCGACCCTTGCCGTTTTTATGACTAACTCTGCCTGCTCATGCGAAGGTTTTTCTGTCGTCTTTTTTGCGCTTCCCTCCGCTTTCGTTTCTTTTTCAGAGAAGGTTTTTCGTAAAAACGTCTGTTTTTCAGCTCCCGAAACAATCCATCATGCTGCATCTTTCGTTTAAGCAAGCGGAGGGCTTTTTCGATGTTGCGATCATCAACTCTTATCTCCAATTATTCTGCTTCCTTCCTCTGTTCCGGTCGAATCCGCTCCGCGGCCCGCCTCCGCCTCTATTGCCACCAGAAAAGCCGCGATCTTTTTGAGGTCTGGCCTCACTGACATTGATTTGCCGATCCGATACATTTGTACCATTTAGCGTGGCGATGGCCTTGTCCGCATCTTCGTCATTCGCCATTTCGACGAAGCCGAACCCCCTGGACCGTCCTGTTGCCGCATCAGTAACGATTTTTGCCGAAAGAACCTCCCCGAGAGCCGCAAAGACGTCTCTCAGACTGTCTTCCGTCATCTGGTACGATAAATTACCCACATACAGCTTCTTGGCCATGTTCTCCTCCGTACTTATGAAATAAGTATCGCCGCATTTCCAGGGGAACCATCACAAAATCCAAGTTTTGCTTGCTGAACGGATATTCGTTCCAGTTTTGCAGAATCTCGCATGCACTATTCCCCCGGCGCAAAATAAAAAAAGACTGCAATCTTATCCCTAAGTTTTTGCAGTCTGGCAATTAACAAAAACTCGCTCTTTTTCTTGGTTAACGTGTCAATAATACTCCTTATCCTTCGGGGAAGTCAACCTATTTTTTTTCCGGACCGGGCTTTTTCCCGCAGCCCGCTCCTCTCTTCTTCTTTTTGCATAGATATTCACCGGTGTCCCCGCAAACCCGAAAGCTTCACGAAGATTATTTTCAATATAGCGCAGATATGAAAAGTGCACCCCCTCAGGATAGTTGACGAAAACGATGAATGTAGGCGGTTTGATTCCGACCTGGGTGGCATAGTAATATTTGACCCTTTTGCCGCGGAATAGAGGAGGTTCATGATGCCTTACGAGCTGCTCAAAGACCCGGTTGAGCTCGGCAGTCGGAACCCGCTTTTCGCTCTCTGCGATCACCCGATCGATTTCATCAAAGACTTTGGTGATGCGCTGTCGGGTCTGGGCTGATATTGTGAGAACGGGGGCATAGGCCGCGAATTTGAGCCGCTGCTTGATGTCGTTCATGAAGCGTTTGTAAACCTCTTCCTTATCCGAAACAAGGTCCCATTTGTTGAGAATGATGACGAGCCCTTTCCCTTCCTCGTGCACGAGTCCGACGATACGCTCATCCTGCTCGGTTATCCCCTCAGATGCGTCGAACAACACCAGAGCGACATCAGCGCGGGTCAGACCTTTCATGGCGCGCATGACACTATATTTTTCCACTCCTTGGCTGATTTTACCGCGGCTTCTGATGCCCGCGGTGTCCACGAGAACATACTTTCTGCCGTAGTACTGATACATGCTGTCAACAGCATCCCTGGTCGTGCCCGCAACAGGGCTCACAATCATGCGATCTTCGCCGATAAGCGAATTTACAAATGATGACTTGCCAACATTCGGCCGTCCGAGGATGGCAATGCGCGGGATGCCTACCTGTTTTTCATCATCGGGTCCCTCATCCATGTCCGGCAGGATGCGCCGGAGTTCATCCATCAGATCGGAAAATCCAGCGCCGTGCTGGGCCGACAAGGGAAAAAAGGAGTCAATGCCGAGACGATAAAAGTCCGGAATAAGTCCTTCGTGACGGGCCCCGTCTACTTTGTTGATGGCATAGAGCACAGGCTTGCCCGAGACCCTGAGTCGGTGAGAAACCTCGATGTCCGCCGGAAGGAGACCCTGCTTGCCGTCCATGAGGAAGATGATGATATCAGCTTCTTCCATGGCGAGGGTGGTCTGATCCCGCATCTTGGAATACATGGCGTCCTCGGTTTCCGGCTCGAAGCCGCCTGTGTCGACAAGTAGAAAACGTTTCCCATCCCACTCGGCTTCGGCGTAATTGCGATCCCGCGTTACACCGGGCATATCTTCGACGATAGCGAAGTTCCTCCCGATGATCCGGTTAAAAAGCGTTGATTTACCCACATTCGGTCTGCCTACGATGGCTACAACTGGCTTCGGCATAATAATTAGTCAACCTTGATTGCTGATACGACAGACCGGCAAAGGTCAAAGTCTCGGTCTGCCGCATATTGAGTTTCCGCTTGAGTTTCCTTGAATTATTGTACTGTACTATATCATCTTTCGCATGGTACTCCAAGAAAAATCCTTGCGAATGCCCTCTGTTTATGTTATTTTTCATGAGGTTCGCCCCAGGAGGTCTTCATGCGAAGATACGCCACTTTTGCCGTGTGCGTGTTTCTCATTGCAGCAACGCCAGCCTTTGCAGAGGTTTACCGGTGGGTGGATAAGGACGGGAAAGAAAATTATACGAATAACCCTGAAAAAGTCCCGTTTGAATACCGGGGCAGCGTTACGAAACTTACACCGGATACATCACGAGTTATCGTAGAGAATAAAATCTCCTCTTCACGGCTGGAGAGGGCGACTTCCGATGACCGCCTGGACAAGTACGGCAGAGGAGAGAAGTATTGGCGCAAGAAGGCGGCGAGTCTGCGTTTGAAGCTTCGCGATCAGCAGGATGATTACAACATGGTTTTGAGGCATTTGGAAGACGCGGACCAGAAGCCAAATGTGCTGACCAGCAAGAAGAAGTCCCGTTTTAGTCTTGAAAATATACATAGCGCAATAAGTAATTGCGCATTAATGAAAAATATGATATCCTGTATTCATGAAACCATTGACCATTACCGATGCATCAACCATTGTTCTTGGATTACAGGATGAAATCCGTCGCTCGGAAGAGTCACGATACGACCACCGACTACATGGCGTATTGCTAGTCGCCCAGGGGATGAGCTGTCCGGAAGTAAGCCATCTCCTGGGGGACTCGCCTCGAACTGTGGAATATTGGGTCCGACGCTTTGAAGACAGAGGACTGGCTGGCTTGGTAGAAGGAGAACGTTCTGGCCGCCTCCGACGCTTGAACGATAAGCAGTTGGAGGAAATCAACACAGTACTGCGGCAGCCGCCAGAGTCTGTAGGAATAGCCAGCGGCCTCTGGGATGGCAAAGGGCTGGCCGCATTCATTAAGAAGCGGTATCGAATAACATTAGGGGTTCGGCAGTGCCAATACATGTTTAAATCCTTTGGTTTTCGTCGGCATAAACCGCGTCCCCTGATCGCTCGGGCCGATCCTGAACTTCAGGAAAAATATAAAAAAACTCAGAAGGCTCGTAGCCGATAATAAAATCGATCTGTGGTCGACTGATGAAGTTCATTTTCAGCAATATGGATCACGCTGTCTGATGTGGATACCTCCCGGACAGAAGGACCCCGTATTGTTGCACCATCCCACTCGCAAGAGCGTGGGTTATTTTGGAGCTATCCGTCTGCGTGACGGGAAATTGGCTTTTCAGAGAGAGGAGGAAAAGTTTAACGCCGTGACGTTCCATACATTTCTCAAACATCTCCGGAGGATAAGTTCCCGAAGCGGTCGTCGCGTCGTTGTCATAACAGATAATGCCAAATACCATCATGCCAAGCTCCATGCAGATTGGCGAAGTCAGCATGAACCTCAATTCATGTTGGATTTTCTGCCTCCTTACAGCCCTGATCTAAATCCAATTGAGCGGTTATGGAAATTAACTCGAAGGCTCTGTCTGCATAACCGATACTTCCCGACGCTTGAGGATGTGGTACGGTCAGTGGAATCAAGATTCAGGCAATGGACATCAGGCAACGAAATTGTCCGTAAATTATGCGCAATTAATTAGTGCGCTATGTATAGAAAGGCACAACTCGAAAAGGATATCGCAAAAACAATGCGCAGACTCGAGGCCAATCTTCCGGAGGAAGCGCGAAAAGCCGATGCCTCTCCCGAATGGATTCGGGAGTAATATGGAATTATGGTTTCAGCGCACTTAAAGGCCTGGACATCACCTTCCCGCCAGGTCCGCCAGTCCGCAGTACTTCCGGTATGGAGTCAAATTTCTAAAGCTCGATACGAAATCACTCGTTCTTATCGATCAGCTTGTCATGGGCGCAATCAAGCATTAAAGTGACAAACTTCAGATCATGGTGAGATTGCTGGGACTTCGAACGATCCACGGTCGGGAAAGTATCTTTTTTTTGGAGGACGTGTTTTGGAAGAACGGTATGATTTCAGGAAAGTCGAAGAGCGCTGGCAGCGCTTCTGGGCTGACAACAGAACGTTCAAGGTTGCCGAGGATGCATCAAAACCGAAATACTACTGCCTCGAAATGTTTCCTTATCCGTCTGGCAGGATCCACATGGGACATGTGAGGAATTACGCCATCGGCGACGTGATTTCCCGATACAAGCGCATGCGCGGATTCAATGTGATCCACCCCATGGGGTGGGACTCTTTCGGGTTGCCCGCCGAGAATGCTGCCATAAAGCACGGGATCCATCCCGCAACGTGGACCCTTGAAAACATAGCTTTTATGCGCGACAAACAGCTCAAAAAACTCGGACTTTCCTACGACTGGGACCGGGAAATAGCGACCTGCCTCGAGGAATATTACCGCTGGAATCAGTGGTTTTTCATCAAAATGTACGCACGAGGTCTGGCCTACAAAAAGCTCTCCTATGTGAACTGGTGCCCTTCCTGTAATACAGTGCTAGCGAACGAACAGGTGGTGGACGCACTCTGCTGGCGCTGCGGCTCGCTGGTGACGCACAAGGAACTCGAGCAATGGTTCTTCAAAATCACTGACTATGCCGAAGAGCTTCTCGCCTACACCGACAGACTAACGGGATGGCCCGAACGGGTGCTTACGATGCAGCGAAACTGGCTGGGCAAGTCAGTTGGTGTTGAGGTGGATTTTACCATTGAAGGCACGGGGGAAAAGCTTGCAATCTTCACCACTCGGCAGGATACGCTATTTGGCGTAACGTTCATGAGCATAGCTCCCGAGCATCCCATGGTCGAGTCGCTCATTCGGGGCAAGAAGGAAAGCGCGGCTGTTCGTTCCTTTGTCCAACGTGTGATGCGGGAAGATAAAGCGGCTCGCACCGATGAAACGCAGGAAAAGAACGGCGTCTTTACCGGAGCTTATGCCGTGAATCCCTTGAACAATGAAAAAGTGCCGGTCTGGGTGGGAAATTTTGTACTCATGGAATATGGCACCGGTGCGATCATGTCGGTGCCAGCCCATGATCAGCGGGATTTTGAGTTTGCAAAAAAGTATACTCTGCCAATACGAATCGTGATCCAGAATCCTGAAAAGAGTCTGGTAGCCGAAAAGATGACGCAGGCTTACACTGAAAACGGGGTGATGGTGAACTCGGGAAAATTTGACGAAATGACCAATATGGAGGCAAAAGAGAAGATTGCTGGCCATATTGAGCAAAACAGACTCGGGAAACGGACCGTGAACTGGCGACTCCGCGACTGGGGCATTTCACGTCAGCGTTACTGGGGTACGCCGATTCCGATTATCTATTGTGACGCATGCGGAGCTGTGCCCGTGGCGGAGAAAGAGCTGCCGGTCAAGCTGCCGGTTGCTGTTGCCTTCACGGGCAAGGGCCGTTCTCCCCTCGCGGAGTCCGCGGAGTTCCGCGAAACAACCTGCCCGAAATGCGGCGGTAAAGCCCGGCGCGAGACAGACACCATGGATACGTTTGTCGATTCATCATGGTACTTCCTGCGATACTGCTCACCGAAAGACGCCAGCGCGCCCTTCGACAAGAAGGCAGCAGCATATTGGATGAGCGTGGACCAGTACATCGGCGGCATCGAACACGCCGTTCTGCATTTATTGTATGCGCGCTTCTTTACAAAAGTGATCCGCGACCTCGGCCTGTTCGACGGAGATGAACCGTTCCTGAATCTGCTTACGCAGGGGATGGTGATCAAAGACGGTGCGAAGATGAGTAAGTCAAAAGGGAATGTCGTCGACCCGGACTTCATCCTCTCCAAATACGGTGCCGATACGGCCCGGCTGTTCTCCCTTTTTGCCGCGCCGCCGGAGCGAGATCTTGAATGGAGCGATCAGGGCGTGGATGGTGCATACCGGTTCCTGCACCGTGTCTGGTCGATCGTGTTCAAGTACAGTGAGTCGGTTCGGAAGGTTAAACCCGCCGGAGCAGAAGCCAGAGGAGACAAACTGTATCGGAGAACGCATCTGACGATTAAAAAAGTAACTGAAGACATCGAGCGCGAGTTTCACTTCAACACCGCAATCGCCGCGCTGATGGAGATGGTCAACGAAATGTACGACTATGTATCGGGGGGCGTGACAGAAAAACAACTGATGGTGCTGCGTTCAGCGATTGACGCACTCACTCTGCTCATTTCCCCCTTTGCGCCTCATTTTGCCGAAGAGCTCTGGGAAGGTATCGGCAATGAAGCGAGCATCGCGAACGCTCGCTGGCCGCAGTATGACCCCGATGCGATTATCGCGTCGGAGGTAAGTATCGTGGTGCAAGTGAATGGCAAGGTAAGAAGCAAACTAACGCTTCCCGCCGGATGTGACGACAAGGAATTGAAGGCCGCAGCGCTTGCGGATTCGAAGGTTAAAGAGTTTATGCAGGGCAAAGAGCCCCGGAAAGTGATCGTTGTGCAGGGAAAACTCGTGAATGTGGTGGTGTAGCGGGCCGCTCCATGTTGCGAGAAGATATTGAAATTGCTACGAGGAGTCATGAATCGCGTAAAAAAATATATATTAGTACTTGCCACAGTCTGGCTGCTGGCAGCGCTGACCTCCTGCGGTTATAACTTAACACCCGTGGGTGGCATAGTCCCGCAGGGAGCAAAAACCATTGCGATACCGGTATTCATCAACAACACCGTTGAACCCTATATCGATGTCGATGTAACGCAGGCCGTGGTTGAGGAGTTTCTTACCGATGGCAGACTCAAAGTTGTCAGCACTGATGCTGCTGATCTTGTGCTGCGGGGGAAAGTGACCAAGTTCGTACTTACTCCGCAGACGTATTCGATTGATCCCTATGTACTGTCGTATAATGTCTCAATCTTCGTGACTGTCACCATAATCGATGGAAAAACACAAAAGGTGATTTTGCAGGACTCAGGTGTGGGAACGATCTTTAACTCCAGCTATGGGGTGACCCTGGGGGATATCACCCAGACGAAGATAGCGAAATCGGCCGCTATCACGAATGCCTGCAAGGATCTCGCTTCGACGCTCAGGAGCAGAGTCCTCGAAGGGTTCTGAACTGAAGACAGAACTCAGCATTTGGCGGCGTATGCCTTGCCACGACTGGTTCAAGAGTCTGATGCCGCCGCCGTTTTGAAGATTCCCAGAAACGGGAAGCAACGACCCGGCTTTTCCCGAAGAATGATTAAATATCAAGACCTCATATCCGACATTAAGAAGCACAAAGTCCTTCCGCTCTACCTTCTCTTTGGCGAAGAAGAGTTCCTGATCCAGGAAGCGCTTGACCTCATTATTAAGGAAATTGTAGATGCTGCTTCTGCAGACTTCAATTTCAACACTGTTTACTGCCGCGACACATCCGCCGCGGAAATCGTGTCCCTTGCGCAGACCCTGCCGTTCATGTCCGAAAAGAGACTTGTCATCGCAAAAGAAATCGATGCTTTCAAGGCTGCCGATCTCGAAGAACTTGTTCCCTACCTCAACGACCCGTCTCCTGCAACATGCCTGGTCATGGTTTCCAGCCAGGGAAAGTATGACAAAAAATCTGTTGTTTCTGCCGTGGAAGCGCGGGGAGCCGTGGTTCGTGTTTATCCGCTTCTGGAGCGGGAGATTGTAGGGTGGATCGAAGGATGGGCGGTCGCACGGGGTCTCTCTCTGCAGCGCGATGCCGCTCAGTATCTCTGGCAGATTACCGGCAACGACCTCCAAAAGATTGTCAACGAGCTTCAGAAAGTGGAAATTTATGTCAAAGATGGGAAAACCGTTACGTTCGAAGACGTCAAGACCGTGGTCGGCGATTTTCGGGAATACACGTCATTTGACCTTGCCGCAGCTGTGGGGCAGAAAAACCCGGGAAAAGCTCTCCTAATACTTTCGCGTCTGATTCAGGAAGGGGAGGCGCCGGTGGGTCTGCTGGGAGCGATTGCCTGGAACTTCCGGAGGCTCCTTCAGGCAAAGTCCATGGAAGAAGCCGGCATGGGGCCCGATGAAATCCTGAGAAAGCTGAGGGTGATTTTTCATCAGACCGCCATTTTTAAGGAACAGTTGAGACGTCACACTGTGCATGAACTGAGAGGGGTTTTTCCCGTGATGCTGTCGACAGACCGGGCTCTTAAATCGAGTAGCCTCAACGGCAAATTACTTCTGGAACGAATGATCCTGAAGCTGTGCGGGGTGTCACGAACGAAGAAAAATCCTGTAGTGGGCGCTGGGCACGGAGAAGGGTGAAATGAAAATCCCCCCCTGGTCTTTTCATCTTCAATGATTCGAGGGGGATTAATTGTTCCCGGGAGCATTAAGCTGCCGTGATTTTACTTACCTTCGTGGAAAGACGCGAGATCTTCCGGGACGCCGTATTTTTATGTACGATGCCCTGCGAAGTCGCCTTGTCGTAAGCCTTCATTGCCTTGGTCAAGGCTTCCTTTGCGACGTCTGCTTTTTTTTCGGCAGTGGCCTGTTCAACTTTCTTGGTTATCGTCTTGAGTGCCGATTTCACGGATTTATTGATCAGATGCTTTTTGTCGGCCTGTTTCTGCCTTTTAATCACGGATTTGTGGATTGCCACTTCTTGCCTCCTTTGGGTTAAAAACAGCTCATTCTTTTAACATAAAGAGGAACGGACTGTCAAGAAAAAAAACCTTTTCTTGCCGGCCTTTTTCTGATAAAGTTGCCACTCATTTATTCAGTTTATCCAGTTGCCTGAGGTGAATCTGCATGTCCGAAAAGGCAAAGATCGCCAGAGCGGCGGGCGTTATCGGCCTTGCGACTCTGGCAAGCCGCATTATGGGCTATATCCGCGATATGGTCATGTCCTGGGCTTTCGGCACAGGTTTGGCGGCCGATGCTTTTTATGTTGCGTATCGCATTCCGAATCTCCTGCGCGAGCTTTTGGCCGAGGGATCCATGTCCGCTGCCTTCATCCCGGTTTTCACGGAAACGCTGACCAAGGAGTCCCGGGAGAGCGCCCATCATTTGGCCAATGGGATTTTCGCAAGACTTCTCATCATCCTCATTGTTCTCACGGGCCTTGGCGTCCTTTTTGCGCCCTCCGTGGTGAAGATCGTCGCTTGGGGCTGGGCGTATAAGGCCGAACATGAGAAGTACGTGCTTGGCGTTACTCTGACGAGGATCATGTTCCCGTATCTGCTGTTCATCGGCCTCACCGCGCTGGCCATGGGCATGCTCAATTCCCTCCGGTCTTTTCTCATGCCGGCGCTTTCGCCGGTCATGCTGAACGTCACGATTATCATCGCAGCAGTCGTCAGCATAAAGTTTATGGCTGACCCGATACTCGGCGTGGCCATCGGCGTTGTTCTTGGCGGCATGTGCCAGTTCCTTATGCAGGCTCCGGGACTCCAGAAGCAGAACATGATGGTGCGCTTCCAGCTGGAGCCGACCCATCCCGGCGTCAAAAAGATCGGCAGGCTGGTGCTGCCGGTCTTCCTGAGCTCTTCGGTGAATCAGTTCAACATCTTTATCGGCACCATTTTTGCATCTTTCCTGACAACCGGGAGCATTTCCTACTTGTACTACGGCATGCGGTTCATCCAATTTCCTCTGGGCATATTCGCCATCGCCATAGCCACGGCCGTGCTTCCGGCCATGTCTGCCCAGGCGGCGCGGCGCGAGACCCGGGAATTCCGCGATACGCTGTCGCTCGGTCTGCGGCTCGTTTTTTTCATCATGTTCCCGGCCATGGCCGGTATTATAACGCTGCACGTGCCGATCGTCAGCCTTTTGCTCGAACACGGCCAGTTCGACCGACTCTCGACACAGGGGACCGCGGCTGCGCTTCTTTATTATGCTGTGGGGCTCTGGGCCTTTGCAGGAGTGCGCATCGTGGTACAGGCGTTTTACGCGCTCCAGGATACAAGGACGCCTGTTGCCACCGCTATCGTCGCGCTCTTCGCCAACATCCTTTTAAGCTTCTCTTTTGTCAGATGGACCTCGCTGGCGCACGGCGGGCTTGCTCTCGCCACGTCGCTGGCGGCAATGCTAAATATCAGTTTACTCACCTGGCAACTCAGGAAAAAGATCGGCCGCATGGACGGAAGCCGAATTTTTACGTCCCTGATGAAAATTATTCCCGCCTCCCTTGCAATGGGCGTGATCGGCTGGTGGATCAGCATAAACCCCGTCTGGGACAAAGGCGGAAATACGCTTGCAAAGGCCAAACTCCTGGGGGGCGGAATGGCCGTGAGCATTACGTTCTACCTTGTCGTAATGTGGATCCTGAGAAGCGAAGAGTTGAAATTCATGTGGGAGCTGGCGAGGAAAAAGAGACGGGGGTAGGTTCGGGATGGTTTCAAACCAGTACCGAAGCGGGAAATTTGGGCTCTGGAAGGGGTATTAAAAAATGATCCTTATGCGACTCGTTGTAGGTCCTCTACAGGTGAATTGCTTCATTCTCGCGGACGACAAGACCAAAGAAGCGGTGATTATCGATCCGGGTGACGACGCCCAGGAAATTCTGAGGATCATCAGGGAAAAAAGGCTCAAGGTCAAGTACATCATCAATACCCATGCCCATTTCGATCACGTGGGCGCTAATAGGGCCATCAAGGAAGCAACAGGCGCTGAGTTGCTGCTGCACGAGGATGATGCGCCCGTGCTTGCAACCGTATCGAGCCAGTCTCGTTCCTTCGGCATAACTCCCGTTTCCTCGCCAGCGCCCGACCGGCTCCTGAAGCACGGAGACGTCATAACGGCCGGAGAAGTATCTTTGAGAGTATTGCATACGCCCGGGCATACGCCCGGTGGCATTAGCCTCCTGGAAAAAGGTTTAGTTTTTACGGGAGATTCGCTGTTTGCAGGCTCCATCGGGCGGACGGATTTCCCCGGAGGAGATCTCCTGACGCTTCTTCGTTCCATCAGGACAAACCTCATGACCCTCCCGGACGATACCAAGGTCTTCTCCGGGCATGGTCCCGCCTCAACCATCGGCGATGAACGCGCCGAAAACCCCTTTCTGAACAAAGAATCCGGATTTGTATAATTCGGTTTCTCTTGAGGTTTATCAGCTATTGTGGTAAAGTAATAAATTCCGATGAGTGGCGCAGGAGTGGAAGATATTTTTCCGGCATTCTGCGCCAGCTAATCGCGCATCTTGGATCATTTTTTTATGAAGGAGAAACTCAATGGTTGCCGGTCCCATACGTGAAGGTCTCACCTTTGATGATGTCCTGCTTTTACCTGCGAAATCAGATATCTTGCCGAGGGAGGTGGATGTCCGGACGCAACTCACGAAGAAGATTCAGCTGAATATCCCCCTCGTGAGCGCCGCGATGGATACCGTAACCGAAGCAAAGCTTGCCATTGCCCTGGCGCAGGAAGGAGGCCTAGGATTCATTCATAAGGCGCTTCCCATCGATGTGCACGCCGAGGAGATTGACAAGGTAAAAAAATCGGAAAGCGGGATGATCATTGACCCCATCACGATCTCGCCTGATGCAAAGATCTCCGATGCCCTAGAGGTCATGAAGAAGTACCGCATCTCCGGCGTGCCCGTAACGAAGGGACACAAACTCGTAGGCATTTTGACTAACCGCGACCTCAGGTTCGAGACCCGATACAGTCTTAAAGTCTCAGAGGTGATGACCAAGGATCACCTCGTGACGGCCCCGCTCGGGACAACGCTTGAAAAAGCCATGAAGATCCTACAGAAGTACAAGATCGAGAAGCTGTTGATCGTTGATAAAGACAATAGCCTGAGGGGTCTCATCACCATCAAGGATATCGAGAAGAAGATTAAGTACCCCTACGCTTGCAAGGACAAACTCGGAAGACTGCGGGTGGGTGCCGCTGTCAGCGACCGGGACTATTCCGAACGAGTGCCGGAGCTGATCAAGGCCGGCGTGGATATCGTGGTGGTTGACACGGCGCACGGACATTCGCAGGGTGTTATTGACGCGGTGAGAGGGATCAAGAAAAAATATCCGGACCTCGATGTGGTGGCGGGCAACATCGCCACGGCAGCCGCAGCCAGGGACCTCATCAAAGCAGGCGCTGACTGCGTGAAAGTCGGCATCGGACCGGGCTCTATTTGCACGACACGGGTCGTTTCCGGTGCAGGGGTGCCGCAGATCACGGCGGTCATGGACTGCTCCCGGGAGGCAGACAAGGCCGGCATCCCCTGCATTGCTGACGGCGGAATCAAGTTCTCGGGCGACATCACCAAGGCATTGGCAGCCGGCGCCTCACTCGTGATGATCGGCGGACTCTTTGCGGGCACCGAGGAGAGCCCGGGGGAGACCATCCTGTATCAGGGGAGGAGCTACAAAGTCTACCGTGGGATGGGCTCGATCGGCGCTATGGAGCGAGGCAGCAAGGATCGTTACTTCCAGTCTCATGAAGAAGAGCGCTCCAAACTGGTGCCGGAAGGCATCGAAGGCCGCGTCCCGTACAAGGGGACTCTCGCCGCAAGCGTGCACCAGCTTATCGGCGGCGTGCGCTCCGGCATGGGCTATTGCGGGTGCGAGAACCTGCAAGCACTGAAAGAGCGTGCGCAATTCATCAGGATCACGAGCGCCGGACTGCGCGAGTCGCATGTCCATGATGTCGTGATCACCAAGGAAGCGCCGAATTACCGGTTGGATTAGGGACACTGTAGACTGTAGACAGGATTTACAAGACTAAGGGAGAAAGCCAACTGCTGCAGGCAGGAAGCATGGATGATGTTGAAAGTCGTTCCCAGCGGGAAAGC
>Ga0335079_10002555_pt1 | contig 20987 bp, 20 predicted proteins | sample Lox_Sample_33_FD_206719 | JGI IMG/M metagenome (GOLD analysis project Ga0335079, IMG submission 206719) | Soil microbial communities from Loxahatchee National Wildlife Refuge, Florida, United States - Lox_Sample_3.3 | ecosystem: Environmental > Terrestrial > Soil > Wetlands | place: USA... | reverse complement strand
CCATGACCGTCAGGTCGGCGACCTCGCGTCGGATCTCCTGGATCGCGCGGCGCGTCTCGGATTCGATCTCGCGGCGAGTCTGCTCCATGAGCTGCTCGCGGCGCTTCTCGGCCTGCTCCTGGGCATTGCGCTCGGTCACCTCGCCGGTCTTGCGCGCGCGGTCGAGGATCTCCTCGGCCTGAGTCCGGGCCTCGCGGAGCCGCTCGCGGTACTCGGCGAGCAGGTCGTCCGCCTCGCGGCGAACCTTTTCGGCGTGATCGATCGACTCCTCGATCGCGTGCTGGCGGCGGTCGAGCGCCTCGGAAATCCGCGGGAAGGCGACTTTCCACAGGATCCACAGCGAGATGCCGAACAACAGCAGCGTCCAGATCATCAGCCCGACGTTGGGCGTGATCAGGAAGGAGCCGCTCGAGGAAGCGACGGGGAGATGCGAGACGGCGGCCATCTACTTGAGCACGTAGGAGAGCAAGCCTGCGACCAGGCCATAGAAGAACACGGCCTCGGTAAGCGCGAATCCCAGCCACTGGATGCTGGTGATCTCGTCGCGCATCTCGGGCTGACGGGTGACCGCCTCGATCACCTTGCCGAAGATGATGCCGATGCCCACGCCGGCGCCGACCGCGCCGAGACCGCCACCGACCGCGATCCCGAAGCCGGCCGTGATCCCGGAGGCCGCGATTGGAATGACGTGTATGAGAAACATCAGGGGCTCCTTGTCGTGTTTAGTGGTGAGTGGCCGCGCCGGCGATGTAAATCGCCGCCAGGGTCGCAAAGATGAACGCCTGGAGTGTGGCCACCAGGCCCAGCTCGAAGATGTAGATCGCGATGGCGGCCGGGAGCGCGAACCACCCGAGCGCCTGCAGCCCGAGGATCACGGCCAGCCCGCCCGCCAAGAACAAGAGGATGATGTGCCCGGCGAAGATGTTGGCCCAGAGCCGGATGGTCAGCGATAGCAGCCGCATCAGGGTCGAGATCACCTCGATCGGGAAGATCAGGATCAGCATCGGCCCGTGAACGCCCGCGGGAATCAGGCTCTTCAGGTAACCGAGCGGGCCCTGCGTCCTGATCCCCACCGCGATGAAGGCGATGAACACCACGAGCGCCAGCACCAGGGGCACCGAGATGTTCGCGGTCGCGGCATATAGCGCGAATGACGGGATATGGACGCCGAACAGGTTGAACTTCTCCGACGAGTTCGTCGGCAGCGGGAGGTAGCCGACGAGGTTGCAGAACCAGATGAACAAAAACAGCGTGCCGAGGAACGGAAACCACCTGGCCGCGATCGAGTCGGGCATGTTCCCGCGCGTGATGTTGTTACGCATGAGCGAGAACAGCACCTCGACCGCGGTCTGGACCTTGTTCGGCCGTTGTTGCATCCGCCCCGAGATCCACACCATGGTGACGATCGTCAGCACGGCCGAAATGAACAGGTAGAGCACCGCGCGGTTGATGCTGAGAACCCCGAGGCTCACCCAGTTGACGAGCTTGAACTCGTTCTGAATCTGGAATTCGTTGTTCTTGTGCTGAGTGAAGCCATAGACGACGATCAGCAGGATGAAAATGCCGATGTAGGCGCCGAAACACGCGAACAGGACTTTCTGGGTCTTGCTCATCGCTGAGTCCTCGGCCGGGTCAAAAATGAAGTCAAGAGTTGTGTCGTGAACGCGAACACGATCACGAGGAGCGCCGTCAGCCCGTCGTTGCGGCCGGAGCCGTTACGCACCACGATCACGGCGATCGCCAGCAAGAACAGCCGGCCGAGCAGGTACGCCAGGCGCAGCGTAACCTCACTCCTCGGGTCTTTCAGCGCCGGAACCACGCGGTCGATCGCGACCCCCACTGCGCGCAGCACGATCCACGCCCCGGCGCCCACCAGGTAGCCGACCGCCGGCACGCCGATCAGCAGCATGATCGGCGCGGCCACGACGAGGAGTACGACGTCGAGGTAGGCCAGCGGCATGAAGTGGCCATCAGAGGTTGCAGGAGCGCTCAGCGACATGAGAAGGGTCAGGGATTCGTGGTCGTCGATGGGACGGGTGAAGCCAATTTGGCTGGTCAGAGGGCCGGAAGGGTAGCGGCGCGCGAACACGGCCGTCGCGTCAAAAGTTGTTCGCCTGCGCGCACCGACGGACGCACCTTCGCGATGGTCCGTTGCGGACAACGTTAGCGGTACGTTAGCGCCGCCGCGTTGCCCCCGCCAACCATGTTCAGAGTATTCCGAACAGTCAGCGGGCCGCGGGCGCGCGGCGGATTCGGGGCTTGGGGAGCTGCCCCTCGGCCCACATCGCTGCGATCCCGGCACGCGGCAGCCCAAACGTTCCCTCGTACACGAGGAACCGGGGCTCCCACCGCGGGAAGAACTTGGCGTTGAAGCGGTACAGGCTCTCGATCTGGAAGAACGGGTTGCCGAGCGTGATCAGCTTCCCGAGCCAGCGCTCGAGCCGCTTCTCGGGGCTGTGCATCCACTTCGCGAATGCCGCGAAGTTGAGCGAGAGCTCGTCGATCCCGCGCTCGCGGAGCAGCTCGATCGCGCCCACGACCAGGAACTCGGTCAGCCCATTCGGCGTGTCCGGGTCGCGGCGCATGAACGACAGAGACACCGCGGCCCGGCCATAGCACGGGACGAAGTGCAGGACACCGCGGATGGCGCCGGTCTCGTCGCGCGCGAGCACCACGAGCGTCTCATGGTCGTGCTCGCCCTGGAGTGAGTCCATCGCCATCGAGAAGCCGCGCTCGGGGGCGCCCTGGCGCCCGAGCTCGACCACCTCCTCCACCCGCTCGATCGTGTCCTGATCGAGCTCGCGGAGATCGTGGAGCTCGGCCCCGTAGCCGGCTTTGCTGAGGCGGGTCACCGACTGGCGCACCTTGCGGATCGGCCGGCCCTCGAGCGAGAAGCGGCCGAGCTCGACGACCGCCTCGTCGCCCAGGTAGATCGAGTGCAGCCCGAGCTCCTCGTACAGCGGGCACAGCCGCTCGCTCGCGCCGAGCGCGCCCAGCTTCAGCCCGCGCGCGTCCGCGAACTCGCGGACCTGATGGAGCAGGCCCGGGAGCGCGTCGGGCGGCCCGACCGGATCTCCCGACAGCAGCAGGACGCCGTTCTCGATCGCGTAGGCCACGAACGCCCGCCCGTCCTCGCTGAAGATGTAATTGCCGTCGCCGCGCAGCTTGAAGAACGCCAGCGTGTCAGCGCCGTGGGCACGCACGAGATCGGCGGCCACCTGACGCGCCGCGGGGCTCGCGGGGGCGCGCGGAACCGTCAGCGGACGGAAGATCACGTAGGCGATCATCAGCAGCGTCCCGAGCTCGAGCGCATGGACGCCGATCGGGATGTGGTGATGGAAGTGGACCGGGCCCGGTTGGTAGCGGAGCAGGTCGAAGGTCTCGGTCACAACGGTGCCGAACCCTGCGTGGGTCCCTGTCCAGACCGCGACCATGGCGATGGCGAGTCCGATCAAAGCGAGCACCGGAACCCGCCACACCGCCGAGCGCAGCGTGTTCGGATCGTGGCGGACGGTGAAGGCGTCCCGGCTCAGGATCAGCACCCCGGCAACGCCCCACGTGAGGATCGACTCCTCGAAGTCAAGGCCCTTGAGCAGGTTGAACAGCCCCAGCGCGATCATCACCGCGACCGCGGTCTGAAGGGCCCGACGGCGGCGCTTGGCCAGATACGGGGCGACGAGCAAGAGCGCGGCGCCGGCAGGCAGGGCCAGCGCGTGGAACAGCCGGATGGCCTCGACCGGCTCGAATTCGAGCAGCAGATGCCCGCGCCAGCGGATGTCCGGCGTGAGCGCCGAGGCAATGTTGACGAGCCCGACGAGCGCCGCCGCAACCGCCGCGAATGCAGGCACACGCTTCTTTATCGCTTGTATCAAAAGGCTCATTCAGGTACAGACCGTGGCCGCAGACCGGCCTCCCGCGGGAATTAACGGCGCCCAGGGCTGTTGGTTACGCGGCCCGCGCGGGCAATCCTCCCCGCGATGGCGTTTCCCGACTCGCGGCGGCCTCACGCGGTGTGCGCCGCGGCAGCGCGAGCGTGAGCGCCAGCGCCAGGAACGGCAGGACCGCGACGACCTCGAACACCGCCGTCAGACCCTGCGCGTCGGCGAGCAGCCCGAGCAGCGGCGCGCCCACGCCACCGAGCCCGATCGACAGGCCGATCGTCACCCCCGCCGAGACGCCGAGCCGGCCCGGCAGGTACTCCTGGCCCATCACGATGGTCACGGCGAACGTCGCGATCGTCGCCGCGCCCGCGAGCGCCGCGAACGCCACCGCGAGGATCGGCCCGCTCAGTAGAAAGGCGACGACCAGCGGCGGAATCACGAGCATCGAGCCGATGAGCACGTTGCGCCGGCCAAAGCGATCGGCCAGCGGGCCGCCGGTGAGCGTCCCGACGGCGCCGCCGAGCAGCATCGCGCTCAGCGCCACGCTGCCCAGCGCCTTGCTCGTGTGAAGAACGTGGTCGTAGTAGAGCGGGATGAAGGTGACCATCCCGAAGTAGACGAACGAGCGGACCGCGATCACCGCGCCCAGGATGGCGAACGGCCCCCAGGCCTCGTGCTCACGATCGCTTCGGACCCGACCCCCGACGACGTCGCGGCGAAACGTCTTCAGGCGCGGAAGCTCGTGGATCATGACCGCGGCCATCGCCCACGTTGGAATCAGCAGGAAGGCCGTCCCGTGCAGCCCGAACGCGATCAACAGCGGCGTCACGACGACCGGGCCGAGCGCGAAGCCGATGTTGCCGCCGACGCTGAACCGGCTCATGCCGCTCGCCCGCCGCGCGCCGGAGACGTAGTTGGCAAAGCGCGACCCCTCGGGATGGAATGCGGCGACGCCAAGCCCGCTCAGCAGCACGGCGGCGAACGTCAGCGCGTAGTTCGGCGCGAACCCGACGAGCGCCACGCCCAGTCCGCCGAGCGCCGGTCCGAGCGGCATCAGCCACGGCAAGGACACGCGGTCGGACATGTACCCGAAGGCCGGCTGGACCACCGACGAAGAGATCGTCGCGGCGAGCACGAGCGCCGACGCCGCCGCGATGCTGATGTGGTTATCGGCAACCAGAAACGGCAACAGCGCGGGGATCGAGCCCTGCGCGATGTCCGTGAACATGTGACACAGCGACAGCGCGGTCATCGCGCGCCGGTCGACGCCGGCGGTCGTCCGGGTCGCGGTCACTCGTCAGGTAGCTCAGACAGCCGCTTGTGGATCCGCCGGCGCTTGGCCACCAGTTCCTCCTCGAGCTGTCCGAGCGCCTGCCGGCGCATGCGCACGAGCTCGAGTTGTGTGCCGATGTGCCCGAGCGCCGCCTCGAGGATTCCTCGGATCTTGTCCGGGTCCGCCTCGCGCTCGAGTTCGCGTCGGAGCGCGGCCCGGGCGGTCTCGGCGTCGAGCAGCACCGCGAGTTGGTCGAGCGAGAGGCCGAGCAGATCGCGGAGGCGGATGATCTCGCGCACGCGCTCGACGTCGGCCTCGCTGTAGGCGCGGTGCTTGCCCTGGGCCCGGTCTTCGGCCCCGGGCAGGAGGCCGATCTCCTCGTAGTAGCGGATCGTCCGGGGCGTCACGCCCGTGAGCTCGGCGACCTCTCCGATCCGGAGCGGCTTGGTTGCGGTGGTGCTCACGCTGCCACCTTCTCGGGCCGTGGACTCGCGGCCGCCCGCGCCGCCTCGAGCTCCTGCTCGGCCTTCATGTGCGACGGGCGCGCGGCGCTGATCGCCGCGCCCAGCACAGAGATCCCGGCCAGGCACCACAGCGCTGTGTGCATGTTCGAGATGAACGGCACGAGCTGCGCGTTCGTGATGTGGTTGGCGAGGCCGCTGAAGACCGCGAGCAGAGTGCTCTGCGGCACGCTCGAGGTGACGACCGCGAGCACGAATGCGATCGACATCACCGCGCCAGTGTTCTGCACGAGCACCCGGGCGCCGGCCGCGATACCCCGGCGATGGGGCGGAACCGTGCCCATCATCGCCGCGGTGTTGGGCGAGTTGAACATCCCCGAGCCGACGCCGACGATGAACATGTAGGCGCAAGGGGCGATGTAGGCCGTGTCGCGCTGGAGCGTCGTCATCAGCGCGAGGCCCGCCGCCTGGACGAGCATTCCGGCGACGGCCATCCCGCGCGAGCCGCGCCGATCGGCCCAGATCCCGGCCAGCGGCGAGGCGATCAGCATCCCGAGCGCCAGCGGCGCGAGCTTGATCCCGGCGAGGATCGGCGAGTTTCCCTGGACCCCCTGGAAGTAGAAGACGAACACGAACATCAGGGCGAACCGCGCGAGCCCGTTCATGAAGGCGGCGGCCGAAGCGGCCGAGAACAGGCGGTTCTTGAAGATGCTCAGGTCGAGCATCGGGGACTTGACCCGGCTCTCAATGAGGACGAACCCGGGAAGGAAGATCGCCGCGGCGGCCAGGCTCACGATCACGGCTGGGTCGCTCCAGCCGGAAAGGCCGCCCTTCGAGATGCCGAACACGAGCCCGGTCAGCCCGATCAGGAATGTGATCGTGCCGAGGGCGTCGAAGCTCCGGTCCTCGGACCGTCCCGAGATCTCGTGGAGAATCACCCACGCCCACGCACTACCGGCGAGCGCGAACGGCACGTTGAACCAGAAGACCCAGTGCCAGGAGATCGCCACCAGGGCGCCACCGAGCACCGGTCCGATTACCAGCCCCACCGCGGCCACCATCGTGTTTGTGCCCATCGCGAGCCCGAGCTGCTCGCGCGGGAACGCGTCGGTCACGATCGCCGCCGCGTTCGCAAACAGGAACGAGCCGCCGATCCCCTGCAGGATCCGCCACAGGATCAGCTCGGTGCCGCTGCCGGCGAAGCCGGCGCCCAGCGACGCGAAAGCGAACAGCACAAACCCGCCGATATAAGCCTTTTTGCGCCCGAACTGGTCCGACAGCCGGCCGGCGCTCAGCACCAGCACCGTCGAGGCGATCATGTAGACGAGGATCACCCACACGAGCTCGAGCAGGCTGGTGTGCAAGCTCCGCTCGAGGTCCGGCAACGCGATGATCAGCGTGCCCGAGTTGATCGTCGCCAGCAGCATCCCCAGGCTGGTGCACGACAGCGCCCACCACTTGTAGGAGTCGTGCCCGGCGTGGACGCCGATGCGGCGGGCGCGAGTTGACTGGACTGCTGACATGATCCTCCGAATCTGATTCTTACGTAAACGTCAATTTAGCAGATTCGGTGGTCCGGCGGGGGCTGGATTTGTTACGCGCCGGCAACGACCCCGTTCCAATTCACCTGAAGAACGGCCGGCCGCCGCCGCGAGGCTCGATACTGGCCGGCCATGGGCCCGAAATCACCTGCACAGCACGACATTCGAGGCGTGGTTTCCGGACTTTGCCGAGCTGCGCACGATAATCGCGGGCAACACGGCAAGGTCCAGCCGCAGACCGGCCGGTGACGTGCTATGGATGCCGTTGAGCGGGCAATCGCAAGGATCGGCGGCCGACAGGACAACGTGATCACGGATGACCAGTTGCTCGCGGCCGGCTTGACCCGGGGAGCGATCGCGCACCGGACCCGTGTGAAGCGCATGCGGCGGCAACATCGTGGCGTGTACCTGCTTGGCGCGGCGCCACCGACGCCGATGGCCCGCGCCCGAGCGGCGGTCATGGCCTGCCGACCAAGCGCCGTGGCCAGCCACCGCTCAGCCGCCTGCCTTTTCGGCCTGCTCCCCGAGATCGAAGGCGTTGAAGTCCACGTAACGGTCGCCGGACGCAATCCCGGCCATCACCCCGGCATCCGCCTGCACCGGGTAAAAGAGCTCGAAAGGCCCGACGTCACGACCATCAACGGCCTCAAGGTCACGTCAATCGCCAGAACCATCTGCGACCTGGCCGCCACCGAGTCCGCCCGCGACACCGAGCACGCCTTCCAGGAAGCCCTGTTCCGCGACAAAACCATCGACCGCGCCATCGCCGCCGTCCTCAAACGCGAACCCCGCCGGCGGGGCGCGCCCGTGATCCGGTCCCTCCTCCGCGACCCCCGCCTGACCCGCTCCGAAAGAGAACGCCGGATCCTCAAGCTGATCGCCCAAGCCCAGCTCCCCAAGCCGCTCACGAACGTCCCCCTCCACGGCTACGTCGCCGACGTGTTCTGGCCGCAGCACAACCTCATCCTCGAGTTCGACGGTTGGCAGGGACACGGCCACCGACTGGCCTTCGAGAGCAACCGAAAACGCGATCAGGTCATGCTGGCCGCCGGCCTCCGAACCCTCCGCGTCACCGACCGACAGCTCACAAACGAGGCGATCGCCCTCATCACCCGAATCGCCCAGACACTCAGATAGGCACACCAGTCCTCCACCCCTGCCATGCTTTCCCGACGGCATGCGGTACTGGGACGCACTGTTCGCATTCCTGGTGGCGATGGTCGTCGCCACCCTGCTGACCCCGCTGACCGCCAGGTTGGCGCGGCGGGTCGGCGCTGTCGCGACCCCGAGCGAGCGCGGCCTGGCGGAAAAGGACACGCCCGCGCTGGGCGGCCTCGCGATCCTCGCCGGCGTGCTCGTCGCCGCGGCGTTCTGGCTGCCACCGACGATCAACCTCCACCACACCGCGGGTACCGCGCCCGGCACCGGCGGCACCGTTCACATGTGGGCGATCCTCGCCGGCGCGTGCCTGATCACGCTGGTGGGCGCGATCGACGACGCTCACCCGCTGCGGCCGCAGTGGAAGCTGCTCGGCCAGATCACGGCGGCCGTGATCGCGGTGGTCGTCGGGGGCGCGGTCGTGACCGACGTCACGATTCCGTTCGTCGGCACGCTTCAGCTCCCGAACACCGGTGGCGTGCTCACGGTCATCTGGCTGGTCGGTCTGATGAACGTCGTGAACCTCTCGGACGGCGTCGACGGCCTCGCAGCCGGGCTGTGCACGATCGACGGGGTCGCGTTCGCGATCATCGCGTTCGACCTGGGCATCAGCGGCGCCGCCGTGCTGGCGGCGCTGACCGCAGGGGCGGCGCTCGGCTTCTTGTTCCACAACTTCCCGCCGGCTTCGTCGTTCATGGGCGACGCCGGGGCCAACCTGCTCGGGTACCTCCTCGGCGTGGTCGCAGTCGTCGGTTCGGTGAAGACGGGCGCGGTCGTCGCCCTGATGGTGCCGCTGATCGTTCTCGCCGTGCCGTTCCTCGACACCGGCTTCGTCGTCGCCAAGCGGCTCAAGTACAGGCGAAAGCCGTGGGCGGCGGACGCCAACCACTTCCACCACCGGATGGCGCGGATGGGCTACAGCCAGCGACGGACCGTCGCCTACCTGTATGGCTGGACGCTGATGCTCGCAGGCGTCGCGGTGGCGCTGCGATTCGTGCCGTACTCGAACCACCACGGGGTCTATCACCTCGGCTGGGTGCTCGTGATGGCGGCGATCGCGCTGGTCGCGCTCGCGGCCAGCATCTATCTCATCTACGTGCTCGAGATCCTGAAGTTCAGGAACCGGCGCGCCCGCGAGATCCGGACGGCCGATCCCGACACCACCGAGCATGAGATCGAGGCACGGGTGCAACGCGAGGTCGAGACCGGCGAGTTCGAGCGGGTGGGTTAGCTGCCGACCCGACCCACGGACGAGCAGCTGAGCGGGCTGACCCGCACGGAGGTCGCCGTGCTCGCGGTGATCGCAGCCGTGACCGTGCTGGCCGGGGTGACGCGTTACGCGTCGGGCATATCGCGAGTGGTCGCCTTCGTCCTCGCAGCCCTGGCGCTGGCGGGGATGGCCTGGATCGTGGCGCTCGCCACCGAACAGGTGGGCGAGCGGCTCGGGCCGGCCGCCACCGGCCTGATGCAGTCGACAGTCGGCAATCTGCCCGAGTTCTTCGTGGTGATCTTCGCCCTTCAGGCCGGTGAGCAGGTGGTCGCCGAGACCGCGATCCTCGGCTCCATCCTGGTCAACGCGTTGCTCGTGCTCGGGCTCGTGATCGTGGCCGGCGCGCGGCGCGAGCGCGACGGAGTCATGCACTTCAGTCCCCGGCTGCCCAACGACACCGCGACGTTGCTGCTGGTGGCGTCGTTCATCATCGTCCTCATCGGGCTCACCCACTCCGAGGGCGATCCCGCGAGCCACCACTCGAAGGCGATCTCGATCGTCGGCGCGGTGGCGATCCTGGTCGTGTACGGGACTTGGCTGCGCCAGTACCTGACCTCACCTGGCACCGCCGGCAGCCGGACCGAGACGCGCCCGCGGATCGGTCTCGCCACCAGCATCGGCCTCCTCGTGGTCGCCGGAACGGCCTCCGCGTTCGTCTCGGATTGGTTCGTCAACGCGCTCCATCCGACCATTGAGCAGCTCCACATCTCGCAGGCCTTCGCCGGCCTCGTGATCGTCGCGATCGCCGGCAACGCGGTCGAGAACGTGGCCGGGATCGTCCTCGCCCACAAAGGCCAGTCCGATCTCGCGATCTCGGTGGTCAAGAACTCGGTGGCGCAGATCGCAGCCTTCCTGTATCCGCTGCTCGTGCTGGTCTCGCTCCTGACCGCGACCAGTCTCACGTTCGCGCTCGCGCCCGTCTACGTCGGGGCGCTGATCGGGACCGCGATCATCGTGTGGCAGATCACCGGCGACGGCGAGGCGACGGTGTTCGAGGGGGTGGCGCTGGTGGCGACGTTCGTGATCCTCGCGACGGTCGCCGCGTTTGAATGATTGGGGCCTCGCCGGGGAATCCGGCTCTAAGGCCCATGGTCACCGCAGGCGAATGGCCGGATTTCCCACGCTCGGCGTCCATGGGGCCGTTCCGCCGGGCATCCGTGCCCGGCGGCGCGCTCGCGACCACAGACCGGACGGGCCCGCATGGCCCCACGGACGCCGCGCAGCGGCCCAGAATCCTTAGACGACCGCGCCGGCGCCGAGCTGCGCGTACAGCGGATACCGGTCGGCGATCGCGCCCGCCCGGTCGGTCAGCTCGTTCTGCCGTTGCTCGAAATCCGTAGCGGTGAGCGTCTCGGCGATGATCGAGCCGACCTCGACGAAGTCCTCGAGCTGGAGCCCGCGTGTGGCCAGCGCCGGCGTGCCGATCCGCAGCCCGCTCGACACGGCCGGCGGCCGCGGATCGAACGGGACCGCGTTGCGGTTCACGGTGATGCCGACGCTGTGAAGACGATCCTCGGCCTGCTTGCCGTCGAGCTCGGACTCGCGTAGATCGCACAGCACGAGGTGCACGTCGGTCCCGCCGGTCAACACGCTGACGCCGCCGCCGGCACCGAGCAGCTCCTCGGCGACGGCCTGGGCGCCGGCGACCGTACGCTCCTGGCGCTCGCGGAAGGCTTCGCTGGCGGCGATCCGCAGCGCCACCGCCTTGCCGGCGATGATGTGCTCGAGCGGGCCGCCCTGCTGCCCCGGGAACACCGCCGAGTCGATCCGCTTGGCGAGCTCCTCGGTCGACAGGATCAGTCCACCGCGCCCGCCGCCGATCGTCTTGTGAATCGTCGTGGTGGTGACGTCCGCGTACGGCACCGGGCTCGGGTGCAGCCCGGCCGCGACCAGGCCGGCGAAGTGCGCCATGTCGACGACCAGGTAGGCGTCGACGGCGTCGGCGATCGCACGGAACCGCTCGAAGTCGAGGAAACGTGGGTAGGCCGACCAGCCGGCGAGGATCAGCTTCGGCCGGCGCTCGTGTGCGATCCGCTCGACCTCGTCCATGTCGATCCGCCCGGACTCGCGATCGACGTGGTAGGGCGCGATGTCGTACAGGCGACCCGACACGTTGATCCGCATCCCGTGCGTGAGATGGCCGCCGTGCGAGAGCTCTAGTCCCATCACGGTGTCGCCGGGGTTCAGGAGCGCGTGGTAGACGGAGATGTTCGCCTGGGCGCCGGAGTGCGGCTGCACGTTCGCGTGCTCGGCGCCGAACAGCTCGACCGCGCGCTTGATCGCGAGGCGCTCGGCGACGTCGACGTGCTCGCAACCGCCGTAGTAACGCTTGCCCGGATAGCCCTCGGCGTACTTGTTGGTCAGGACCGAGCCCTGAGCCTCCAGAACCGCCATCGGGACGAAGTTCTCGGACGCGATCATCTCGAGCGTGCGCTGCTGGCGCTCGAGCTCGAGCGCGAGGACTTCCGCGATCTCCGGATCGACCTCGGACAGAGGCCGGTTGAAGAAGTCAGAAGGAAGATCGGCGGCGCTCACTGGAATTACGAGCCTAGCAACGGAGTCGGTCGCCGTAGTTATCGTCCCAAGACCAATTCGGCGTTAGTTTCGCCGGGCCGCCACCACCGCCAGATCGCCCTGTTCCCACACCACGCGCGGCTCGAGTCCGGCCTCCGCGAGCCACCGCATCTGGGCGATCAGCGGGCTCGGGCTGTCGTAACCGGGCGTCAGCGGAGTCGTGGCCTGAGCGGGGTCGTCCGGGACGACGACATCGCCCATAACGAACAGCCCGCCCGGCGCGAGCACTTCCCGGATCCGGGAGAACAGATCGGCCTTCGCCATGCCGGACAGGTGGTGCACGCATAGCGCGCTCGCGACCAGGTCGAACGGACCATCCGGCAACGCATCCTCGATCCGGCCCGTGAGCAGCGTTACCCGCGAACCGGGCAGAACGCGACCGGCCACCGCGAGCATCTGCTCGTTCTCATCGATGCCCACCAACACCGCGTCCGGATGGCGCGCGAGCAGGCGGCGCGCCGTCTCCCCCGTCCCGGTCCCAAGCTCGAGGATCCGCCGCGCGCCCGATCCGGTGGCGCCGGCGAGCTCATCCTGGAGCGAGTCGTACGACGGCACGTCCGCCCGGATCTCGTCGGCATAGGAGTCCGCGTCGAAGTGGTACTGCCAGTGAAGCGCCTCGGTCAGCTCGCGTTCGCCCACCGCGCCGGCCCGGACCACGCTCCACTCCCCGTCGAACTCGTAGTTCCGAAGATCGACCACGGTCGACGGCGTACCGGGGAGCTCGCCGCCGTCGATCACGAGGTCAACCGCGGCCCGCAACAGGACCGGGACCTCATCGAGCGACCGCGGATCGGCGCCGCCGGCGCGGTTGGCGCTCGACTGCAACACCGGACGACGCATTCCGGCGAGCAATGGAACGCGGGGTACCCGCACGCCGAGCGTCCCCACATCCGATCCGCAGGCGAGCCCGAACCGCCCGGCCGGATTCGGCACGAGCACCGAAACCGCACCCGGGAGGAGCCGCGTCATCGCGCCGCGCGTACGCTCCCCCAGCTCGGGCAGCGCCGCGAATGCACCCTCCAGGCTGAAGAACATCACCGCCGAGGGCTTGTCGAGGCTCCGGCGCTTGAGCAGATAGAGCCGCTCGACCGCGAACCGATCCTCGGGATCGCACGCCAGCCCGTACACCGTGTCAGACGGGAACAGCACGACCCCGCCGGCCGCGACGCAGCGTTCGAACGCCTCGCTATCGCTCAACGGCGGCCGACGACCACGCGCTCGTGGCCGGCGAGATCCGGCAGGATCTCTACAGACGGGAATCCCGCCGCGGACACCAGCCCCGCCACCGCCTCGCCGAGCCCCATCTCGAGCGCCACCAGCGGCACGTCGTCGATCATCGTCAGGAGACGCCTGATGATGTCCATGCCGTCGGGGCCGCCGAACAGGGCGAGCGACGGCTCGTAGAGCTCGATCTCGGGTGGTACGGCCGAACCCTCCGCGACGTACGGGAGATTCGCCAGCACCGCGTCGAACGGACCGGGCACCCCCTCGAGCAGGTCTGCTCGCACGAACTCCACCTCCAGCCCGAGCGCTTTCGCGTTGCCGCGTGCGACGTCGAGCGCGTCGGAGCTCAGGTCGACGCCCACGACCGACAGGTCCGGCCGTTCCTCCTTGATTGCCAGCGCCACCGCCCCGCTCCCTGTCCCGACATCCGCGACCTGGGCGCCGCGGCCGAGTGACAGCGCGATTTCGACGAGGAGCTCGGTCTCGGGCCGCGGGATCAGCACGCGGCGGTCGACAGCCAGCGAGATCCGCCGGAAGGGCTTTCGCCCGATGATGTACGCGACCGGCTCGCGCGCCTGGCGCCGGGCCACGAGCTTCTCGAACTGCTCGAGGTCCGCGGCATCGAGCTCCTCGTACGCGTCAACCACCAACCGCTCGCGCCCTACGCCCAGCACGAACGACAGCAGCAGCTCGGCGTCGAGCCGGGGCGCGTCGCACCCGGCCGCCGTCAGCACTTCCGTAGCCTCGGACAAGGCCCTCGAGACCGACTTCCCGGCCCCGACAGCGGTATCAGGCAACGGCCTTCTCTTCTAAGCGCCGGCGTTTCTCGTCGTCTTGCAACGCGGCGGTGAGCTCGTCGAGCTCGCCCATCAGGATCGCGTCGAGGTTGTGGACGAGCAGGTTGATGCGGTGGTCCTTGACCCTGCGCTCGCCGTAGTTGTAGGTGCGAATCTTCTCGGCGCGCTCGCCGGTTCCGACCTGCGCGGCGCGCGAGGCCGCGACTTCGGCCTGCTGCTCGGCCAGTGCGCGCTCGTAGAGCCGGGCTCGCAGGACGCGCATCGCGCGCTCCCGGTTCTGGAGCTGGGACTTCTCGTCCTGCATCGACACCACGATCCCGGACGGCTTGTGCGTGATCCGGACCGCCGAGTCGGTGGTGTTCACCGACTGCCCGCCCGGCCCGGAGCTCCGGTAGACATCGATTTGCAGGTCCCCAGGGTCGATCTCGACCTCGACGTCCTCGGCCTCGGGAAGCACCGCGACGGTGGCCGTGGAGGTGTGGATCCGGCCCTGGGATTCGGTCTCGGGGACGCGCTGCACGCGGTGGGTGCCCCCCTCGAACTTGAAGATCGAATACGCGCCGTTGCCCTTGATCGCGAACGTGTAGGTGCCGTCGCCGATCGACAGCGACTCGGTCTGGAACCCGAGGCGCTCGGCGTAGCGGGTGAGCATCCGGTACAGGTCGCCGGCCCACAGCCCGGCCTCGTCGCCGCCGGCGCCGGGACGGATCTCGACGATCACGTTCTTGTCGTCATTCGGATCGCGCTCGACCATCACGAGGCGGATCTCGTCCTCGAGCTCGACCAGCCGTTCGCGAGAGGCCTCGAGCAGCGCGCGCAGCTCGGGGTCGTCGCCGTCCTCGGCCAACAGCTCGCGGGCGCCCTCGAGGTCGTCGGCCACGCGGCGATACTCGGTGGCGAGCTTGGCCGCCGGCTCGAGCTCACGGTAGGCGCGGCTCGCGGCCGTGAACCGGTCGCGGTCGCCGATCACCGCCGGATCGGACAGCTCTTCTTGCAGATCGGCGAAGCGAGTCTCGATCTGGGATACGAGGTCGTCAATCATCTCTGTCCGAGTTTAGGCGCCACGGAGGCCGCGAACTCGTACTCGGACGGGTCGAGCTCGCGCACCCGGCGGATGTACTCGTCCATGCCCGGACGCTACGCGACGACTTCGAGCCCTACAAGATCCTCGGGCGAAACGTCCACGCCCTCCTGCTTGGCGAGTACGGCCTGCAGCGACGCGATCGAGACCGCGAGCTGGTCGAGGTCGGGCTCGGCCGTGGTCAGCCGCTGCAGCTGCATGCCGGGATACATGACGGCGCGGACCCAGGGTCGCCGGCGGTTGCGACCCGCCCACTTGATCACCTCGAACGACAGGCCGGCGATCAACGGCACGCCGACGATGCGGGTGATCACGAGGATCCACCATGCCGGGAGCCCGACGGGGGCGAACACGAAGATCGCCATGATCATCACGATCAGCAGGAAGCTCGTCCCGCAGCGCGGGTGGAACCGCGAGTAGAGCTTGGCACGCTCGGGCGTCAGCTCGTCCGAGGCTTCGTAGCAGGAGATCACCTTGTGCTCGGCGCCGTGGTACTGGAACACACGCTTCAAGTCCTTCACGCGTGAGAGCAGCAGCAGGTAGCCGAGGAAGATCGCGGTCCGGAGCACCCCCTCGACCGCCCAGAACGCCACCGAGGAGCCGAGCTGGTGCTTGACGAGACTCGTCACGCCTACGGGCACCACGAAGAACAGTCCGATCGCGAACACCGCGGCCACGGCCACGGTCCCGATCCACGCCCCACTCGAAATCTCCTGCTCCTCGCCGGGAAGCTGGGCGTTGGCCGAGATGCCGAGCGCACGCATGCCGATCGCCAGCGACTCGACGAGCGCGACCACGCCCCGGATCACCGGCCAGCGATAGACCCGCCGGCGCCGGTTCCACGACTCGATCGGGAACGTCTGGACGCCGATGTCGCCGAGTTCGCGGTCCTCGGCCGGCGGCTTGCGCACGGCGACCGCCCACGTGTTGACGCCGCGCATCATCACGCCCTCGAGCACGGCCTGGCCGCCCACGGGGGCGTCACGAGTCGCCGTTAGGCGCCCCTCGTGGACCCCCGTGCTCATCGGCCGAGTTACGAGCCCGTGCCGGCGCGTGCGGCGCGTCGGCCCTTGGCCACCCGCCGCTGGAAGCGCTCGACCCGACCGCCGGTGTCGACCAGCTTCTGCCTGCCCGTGTAGAACGGATGGCAGGCGGAGCAGATCTCCACGTGGATCTCAGGCTTGGTCGAGCGGGTCATGAACTCGTTGCCACACGTGCAACGCACGTGGGCGTCTACGTACTCTGGATGCGTTCCGGTCTTCATTGCACGTTCGAGTTTAGCGGCCCGCTTGGGGTCTCAACTTCCGTGATGTATCGGCGGCGCGGCGAGGTTCCGTTAGCCGCTGGGCGCCGCCGGGCACGGCATCGTCAGGAGGTTGTTGGAGTAGTTGTACTCGTCGTTGGTCTGCTTCGGATCGACCGTCACGGTCAGCATCGCCCCGGGTGCGCACGCCGGCGCGACGAACCGTTGCCGCGCCGTGGACTTCGGTCCCACCGAGGCGACCGTCGCCGCGATCGGCGCGCTGCTCCCGTCGGCGAAGTTGACCTCGACGGGAGCAGCGCCGCTCAGCCCACGGTTGGCGATCGTCGCGACGTACGCCCACTGCCCACTCCCAGCCCCTGAGGTGATCGGGTTGGCCGTCAGCGACTTCACGAACAGGTCGGCCCGGAGCTCGGGCTGATAACAGGCGGAGCTCGACTGGACCGTCGTGCTCAGCGTCTGGCCCTGAGCCCCGATCCAGCGGAACGTGACCCGGAACTTGTACGTGGCCGGGGCCGCGAGATCGACCACCGGGTGGTTGACGATCCACACGTCGCCCGCGCGCTGCCCGAGCGTCGGATTGTCGGGCGTCAGCCAGCTGCCGAGGCCCTTCGCGTGCACGACCGCGAACCGGGGATGGGCCTTGGTCTCGCGCATCAGCTCGAACTTCATCTGCATCTTCGACGTCCCGGTCACCGGCCGCATCACCGCCTGGATCGAGATCGCCCGCGCCGGCGGGTCGACCGCCTTCTGGCAGACGAACGACTTCAGCTGGGCGGTCGCCGGCGTCGGCGATGACGTTGCCGCCGCCGGGGCGGCGCAGGCCAGGGCCAGGAGGACACCGAGGATCAGGGGTCGCGTACGAGACATTCACCGCTTCCAAACAGGCCGGGCGGCGAAAAGTCTCGCAATGTCCGCGTCAGGTGACGGTGTAGAGCGGCCCGTCGCCGCCCTCAGGCGGCGTCAGCCGACCGCCCTTGGCGGTGATCGCCCCGCACTGCACGCAGTTGGTGTAGTTGACGACCACGTCGACGTTGCCCGTCTCGGGCGCGTCGTCGGGGATCTCGTAAACGCCGGCCGGGCACATCCACCGCCACGTCTCGGCGATCTCGCGCGGGACGTCCTTGCGGACGCGGATGTGGTTGGGGGCGTCGTCGCGCGTGGCGTTGCCCGACACGTACACCGAGGACAGCTTGTCGAACGTGTACTTGCCGTCGGGCTTGGGATAGCGGTCCTTGGTGTCACCGACGAACATCGGCTCAGCGTCGTCCCGGTGCCACTGCTGGCGCCCGGGCGGCACCTTGCCCTTCGACATGATCGCCGGACCGGCCAGCAGGCTGCCGGCGACGAAGCCCTTCTGGAACGCCTGGCGCGCGTTGCGCACCTGGTAAAGCTCCTTGCCGATCGAGGACTGGTCGACGGCCTCCTCGTAGGACGCGAGCGACTGTCCGCTCTTCAGGTTGCGGTAGATCGCCTCGGCGGCCAGGATCCCGGACTTGATGCAGTGGTGGACGCCCTTGAGCGCCGCCGTATCGACCATCCCGGCCGCGTCGCCGACGAGCACGGCCCCGGGCATCGACAGCTTCGGCATCGACCAGTAGCCGCCGCCCGGAAGCGCCTTGGCGCCCCATGCAACCCGCTCGCCGCCGTCGAGGATGTCCTTGACCAGCGGATGCGTCTTGAACGCCTGCAGCAGGTCGTGCGCCGAGGTGGTCGCGTCGCGGTAGTTGAGGTCGACCACGAACCCGATCGAGACCAGGTCATCGCCGGTCTTCTCGTCCTTCATCGGGTAAATCCAGGTGCCGCCGAGCTGCCCGTACTTGGCCGCCACTTTCAGCGGCCACGGCTGCACGAACGTGTGGATCACCCTGTCGAGCGGCTTCTTGACCTTCCATACCTCCTTGACCCCGAGCTCCCACACCTGCGGCTCGCGGTTCTCAGCCAGGCCGAACTCCTTGATCGCCGCCCCGGTGAGGTGGCCCCAGCAGCCCTCGGCCAGCACCGTCACGCGCGCGGTCACGTCCGAGCCCGGCTCGAAGTTGCCCAGCGGCTCGCCGTCCTTGCCGCGGCCCTTGTCGCCGGAGCGGATCCCGAGAACTCGGCCATCGTCGACCAGCAGCTGGGCCGCGCTCGTCTCGGTGAGGATGTAGGCGCCGCCCTCCTCGGCTTGGCGCTGCTGATAGCGGGCCAGTGCGGAAACCGACACCACCTCGTTGCCGTGGTTCTTGAAGTTCGGCACGGCCGGAATCGGCACCCGGAGCTTCGACTTGGGGCCGGTGAGCATGTACACCGACTCCTTTGTCACCTCGCCGAAGGCGAAGCGCTCCTTACGCCAGGCCTCTCGGGTCAGCTCCGGGAACAGCTCCTGGAGCGGCCCCGGCCGCATCACCGCGCCGGATAGGTTGTGACCGCCGCAGGTCTTGGCCTTCTCGATCACGGCCACCGGCACCTCGCCCAGCTTCTCCATCGTCTCGGGATCGTCCGCGAGCAGCTGGAGGAGCCGGTTGGCGCAGGCCAGGCCGGCGGTCCCGCCGCCCACGATCGCCACGCCGACCTCGATCCGTTCGTCCTCCGAATCGAGCTCGCGCTTGATGAACTCGTGGACGGGGTCGACCGGCGGTGGGAACTCGCTCGGCGCCGGCGCGCGTCCGTTCCTCATGCGGTCAGCCGCCCTTCTTCGCCTTGATCGCCTCGGTCAGCTTGGGCAGGATCTTGTTGAGGTCGCCGACAACCCCGAAGTCGGAGAACTCGAAGATCGGCGCGTTCGCGTCCTTGTTGATCGCGACGATGTTCTCCGAGGACTGCATCCCGACCTTGTGCTGGATCGCGCCCGAGATTCCGGCCGCGAAGTACAGCTTCGGCGACACCGTCTTGCCGGTCTGCCCGATCTGCGCCGCGTAGGGATACCAGCCGGCGTCGACCACGGCGCGCGTCGCGGCCACGGCGCTGTTGCCGCCGAACGCCGCGGCGAGGTCCTCGGCGAGCTTGAAGCCCTCGGCCTTGCCGAGCCCACGGCCGCCGGCGACGAGGATGTCCGCGCCCTCGATGTCGACGTCCGCGCCGCGCTGCTCGCCGCGCTGGACCATCTTCGCCTGGTTCGACCACGACGAGTACTCGACGTCGACGTCGACCACCTCGGCCGACGCGCCGTCCTGGGACAGCGCCTCGAACGCGTTGATCCGCCCGATGATGATCCCGAGGTCACCCTGGTACCGGGACACCGAGATCTGCGAGTCCTGGAGGATCGGGCGCTCGGCGACGAGCTTGCCGTCCTCGGCCCGGACCTGGACGACCTCCATCGTCACGCCGGCGTGCTTACGCGCGGCCAGGCCGGCGCCGATCTCGAACCCGAGCAGCCCGCCGCCGAACAGCGCGTACGAGTGCCCGTGGTCGTCGATCACCTTCGCCATCACGTCGATGACCGGCTGCGCGAGGCCCTCCTCGCCCTTGGCGCGGAATACCTTGGTCGCGCCGTAGGCGCCGAGCGACTGGCACAGCTCGTCGGTCAGATCGTCGCCGCCGACGACCACGGCGTGGCACTCGCCGCCGATCTCCTTGGCGCGCGCCGCACCTTCGGACACGGCCCCGAGGGAGTTCTTGTTGAACGCGCCCTCGTAATGCAGGACGTATGTGAGAACGTCGGCCATGTCAGATCAGCTTCCTTTCCTCGAGCCACCCGACGATTTTCTCGACGGTCTCGTTCGTGTCCTCGTCCTCGATGATCTGGCCCGCCGGCTTGGCCTCGGGCGCATGGAAGTCGCCGCACTGGACGCGGGACCCATCGGCCCCGACCATCGCGCCGTCGATCCCGACGTCCCCGGCCGCGACCTTCTCGAGCGGCTTCTTGCGCGCCCCCATGATCGCTTTGAGCGATGGATAGCGCGGCTCGTTGATCGCGTCTCCGACCGAGATCACCGCCGGCAGCTGAATCTGGACGGTGTCGTAGCCGTACTCGGCCTGACGCTCGCAGCGCAGACCGTCATCGGACACGTCCATCTTGATCACCTGCGTTAGCGACGGCATCTTCAGGTGGTCGGCGACGACCGCGCCGATCGTGTAGCACTCGCCGTCGTCCGACTGCTGGCCGAGCAGCACCAGGTCCGGCGACTCCTTCTCGAGCACCTTCGAGAGCGCGTAGCCGGTCGCGGCGACGTCCGATCCGGCGAGCGAGTCGTCGCTCAGGTGCAGCGAGCGGTCAGCGCCCAGCGACACCGCCTTGTGCAGCGCGCGCATCGCGGATTCGGGCCCCATCGTCACGGCCACGATGTCGTCGACCTCGACCGTTCCGCCCTCACGGATCTGCATCGCCGCTTCGATGGCGTGGGTGTCGTAGGGGTTGAGGTTCTTCTCCCCTGACCGGTCCAGACGGCCCGTCGAGGGATCGATGCGCTTTTCAACCGCCGCGTCGGGGACCTCTTTGACGAGGACGCAAATCTTCAAGTGGGGCCTCCTAAAGGTTCAGAGGG
>Ga0335079_10002553_pt1 | contig 21002 bp, 20 predicted proteins | sample Lox_Sample_33_FD_206719 | JGI IMG/M metagenome (GOLD analysis project Ga0335079, IMG submission 206719) | Soil microbial communities from Loxahatchee National Wildlife Refuge, Florida, United States - Lox_Sample_3.3 | ecosystem: Environmental > Terrestrial > Soil > Wetlands | place: USA... | reverse complement strand
TTCTTGCCGGCCTGGGATCCATTCTGATGCCGCAGGGAGAACACAGCCTCGCCGCCCGGCTCTTCGCTCAAGCGGCGCAACTGGACCCCACCAACGCCAGCTATGCATATGGCCTGGGGAGGGCGCACGAGAGCACAGGGAACTTGGCGGCGGCGGTGGAAGACTTGCGCCGCAGCATCCGCTTTGACCCATCGCAGCCGGACGCTTATCTGGCGCTGGCGCGCGTCTATGGAGCGCTGGGTCAGACAGCGCAACAGCAGGAAGCCATCCGCGCGTACCTGCGCTTCATGCCTCAAAACCTGTCTGTGCGCTCCGGCAATTGAAGGCGGGTCACAACGTATGTGCCGGCTTATGGGGAAGGTGCGGATGAGACGACGCGAGGAGCAGCGTACCGGCCGCGAGAGGCGGCAGCGGCAGGATGGCGAACATGACGACGATTTGCCAGAAATCCAATCCCCGAATCCACATCTGCGCGTACATCCACACGGACACCACGCTCGCTAAGATGAGCAACGCGCCGCCGGCGGCCGGCCATTTCCACGCGATCGCTACCGGAGCCGCTATCGCCACAGCAAACAGGATCGCGTTGCCCCACTCCTGGCGCTGGATGGCGTCTGCCGCATCAAAGAACACCCACCAGGCCGACCACAAGAGCGCCAGCGCCATCGCCACATGTCGCATTCGCGACGGCATAAAGGGTCTCCTCTCGCCAACAGTATGAGCGAGAGGGATCGCGGCGTAAATAACCGGTTTGAGCTAAGCCTAGCTTGCCGCCACCACGCGCAGCGGCTTGTCTAACTGGAAAGTGAGCACGGTTTCTGCCGGCACCTTGATGGAGCCGCCTTTTGTGACAATCTGCGTGATGGCTCCGGCGCCCGCGCCGGACGCCGCTCCAAGCAGCGTTCCCTTGCCGTGCCCGGCGATGGCTCCGATGATGGCCCCGATGGCGGCTCCGCCGCCGGTGTATTCCGCGGTCCTCTTATTGGCGCCCATCCCGGTTTTGCCCTGCTGCACCATGTCCGTGGTGCTGAGCTGATACATCTGGCCGCCCACGGAGACGGACGCGAGATCCAGAACGAGATCGGAAGAGCCGCGGATGCGCCCTCCTTTGGCCGCGGAGCGGATCACGATCTGGGCATTGGCGCCGCTGGGGATGACGACATCGCCGGCAGCGTCGCGAACATCGGCAGTGACCTCCGCGGCGTAGGTCTGGCCTTCAGCTGCCCGTGCCGAGTCGATGGTCTCTTCCGAGCGCACGGGAACCTCGGTCCCGGCGGCGAGCTGATACGTCTTGGTGGTGACAGCGGCCGCTTCGGGATGATAGTGATCGTCGTGACTGCGTTCACGCCGGGCACGCTTTGCGCCTGCCTTGCCCGGTTCCGCGGGCGGCGGCGCGGAAGCGTCGTCGTATTCGATCGATTTCACATCCTTCATGGCGATGGTGCGCGTTGTGTTGTCATCGCCATGAACAGTCACCTCGGCAGGAGTCGAGGCGGTCACGGTGCCAGCGTATTCGCCGCCATCGCGCAACAACACGGTGGCATGCGGCCCGGTAGCGGTCTCCTGCTTGGCACAGGAAACGAGCAGGCCACAAAGAGCGATCAGAAAAACTGAGAGGATCCTCGCATACGATACTGCCGCCTTTGGATGAAATGCTAACGGACTCGGTTCCCCGCCAGCACGGGCTTCCTCGCCAGAAACTGCTTGATGGACCGAGTGGCCTGGCGGATGCGGTGGTCGTTTTCGATGAGCGCGAAACGTACAAAGCCCTCACCCAGCGGCCCGAAGCCGATGCCCGGCGAGACGGCGACGAGCGCTTCTTTCATCAGCAGCTTGGCGAATTCGAGCGAACCATCCTCTCGATAAGCCTCCGGAACCGGCGCCCACAAGAACATAGAACCGCGAGGCGATTCCACCGGCCAGCCCGCCCGGCGCAAACCCTCCACCAGCAAATCGCGGCGGTGCTGATAAATCGCGCAAATCTTCCCGGTCTCCTCCTCACATTCGCGCAGCGCGATGATGGAGGCGATCTGGATAGGCTGGAACACGCCGTAATCAAGATAACTCTTGATGCGCGCCAGGGCACCGATCATCTTGGCATTGCCCAGGCAATAGCCCACGCGCCAGCCCGCCATGTTGTAGCTTTTCGACATGGAAAAAATTTCTACGGCGATCTCTTTGGCGCCCTCGACTTGCAGGATGCTCGGCGGCTTGTAGCCGTCGAAGCCCAGATCGGCGTACGCGAAATCGTGCACCACGTAAGAACCATGATGACGGGCCAGACGGATCACTTCGCGGAAGAAATCGAGGTCCACGCAAGTTGTGGTGGGGTTGTGCGGAAATGAAATGAGAATCACCTTGGGCCGCGAACCGCTGCGATAGAGATCCTCGAGGCCGCTCAAAAAGGTGGCGGCATCCGGCATGGGCAGCATGCACGCCTGCCCTTCGGCCATGATGACGCCGTACTGATGAATGGGATACGCCGGGTTGGGGGAAACCACCACATCCCCCGGCCCGATCACGGCGAACAGCAAGTGCGCCAGCGCATCCTTGGCGCCTATGGTGACGATGGCTTCGGTCTCGGAATCGAGGTCCACGCCGTAGTTCTTCTGGTAGCGCTTGACGATTTCCTTGCGGAGCTGCGGTATGCCGCGCGACATGGAATACCGGTGATTGCGTGGGTTGCGCACGGCTTCGACCAGCTTATGCACCACCGCGCGCGGCGTCGCTCCGTCCGGATTCCCCATGCCGAGGTCAATGACATCCTGCTGCTCGGCCCGAAGCCGCGCCCTCATCTCGTTGATGACGGCGAAGACGTACGGCGGTAGCTTCTGAATACGATAAAAGCTGTCTGTGGATCCGGGCATTAAGCCCATTTTACGCGGTCGAACGGGCAATCGGGTGAACGCTTACGGTGTCGCTTCAGAAAAGGGAGACCGTTAGGCTCACTGGCCTGTGACCGTGACGGAGGACAGGGCGGCTCCCCGGCTGCCCGAAGAATAGTCGTAGAGCGTGAATACGTAGTTTCTTCCCTTCTCAATCCATGGAGCGCGGCACTTCTGGCCCGCACAGTCGAGAGACGTCCCGAATTCTTGTTCCTCCTTGCCCTTCTTATGTGAATCCACCACGTAGACCCGAGCGTGGGTAGCGCCCTGTGTAGTCCACGTAATGTAGGTGGTGCAGGTGGACTTGCCGGCCGGGACCGGACAGGGGCTTGGATTCGCGCCGATGGTGCCAGAGGCCGCCACCAGCGCGCTCACTTGCAGAATCCCCATCGCGACGAGCAGGGGCAGTAGACGCCGTCTTCGCATGCCTAGTTCCTTTCTCAATGCATTGCGGCAATTAAACCTGGCCGCAACTGAGAAATGTACTTCGAATGCGAGGGCGAAGGCAAGCCCCTATCCGAGCGACCGCGCAGAACCGCCCGCCTGTCTAACTGGCGGATGAATTGGCCAAGGCGAGCTGGCTGTTGGTGGAGCTCCAGATTCCACTCACGCTGCCGCCGGCGCTGATGAACAATGCCGCAGAAGCCAGGCATACGAACGCAAGCAACAGGGTGTACTCAATGAGGTCCTGGCCCTGTTCCTCCTGCAAGAAGCGCGCAATCAATGTCCTCATGTTTCTCTCCTCCGTGACCATGAATGTTTAATCCGCGGCTAAGCGTCTCCAGGCTCTCACCGCATCCAGTAATGCTACTCATTCACAGGCGGAATCCAAGCAGTATCTTTTGATTTAGGGCCGGATCTTTCGATGGTAATTGCCGCACGGCGTAGAAATTCTCCAACGACGGAAGTTAACAAAATGCGCCAGCGCGGTAAACCGTAGTCAGCAGTGCCATCCAAATGAGCTCTGCAACCATGTGACTTAGCCGGCCTAATTAGCGTGGCAAGCGGATTGCTAACAACCGTAGCGCGGGGCACAGGCGTGATTTCAGTGCAGAAAAGCCGCCCATGAACTTCGACAGCACATCACCTCGACCAGGGCCGGAGCCGCCGGCAAACGCAGGCGCAAATGAGCCCCAGCACGGCCGCCGGCTTTATGAGCGTTTCCCGATCGATGCTCAGCTTCAGATCTGCTGGGAAGAGGGGAAGGGTCTGCGCCGGCAGATTCGCGCCCGCACGATCGACGTGAGCAAAATGGGCCTCCAGGTGGAGTCGGAAAGAGCGATCGCCACGGGAACGGTGGTGACCGTGTTCAGCGCCGGCTTCAGCCCCATTGGCAGAGCCTCCGTCCGCCATTGCACGCAAAAGGGCATGGGTTACCGGCTGGGCCTGTACATGCCCGACCGGTTCGTCGACGATCTCTGAACCGTCAGCGCGCGAGCCGGACCACGATCTGCGTGGCGACGGAGTTGAACGCCGCCGCAAGTTGCGACGGGTCGGGAGCATCGGCGAAGTATCCCGTGGTCTGTCCCTTTTGCTGTTGGAAGAACATTTGCGCGGTGGAATCCGGATCTGTCTCCATCGACGGATCATTCGCCAACTTGCGCAGCAGGAGAGTATCCGGCGGATCGTTGGGATCGTTGCCCTCCAAAGCAATGGTATAGATGGACGGACTCAGGACGGTATTCGTTCTAATCTTGGTGCCTTCGTTGTCGAGCGCGTTGGTGCCCGCCACGACAATTTGTCTCGGCGATGTCACAGTGGATAAGTTAGCGGGCGAATTATTATACGGAAAGTTAGGGTTGTTCACGCTGTAAGGTCCAGCCAGCGCATTGCCGTAATAGTCATTGGCCGGCATGGCGCTAATATCGTTCCGCAGCTTGGATAAGTCACTTGCAAACTGGCAACCGCCGCTGTTCGTAGCTGGAGCCTCGCTGTTTGTAGAGGCGCTGGAAGTCAGATAGCTCATGACCCCGTCCGTCGTACCGGTGACTTTGGGACCGCCGGCCCCTTGCGCAATCACGCCCACCAGGGGTTTGCCAGCCGCATCGCAACTCCCGGGGTTGATTCGCAGATTCGTGTAATCCGCGACAAATCCGTTCGGCCGGCCATCGGTCATCAGCACTATGACATTGGTGCGCGTGGTGCTGTTGATGGCTTGAATCTGGTTGTATGCCTGCTCCACCCCCCCGCTGGTATTTGTATTTCCGCCGCAGCTAATCTGTCCTATTAACGACGCGACGGAATTGCCGTTGGCATCGGGCTGATTAAACGATGTGGTGGGCGCATAGACAAACGTTGAGGCGCCGAAGATGACCAGACCCAGCATGTCGCGGCCGGGCGCAAAGTAAGTCAGGAATTGCGCGGCATCCTGTTTCATGATGGTGCAGGCGTTAGTGCCTTGAAAAGGGTTGTTCATGGAACCGGACCGGTCAAGCACCAGCATGACCAACGCGTCGCGGCGGCCGGCTTGCGCCGAGATCGCCACCGTGGTCGTGTCCGTGCCGAATACCCGCAGGAAGTACAGCGGCGCGGTCGCGCTGGCTGTGGCGGATACCGTGCGGTAATTGACGGTGCTGGTGTCATCGATCGTAGGCGGAGGAAATGTCACATTCGTGGTTCCCCAGTAACCGCTCGGAAAATTGGCGTTGAAGAATCGTGTAGCCGCATCCTGCGCGCTGGCCCTCTGGGTGCCGGCGTCGTCACCATTCGCCAGGCTTTGCGCGCCCGCCAGCACGGCGGCATCCACGGCGCCGGACAACTTCGCCCGAATCATATAGAGGATACTTACATCAATCGCCAGGCCCACCATGGGCACCAGGAGCACCAGGCTTAGAGTGGTCAAAATGACCGCGAATCCTTTACGATGTCGCCACACCCCTTTACTCATATGATCTCCAGTCCATGTGTAAGCTCTAAAAAGTTGCGTTGGAGTACGATGCCAGCCCGTTGAATACGCCCGGAACGGCCAGATCCGGCGCTGTGAAGTAACTCTCCGCCATGTAGGCAATCTCGCCATTGTTCAACGTCAGCAGGTTAGCGAAACTATCCGCGCGAGCGCTCGCATCGGTCGAATAGTTTTTCACGAATCCGGTGGTCGCATCGATCAGGGTCGATGTGGGCGAACCGTAATTGGTTTGAAAAAGCGTGTTGTTGCCAATGACGATGCGGCGCATGACCACAACGTGGCCTACGTTGTTGCAGCCAGGGCACTGTGCCGCCCCAATTTTCTGCAGCGTGGAAAGCACCACCACGCCGTATCCAGCAGTTCCTCCCGTCACGTTGCCCACGTTGCTTTGCAGGCTTAGTTGCTGCGCCAGGTGCTGGGTCAGCAGATCCTGCATGCCCTGCTTGGAAAAGTCCGTGCCCTGGGCGTACATGTGGGCAACATCGCGCGTGAGTTGGACACCCTCCATGGCCCGGATCAAGGCAAAGCCGTAAGTAAAGAGTCCCAAGATGATGGGGACAATAATAAAGGAAGATACGAGAACGAACTCGATAGCCGCCGCTCCTCTGGCGCCGCGTTTCTTGGACATTGGTGTGCCGTTCATATTTCCTCCGGTGCTTACGGACATGAGGATGGCTGCGGGTTGATCGCCGCCGGGCAGCCGCCCACGGGACACGCTTCTAATACGTCAGACGCCTCTGTGGTAATCGGCACCGGGCTGGCGCTCTTGAACAGGGCGCCCAGGGGCGTGTATGCATACCCCTTCACACTCACCTGCACGACGCTGCCCGGAGTGGGACTGGTCGTGACGTTTCCGGAAGGATCGTAATAAGTCACGGACACCAGGCATGCGTTATTGGCGCCGTTCAAAAAACCTACCGCACTGTTCTGAACGACTTTGGTTACGGAGTCATTCAGATAGGCATCGCCGGGTAAGAGCTGGCCGGTAACCGCAAAGCGCACCCCGTCCCGTGCCGCTGAGGTCAGCGTGGACTTAATAAAGATCGCAAGCGATAAGTCGAGCACTAACAGAATCAAACCGAAAAGGATTAAACATACCAGGCCTCCCTCGATGGTCTGGCTGCCGCGCTCCCGCTTCTTCCGTTGTGGTTGAGTATTCATCGCTATTTATCCTTCTCTGTCTGCCACGTCCACGAATTGAGAAGCAAATCCGCACCGCTGTATCAACGAAAGTTGTCTAGCAAATGACATACCATCGAGTATTCCTTTAGTAAGTACTTGAGCGTGCGGCTTGCCTCCGCTGGCGGAGACCTTGGCGGTGTGACACGCTGGCACAATTTGCAACAATTTGTCACCGTAACGTTTTAGTTTGATAGGTAGTTAACTGTGTAGGCCGGTTTGCACAAATGGCGCCCTTGGCGAGCGTGAATCACCCTGATTTTTGGCGGGCTGGTCTGGAGCGTCGAATCGCTCCGCCCGGCGCTGGACCTCGTCGCCGCGTCTTCGCGTCTCCCACCGCCCGGTTTCAGCCTCGGTCCGCTCCGGACGCTTATGATGCGCGGCGCAATTGCGCCAGTCCGCCGCTCTTGACGTGGAGAACAGTTCGAGGTAGCATCTCAAATTACCTCCCCCCGAGGCCCTGTCGCCATCCGGCGCAGAATGTTTCCTGGTAAGACGGCGTGCCCATCGAGACGATTCTTCTGATCGAAAATGATCCCGCCACTCTCGTGGCGCAGTCCTTGATTCTTCGCAGCTTCGGCTACACGGTGCTGGAAGCCGCCAGCCGGGGTGACGCCTGGCGCGTCTGTCACCAATTCCCAGGGCCGGTCCATCTGGTTGTCGCAAAAGCTATGGTGGACAATCGCTGCGCCAGCGAATTCGTCACCCGATTGCAACTTCTCTATCCGCACATACGCGCCCTGTTCGTATCGGGCGGTCCGCATGGCGAACTGGATGTAGGACAATCCATGCAGTACCAGTACACCTGTCTGCAAAAATGCTTTCCCGTGGACACGTTGGCTGATACTATAAGCGAACTGCTCGGTCGACCGAAGAGGAGAGCAGCCTCTTCCCTTTCATAACGAATAGCCGACGTCAGCGCCATGGCCGCATCTGGTGATCGCCGCAACCGCTCGCGGGTCCCGTTACATTGGGCGCTGCGCCTGTTCACACAGCCGGGAAAGCCGCCAGCCGAGAGCGTAACTGAAAATCTCAGTAGCGAAGGCCTGTACTGCGTCACGAAAGAGCGGTTCAAACCCGGTCAGCGCCTGCAATGCGAGATCGTGATTCCAGCCGCTCCCGGCGCCGAATCCGTTGTTCTCGACTGCCACGTGACAGTCCGGCGAGTGGAACCTCTTCACCAGGGTTTTGGGCTAGGCTGCCACATTGAGGATTACTCGCTGCGCCCGCCGCTTTAAGTTGGAGAGAGGCGGACGTGATTTGGCGTCCCCAGGGGGATTCGAACCCCCGTTACCGCCGTGAAAGGGCGATGTCCTAGGCCGGGCTAGACGATGGGGACCTGGTGGCCGGAGAAAAACAGGAAGACATTTCTACTGTATCTTTGGCCGGAGCGAATCGTCAACCCGCGCCCGCGCCACCACCGCATGTTCCTTCGTCGCGTGCTCCCTGATCTTGCAGGCTTTGCAGGCCTCACTGCGCTCGCCGCTGGGTGCTATTGGTGCGCGCGTCTGGCGTGGGCCGACTACCTGTTCCGTCTCGATACCGTGGAATCCGTCACGCACGCCGCGCAACTTGTGCCGGCCAGTGCCGAGTATCACCAGCGGCTGGCCACGCTGCTGGACACCATCGGAAGAAATGACGCGTCCGTAGAATCCGAATTGCACCAGGCCGTGGCCGCCAACCCACGCCTGGCCGCCGCGTGGACCGAACTGGCTCTGCGCGCCGAGACCGCCGGAAATGCGCCACAGGCCGAGGCCTATCTGCTTCGCGCCGCTGCGGCCGACCGCATGTACTCCACGCTCTGGACACTCGCGAATTTCTATTTTCGCCAGAACGCGACGGAAAAATTCTGGCCGGCGGCGAAGCGCGCCCTGCGTGCCGGCGATGTGAGCGCTTACGACCCGGCGCCGCTGTTTCGACTCTGCTGGAAAGTTTCGGCAAATCCCACAACCGTGCTCGAGCGCGCCATCCCCGATGCCGGCCCGGTGGAAGCGCGCTACTTAGAATTTCTGGTGCGGGAGAATCTCACGTCGGTTGCCGAGCCGGTTACCGAGCGCCTGGTCGCGTTTGGCAGCGAGCAGGATCTCGACGCGGTTTTCTTATACTGCGACCGCCTCATCGCCGCCGGTGACGCCGAGGGCGGCATTCATGCCTGGAATGCTCTGTGCTGGCGTAGGCTGCAAAGTTACCAGCCCATCGAACCCGAAGCTTCGGCCGGGCTCACCAATGGAAATTTCTCGTCACCGCCGCTTCAGCACGGGTTCGACTGGCGCATACCGGCTGTCGCGGGCGTCACCGTAGAACGCGCCGGATTGCCGCCGCGGCTGTGGATTACGCTCGATGGTCACGAGCCGGAAACCTGCGATGTGCTGGAGCAGTTCGTGGCTCTTGCGCCTTCGCGAAGATACCGGCTTCGCTTCCGCTACCAGACTGACGATATTGCGGCGGGATCGGGATTGCGGTGGCGTCTCTTGACGTCTCGCGGAGAGGAGATCGCCTCGGACGGCGCCGATCTGGCGAGCGAGCAGCAGGCGGACGGCACGGTACGGTTCACGGTTCCTCCGGATGTCCCGCTGGCACGGCTGGCGCTGAGTTATCGCCGCACGCCGGGTACGACGCGCATCGAGGGACGCGTAGCTCTGGAATCGGCTTCCCTGGAGTTCGATCGATGAACGCAAAGCTCGCGGACCTCGGCGCCGGGGTGATGTTTGCGGGCGTTCTCACCTGTTGGGCGCAGGGCTACTGGCCGGTGGCACTGATCGAAATCGGTACCTTTGTGGCCGCCGGCATCTGGTTGGTGTGGGTCATCACCGCGCGCCGGCCGGTGCTGGCCGGGTTTGTATGGTTTCCGGTCTGCGCTGGCGCGGCCTGGGGCATTCTGCAGTTTGCCACGGGCCTGACCGCGTATCGCTTCGAAACCGGGAAAGCGATACTCGCGTGGGCGGCTTGCGCATCGGTCTTCTTGGTGACTCGCGACGTGTGCGGCCGCACGCCGGAACGAAACCGGCTGCTGCGCTCAGTCCTGTGGTTCGGCGCGACCATCAGCCTGCTTACGGTGGTCCAATATTTCACTTCCGAAGGAAGAGTCTTCTGGTTATTCCGCACCGAACAGGAACGCGTGCTGGGTCCCTTCCTTTATAAGAACCAGTGCGCGGCGTTCCTGGAACTGGTGTTCCCGCTGGCCGTGTATCAATCGCTGGTGGACCGCCGGCAGCCTCTCTTGTATGTCGCGATGGCCGCCGCCATGTTTGCCGCAGTGATCGCGGCAGTCTCGCGCGCGGGTGTGCTGGTTGTAGTCAGCGAACTGATTGCGATTCTGGTGTTCGCGTGGTTCCGCGGGCTGATGCCGGCCGGGAAACTGTGGAAGACCGTGGCCTGGGCGTCCGCGTTGAGCGTCGTGCTGGCGGCGGTAGTGGGCTGGCAGGTCACGCTGCAGAAGTTTCGCGAACCCGAGCCGTATCGCGTGCGCCGTGAGTTGCTGTTCTCGTCGCTTGCGATGACGGCGGACCGCCCGTGGACCGGCTTCGGGCTGGGCACTTGGCCGGCCGTGTACCCGGCCTACGCGCGCTTCGATAACGGCCTCGCCGCCAACCACGCGCACAATGACTGGGCCGAATGGGCGGCCGAGGGCGGATTACCCTTCGCGGCGCTCCTGGCGATGCTGGCCATCTGGAGCATCCGGCCCGCCGTGGATTCGCTTTGGGGCATCGGCGTGCCCGCCGTGTTCGCGCACAGCCTGGTGGATTATCCGCTGCGTGAGCCGGCGCTCGCCGTGCTGCTGTTTCTGATGTTGGGCGCGCTGGCCGGCCGGGAAGCGGGCGGATAACTCCTGCCGCTGCAATGCCGCCGCCTTTGTAGAAACAGCGCCTGGGCCGCTTTTCTGCATTTTGGCTGAGAGTCCGCATCCATAGATGGCACTAGTCCATTGAGTCGCCGTGAAATCCTTCTGCGCAGCGCTGGTGTTAGCCGTCGTGTGTGGATTCGGGCCTGGCGGAGCGGCACAAACCCCCGAAGCCACCCCCGCCAATCTTCCCGCGCAGAAAATCGGTCCTGACGACCTGCTGGCCATTTCGGTGTACGACTCTCCGGAGCTGACCCGCACGGTGCGCGTCACGGGCGACGGCCAGATTCGCCTCCCCATGCTGAAGCGTCCCATCGAGGCCGCCGGCCTTCTTCCCCGCGATCTCGAGACCGCCATCGCGCAGGCCCTGCGCGCCGAGCAGATTCTCGTGGAGCCAGTGGTGACGGTCACGGTGGCCGAGTATCGCAGCCGTCCCATCAGTGTTTCAGGCGCCGTTAAGCGGCCCGTGACTTTCCAGGCGTTCGGCAACATCACCTTGCTCGATGCGATTACCCGCGCCGAGGGCATGGCGCCCGAGGCCGGATCTGAAGTGCTGGTCACGCGCCAGGGGAGCGACGGAAAAACCACGACCGAGCGTATTCCCATCAGAGCTCTGTTTGCAGGCGACAACCCGAAGCTGAATCCGCGCCTCTCCGGCGGCGAAGAGATTCGCGTGCCGGAAGCCGGCAGAGTCTTTGTGGCCGGGAGCGTAAAGAATCCGGGCGCATTCCCCATGAAAGACGGCTCGGACACCAGCGTGCTCAAGGTGGTCGCTCTGGCGGGAGGGCTGATTCCGTTTTCCTCCAAGCAGGCGTACATCTATCGCCGCAAGCCCGGTGTCGAAGCCAAAGACGAGATTCCGATTCCCCTCGCCCAGATCATGGGCCGGAAGTCTCCGGATGTGCTGCTTTCGGCCGACGACATTCTCTACGTGCCGGACGCCAAGGGGCGGCGGATGAGCGCGGCAGCGCTCGAAAAGATCGCGGGATTCGGCGCGGCTACCGCCTCCGGTCTGCTGATCTGGCATTGACCCATGAGCCGCCACCTGCCCGCGCCGCTTGAAAACGCTTCGGCCTGTGCTCACTGGGCGGCGCCGCCCGAACCGCCATCCCTGGACGCCGAACTGCCGTTTACCCATCACCTCTGGGTGCTGCGCCGGCATCGCTGGAAGATTGCCGCATTCATCGTGGCGTGCGAATTCGCAACCCTCATCGTCTCTTCCCGCGTGACTCCCATTTATGAATCGACCGCGGTGATCGATATCGACCGGCAAGCTCCGGCGGGAGTGATCGGCGAGGAGGCCACGCGCGCCAGCGCCGGCGACTCCGATCAGTTTCTGGCCACGCAGATCCGGCTGATTCAGGCCGACGCCGTGCTGCGTCCGGTGGAACAGAAGTACAGACTGCTGGAACGAGAGCAGCAGTTTCAAGACCGGCCGCGGTGGAGCGCCGCGCAGTTGGAAAGCGCTCCCATCCTGCTACGGCGTCTCCAAGTGGTCCGGCCGCCCAACACCTACCTGCTCCTGGTGAGTTATCGCTCTCCCGATCCGCATCTGGCGGCCGACGTCGCCAACGCCATCGCCAATTCCTACCTGCAGCATACTTACAACCTGCGCGTGCGCTCTTCCACCAGCCTGGCCTCCTACATGGAAAAAGAGCTGGAGGAGCTGAAAGCCAAGATGGAAGCTTCCACCGACCGGGTGCTGCAGTTCGAGCGCGAGCTGAACGTGATCAATCCGGAGGAAAAAACCAATATCGTTTCGGCGCGCCTGCTGCAACTCAACACCGAGTACACCAACGCGCAGGCGGAGCGCGTGCGGAAGGAGGCCGCTTTCCAATCGGTCCGCGGTGGAAGCTTCGCGGCGGCGCAAGTTTCCACGCAAGGCGAGGCATTGAAGAAACTGCTGGAGCGGCAGAACGAACTGCAGGAGAAGTTCGCCGAGGCGGCCGCGCACTACGGCGCCAACCACCCGGAATACAGGAAAGCGGAGCGGCAGGTGGCGGAAGTGGCCGGGCAGATCGAACGGACGCGCCAGAACATCACGCAGCGCGTGGAAACCGAGTTTCATGAAGCCGAAAACCGCGAGCGGATTCTGATGGGCGCGGTGGCGGATACCAAAAAGCAGTTCGATCAGTTGAATGCGCGCTCCTTCGAATATCAGACGCTCAAGCGCGAAGCCGACGGCGACCGGAAGGTGTACGACGAGCTGGTACGCAAGATCAAGGAAGCGGGCATCAACGCCAGCTTTCAAAACAACACCATCCGCATTGCCGATCTGGCGCGTCCCGGCCTGAACCCGGTCTTTCCGCGCCTGCGATTGAATCTGCTGCTGGCGTTTCTTTTTTCGTCGGTGGTCGCCGCGGCCGCCGCCATCGTAAGCGACTCCCTCGACAAGACGGTGCGCGATCCCGAGCTGGTGGCACGCCTGCTCCACTCCGAGGTCATCGGCTCGCTGCCCCACGTGAAGAGGTGGCGGCGTTTCGATCCGGTGTCCTCCACTGAGGGCGCCCCAGGAAATGGCGCGGCGCTGGTCCGCGCGGAACACGACCCTGTGTCGGCGTATCGCGAAGCCGTACGCGCCCTGCGCAACTCGATCATGCTGGCCGATTTCGATCGCCGCGTGCACTCGTTGCTCATCACCAGCGCCTCGCCGGGTGAAGGAAAATCCACCATTGCCGCGCAACTGGCGCTCGCGCATTCCTCGCAACAGTTGAAGACGCTGCTGATCGACGGCGACCTGCGCCGTCCCAGCGTGCACAAAAGGTTCAGCGTTTCGGGCGTGGTGGGATTGTCCAGCGTGCTGATTTCAGGCATGCCTTGGCGTGATGCCGTCCTGGTTCCCGCGGGCATGACGCACCTCCACATTCTTCCGGCCGGACCGCCTTCCCAGCGCGCGACCGACTTGATCGGCGGCCGGCTCAGCCAGTTTCTCGAAGAAGCCGCGGCCGAGTACGACCTGGTCGTGCTGGATGCCCCGCCCTTGTTGGGCTTCGCCGAACCGCTCGCCATGGCCAGCGCCGTGGATGGCGTAGTGGTGGTGACCCGCGCCGGCCAAACTCCCCGCAAGGCCGTGTCTATTGTGCTGGCCATGCTGGCGCGGATGCGCGCCAACACGCTGGGCATCGTACTCAATGAAGTGCATCACGACACCGGCGACGGCTACCGCTACTACACCACCTACGCCAAATATGACGGTAAAGCCGGCCCGCGCGCATGGAGCCGCTCATGAAAACCGTGATTTTGGCCGGCGGGTTGGGCACACGCCTGGCGGAAGAAACGCTCGTGAAGCCCAAGCCGATGGTCGAGATCGGCGGAAAACCCATGCTGTGGCACCTCATGAATATCTATTCCGCGCATGGGTTTTGCGAGTTCGTGGTCGCCTTGGGCTATAAAGCCGAATGCGTCAAGGAGTACTTTCTGAATTTCTACGCCTTCAACAACGACCTGACCATCGACCTGAGCTGCGGCGACACCACCATCCATCGCCGAACCCTGCCCGGCTGGAAAGTGCACCTGGTGGATACCGGCCTCAAAACCGAAACCGGCGGCCGCATCAAGCGGCTGAGTGAATGGATCGGCGACGAGACCTTCATGCTGACTTACGGTGATGGCGTGTCCAACGTCGACATCGGCCGGCTCATTGCATTTCACAAGTCGCACGGCAAGTTGGCGACGGTTTCAGCGGTGCGCCCGCCGGCGAGATTCGGCGGCCTGCATCTGAATGGCGGCGGGCAGATTGTCGAGTTTTCCGAGAAACCGCAGACCGGAGAGGGCTGGATTAATGGCGGATTCTTCGTGCTCGAGCCGGGAGTCCGCGACTTCATCGCCGGCGACCACACGATATGGGAGCACGAGCCGCTGGAAGCTTTGGCGCGCGAAGGAGAACTGATGGCGTACTACCACCAGGGCTTTTGGCAGCCCATGGATACGCTGCGCGAAAAGATGTTGCTGGAAAAGCTGTGGAGTTCGGGCCAGGCGCCCTGGAAAGTATGGAATTGAGTGAGTTCTGGCAAGGAAGGCGCGTCTTCGTCACCGGCGCCACGGGCCTGGTGGGTTCGTGGCTCATTCGCCGGTTGATCGATGCCGGCGCGCGCGTGACCGCGCTGGTGCACGACTGGGACCCGCAAAGCGAGCTCATCCGCACCGGCCTGGTCCAAAAAACCAGCGTGGTGAGCGGCGCCATCGAGCATTACGCCACCCTCGAGCGCGCCTTGGTCGAGTTCGAGATCGACACCGTCTTTCATCTGGCGGCTCGCACTATCGTGGGCGCGGCGCTGCGCAGCCCTCTGGCGACGTTCGAAGCCAACATCCGCGGAACCTACAACCTGCTGGAGGCGTGCCGTCGCCAGGGCGACCTGGTGGAGCGCGTGGTCGTGGCCTCGAGCGATAAGGCTTATGGCACCAGCGAGGTCTTGCCCTATACCGAGCAAATGCCGCCGCTCGGACGGTTCCCGTATGACGTCTCCAAATCCTGCGCCGATTTGATTGCGCAATCTTACTATCACAGCTACGGCGTTCCGGTGGCCATCGCGCGCTGCGGCAACATCTATGGCGGCGGCGATCTGAACTGGAGCCGCGTGGTTCCGGGCACCATCCGCAGCCTGCATTTCGGCGAACGGCCGGTGTTGCGCAGCGACGGCAGCTACACCCGCGATTACGTCTACGTCGAGGACGCCGTCCAGGCGTACCTGCGGCTGGCCCAGGGGCTGGACCGCACGGAGATCCGCGGCGAAGCCTTCAACTTCGGTCCCTCCGAGCCACACACGGTGCGCGATGTCGTCACCGTTCTCCAGCGCCTCATGGAGCGCCAGGACCTGGGCGTCGAGGTCCGCAACGGCGGGCGCGCCGAAATTCACGATCAGTATTTGTCCTCGGAAAAAGCCCGTCAGGCGCTCGACTGGCGGCCGCGCTACTCCCTCGACCAGGGTCTCACTCGCAGCATCGTCTGGTACAAGGACTTTTTCGGGAGGGCGGCATGAACCCGGTCCTGGTGACGGGCGCTTCCGGCTTCATCGGCACACACCTGGTCGCGAATTTGCTACGCCAGGGCCTGGATGTGGTGGCCGTGTCTCGCACTTCCGGCTTTCAAGAAGATAAGCGCCATTTCCGCCTGGATTTGTGCGATACCGCCGCCGTCCAGAAGCTGTTCCGCCAGTTCAAATTTTCTTCGGTGGTGCACCTGGCGGCGGCCGGCGTTGCGCAGGAAACGGAAAACTTCGAACGCCTCGTGGCCGTGAACACGCTGGCCACGGGCGCATTCGCGCGCGTCGCTCTTGCCAACAAGGTGCAGCGGTTCGTCTACGTGGGGTCGGCTTTTGAATACCGGCCGCAGGCGCACCCCATGGACGAATCCACCCCGCTCGGTGCCCCCAATCTCTACGGGGCATCAAAGGCCGCCGGATGGATGATGCTGGATTCCCTGTTTCGCCTGGAAGGGCTGCCGCTGGTCACGCTGCGGCCGTTCAGCGTTTACGGTCCCGGTGAGAAGCCCTCGAAGCTCGTGCCGTACGTCATTTCGCAAGCGTTGCGGTCGGAGCCCATCCGCCTCACGCTAGGCAGCCAGGTCCGCGATTACGTTTTCGTCGAAGATGTGGTCGAAGCCCTGCGGCTCGGGCTCACGGGTCCCGCTTCTCCCGGCCAGGTCTATAACGTCGGTTCGGGTCCGCAGGAGGCCAAGAGCGTCCGCCAGTTTGTTGAGGACATTCTCGCCCTCATGAGCGTGCCGCTGCGCCTGTGCTGGTTCGATGGCGCGGCGCGCAGCCGCCTGGATCCGCCGTACCTGGTCTCCGATCCCACCCGGGCGCACATTGAACTCGGATGGCGCCCGCGTGTGCGCTTTGAAGACGGCGTGGCGCGCACGCTCGAATGGTGCAAGGCGGCCAAGGTCCAGGAGATGTCCGCGTGAAGTGGCTGATCACGGGCGGAGCCGGATTCATCGGGACCAATGCCGCTGCGACCCTGGTCGATGCCGGCGAGCAATGCGTGCTAGCCGACAATTTCCACCGGGTGGGCGCCAAATACAACCGCGCGTTTCTCCACGACCATTTCGGCTTGCACGTGGATTTTCTGGATGTCCGGTTTCGCGACCAGGTCAACGCGTATTGGGCCGCGCACGAGGTCGACGTCATTCTGCACTTGGCCGGACAGGTCTCGCTCGTGGCATCGCTCAGCGATCCGGTCTACGACTTTGAAACCAACGCGCTCGGCACGCTGAACGTGCTCGAAGCCACGCGCCGCTTCCGGCCGGACGCGAAGCTGATTTACGCCAGCAGCAACAAAGTCTACGGAGATCTGCGCGGCTTGCGCAACGGCGAACTGGAAACGCGCTATGTGCTTCCCGAACACCCTCTGGGCCTGTCCGAGGATCTGCACATGGAACTGCACGGCGGCTACTCGTGCTCCAAGGGCGCGGCCGATCAGTACGTGCTCGACTACCACCGCGTCTACAACCTGAGCACCGTCGCCTTGCGGCAGTCCAGCATCTATGGCGGCCGCCAGTATGCCTCCGAGGACCAGGGCTGGGTCGCCTACTTCGTGCAGATGGGCGTCGAGCGGCGGCGGTTCCGCATCAGCGGCACCGGCAAGCAGGTTCGCGACCTGCTCCACATCTCCGATCTGATCGAGTGCTACCGCGCCATTGCGCGAGCGCCGCGCGAGAGTCTGGCGTTCGGACAGGCGTTCAATATCGGCGGCGGGCCGCAGTCGAGCGTGTCGGTGGTCGAACTGTTTTCGATGCTCGAATCCGAATACGGGTTCCCCATGCAATACGACGCCGGGCCGCCGCGCATGGGAGATCAGAAAGTCTTCATCGCGGATACGCGAAAAGCCCGGCAACACCTGGGATGGCAGCCCTCGGTTTCCGTCGCCGAGGGACTGGCTGAATTGATCCAGTGGTCGAAAGCGAGGTGGGCCGCATGAACGTGGGCCGCAATGTCGTCCACGGAATGCTCGGCTTTTTGGGCCCCTCCCTGGTGGTGGTGGCCAGCTACCCGGTGCTGGTGCGCCATCTGGGTCCGGCATCTTTCGGGGTTTACTTGCTGGCCTTGTCGCTGAGTGGCACGGTCATGCTGCTCGATCTCGGGTTTTGCGCTGCGACGCTGAAGTTCGTCGCCGGAGATCTGGCGTCCGGCAGGACTAAGGCGGCCGCCGACGTCATCGTCACGTCACTCGTGGCCTACGCTGCACTGGGCGCGTTGGGCGGCACCGCCGTCGCGATCCTGGCTCCCGCGCTCGCCGGATTCTTCAAGGTCGACGAGCCGGTCACCGCGATTCTTGCCTTTCGCCTGGCCGGCCTCCAGTTCATGATCCTTCTACCGGCCTGGGTGTTCGTTTCCGTTGCCAAGGCCCTCGGGCGGTTTGACCGCTCGTCTCTGTTCACTTCGTTGCTGTCCGTCGCCACTTATGGCGGCGCGCTGGTCGCGGTGCTGGCGGGAGCCGGCCTGGTCGGAGCGATGGCGGCCACCGTCCTGGCCAACTTCGTCGCTGCGGCTGCCATCGCCACGGCCGGTGTGCGGCTCTGCCGGGCTCGCGGCATCCGGATCAGCCGGGGACGTCCCGTCGCCTTCCGCCGCACCGTGGGTTTCGGATGGGTGTTCACGGTGAATTCCATTGCGGCCTTCCTGCTCTACCAGGTCCAGCGATACGTGGCGGGCATGGTGCTGGGTCCGGTGGCGGTCACGGTGATTCAAACCGCGTCCGTCGTGCCGTCGAAAATGCATGCCGCCGTGAATGCCGCCACCGAGGTGATGTTCCCGTTCTCGAGCGCTTCCAGTGATCGTGTGCGCCTGCGGCAAGTCTACCTCCGCATGCTGGCGGGCAGCGCGCTGATGGCCTTGGCGGGCTTTGCCGCGCTGGTCTTGCTGGCGCGGCCGCTGCTGGTGATCTGGGTGGGCCCGCGGCTGGCGGCTTCCGTTTGGCCCCTGCTTCCCATCTTCGCTCTGGGATATTTCTTTCTCGCGCTGTCGCCGGCGCCGTTTCATCTGGTCAATGGCCTGGGGCGGCCGGGATTGAACACGCTCTTCTACGTCATGAATGCCCTGCTCAACGTGACGTTCCTGGCGGCCACCGCGGCCGGCGGCATGACGCTCCACAAACTCGCCTGGTCCTTTGCCGCGGCCAACATCCTGACCGGCATCAGCTATCAGATCGCCGTCGAGACGCTCATCTGGCGCAGCCAGCCGCGCGCGGTCGAGGTGGCGGCATGAGTTCGCCGCTGGTGAGCATCATGGTGCCGGTCTATAACCGGCAGGCGCTGTTGGCCGACTGCCTGAAGTCGGCCCTGGCCCAGACCTGCCGCGATCTCGAAGTGGTGGTGGTGGACAACGCCTCCACCGACGGTACCTGGGACGTTTGCCGCCAGTTCGCCCGCCGCGATTCGCGTGTGCGCATCTTTCGCAACACCGAGAACATCGGCCCCGTGCGCAACTGGCAGCGCTGCTTCAAGGAGGCCCAGGGGCGCTACGGCAAGCTGCTGTTCTCCGATGATGTCTTGTCTTCGTATTATCTGGAAAGAACCCTGCCCTTAATGCGCGATCCGCACGTGGCGTTTGTCTTCACCATGGCCCTGATCGGCCCGGACCCGCGCCAGAGCACGCTGGCCTATCGGTTCGGCCCGCACACGGGTAAGTTTTCGCGGAGCCGCTACATTCGCCGGGCCCTTCTCAGCTCGCGCGTTCCCGTTTCTCCCGGCGCCGCCCTGTTCCGCGTCAGCGATCTGCGCGGCAGCCTGCAGCTCACCATTCCCTCACCCACCATTGGCGATTTCGAGCAGCATGGAGCCGGCATTGACCTGCTTCTGTATCTCATGACCGCGAACCGCTACGAGCAAGTGGCCTTCGTTGCCGAACCGCTCGCGTTCTTCCGCGCGCACGAGGGATCCATCACGCTCTCCGGCGATTTCCGCCTGGCCGAAGCTTATCACCAGGCGCGCATCTGGTTCGCCGCCCACACCCAGGAACGCTGGACACTCGCCTCCACCCTGGCCGCAACCTGGCTGAGCTCGATGAAACAGCGCCGCCGCCTGATGAGACCGGGAGCCATCGCCAGCCGCTATTTGCCCGAGACACTGAGGAATTGGACCGCATGAGAATTGGCATCGTCACCATTTCCTACAACCAGGCGAGCTATTTGGCCGAGGCCATCCACTCGGTCCAGGTCGCCGATCCCGAGCGCCTGGAATATGTCATGGTCGATCCCGGCTCGACCGACGGCTCGCGCGAGATCATCGAACGCCATCGCCGCCGCTTCAGCCGCATTATCCTCGAACCTGACCACGGCCCTCCCGACGGCCTGAACAAAGGTTTCGCTGCCACCACCGCCGACGTGGTCGGGTATCTCAATTCCGACGATCGCTTCACCCCCGGCGCGCTGGATTATGTCCTGCGGTTTTTCGAGCGCCGCCCCGATATCGACGTCCTGTGCGGCGCCATCCGCATCATCGACGAAAACGGCGTAGCCAGCATCCGCCGCCGCACCCCCGACCGCATCGACCTCCGCCGCTACGCCTATGAAACCTGCTTCTTCTGGCAGCAAGCCACCTTCTTCCGCCGCGACGCGTTTCTGAAGACCGGCGGATTTAACATTCATAGCAAAACCGCCTGGGATGGCGAGCTCGTGGTCGACATGGCGCTCGCCGGCTGCCGGTTCGCTTACACCAATAAACTGCTGGGCGATTTCCGCATCTACGGCGATTCCATCACCGGCTCGGGCCGTTTCGCCGATGCGCTCCGCCGCGACCGCGCCCACATGCGCGAGAAGATTCTGCGCGCCGGCATTCCGCGCGCTTCCGGTCTCGAAGTGCGCGTGATGAAGGCGATCTACAAGTTCAACGTCCGGCGCCACTGGTCCTATTTGTTCGAAGGCGAAGAGCTGGAGGACACCGGATGACCGCCACTGAACTGCGCGCCGAAATTCTCCGCGGCGTGGTCCGCTACCACCAGGCCGCCTTCCCCGAACGCGGATTCCTGCCGGGCGAGACCCCCGTTCCCTGCGCCGGCCGCACCTTCGACAGTGAGGAACTCACCCAATTGGTCGATTCGGCCCTGGATTTCTGGCTGACCTCCGGCCGCTACGCCGCCCGCTTCGAACAGGAACTGGCGCGCTTTGTCGGCACGCGCCACGCCATGCTGTGCAACTCCGGCTCTTCCGCGAATCTGCTGGCCGTCGCCGCTCTCACCTCGCCGAAACTGGGTGA
>Ga0335079_10002552_pt1 | contig 21005 bp, 14 predicted proteins | sample Lox_Sample_33_FD_206719 | JGI IMG/M metagenome (GOLD analysis project Ga0335079, IMG submission 206719) | Soil microbial communities from Loxahatchee National Wildlife Refuge, Florida, United States - Lox_Sample_3.3 | ecosystem: Environmental > Terrestrial > Soil > Wetlands | place: USA... | reverse complement strand
CACTTCGACCCCTTGTTTGTGGGCCATACTGCCGGAGTACAGTGCTACCACAGCCTTAGGTGATATGCCTAGTTCGCGACGCAACGAACTAGGACTGACCAATGGGAAAATGGCACTGGTGTCCACCCAGTTGGGAAACAGCAGGCACCGAGAGGCCTCCACTCCCTTTTGGATCAAACGAAGGGACATCTTTTCTGAAATAGTCGAAACCCGGTCGAAACCTTGCATGCAACTCCCCTCCACAAAAGCTGCTAGCCGCCGAAATCGCGGCGAAGTTAGCAGCCCAAGGTCGAATGCGGCATCTACCTCGAAGTCTTGGACGTGAAACCAGGTTCTAGCCCCGGTTAGCCGCCCCGTAAGCCAGGCGGTAGGAGCGCAAAGCAGAGTCGGCTCGATGACCAAGACAACTTCGGGGTGCCATGGAACTTGCCGAAGCATGTTCCATAAACTGGTGAAGGCAAAGCTCGCCAGATGGAAGACACGCTTCATTCCGGAAGGCCTACTTGGAACCCACAAGGGGCAGCGGAAAATCGAAAGATGTCCCGCACCCGTCAGACCTTCTCGCGATACAACTTCCGACACCACTACTCCGCTTCGAGTCGATGCCGATGGATTCCCGTCGTCTTGAGCCCTTGCATTGCAAACGCTCACATTCGCACCGCGGATTCGATCTGGATTGGCTGAGTTATCGGGCGTGCTATACACTCGATCTTCTCGTCGGTAGGACCACGCAGAAAAACCCGCGAACACTTGCGAGGCAGGGTTGAAGGGCGGAGCCGTCACAACTCGAACTTCGTGGCCGCGTTCAGCCAGCCATTCCGCCATGTCCCCGGTGAACTTCCCAACTCCAACCAACTCGGGCGCAAAATTAAGACCGTGAATCAAGATACGCACGAGACCCTATCCCTGTCGCACTACCCCGGAAGTAGGACAGTCTGTAGCGATGCGGAAGCAGAAGTCCTCGTACGTCTTCCTCAGTCCATCATACAAACTGGTGCGTGGCTTCCATCCCAATGCGGCCAACCGACCAATGTCCATGACCTTCCGCGGAGTTCCATCTGGTTTCCGGGGATCAAACGTCAAGTCACCGCCGAATCCCACTACTTCGGCGATCCATCGTGCGATTTCGCGCACCGTCATGTCTTTTCCCCAGCCGACATTAATTAGTGGTGGGCTCTCCAAGCTGTTTACTAATTCTGCAAACTGTTCGTGTGGCAGACTGAGCAGGAAAATGCAGGCATCGGCTGCATCCTCGCTGTAGAGAAATTCCCGTCGAGGCGTTCCGGTACCCCAGATTACCGCTTGCTCAAGCTGACCAACCTTGGCTTCGTGCATCCTGCGCATAAGAGCTGGAATAAGATGAGAATTAGTTGGATGATAGTTGTCACCAGGGCCGTAAAGGTTGGTCAACATTCCCGCCAGAAACTGAGTCTTGTACTGTCGATTATATGCCCAACACATTTCTATTCCAGCGATCTTGGCCACCGCGTAGGGCCGATTCGTGAACTCCAAAGGACCGGAAAGAAGAGAGTCTTCACGCAGGGGCTGTGCGGCGAGTTTTGGGTAGATACAGCTGGACCCCACGAATAACAACCGCTCCACTCCAGTTCGATAACTTTCATTAATCACGTTGAGCTGGATGCTCAGGTTCTTAAAAACAAATTCTGCCGGTAAGGAAGAATTGGCTAGAATACCTCCGACCTTGGCGGCCGCCAGAAAAACATACCGTGGACGCTCACGTTCGAAGAACGTCCGCACCGCCCCTGAATCAGTCAGATCCAACTCGCTATGCTTCGCGAGCAATAGATTGCCGTACCCCATTTCCTGCAAGCGACGGACCAATGCCGTCCCCAACAAACCTGTATGCCCAGCCACATATATGCTATCGGATAAGCGCATCATCTAATCGCGACATTCGAACACTCGATAGCCAGACGCTTTCACCAAGTGATCGCGTTCCGCAAAGTGTAGGTCAGCGGCGACCATTTCCCGGACCAGTTCCTTGAAGTTAGTCCGGGGTTGCCAGCCAAGTTTGGCTCTTGCCTTGCTAGCATCCCCTACTAGCGAATCGACTTCTGCCGGCCGAAAATAACGGGGGTCCACTCGAACAATGCACTTGCGTTGGGCGTCGTATCCCTTCTCCTCGCTTCCAGACCCCTCCCAAGTGAGCGAGATGCCTAGTTCGGCAGCAGCCGCGTTGACGAATTCACGCACGGAATGTTGTTCGCCGGTCGCGATGACAAAGTCTTCCGGCTGGTCTTGTTGCAGCATAAGCCATTGCATTTCGACGTAGTCCCTAGCATGCCCCCAGTCCCTCCGGGCATCCAGGTTACCGAGATAGAGGCAATCTTGAAGGCCTACCTTGATGCGAGCCAAATCGCGAGTGATCTTCCGGCTCACGAAAGTCTCTCCCCGGACTGGTGATTCATGATTGAACAGAATGCCATTGCAGGCATACAAGCCGTATGCTTCGCGGTAGTTCACCGTAATCCAGAAGGCATATAGCTTGGCTACCCCATAAGGCGATCGGGGATGAAATGGAGTGTGCTCGGTCTGCGGGCTCTCCCGAATCAGGCCATAAAGTTCCGAGCTGGAAGCTTGATAAAACCTAACTCGGTCCTGCAGGCCCAGAACACGGATGCCCTCTAATAGACGTAGCGTACCGAGCGCATCGGTGTCAGCGGTGAACTCCGGTTGCTCAAAGGAGACTGCGACATGGCTCTGCGCGGCGAGGTTATAGACTTCGTCCGGCCGAACGCTTTGCAAAACTCGGATCAGACTGTTGGAATCCGTCATGTCCCCGTAATGCAGGAAGAAGCGGCGTTCCATTTCGTGAGGATCCTGATACAGATGGTCGACACGCTCTGTATTCAACAAAGATGTGCGTCGCTTAACTCCATGTACCTCGTATCCCTTGGCGAGGAGGTACTCACCGAGATAGGAACCGTCTTGTCCCGTAATACCGGTTATGAGTGCACGTTTCACTTATCAATCAGCTCCCGCTGGATAGTCCTTCTGTACTCTCGGCAGCATTGCGACCGCCAGCAGGCAATCTCCACGGCCCAGGCTGTTGCCAAAATAAAGCAGGGGGAACAAGAAACACCGAACGGATAACAGCAGCATGGATACCAGCGCCGGGTTTCTCAGCTGCTTTGTCGCTTTGCCCTGACGAGCAAACATTCCAACAATAAAGGACGAAGCGACCCAGAGCGCAGGAGTGATCTGCTTTATCTCAATTGCTCCAAAACCTGCTTCGTGCAGCGCTTTCATCAGACTCGCTGGTGAGAACTGAACAATGTGAAAGGGCACGTGCCAGTTGATCCAGGATGATCCGAAAACGGTACGCAACCAGCTGCGGGCGTTCGGGCAGCTGATGAAAACCTGGCCACCGGGTTTCAGAACCCTCCGCACCTCGCGCAACATCTGTTGCGGGTCCGTGGAGTGCTCCAACACGTTCGAGAGCACGACTACATCGTAAGGCTCCGCCGGATGAAATTTCTCCAGCAGTTGGGTGTGGACGGTAAAGCCCTGCCGCCGCGCCGCTGCTGCTGCCCTTTCGTTCAGTTCCAATCCTTCCACTTGAAAACCATTCCCCGCATATAGCTTCAGGCCGCGGCCTTCGTTGCATCCAACGTCCAATAATCGCCCGCTACCCTTGCGGGTGTGAAATGAGATGTCTCCATCCACGGCCATCCACCAACGGTAGAAAATCGAGGAAAGGAAACGCCGGCGTATCTGGGTGTACAGATTCTCGCCGCTTCCGCCGAAATTGTAGTGGGCTTCGTACCATACCTTCAATTGAGCCGCCGTCGGCACCGGATACAGCTGCTCTAATCCGCACTGAGAGCAGCTCCAAACCTCATAGGACCCAGGGATTCCGAAACGCGTATCGTATAAACTCTCCATACATCTCACCAGCGAACCAGAGCATCCGAGACATGCCGCTTGCAGTTGGAATTCCGGCACCGTTTCTACCGAAACCGTATTGGGTGCCAGACGATTCACGCTTTCAACTGAAACTGAGGGCCTGCACTGAGCGGGCGCCATGCCCCCTGCCAATTGCTTCTTGGTAAGCGGCAATCATCTGTCGCCCCACGGCGTCCCAGGTCAAGTGCTCCGCCGCCCATCGCTTTCCGCGAGCGCCCATCTCCCGCGCGCCCTGAGGATCGTCCACCAGCGCACGCAACGCCTGCGCGGTGGCCTTGGGATCGCAAGGAACCACCAGCCCTGCTTTGGCTTCCGCCACGTCCGGCCAGATGTTCACCCGATCGGAGATAACAATGGGGACGCCGCTGGCCATCGCCTCTGCGGCAGACTGACCGAAGTTTTCCGTGTAGGAGGACAGCGCAAAGACCTCCGCCTCGCGCAGGATCGAATAACGATCTTCACCACTGAGCAATCCGGTGAAGGTCGCCTTGTGCAAGACGCGACCGCGCGCGAGATAGTCACGCACGGTCTGGCCGTAACCCTCATTGTCCGGCCCAGCGAGCACCAGGTGAAGGTCATCGCGGTCACATGCCAACTCGGCGAAGGCCTGGGCCAAAATGTCGAGACCCTTCTTGAAGTTGATGCGCCCAAAGTAAACGATCAGGCGTCGTCTAGCCAGCGACGGAAACTTGGCGCGAAGGCGCTTTCCGGCAAGCGGGTCTGCCTCTTCAAACCACTCCGGAGCAATGCCAATAGGAACAATCACCCGTTTTGGTCCCTTGCCGTCAGCAAAGCCAGACCAGTCGGACGCTAGACGCATCTCCTCGCTGCAATTGAACATAACCGCCGCAGCCGCCTGGTAATCGCGCTCGGCAAATAGCTTCGTATAGAGCCACTTCCTCGGGCGATTTCTACGGCGCAGGAAAGGATCGAGGGAGCCGTGCGGGAACACCAGATAAGGCACCGCGCGTTGGCGGCACCAATATGCCGCAGCGGTCGTGGAAAAACTGTAGACAGACCAGACATGCACAATGTCGAAGTTCGCCACGTTGTCGCGCAGCGCGTGCCAAAGTGCCGGTGAAAACATGTATTTTCCCGTCGCAGTCCAGCCCCGAAAGTAAGAAATCTCAACGCCCTGATCGAGCTGCGGCTCAGCTAGAGGGACCTGCAGATGACCGCTGCCGTCCACATCCGTGGTATAGAGAAAAACGTCGTGTCCCAGTCTCACCAATTCCCGCGAGAGTTCCGGCCCGGCAACTGATGGCCCTCCGTAACGAGGAGCTAGAGCCGAGATGACTTGGAGAATCCGCATGCTATTGGATTGGTTTCTACGCTCCCAGGGGAGGTTTCGGACGTGCTAGGATCTCTGCCCGTTCTTCGGATGCCTCGCCAATTGATGCCAACTCGAATCCCCAGGAACAGAGAAGTTCGCTGCAGTCCTGCGTTAGTTCCCTGCTGTGGGTGGCCAGGAATAGCGTCGGCCTATGTGTCGCAAAACAGTTTCGTGCACCCAGAAGCGCATTGAACTCGGCTCCCTCGATGTCCATCTTGATGTAGTCAGGGGGAGCAATCCTCTGCTGTTGCAGCAGATGGTCAAGGGTCGTCGTAGAAACCGTACAGCTGCCTCTATCCTTCAAATGTCCCATGGCGCCAGTCTCTTCTGCCTCGAAAAACGAAGTGCCAATTCCATTCCACAGTGCCAATTCCAAGACCTGAACATTGTTGGCCGCGTTCATTGACAAGTGACGCCGCAGGTAGGAAACATTCGCCGGCAGGGGTTCGAATGAGAAAACTTTCCCGTTTTTTACGAGTTCAGACGCAAGCAGTGAATAAAAGCCTACATTCGCCCCCACATCGTAAAAGACTCCCCCAACCTTCACGGTTTCCGCGATTGCCCTTTGCATTTCGGGCTCGTAGTCGCCAAGCCAGAAAGCGTGGCGTTGTGAACCCACAATCCACTTCTTGCCTCGCGCAGGACCTTGCAGGACGCGAACTACCAGGGACTTCGGCAAGATCCGAAGCGGATATCGGGAAACTTTCCCAAGTAGCGTAGTGCTCGATAGCGCGGCCAGCCTTATCATGAACCGGGTGTCACCAAAATGGTTTTTAGGAGTTAAGCTGCGCTTTCAGCACCGATGATTGCCCAGAGGTGCGAGGCGAGAGAGGGATTTACCAGCCCCTGATAGCGGGCGAAAGCCGCGCGCTGCATATCGCTCAGGCGCGTCGCATGTCCGGCAAGCGAACTCAGCGCACGGAATATTGAATCCTCTGCCGCCGTCCGATCGTAGAGAATTCCGTTGACCCCGTGCTGGATAAAACTAGGCTCCGGCCCCTTGTGCCTCGATAGCTGGTCGTGCGTGATTACCGGCAAGCTTAACGCCATCATATGCAGGACGCTGAGCCCTGCGTCTCCGGGATAACAACCAACAAAACACTTCAGGGAAATCTGCCGGATCTCCTCCGGGTCGTATACTTCGCCGTACCAGTGAATCCACGAATGCGCACCAAATTCTCTATGGAGCTGGGAGGCACACTCTCCGGTTCCGGCGACCTCCACGGTAACGGGAATATCATCCTCGTGGCGCAAGCGGGCGGCTGCCCGCAGCAGCAATTCCAGATTGCTGTCTTTTCGGAGACGGCCTACAAACAGAATCCCTCGTTCGGTTCCCGACTTTTCCGCGGGCCGAACTACTGCCGAAAGCTGCAGAGAGTTTGGAGCCACCGAGACTTTCTTGTCGGAAAAGCCGTGAACCGCAAACGACTGCCGGACGTAGGGAGCATAAGCAATGTAGGAGGTCACTAGGCCTAACATCACCTTCACCATCAGGCGATAAAAGAGATTGATGCGCTCCCATTTGTAGAGCCCATGTCCATGAGCGAATACCTTGATGCCCAGCATCCGCCCAAACAAAAGAGTAGTCCAGAAAGTAACATAACGCGGGTTGGCGAAAATCATAACCGCGTCGGGCCGCTCGCGAAACAGATAACCCGTTAGTCCCAACTGGATCATCGCGATCTTGTCGCCAAAAGGCTTCAGGGTTTCGACTTCAAAGTAGCGGACATTGGGGCTCTGAGGGTACCGGACATCGCCAAAGCCCAACTCGGAACTCACCTGCGAAAAAAGCAGATCTACACGGCAATGTTGACTCAACTCTAAAAAGACGGGCAGGCGATATTGCGTCAGGTTTGGCTGCACAACAGCCACATGCTTCATGGATGGCCTCTGCAATTCGCCACCGGCATCGCTATCTATCAAAGGTGCCGCTCTGCCGGCAGGATTTCCTTCGAGGCGATCAGATTTTGTGGCAAGTACGTGCATTAGTCCAAGCTTTTGTGCAAACTATCGAACAGTGGTAAGTGAAGAGCGCGCACGCTACTGCCTCAGAAGTTGCGAGAGCGAATTGTTTTGCCAGGTACTTGAAGATGCCCCTGTTTCCGTACTGAAAGGAGTACAAGGCGCGTGAGGGATTGGTGACAGACTGGCTAAGAACCCGCAAATCGCACGTCTGGATTAACCGCCGGATGGTCTTCGGAGAATAGAAATTGATGTGCCCCGTAAAATCAAGCACAAAATCCCGTTTCAAAGCGAGAGTATGCTCCATCGGTACTTCGACAAAGACATAGTCTGCTACTCGCGACGCCTCGAAGATCAGCTTCCGTGGATACTCAACATGCTCCAGGACGTGACTCAAAATCGCGAGATCGAACTGCCCGGACTCATACGGGATGCTATAGCCATCGAAGAGCCGACATTCTTTGACACGCGGAATGTCTCTCTGAAGCACAGCAGCAGCTGCACTTTGCGAAATTTCCACGGAATGAAGATCCTCGCCAAAATTCAAGTCCGAAAGGCGTTTCAGGACCGCACCTTCGCCGCATCCGATGTCAAGTATTTTCTTATGCGGAATGGAAGCGCAGGAAGTTACAATGTTGTCCGCTTTGGCGAGTGCGCCCAAAGTCCGCCAGGGCGACTCTCCTTGATAGTATGAGTCATAATGTTCTTTGAGCTTTGCGCTTACCGCTATACCGGACATGGGGCCACCATATTTATGCCGGGCATCGCAAGTACCTTACGTTACCGGCGTGATCAAATACTGACTCGGTCGTGCGCACTACAGCTACTAGGCGCACGAATCTCTGTTGTTACTGAGCCGTGACTTAAGTCGGGATTCGTAAGGCCCATTCGAAGTACAAAAGGAAATCGGCAGCGGCTGTCCACCAAAGCGATGCTTCCAGGAACAATCGGTGTCTGGTAACGACATACCGACCACTACATTACTGTATGCCATTGGGCTCACTACCGATTGTCGCAAGCATCCGTGCGCAAGCGGCTATCGCAAGCATAAGCCTTGGGGAAACCCCGGAGTCGATTGTTGAAGATCCGATTGCCATCGCTCAATATCGGTGCGGTGAGATGATTCTCATCCCCGAAGGAAATACCACTGCCGGGGCCAGTTCCTCCCGCACAAGTGTTTTCGGTGACCGTCATTCGATATCCCCCTCGTGACATGATGCAATTGGCGCCGGTCCCAAACGTAACTACGTCGCAGTCATTTCCTTTGACCAGGGTGTCATGGATTCCAGGCGATACCTGAATGCACACCTGACGGGTGCGCCCGATGGTGTTGTCGACCACGTTGCTGAACCCTGTGCCAAAATCCACCTCCAACCCGCCGCTGGTTGGAAGCCCGGGTAGGCTGAATTCGGTTCCTGGCAAGTTTATGCGGTTTCCGGAAATGGTGATGTCCACCATGGAGGCAAACTCAGAAAAAACCGCATCGTTGATGTGATTGTTCTCAAACGTTAATCCCTGATCGAGCAACCCGGCAAAACAATTGCCGGAGGCGTCCTTGCAGGTGAAATTGGCAATCGTGGTCCCGCGGGTGGCGCGGGTGACGATTCCTACCACGGCAAGATGGTTGACCGTGGGTATCTTCACCACCCTCGGCACGATAATGGTGATGTCCTTAACCGTGACATTCGAGGTGATGGGACCGACTTTTCGGAAACTCAATCCCCAAAAATGGGGCGGGCCACTCCACGGGCGCGCATTCGGAAACGCCATGCGAAAAGGCTTGGAGGTGCGAATCGTTGCGCCGTCCACGTCGGACACTTGCATCCAGTCAACAAAAACCGTGTCCGCGGCCGCAGGCGAAGAATCCCGCTCCGTAATAATGACCCAATCACCCGGGGATACCTGAGCAGCGTCGGAAGCATCTTGAGCGCGGAACGAGGTGGCTCCGCGTGCAATGGCGCCGGCAATCTGCATGGGCTGCGACTCCTGCGACGTCAGATAGAACAATCGATCGTTTACTCCCGACTTCACCTGCCCCTGGGGAGCAAAGATGATGGTTCCATGACCGGCAATGACTCCCTTCACAATCGGATTATGGTTAGCGGCGAGAGCAGTGATCTTGGTGAAGGAGTTGCTCGCCAGAAAAGTAGAGCCATCGTTGATGATACACTCGCCGCCTCGCGCGGTTCCCTCGTACACACAGGACCGAATCGCGGCTGTGTCATCCGTCCCATAGTAGGTTAAGGCCCCATTCACGGAGTTGAAAGCGGTGTCCGCCAGGGTGACCTGCTTAGCAGAGGTCACCGCTTGAATCTTTGTTACCAAATCCCGCCCTTCCGCCCCGGCGCCAGTAATGACGATCGCCTTCCCCGTATCGCCGGTTGAAAATTTCGCAGAGTTCGACGAAAAGTCTGTCATGCCCTGACGGATGGAGCCGTCCCGCAAAGTGACAACATCCGCCTTGGCCCCTACCTCTTTGGCCGAAATCGCCCATGCCGAAACACCCATCCAAATCGTTAGGACAGTGACTCCAACGATTGATCTCCCGCTGGCATTAGATAGCCGTAATTTCATGATTTCTTCCTTCTCCTTCTGCCTGAATGCCTCAGTCGGAATCCGCGACCACATCGCTCACGAGGAATTCCACCCGTCCCTGTTTCTCCCTAAGGACGTGCATGCGCAGGCTGCGGGCTCAAAGGAACGCGGCCACGCATAACTGGAAGGAATTTCACTTCGTGCCGCGCCGCACTCCACGGCGCCACCAGCATGATGAACACCATAAGAGAGAACGGGTTCCCCACCCCAAACAGGTAGCGGTCTACAATGTTATTCACCAGAAAGATCGATAGGATCAGAACAACTGCCAGATCCAAACTTGCTCCGCGCGCAAAATAGCGACAACAAAAACGCCACAAAAGGGTCGCAAATCTGCCTATGATCAACAGAAACGGGACAATGCCCAAGTCGTAAAGCACCACCAGAAAACCGTTATCAACCGCAAACGGCAAACCATCCGAGGCCCGAACTCCATTGCCGTAGAACCAACTGCCTCTCGCCAGCCGCGACCAGGTATCTTGCCAGTGCGGCAAGCGGCCCGTCAGTCCGGAGTCGACGCCTCGATCCCCTTGCGAGAGTTGCAGAACTTTGTCCGTGTAGTCTGCTGCGTCGCCGAATCCCGTAGTTTTCATGAATCCCCAGACCAGCATGGGTGTGAGCAGCGAGACTGCGATCAGCATTTTCCAATTGCGCCGCCTCAAACACCAGAGCAGACTGACTCCAAGTAGACTTGCGCCAATTGCGACCAGTGAGCCTCGCGACGATGCGAAAAAGATAATGAGCAGGCAAGTTATCCCTAGAAATCCAGCGCCTGTTCTTTCGAACCATCTGCCGGCCATGATTTTCCACGTGGAAACAGCAAAATATCCGGCGAAAATGAAGCCCAACGTGTTGGGGTGAAAGCCGAAGTCGGAGAAGCGTGCCAACGTGTCGATGGATTGCCGCAACGCGCTTCCCCCCAATACCAGCAACAGCACCATGCAGAGCAATCCGGACCAAAAGAATCCGTCCACCATTTCGCGCAAAGAAATGCGAGACGCAAGCAGGCGCCCCAACAACAAAACGCCCGCCATCAACGCCCAGTATTGCGGTGACTTCTCGCTCTTTGATTCCAGACTTGCGACACAGGTGAGAATCGGTATCAGCCACAGCACTAGCGAACCTTCTCCACTGAACAATGCAGCCCGCTTTGGCCACCGGCGCGGGAACAGCAACTGCAAGACAACAAACGCGGCCAAGACAATGACGGGGACAAGTTGAATCGCAAGGTGCATCTCTTCCGTAAAGTAGGTGGCGAACGACAGCGCAAAAATCGCCGCGATCACAGTGATATCGAGCACCGAGGACTTGGACGACGCCTCCGATTTTGCGAATTTCGATGAGTGCTTCTTCATGGTTGCTGGTGCCAGTGCCTTAGGAACTGACGATTGCTTCCGGTTGACGGCTAGTGGGTAACGGGACGTGAAGACGAAGTACGTTTCGCAAGAAACCTATTCCTAGAGTGATTGTGTACGCGCCTGCGGATGCCAGCATGCCATACACCGCGCCGCGGAGGCCCAGATGAGTCATCAAGGGAATGCCGGCCGCGAGCGTCGTGGCACCGCTCGCCAGGTAGGCGTAAAACACAAGACTCGGCTTCTCCACCGCCTTTAAGGCGGCGTTCATGGTATGGCCGACTCCCATCAGCAGGGGTAGCAGGCCCAACGGGATCAGCAGCGTCGATACATCATCAAACTTCCCGCCGTAAATCCAATGCATGGTAGGTTTTCCGATGAGCAAGATGCCGCCAAAAAAAGCGCCCCCTACAATCAGAAATGCCACCAGATACACCTTCCAGAGAGAGAGAAGCTCAGCAATTTGTCGCGACCCATACCGTGCAGCCATGGCCGGTAAAACCAGCGAAGTGATGGCGGTGAAGACTTGATCCACGATCATCACAATCATGGCGATGGCGCGAAGCGCGGCGACCTCCTTTAAGGAGAGAAGTCCGGCGACCAGCCAGTAGTACGCCTGATTCGCGAACTGAAAAACAAAGGCTGTGGCCAGAACCCAGCGAGCGTACTTCCAGTGTTCCTGCCAGTGATGGGGTTGTGCCCTCATAAAGGGCTCTATCGAGGACGGGCGTGGCACTTCCCGAAGGATAACGAGGGCCCCCACAACCGAAGTCAGCCCTACCAAAAGGAACACCGAAAACGCGCTTAACGCCTTTGCGCTGGCCCCCGCGGCCAGACAAATGCAGAGGCTGAGGAAAAAGACCGATGACATCCTTGCGGCCAATCGAACTTTGCGTTCGACGTACAAAATCCTGCGCAGGAGGTAGGAAGTCAGGATAACAGCGCTACTCAGGGCCAGTCCTAGCATTGCGCCTGAGGCTGACGCATATCTTGTCAACAACACCACTCGCCAAACGATCAACAGCAGCGCGGTTAGCGCCAGCACCAGCCACCCATTATTCCGCCAAATCAACCAACGGTATTCCGGACTGAAAAACTTGTACCGCCCAGCGCCATGGACGGTATAGGGCTCGATGATTGCCGCATTGTGCAAGCCCGCGAGGAAATTCAGGAAAGAGTATGCCAGGGCAAACGTTCCGTACTCTTCCCGGCCGGCAACGCGGGCGAGAGCCACGTTCGCGGCGAACATCCCGCCAACCGAGAAACCTTGGTCGGCAATGCTAAGAGCAAGATAACTCATCCTGGCTCCCTGGAGTTGGGCCAGAATTGGCGAACCCCAGCGCCGCCAGATCAATCGGATTCCCCGTGCCTGCCAGTCTTATCGACCGACGATTCGACCTCCGCCTGGGACTGCTTTCGAGCCAATCGAACCCAGGCCCGGTGCGTGAGTGCATGAAGGCGAGAGCCATTGGGTGTGCTCCAGGGCATCTTCGCGTTGACCGTCCGAAAAACCTCGAGGGCCAAAACCTTGCCTGGGTCCCTGGGGTCGGTACGTTCCCAGCGCGCCCGCTTGACCACCCAAACTGCACCGCCCACCGCCGACAGGCACACACCCAGGAAAATGATGGCTAAGCGTGGCGGAAAAGACTTTTTTTCCGGCAGGTTGGCATGGTCCAGTACCTTGACCGTGGGCGTCTCTTTTGCCTCCTGAACCTTCGCCATCTCGTACTGCTGAGTGAGAGCTTCGTAGACTGCTTCCTGAATCTTAGCTTCGCGGTAGAGATCAAAATACTTGACCCCAAGCAGAGGCAGTTGCCGAATGGAAGGGTACAGAGAGCTATCGTTCGAAGGTCCATGATCCGGTACGCCGCCCGGGGTCCCGCCCATCTTGTTCAGTTGTGCGCGCAATTCTGCAATCTGGCCTTGAAGAGAGCGTATCCGCACGTTACTTGGTGCATAGATCTGCTCCAGCCCCTTAAGTTCCGATTCAGCCGCGATCAACTGCCCTTGCAGAACTGCGGCAGACTCCACCATCGCCTTGCCCTGTTCTTCGATATCGATCGTCGTGTTCTTGCTGGCAAATTGGCTGAATTCGACTGCCGCATTGTTCAGATCGACCTTCACCTGTCGCAGGCGATCCTCGAGAAACACCCGCTCACGATGTGCGGCCGATGTGGATACCTCCGCGTACAGACGGTTCAACTCGTCCACGTAAGCTTGAGCCAGCGCCGACGCACGTTGCGGATCTCGATCGGTAACTTCAATGCTGATAATGCCACTCTTGCGATCCTCGGAGATGTCCGTCCTGTCCGAAAGCTTCTTGCATGCTTCCTCTTCAAGGTCGCTTCCGTACACTTCCTGAAGGTTGAAGCGCTTCACCAATCGGTCCAGCACGGTTCGGCTTTGCAGAATGCCAACAAACAGGGCGCCTGTATTCTTCAGTCCCAGAAGGTCTCCAGCGAGAGCACCCAGTCCACCGCCGCTGCCGCCGGAGAACATGGCTGCCATCATGGCCATTCCTGAAGAGTCGTCGGAATCTGGCGGCATCAATTGGGCTGTCGACTCATAGTATTTAGGGATCAAGAACGCCATCAACGTACCGAATACCAAGCCGCACAAGACCATTTTCCAGAGAAAGCGCCGCTCCTCCCAGATAACTCGCAGGCGATCCACCGGCTTTTCGTCTAATTCGATGACACCAAGATCCGTGGCTGGGACTTCCTCAATCGCGCGGCCGCGCAAGTCTTCGTCCTGCCGGGTTGGAGCAAGTTGCGACATTTCCCTCATTTCCGAGTCCGCCAATTGGGATACAACGTCAGCTGAACTGACGCGGTCACATTCGATTGACCTGTGGGCGACAACACCGGGAATTTCCACTGCTCATACTGCAGAATCCCGGAAACCGCCAAACTTGAGGTCAGCATGAAATCGGCATGGCCACCAAAGTCGTTGATGCGACCGCCCCCGATGAACTCCCTATCCGCCTCGGCATGACGATATCCCAGTTGAATTTTGCTACGAGGCGAAAGCCAATACGTTGCCCAAGCTTGACCTCCCCGTCCTTCGCGACCGATCCAGCTGGCGAGTAGGCTGCCGTTGTTGGTGTAGCCGGAACGATAACGACCGTTGAAGTAAATGAACCCCGTATTCTGCTGGCCCGGAACGTCAGTATAGACGCCTTCCAGACGTAGATCGAGTTTGGGAATCCTTGGTATCTGCGGGAAGTACATCCCCATTCGCATAGATGGGCGCGTCGATCCGAGGGGGGAGACCTCATCCTCCACCAGCGAATCGGCGTAGATCGTAAGCCAATCCCGTAAATATGGCACGCGATAGCTGAAATCGAATGTCGAACGGTGGTCTCCAGGATCGCTCCCAGTGCCGGGAATTCCATTCGCATAAAAGGTGCGTACAAAATTGTGCCAAGTAAAGGGCAGGCCGGGCCCTCCGAATAGCACGGTTAATCCAAAGCCGAACTCAAGATTTGGTGTGGGCTTGAAACTGAACTTGGTGCCTTGGATAAAAGGCTGAGTTCCGATGTTGGGTCCAAACAAAGTGCCGTTGGAGAAAATCCAGTGTTGGCCCGATAACTGTCCTAAGAAGAACTCCGCGCGTGTGGGCCCCAGAAGGCGCGAGATCCCGGGAATGCGTGTGGGGGAGACCTGATCAATGCGAAGCATAGGCACGGGCTCCGCATTATTGCTGAACAGAAGCGAGCCACCGTCTCCCGGTCCCAGTTCGAGGCTCTGATTGCCGAAAGAAACTTGCAAATTGCTGAAGGTAACCGCTACCGAGCCGTCCAGGAGACGTACCCGATCAATGGTGGGGACAGCATTCGGCAGAGGATGTACGCCGTCCTGCCTAGCCGTGGCTTGCAAGACGTTTTGCGGATCCGACTCGACCGCCGGCGCGTGCTGGTATTCGCCTTGAAACGAGAATGACAGTGGGCCGGCGACGGCATACGCCGTGACGCCGGAAACCAAGTTAAAGCCTTCGCCGTAGGGCCGACCGTAATCATTAATGATGGTCTGGCCGAAGTGGTAGCCATCCCGCAACGGCGCACCAGATATCCCCATGGCTCGTGTGTAAAAGGAGTCCAACACGGCGCCCACGTTCGCCGCACCATCGAGACGGCGGGTCTCGTCGAAAAACTCGGTACTCAGGCTAGCGTAGATCTTCCCCGCCGCGCCGCCAGCTTCGCCTTGATCTCCCACCGTTTCACTTGCTTCCTCTAGAAAACGAGCGCATTCCATGCGAGTCCAGGGACGCTGGCCCAGATAGGCGCTTCGGACATGACCCAAGGCAGCCAAACGTTCTATCGCGGGGTATATCCAGCTATCCAGAGGAACATAAGGCGAGCCCATGCGGTTCGGATCACGCGGCGATTCGGTCTTTTCTTCCAACAGATTTCCCCAAGGAGCTCCGCCCAACTCGGAATCGTGGTGAGCCCGGTAGATCTGCCTGCCGAAGTACCAGCCCAATGCACTGCCTACCACTGCGTCGGAAGAAAAGTGTTGCTTCGCTGTCACGCGCGTCAAGGTCACTGCCGACGCCAACCCGTACGCCAAGAACTTCGTCATGGGGCCTGGATACTCGTGGGCCAGCACACTGGCAATCGACCAAGCAATCGCGGAATGCTCGGAAGTAAACGAAGCTCCACCCTGAAAAAAACTTCCGTTCCCGTTGCCTTCCAGAGGACGGGGGCGCTGCGTGATTTCCTTAAACAGATATGTGACGGCCGTACTATTGATGGCTGCCTCCCCGCTCAATAGCCCAGTCTCTTGCATGCGGTCGTTGTTGGTAAGGTGTCCCAATAAATATGCTCCGCCACTCGCGCCAATCAGGGAGTATGCCGCGTAGTCGGACATGTTCTTGCTACGTGTCAGCTGATCAGGTTTGTCCGGCACCTGTTCCGACATCCAGCTATCACTGGCGATTAACACGCCCGTCAAACCTGCGAATGGAACTATCGTCTTCCAACTGTCCCGATTGAGCCGGGTTGGACTCGTCCAAAATTGCTTCTGATCCTGGGCCATGTGCTTCAGGAACGGGGATACTAATCGGTTTTCCGGGTCGGCACCCGGCTCCAACCACCCACGCTGGCCCTGTTCTAGGGTAGGCGGTGCGGGAGCGAGTGACGTGCCTTCACTGGCGGCCTTCGGTGCGGACGGCATAACAGTCGGTGAACCCTTATCTGTCTGCGCGCTCGCCGAAACCACAAGCAGCCACAACATCAAACTGCCAACCCGTCCGACTTTAGACATCGTGGCCCGTTGAGTCCGTCAGAAGTTTCTGGCCACCTGGGTCGAGATCCCAACGTAGTAGGCGATTTGAGCCACCTGCAAGATATTCCTCCAGCGTGCGTTCGTGGTGAACCCTTGTTCAGGAACCAAGACCATGTCCCCGGGCTGCAACGAAACACTCTCTACGCCTCCACTGAATATCCCGCCTGAACCGCCAACAACCGATCCGTCGGCGCGAATTACAAACATCGCTTTTCTATTGGCAAAGTTGGTCGGCCCCCCGGCCTGACGTAAGTACCATCCCGCGCTTTTGCCCGGCTTGTAGCTCACAGCGGTCGGGTTGTACACGGAACCGTCAACGGTCACGATATTCGGCTTCTTGGGCACGAAAATCGTGTCGCCAGCGCGTACTTGGATATCGGAGGCAGTGTTCTCCCAGCGCTTCATATCGTTGGAAATATGAATTACCAAGCGACCCGCCGGGGGCGTGGTCTGCAATTTGTCCAACGTCGATTTCCACTGAAGCAGCGCTGCCTCCTGAGCCATCTTGTCGTCTATCGTCGTCGTAAGGATCGACTTCAGGGCTGGGCCCTGATCCTGGGTCAACTGCAGCAATTGAGCACGATTTTTTTCTTCTAGCTCTTTGACCTGTGTGCGCTGGAAAACGGCGCCGTACGCATAGGCATCGGTCCGGAAACCGCCGGCACGGGCAATGATGGAACTCAGGCGCTCGCCTTCGCGAATTCCATAGGTGCCAGGGTGCATCACTTCACCGTCCACCTGAATGGTGGATCCGACATCTTTCCAACCAGAAAGCTGGCGGACGGTCAAAACATCCCCGTCATGGAGTCGGACATCCGCATCAGCCTGCCCCGCCAGCGCGCTGGCAATCGGCACCGGAACGTGCTCTCCGACTATCTTCTCGCCTGCTTCAACAGAGTAACGCGTAAGGTCGGCGGTTTCTGTATAAGCACCTCGTTTGAGTCCGCCCGCCACTCGCACCAACTCTGCGGCTGTCATGTCTTGTCCAAGTGGATACTTACCTGGACGAGCTACCTCACCTTCGATCTTAACTGTGGCTGGGTCTGCTTTGGTCAAGTTGCGGTGAATGATGACCCGATCCTTCGGCTCAAGCAAGATGTTGTCGACGGCGTCACCGGACAACGCTTTCCCAAGATTCACGCTCAGAACCTTGAGCTTACCGTCCTCGGTTTTGCGGAAAACTTGCGCATCATCGAGCAGCGCGTCGGGAGTTGCTCCGCCTGCGAGATAGACGGCGTCGCGCAAGTAAGTGGCGCCGTTCGTAACATGATCGCCGGGGTCACGTACCTCACCGCTCACCGTAATTACCGGCGGGTCTTCAAAATCATATCGGCCGAACACTCGAACGGTGTCAAAGGGCTTAAGCGCGAGGTTCGTGTCCTTTCCGGAGAGAGCGTCCTCCAGGTTAAACGCCAGCACTTGCGGACTGTAATCGGGCGCCTGCAGGCGAATAATCTCCGCGTGGCGTTTGTATGGTTCGGGCAGAAGGTCGCTGTAGGACTTAATCAAGTCTTGTACAGTCATCCCATCCCGATAAGCGTACTTGCCTGGCCGGAACACATGCCCATCGAGATACACGGTCTTATCAGCATACGGCAGAATGGGCGAGATCTTGATCTGGTCGCCGTCCTGGATGCTGAAATCCTCCAGCGCCTTGTTTACCGACTGCTCGTTGTTGTTTTCCGGAATGTCCAGGCGGAGCATCGTACGGCTCTCATGCGACTCCACGCGCTCCACATCCACATGGCGTAACGTGCCAGAGGGCAATACGCCGCCTGCCAGTTGCAACACCTCAGCTAGGCTCTTCTCGCCGTTCAATTCGTATACTGCTGGGCGTCGAACCATTCCCTGGACCGTCACTTCTGAGCCGAGGGGTGGGACCAGAACGGTGTCGCCAGATTGCAGATGCTCCACGCCAGAATGGACACCGTGCAGTAGTAGATCGTACACATCCACTTGCTCGATGAGCTGCTTTCCACGGTAGTGCTGAAGAATCCGCAATGAGCCTTGGGAAGTCGGCCCGCCTGCCTGAAACAGCGCATTCAAAGGAGTAGATAAAGAACTGACGTCGTACGCACCCGGGCGCTGAACGTCCCCAACGACGTAGACTCGCACATTTCGCAGGCGCGCCAAGGCGACATCGGTCTCAACGTCGCGATACTGACCTCGCAGCGCCGTTTGGACCAGATGCTGAACCTCGCCGAGGGTCCTTCCAGATACCTGAATCGTCCCCGCCTCTGGCAGGGAAACCATGCCTTGGGGATCGACCAGACGCATCAGCCGGTCGGAGATGCCTCCCCACAATTCGATCTTAAGACCATCTCCTGGACCAATAACATAATCCGGCCCTACTGGCATATCCATCGGCAGTTCATCGAAATTGCCGGTACCAGTTTGGAAAATGTCCTCGCCGAAGCGCGATAGGTCTGGCGAACGATGCGAGTACTGAGCATAAAGATCGTAAAGCGCGGGAACATCTGCATAGGGATTCGGTCGCTGCCGCAAAATCGGTCTGTCTGGATACTCTTGGGTTGTCAATGCAGGCTGGAGCTGCTGCTGGTTGCCGAGGCTCGCCTGTTGCGGCATATTCCCCAGATTCTGCTGCGGCAGACCTTGCAAACCGCTGGGCAAGAAGCCAGACGTGCTCAGCCCAGAACCTCCGAAAACCGAACCTGACGAACCAAGAATAGAACCGAAAGGTGAACTGCCGCTTCCGCCCATGCTGGAACCAAACGAACTGGACCCGAACGGGCTAGACCCACTACCGAAGCCGGACCCGCCGGAACCAAACGGCGAAGCGCCGCCGATACCGCCTCCGTTGGAGCTCGCACTCAACAGTTGCGGAAGATCCTCAGGACGAATCTGACTGAGCGCGCTCGTATCCACTGCCCTTCCATCCAGCACATCCGCACCCCAAGGCTCAACCTGCGTGGTCAGCAACTGACGGCGGGGATCATTGGACGGTAGGTTTTGTGGGCTGGTTTGCGGCACACCAAACGGTGACGGGGAAGAACCTGTTGTCGCCGGAGACGTCGCAGACGGGCTGGCCGGTTGACCAGCGGGCGTTGTCGGCAGGTAGTTGGGAAGGACCGGGTGGTAAATGTCGTCAGCATGGGCCGCCCAGTAAATATCTTCTTGGGAAGGCGGATTTTGCAGGTTACTCAGATCAGCGAGACCAGGGACGGTGCTTTTCTTCTGTTGTGCAAGCTGAGCCGCCTGGGTGGGTGTCATCGGTGGCCCAATTTCCCCATAGAGAAGCCGATCACGATCGATCTCCTGGCGGGTTGGCCGGGCGCGTATGTAGTATCTCTGCTCGATTTCCCCGGTGGCGAGGACGCGAATCTTGTAGTCCTCCCGAATCAACGTGAACAGTGCGTCATCGGTAAGCTCCTGCGGGTCCAGAATCCTGCCCTGCTCAAAAGCTTTCCGCACCAGCAGTCGCTTGACTTGCAGCATCAACCCCGGCTCGTTTTGCAGCAGCGAGATGATCTTCTCCGGTTCGAGGGCTACCAGTTGCTCCGCCTCCCGCTCGGCTTGGGATTCGGGAACGTCCAGCGCAGTCTTTCTGTCCGTCGGAAAGTTGTACTGTCCGAGGGCGTTTACGCCTAGACCCAACATGAAAGCCAATAGAACGAGCTCAATGTTCTTGCGGCGGGCAAAGCGGAGAAAATGTTTACTCATAAATTGGTGGCTGAAATAAGCCCTAATCCTTTTCGTTGGATTCAGCGTGCGTGACTTTCGAACAGAACAACCGGCCTGTCACAGGGGCTCGACGTCGGCAGCATCCACTTCGAGTGCCACCGAGCGCATGATTGCCTCAACGGAGAGAACCACGCGAAGCTTGTCTTTCCAACGCGCCAAAATGCCTTGCGTTCCGGCCATCGGGCCGTACTTCACCCTCACCCGTCGGCCGACTCTGAGATACGGGTGCGGCCTAATGCAAGCTCCGCTTGCCAAACCATTGCGCAGGACTTCGATTTCCCGCTCCGGTAGGGCCACCGGGATGCCGCTGGAACTTACCAACCGTACGACGCCAGGTAACTGCACTACTCTCAAGCGATCTTTCAGATCGATCTGAACAAACACGTAGCCCGGGAACAACACCATCTCCAACTCTTTGCGCCGATCTTTCCAGCGGCGGACGCTGCGATAGGCTGGCAGAAAGCAATTCAACTGGCGCTCCTCAAGCTGCTGTGCGATTCGCTTTTCATGGCGAGCGCAGACATACGCCGCATACCAGTTAAGCGGCATGGTCGGCTCCTCGAGCGGAGCAGACGCAGGAATCACAATTCTGTCGGCGGTCGCTTCTGCCTGATTCAATCCAATCATCGCGGTCCAGCTAGAGCTTCGCCCCCTCACTTACAGGGCTTATTGTGAGCTAACCCGTTTGTAATCAGACTAATACAAGAACACAGTCCAACTTTGCTAGTTGGGCTTCATCCCCAAGATTACCGGGGAGTCGCTGAGGTGCAGCGATCGGCCCCGTAACGCGTCTAAGATGCCGTCTTCGGACGTCTCAACCCGGTTGGAGCGAATATCGAGATTCGC
>Ga0335079_10002550_pt1 | contig 21018 bp, 15 predicted proteins | sample Lox_Sample_33_FD_206719 | JGI IMG/M metagenome (GOLD analysis project Ga0335079, IMG submission 206719) | Soil microbial communities from Loxahatchee National Wildlife Refuge, Florida, United States - Lox_Sample_3.3 | ecosystem: Environmental > Terrestrial > Soil > Wetlands | place: USA... | reverse complement strand
GGTCGCAGATCGGAGCCGCCGACTCCTGGATCGCGACCTCGTGCCCGGCACGGGTGATGAGCACGGTGTGATCGGTGGCGGCGCCGCTCTCGCTGCGTCCGAGCGCCCCGGCGAGCGAGTTGCCGATCGGCTCGCGCGTCAGCTCGTTGACCAGCTTCAGCACCGCACCGAGCGGCTGGCCGCGCGCCTCGGCGAGGCTCCAGGCGGTGAGGCTCTCGGCCACCGGATTCAGGTACTCGATGCGGCCCTCGGCATCGGTGGCGATCACCGCATCGCCGATCGACTGCAGGGTGACCTGTGCGCGCTCCTTCTCGGCGAACATGGCCTGCTCGGCGCGCTTGCGCGCCGTGATGTCGACCACCGTGCCCTCGTAGCCGATGATGCGCTCTCCGGCATCGCGCATCGGGCGCGAGTTCTCGAGCACCACGAGCTGCTGCCCGTCGCGCCGGCGCATGAAGAACTCCGCGTCGCGCATCTCACCCTCGGCCTCGATGCGGCGCACGAATTCCGCGCGATCGGCCGGGTTCCAGTAGAGCGCGGCGGCGCTCGGCAGCGCATAAAGCTCCTGGGCGCTCTCGTAGCCCATCATGGTGACGAACGCCGGGTTCACCGACAGCAGCCGCCCGTCGCGGCCGCTCTGATAGACACCCTCGGCGACGTTCTCGAACAGGCCGCGAAACTTCGCTTCGCTCCCGCGCAGCGCTTCCTCCGACAGGCGGCGCTCGATGGCGATGCCGGCGAGCTGTGCAGCGCGCGCCATGATCTGCGACTCGGACGGCGTCGGCAGCCCGGGCTCCGCGCGATAGACCCCGAGGGAGCCGAGCACTCCGCCGCCGGCCGCCTTGATGGGCGTCGACCAGGCGGCGCGCAGGCTGGCGGCGAGCGCGGCTTCGCGCAGCTGCGACCAGAAGGGGTCCTTGGAGACATCCGCGACCAGCACCTGGCGGCCGAGATACACGGCCGCGGCGCACGAGCCGTGGCGGACGTCGATGCTGGCGCGCTCGAGCCCCCGACGCAGCGTATCGGCCATCTGCGGTGCGACGAGAAAAGCGAAGCCACGGCCGCCCTCGGCGAGCACGCTCACCGAGCACAGCGTACCGACGCCGGCCGACTCGACTACGCTCGTGATCGAGGCCAGCACCTGCGGGAGCGAGGCGTTGCGCGTCACCTGCTCGAACACCTCGCGCTCGGCGGCGGCGGCGCGCTCGCTGCGCTTGCGCTCGGAGATATCGGCGATCGAGCCGCGCACCAGGCGCCGGCTGCCGCTCGGCAGGCGCACCAGGCGCACCTCGCACATGATGTCGCGGCCGGCGGAGTTGCGATGCGCCCACTCGAACACCGGCGTGCCGCCTCCCAGCGCCTGCTCGACGTAGGCGCGCGCGCGCTCGGCGGACGGCGTGCCATCGGGCTGGTGAGTGGGGCTCAGGTCCACGGGACCGAGCTCGAGCAGCCGCGAGCGCTCGAGGCCGAAGAGTTTCTGGCCATTGACGTTGGCATCGACGAAGCGACCGCTCTCAACGTCGAGCACCACGATCGCCTCCGGGGCGTGATCCACCAGCAGCCGATAGCGTGCCTCGCTCTCGCGCACGGCCTGCTCGGACTCGCGCCGCTCGGTGACATCGCGCAGGCACAGCACGAACATCTCGCGCCGCGACAGCGGCGCCTTGCTGACGGCGATCTCCGCCGGGAAGGTCTCGCCACCCTTGCGCCGCGCCCACAGCTCCCGCGCCTTCAGATCGAGCCCGGTATCGCCGGTACTGGCGGCGAGGCGCTGCAACGCCTCCGGGATCGTCTCGCCGTTGGCGAGCTTCGGCAGCAGCAGGTCGATCCGCTGGCCGATGACCTCCGCCTCCGCGTAGCCGAACACGCGCTCGCCGGTCGGGTTGAAGGTGCGGACGGTGCCGTCCTCATCGAGCGCCAGTACCACGTCCTTGATGTGATCGAGGATGACCTGCAGGTGTTCGGAGCTCTGCTCGCGCGCCTCGTGCGCGAGTGCCCGCGCCTCATCCGCCATCAGACGCATCGACTCGACGATGCCGCGCCGCTCGCGCTCGGCCGTGTGGTAGTGCTCGTTGATGAGCTTCAGCAGCATCGGCAGGTCCGGGGTGGCACTGCCGGTGCGCAGCTGCAGCTCCTTCAGCTGCGCCTTCAGCGCCGGGTGGAGCTCGGCGTCGTCAGCCGGACGCGGATCCGCCCGGACGAGCGTCGTCGTCTGCCCTGGAATTGGCTCCTGGGGCTCGCCGAGCGTCCGCATGGTCCGGGTGTTTGACATAACGAAGTCGATTGGGCCCGATTGAAATCATACGGGGCCCCCACCCTCTATCCCGTGAACCCCCTCCCGGTTCTGCCGCTTCCGGGGGGCACTAGTGCGCCGCCGGAGCGGCGGCGGGCTTGGCGGGATTCGCGCCTGGGGCGGGAACGGTTCCGGCATCGCTCAAGCCGTTCCCGCCGATGACGGGCAGGGTGAAGACGGCGGACTGGACCTGGCCGCCGGACTCGACCGACATCGAGGCGGTGAGGATATAGATGCCGTCGCGTCTTGCGACCACCTTGAGCAGGTGGTGGAGGGGGTTGCCGTAGGTCGGCTTCTCGACCGGAGCGATGGTGTCTCCCGCCACGACGTCGAGCCCGTCATCTCCCTGAATGGTGCCGGAGATGCGATCGAGGTTGTCCGCCATGGGGACGATGACCAGGTCGATGTCCACCGCTTCGCCGACCACGGGGCGGCCGCCGAGCTCGAATTTCACCTGCATGAGCCCGGCTCCCGCCTTGCCGGCCGCGACCGCCGGCACCAGGTTCGGCGACAGCTGATCGACGGCGCTCAAGGGCTTCTTGACGCTGGCCGCCTTGACGGGCTGGGCAGGGGTATTGCTGTCGTCCTTCGAGCCGCAGCCTGCGGCGCCGAGGGCGAGAGCTGAGAGGAGCGCGAGGATGAGGCGTGAGGTCGGTCGCATGAGTCGCGCACGTTACCTCAGCGGGCGCGGGCGCGCACCTATGGGTTCGGCATTTTTTTCATCCCCCTACCCGGGCGCGAGCAGCGGCGGATCGTCGATCGCCTCGATCTGCTCGAGCAGGTCCTGCAGATACCGCTCCCAGTAGCGCTCCTCGCCGAACCACGGGAAGGCCCGCGGGAAGGCCGGATCGCTCCAGCGGTGGGCGACCCAGGCCGCGTGATGCAGCATGCGCAATGCCCGCAGCGGCTCGATGAGCCCGAGCTCGCGCAGATCGAAATCGGCGAATTGCTGGTAACCCTCGAGGAGCTGCGCCCACTGGTGCTGCTGCTCGCGCGCCGGGCCGGAGAGCATCATCCACAGATCCTGCACGCGCGGGCCCATCGCGCAGTCATCGAGGTCGACGAACGCCGGCCCGTGCTCGTTCCAGAGGAGATTGCCGAGATGGCAGTCGCCGTGCAGGCGGATCGCGCCGCAGCCGCCGACCGCGGCGAAACCCTCGGTAACGCGCTCGAGCAGCGCCCCGCTCACCGAGGAGTAGCGCTCGGCGAGCGCCTCGGGCAGCAGCTCGCTCGAGAGCACCTGCGTGCGCGCCTCCCAGCCGAGCCGCTGGATGTCGATCCGCGGCCGGACGCGGAACGGCCGCCGCGCGCCCACCTGGTGCACGCGCGCGAGCGTACGCCCGAGGAGCTGCCGCGCATCGATCGCATCGAGCTCGGGCGCCCGCCCGCGCATCCAGGGAAAGGCCGCGAAGCGGAACTCGTGAAAGCGCACCAGTGTCTCGCCGCCGAGGCTGAGCGGGGCGGCGACCGGGAGCTCGGCGGCCGCGAGCTCCGCGGTGAACTCGTGCTCTTCGAGGATCTGCGCATCGCTCCAGCGCCCGGGCCGGTAGAACTTGAGCACCAGGGGACCCTCGGCGCCGTGCAGCTGGTAGACCCGGTTCTCGTAGCTGTTGAGCGCGAACAGCCGTCCGTCGGGATCGAGCCCGGCCGCGGCCGCCGCGTCCAGCACCAGCTCGGGGGTGAGGCCGTTGAAGGGCTGCTGAGGTGACACCCGATTTAGTGTCCCCCTCGGGGAGGGTGGAAACCCCCTATATGGACCCGCCCCACCCATCGCTCACGGATTCGATGTAATCCGTCCGCCACGCTTCGATCTTGCTCCTCGTATCTTCGAGCGACAAGAACTGATTGCAGCACCTCGCTCTTCCAGGCCGTCCCCTGGTTCGGATGCATTGCGGGACGAAGTCCTCTCGCGCCGCCTAACCCCTGCTCTGTCGGTTCAGCGCGACGGCGAGCCGCTATATCGCAATATCGACTGTTGATAGCGCTCGGACCGAAAAATGCTTTCAAAGCCGAGCTGGTGCATTGTTGATACGTGCGCATCGACGGCGTAAGCAATCAGCGAGCGATACCGGGCGAAATGCTCCAGGTTCAACGCGAGGAATTTCTCCATGATTATTTCGTTGAACGGATTGAACAGAAATACGATGCTGTTCCCATTGGGGAGCTTCCAACTCGTGGCATCGGCTACCAAAAAGCTCACGTTCTTGTACGACGTTTTGGCGAGATTTCGTTTGGCAATGTCAATGAGAGGTGCGGAGAAATCTATGCCGTAGATGTTTTCGAATTCGAAATATTTCCTGGCAAATATGCACGGCTGACCCTTTCCACAACCGACATCCACGAAGTTGGCGAATTTGATGTCGGTACTCAAAGCCTTCTGCAGAAGGAGTTTCAGATGAAAGTTCGAATAAGGCTTGTAGTTGTTGGAATTAGCCAGGGATTCTGCCGATTCGGCAACCAGCTTCTCGCGCGGAATGAATCCGCCGAAATCCAGTGAGTGCCGGCGAGTGAACACGAAATGTTCAACACGATGGTAATACGAGGAGAGAGTCTCCAAGTGCTCGTGCATCGGCCGACTGGCCAACGCGCGAATCTTATTTATTCCGGCGGGTGGCACGATAATTCTCAGGCTTCCCGACTATAGTGAAAAATGGGTTTTGCGGGAAGGCGCGGGGGTGAATTCGGTGCTCAAGCGTAGTCGCGAGGCCTATCTTTGCAGACTCCGGCGCGTATGTCCCGGAGTCGATATTCGGCACGGCGTCTGCGCCGCGGCGTGGCGTTCACAGATTGAGCGTGGCTGTTTCCAGCCGACATGAAGAGGTCACCGCTTCTGCTCGCTGCAGCGCTGGGCTCGGCCGCCATAGTTGGTACGGCATTCCTCATGCTTCAAAAGCAAAAGTCGGGCACGCTCGCTTTCATTGTCTGGCGAGCGATCTCAAGCGAGGCGCACGGCGGCCGATATGCCAACATAAACGGCGTGCGCATTTACTACGAAACCTACGGCAGCGGTAGGCCGGTTCTGGTGCTGCACGGCGGTGGCGGCAGCCTCTGGACCATGCGCAATCAAATCCGCGCCTTGGCACCCACCCATTTTGTCATCGCCGTGGACAGTCGCGGCCAAGGCCGTTCCACGGATTCCGATGCACCACTGAGTTACGCCTTGATGGCAGATGACATGCTGAAGCTGCTCGAGCATCTGCATATCGAGCGCGCAGATGTCGTCGGCTGGAGCGACGGCGGGATCATCGCCTTGGATCTGGCCGCGCACCACGGCGACCGTGTCGGACGAATCGTAGTGATCGGTGCGAACTACGACACCGCTGGCCTGGTCTTCCCGACGGCTCGGGGCGGCGCGATTCCACCGCCCCCCCTCGTCTACACTCTCGGTGCGCCCGATCCCGGGCATTGGCCGGTCCTGTACAAAAAAATCATCAACATGTGGGCGACGCAACCGCACTACACCCTCGAGGAATTGCGCGGAATCAGGGCGCCGGCCCTGATCATTGCAGGCGAGTTTGATATGGTAAAACGCGAGCACACGGACCAGCTGGCGCGTTCCATTCCCGGGAGCGAGGAATTCATCGTCCCAGGAGGAACACACGGCGTCATCTTCGAAAAGAGCGATATCGTGAACGCGAAGATGCTTCAGTTTCTGGATGCGCCGGGAGCGCCGGGACATTGAGGGCGCGCCCGTTACCAGGAGTCGTTTGACGCCGGAGACGCGGCAGGCTTGCCAAACCACTGGAACATCGTTCGCGAAGCGAAATTCCACAGCTTCCAAATAAGGAAGCCGCCGATCATGGCGCCGGCAGCCGACAATAGCGGCGGGAATACGTGCAGCAGAAACATGAACCGTGTATCCGTCAGGTAAATGAAGAGCGATGCGGCCGCGGCCCCATTGATGACAGTGACCAGCCCCCGTGGAAATTGAGCCGGAATCTCCTCAAACCATATGAGAGCGAGAGCCGCGACGACCATGTACCACGCGAGCAACCCGGTGCCCCAGAAATCGCTGATCCAGGTCAGACATAGCACCGTGCCGGTAGTAATGGCTCTCTGTATGTCGGTCTTACTGCACGCGGCGCACCAGCCCAAAGCCAGTAACCACATGTAGTTGGTCGGTACAAATACCCAGCCTGACGCGTGGGCCGCCGCTCGGTTCGTCGTTGGTTCCCAAATGGAATGAACCCCCAAACTCACGATAAAGGAAACGAGGAGAAAGATCATTGCGTAACCGTACGGCCTTTCGACAGCGAACCGGCGCAGCGAAGCAACGGTAAATGGAAGAGCCGCAATGATCGTGAGCTGTATCAACAGGTCCACGAAATAGGGAGATTGATAGTCTCCGAAAGGCCAGGCCTCCAGCAGATTATCGACGAGGAGCAGGGATGGGATGTGAAATGAGCCGTGATAGGCCTGCTTCGCAATCGTATAAAGGAAAGCTGGAATGGCGATTCTCAGCGCAAACTTGAACACCGGGCCGATGTGCTTCTCTCTTGCGATGGTTTGCAACTGAAACTTGGCGAAGCTCATGCCTGAAATGATCATCAGGATTGGATTGCCCCACAGGCTGGTCATGCCAAAATGACCCGCTACGACGATGAAGATGGCGATCGCCCGGATGAATACCCCGGTGTCGACGGATGAGAGCTGTATCTTCCGGACGATCGATGCGCTGCCTGCCTCATTGCCCTCGCGGGCGATCTGCCGGATCGTGAGTCCGCGATAGAGTCCTCGCGCAGCCTCGTCAGATATCCCCAGGCGCTTCATTTCCATGACCACGCCGATGGAGCTCAGAGAATCCCCGCCCAGAGCCCCGAAACTGTCATTGACGCCCAGGTCCGGTCTGCCAAGCGCGTTCTGCCATATCCGGACCAACTCCCGCTCGCGCGGGGTAGCGGGACTGCCGTCTGCACCTTCGCGTCCCGCGGCATCCGTTGCGCTCGGCGCATGATCTGCTTCGGCCGGTCGCTCGATGGTCGGGGCGCTGTCGGTCCAGAAATGTTCCTTCTCGTGTGGATAGGTGGGAAGCGGGATCCGGCGTCGGACACCGGAGGGCGCCGCGTGTTCCCACGCGATGGCGTGCCCAGCGAGCCACACTTTGCCTATAGCCGTAAGGAGAACACGTTGGTCCAGATCGTTCTCGTAACGCTGTCGCATCGACCAGATTCCACTCTGTAGAGTGGACTTGCGGTCCGGGTGTTGCGCTGCCAGCACGCTCAGCGTGCGCCCGGGTCCACACTCGATCAGCAGGGGATTGGCCAACTGCCACAGCCGGCGCAGTCCATCATTGAATCTTGCCGGGTGGCTCAGATGTCTGGTCCAGTAGGTCGGGTCGGTCGCCTGCGCCGCGGTCACCCAGTCCCCTGTCACGTTTGACAGGTAGGGGATACGTGGCTCGCTGAGCCGGACCTTGGCGACCTCGGCTTCGAACGGGGCCAGCAGCGGCTCCATCATCGGCGTATGAAATGCATGACCATTCTGGACGCGACGGGCGATGATCTCCCGGGCGGCGAGCGCCTGCTCAACTGCGGTCACCTCCTCCGGGGGTCCGGCGATCACGCAGTGACTTGGCCCGTTGATCAGAGAGATGTAAACGCCCGGGGGCAGTACCGCTCGAAGCTCCTCCTCAGGCTGCATCACCGCAAGCATGATCGCCTGGGGAAGTTCGTTCACGAGCCTGGCTCTGACGGCAACCAGCCGTAGCGCGTCCTGCAGCGAGAACACCCCGGAGAGGCACGCAGCCACGTACTCACCCATGCTGTGCCCGACCATCGCAGCCGGAGTGACCCCGAGAGACAGCCACAGGCGCGCGAGCGCGTACTCGATCGTGAATAGCGCCGGTTGGGCCAGCCTCGTGGTGTTCAGCAGAATGCTGTCCGGATCTGGCGGTTCATCGCCACTGCGGCCGAGCATTCTCTTCAGATCGATGCCCTTGGACTGAACGACGCTCTTCCAGGCCTGGCTCGCGGGATAGAGCACCTTGCGGATATCGATCCCAAGATGGGGCTCGAGAATCTGCGCACATTGGTCGATCTGCTGCCTGAAGACCTCACACGACGCGTAAAGATCATGACCCATTCCCACGTACTGATCGCCCATGCCGGGGATCATGAAGATCGCCGGACGCCGCGTGGCATCGACTCGGCCGGAGAAGATTCGATTGGACTCCTTGCCAGCGAGTGCCAACAGGGCGTCTTCCCGACTGGCACAAACCAGAATCCGTCGGTGCGCAAACGCCCCGCGACCACTCTGCAGCGTATGCGAGACGTCGCCCATGTTGGCGGACTCAGAGCCGTCCAGAAATTCCCGTAACGCAAGCGTCGCTTGATCGAGGGCGTTGGCCGTCTTCGCCGAAAGCGTCAACAAGTGAGGTCCGGCAGAAGCGGCCGGCAATTCTTGCTTCGCGACGGCTTCGAAGAGGATCTCGGCGCTTCTTCCGCCCGAGCTGATCGATCGCGTCACCTGCATGGGGTCCCGCTTCAGGGCCCCGGCGGCGTCTACAAACGCGGCGACTTCCAGTGCCGGGTTGGATGCACGGATCTCGTGTGCCGAGACCATATCCGCGAATGTCACTTGCCTGATGACCGCGTGAACCGTGTCCCCGGCCGCCAGTGCATCCGCCAGGCGCTTCAGCACCAGGACGCCGCCGCCTCGCACATCGCCGGAGCTGCCCCTGCCGCCATAGGCCGAAAAAGCTCCGGCCAGCGCGATCTCTACTTCCCCACTCAACAGGCTTTGACCGGACCGCAGCACGGCCTTGACGAACGGCAGCTCCGGCTCCTCCGCCGTGACACTGGCGCCCGTCAAGCCAAGCTTGGCCGAGATCCAGGCGCTTCGACCCTCGGTCTGGCTGCCACTTTGCTCCGCGGCCTTCGATAGCCCGGTGAAGACACCGACAAGCGCCGGACGCTCGCAGGGGTCATAGCCGGCGTTCTCGAGTGCCTCATGGGCAAGCTCCAGCAGGACGCATTGGTCCACCTCCATTGCGGAGGCTTCTTGCGGCGAGAGACCAAAAAAGGATGCGTCGAAGTAATCGAGCTCGCCCGCGGCAGCAGCAACCGCTGCAGCGCCGCGTGCCTGCTCGCCCGCATGGCGCGGGAGCGGTTCGACCCGGGCGGAACCCGCCAGCCGGCATGCCCATCCCACTATCGCGATGTCCAACTTATCGCACTCCGACACTACGCTCTGCTCCGTGGAGCCAGCCGCGGTGTCCTCAGCACACGTAGCACCATTCACACGGGCCTCGTCTGCAGTACCGGTTCGGGCAATGCCTTGCGATCGGCCTTACCGCTCGGAGTCAACGGCATATCCGCGAGCCGCTCGAAGTGGTTCGGAACCATGTAATCCGGCAAGCGGGCCTTGAGGAAGCCCTTCAGCCCCTGCAGGTCCAGCGGATCCCTGGCGACGACGTACGCGACGATCAAAATGACGCTCTCGGAATACTTCTTGGTTACCGCGACACACTCGACGACGCCCGGATACTCACGCATGGTGTTCTCGATCTCTCCTAGCTCGATGCGTAAGCCGCGAATCTTGACCTGGTGGTCTTCGCGTCCCAGGTACTCGACGTTCCCGTCGGGAAGCCAGCGCGCGACATCTCCAGTGCGGTAAATCCTCTCGCGCGGATCGACCGGGTTCGGAGTGAACCTCTCGGCCGTCAGTACTGCGTTGTTCAAGTATCCGCGCGCAAGACCAACACCTGCGATGCACAACTCTCCGACCTCACCGACGGCGACCTGCTTGCCGTCGCGAAGGATGTAGAACCTCGTATTGTCAATTGGACGGCCGATGGGAATGATCTTGAATTCATCGTCCGTCGGACAATCGAAGTAGCTCACGTCGACGGTCGCCTCGGTTGGCCCGTACAAATTGATCAAACGCGCGCCCGTCTCGGTGCCCCAGCAACGGTTGAAGCGCCTGACGTGCTCCGGGGACAATGCTTCGCCGCTGGTGAACACCCGACGTACAGAATCTAGCCCGGCCTTGACGGCGCCGCCCTTCGCTTCGAGATGTTCCAGAAACACGCTCAGCATCGACGGCACAAAATGCAGCACAGTGACCCGGTGCCTCTTGATCGTATCCACGATCGCGAACGGGTTCCTTTCCGCTCCGGGCGAGAGAAAGCAGACCTGCGCTCCTTCCAGCGCCCACCAGAAGAGCTCCCAAACGGACACATCGAAGTAATAGGGTGTTTTCTGCAGGATGACGTCGTCGGCACCGATCGGATAGGCGCGCTGCATCCAGTGCAGGCGATTGATTATCGGACGATGCTCAATCATGACGCCCTTCGGCCGTCCGGTCGATCCGGACGTGTAGATCACATAGGCGAGATCCCCGGGGGTGTTCACACGCGGCAGAGTCGCTTGCTCATGCGAACGCTCATATAAGGCCGGATCGTCGAGCTTGATGATCGTTCCGCCAAACACGACCTTGGCAGCCGTGGGACCGTGCGCGAGAAGGATGCCCACCCCGGCGTTCTTGAGCATGTATTCGTTGCGTTCGGGCGGATTATCCGGGGGCAGCGGCAGGTATGCCCCGCCGGCCTTCACCACGGCAAGGGTCCCGATGGCCATTGCGAACGAGCGCTCGAACATGAGCGCGACGATCGTCCCAGGTTGCACCCCCGATTCCCGCAATCGCCGCGCCACGCAGTCAACTTTCTCATGGAGTGCGGCGAAGGTGAGCGACGCCGCAGCGAAGCTCTTATCGTGATCACAGATGACCGCGGTTCTGTCGGGGTGCTTCGCGACGACCGCCTCGAGCAACTCCGGAAGGGTCGCCCGGTCTGGGAATGGTGCCTCCGTTCGGTTGAACTCACCGATGCGCAGGAGACCAGCCTCGTCAGCAAGGCGCGGGACCTTCTCCATCAGGTCTGTTCCCCGGCTGCTCGCTGCACCCCGCTTTGCCCGACGAACATCTTGCCGAGAAGCTGTTCGTGGATTTGGGTGGTGCCTTCAATAATCTCCATGATCTTCGCGCACCGGTAATATCTGGAGGTGGGCGAAGATTCGTGGCATCCGGAAGCGCCCCGGATTTGAACGGCGTCGGATGCAGCCTTGACGGCCGCCCGCGAGGTGAAGTACTTCGCCGTGAGTGCATTCTCGAAGGCTTCGGCGGCGTGCTCGTCCTCGGATTTGCAGGCGTTGAGGCACAGGAGCGTCGCGGCCTGGAGCTCTGTGCCCATGCCGGCGATCAGGGACCGAACCATCCCCAGCTCCCCGACAGTCGAGGCCCCGATCTTCCGCTCAGCAGCGTAGGCGACACTTTCCTCGAAGCAACCCCTCAACAACCCCAGTGCCGAACAGGCCGTGCTGATCCTGCCGAACTGCAGACCGACGGGTGCGACATGCGAAAAGCCGAAACCCGGTCGCCCGACCATGTTGGCGCTGGGAATCTCGACGTCGCGAAAGCTGAGCGTTGCCAGGCCCGCAGCACGGAACCCCATCAGCTCGCGAATCGGCTCTATCGTGAAGCCAGGTGAGTCCCGGGGTACCAGACAAGCGACCGGCTGCTGCTCGAGCTTGCCAAAGACCAGGAAAATCCCTGCAACCTGCGCGCAGGTGATCCAGCGCTTGCTGCCGTTCAGGAGGAAAGAGCCCGCGCGCGGCCCTTGAGCATACGTCGTGGTCAGGCTCTGCAGCGCGCTGCCGGCTCCAGGTTCGGTCAATGCAAACGAAGCGATGAGCTCGCCGCGCGCCAGGCGCGGCAGCCACTGCGCCTTCTGCTCACGGGTGCCCCATTTCGCGAGCGCCATTGCCACCATTGCTTGAACGGTCAACACGCTCGTCAGCGACGACGAGGCTCTCCCGAAGGCCTCATTCAGCAATCCAAACGTCACCGCGTCCCAGCCCTGGCCGCCGTATTCCCTGGAAAGACTGCAGCCGAGAAACCCGGCAGCGCCCATCCTTGAGATCAGCTCGGAAGGCAGCTGCTGATTCCGCTCCCAGTCTTCCGCAAAGGGCTCGACGTTCTCGGCGACGAAACGCTTGAATTCCGCGTACCGCGCCTGCTGTGCTTCGGTCAGCCACCTCCTCACAAAACCCGTCCTCCCCGAGTCAGGCTGCTTTTGCCGCGTTCTTCTTTGCGACGAAATTCGTCGCTGCCTCGAGCGACCTGAAATTGCGGATGTCCAGGTCGTCCGCCTCTACCTCGATGGCGAAGGTCTTTTCCAGGAAGGTCATCAGCTGCACCGCGAACAGCGAGTTGACCAGGCCTGATTCGAACAGGTCATCATCATCCCCCAGGTCCGGAATGTTGATGGAGCGTGTCACGAAGCGCCTGATAGTGTCCTTAATCTCGCCATTTCGGTTTGCGTTTTGTGTCATCACAGTTTAGCTCTCTGGATAGACGTAGAATCCCTTGCCCGTCTTGCGGCCGAGATGCCCTGCGTGAACCAGCTTCCTGAGCAGGGGGCAGCACCGGTACTTCGGGTCCTGATAGCTCTCGTACAGCACATCCAATGAGCGCGCTACCGTGTCGAGTCCGATGAGATCGGCTGTCTCGAGCGGACCCATCGTGTGCCCGAAGCATTTTTTGAATATCGAATCGATCTTCTCGGCACTCGCGACCTGATCCTGCAGAACGAAAGCAGCCTCGTTCATGAACAGGTGGGAGATGCGATTGGACACGAATCCCGGCATGTCCTCGACGATAATCGCCTGCTTTCCGAGTCGCGCGAATAGCTGTAGCAGTATGTCGATCGTGCGCTGCGCCGTATGAAAACCCCGAATGACCTCGACTGTCGGTTTGAGGTGGACCGGGTTCATGAGGTGGATGCCGACGACATCCTGCGGCCGTTTGGTGGCGCTTGCGATCTGTGTGATCGAGATGCACGACGTATTGGCGCCATAGCACACCCCTGCAGGCGCGATCCGGTCGAGATCTTCGTACACCTGCTTCTTGATGCTCCAGCTCTCCGTGACGTTCTCGATCACGAAGTCGCAGTCGGCAAGCTCGGCGAGGTCGGTCGTGAGCGTCATGAGCTCGGCCACGCGGCTCTTGGATACGCGCGGAAGCGTTTTCAGCAAGAGCGGCGCAAAGCGAACGCTGTTCAGGATCTCATCGTTCGCATGCTTGAGAGCTGCTGCGGATATGTCGACGCCAACCACTTCGATCCCATGGAGAACGAGATCGGTCACCACGCCGATGCCGATATTCCCGATGCCCAGCACGCCGACCCTGCTAATTTCCATCAGGTTCTTCCTGCGTTACGACGGCGCCTACAAAATCGTCGAAGACCCCGAAGCTTTCGAGATGCCATCCGGACGAGTCGCCGGATACCTCTCTCAGGCCCAGAATTCGCGCCTCGTCTCCGGGCGCCAGCGACACGTCAAAGCTCTCCAGAGGACGGTCCAGGCCATCGCCCGTTGCTTTCAGAAAGGCCTCCTTCCTCGTCCAGCAGTTGAAAAATCCGACCGGTCGCTCTTGCGGATGCAGGCTGAAATAGGTGGTTCTTTCAAGGTGGGAGAACATGTGCTCCGCGATGCTGTCGGCGTTTTCGAGCGGCCGAACCCTCTCGATATCGATCCCGACATGCCTGCGGTGCGCGAATGCATACACGGCTAATTCGTCGGTGTGCGACACGTTGAAACAGAGCCCCGAATTCGAGTGACGGCCTGCGAGAACGGGCTTCCCGTGCGCCAGATACGCAAGCTCCACGGCCGGAGCCGGACATCCCAGCCGCTCAGCGAGCAACAATCGCAGACAACCTCGCGCAACAATGTACCGCCTCCGCCCGGAGGCATATGAAAACCGGGCCGCGCGATCACGCTCGTCGTGAGAAAGGAGGCGAGCCAGCTCGTCGACGGCCGGAAGCGGAGCATCCAGGCGCACCGCCAGAACTTCGGCGTGTTCCAGCTGGGAACGCAGCTGGCTTGCAATCGGCCAAACCTGCGGCATAAGGTAACGACACCCGTGGGGCGCCAATTCTTTTGGTTCGTGCCGGCGAAGGTCGGCGGGACAGAGCGCCAACCCTTTACCAGCCTGGCTCTTCCCCTGCTTTCCTAAGCCAGGTTTTGCAAAAGTATAGCAGGCTCGCGGGAGCCGGACTCGCGTCACCCGACATAATTGACCCATCGAGCCCACTGCAGTTAGTCGGGGAATTGCTGTTCCAGCTCGCGGCGGGTGCCTTTGCGTATTATCAAACCCCCTGGCCTTACGAGCGGTCGATCAGTGAGCGAAACCATGGAAGACGCCGGCATATTGGTCACGGGAGGCGCCGGCTACATCGGCAGCCATACGGCCCTGCAGCTGCGCGCGCGCGGCGAACGCGTGGTGGTGCTCGATGACCTGTCGCGCGGCTTCCGCCAGGCGGTGCTCGATACGCCGCTGGTCGTCGGCAACGTGGGCGACCGCGACACGGTGCTCGAGCTGCTGCGCAGGCACGGCATCGGCACGGTGATGCACTTCGCCGCCTTCACCATCGTGCCGGAATCGGTACGCGAGCCGCTCAAGTACTACGCCAACAACACCTGCGCGACGCGTACCCTCATCGAGTGCTGTCTCGAGGCGGGGGTGAAGAATTTCGTGTTCTCCTCCACCGCCGCGGTGTACGGCATTCCCGCCGAGGGCGTCGCCTCCGAGAGCACGCCAACCGCTCCCATCAACCCCTACGGCACCTCCAAGCTCATGTCGGAGTGGGTGCTCAGGGATGTAGCCGCGTCTTCCGCGCTGCGCTACGTGGCGCTGCGCTACTTCAATGTCGCAGGCTCCGACACCTCCGGGCGCATCGGCCAGGCGACGCCCAATGCGACGCTGCTCGTCAAAGTGGCGTGCGAGACTGCGGTCGGCAAGCGCCCCGGCATCTCGATCTTCGGCACGGACTATGCGACGCCCGATGGCACTGGGGTGCGCGACTATCTGCACGTCGAGGACCTCGCCGCGGCGCACCTCGATGCGCTCACGTACCTGCGGGGGGGCGGTGCTTGCACGACCCTCAACGTCGGCTACGGTCACGGCTACAGCGTGCGGCAGGTGCTCGCCGCCGTCGAGCGAATCGCTCAGGTGAAGCTCCGGGTCGAGGAGCAGCCGCGGCGCGCCGGGGACCCTCCGGCCCTGGTTGCAAAGGCCGACCGCATTCGCAGCGACCTCGGCTGGCGGCCGCGGCTCGATGACCTCGACACGATCGTGCGCACCTCGCTCGAATGGGAGCGCCGGCAGCTGCGAAATCCGTGGTAAGGACCGCCTGTCTCCAATCGCAGACAAGCTGTCGCTGTTCGCAGACAGTCAAAATCGCCGCCCGGTAGAATGCGCGGATGCAGTGGGCACGCCCCAAGTCATTGAGCGGCTTGATGCTGATCGGCATAGGCCTGATGGCCGTACCCTTGCTTGCGGCGGTGCTCACCGCCGTGCTGCAGATGCGCCTGCTGGCCGACACCGGGCACCGCATCATCGTCGAGGGCGTGACCGCCGCACGCGCGAGCCAGGCGCTGTTTGCGCAGATCGCCTCCCTCGAGCGCACCGCACGACTCTTCAACGTCCTCAACGATCCGAAGCTCCTCGAGGTCTATCGCGCGGAGGATGAGCGCCTCGCGCTGACCCGCGAGCAGCTGCGCCGCCACGCGAGCGAGAGCACACGGCAGACGCTCGATGCGCTCGGGGAGCTCGAGTCCGGCACCCGCTTCGTGGTGCTGTCGACGCCGGCCTCGAGCTCCGGTGCCACGGCCGCCGCGCTCTCGGCGCGTTTCGGCGAGCTCTCGAAGCTCGTCGAGCAGATCGCGCAGCAGGGCAACACCGAGATCGACACCCAGGTCGCGGCGCTCGAGGAACAGACGCTGCGCGCCAGGCAGCAGCTGCTGTGGGAGTCGGCGCTGCTGGTACCGCTCGCCCTGCTGGCGCTCCTCGTGCTCACCCTCGGCGTCGGCCGCCCGCTCAGGCAGCTCGACCGCGCGATCAGCGAGCTCGGCAAGGGCAACTTCAGCCACCCGATCGCGGTACCGGGGCCGCACGATCTGGAGCGCCTCGGCCGCCAGCTCGAGTGGCTGCGGCAGCGGCTGCTCGAGCTCGCCCACGAGCGCAACCGCTTCCTGCGCCACATGTCGCACGAGCTGAAGACCCCGCTCGCCAACATCCGCGAAGGGACCGAGCTGCTCATGGACGGCGCCGTGGGCGAGCTCGACTCGAACCAGCGCGAGGTCGCGGCGATCCTGCGCGAGAACGGCATCAAGCTGCAGCGCATGATCGAGAATCTCCTGTCCTTCAGCGCCTGGCAGACCTCCAGCGTCGGCCTCGAGACCAGCGAGTTTCGCCTCCGGCCGCTCGTCAAGCAGGTGCTCGAGAACCAGCAGCTGACGCTGCTCTCGCAGCGCGTGCGGCTCGATGTGCGCGTCGAGGACGTGGTGCTCATCGCCGATCGCGGCAAGATCCGCCTGATCCTCGAGAATCTGGTGTCGAACGCCGTCAAGTACTCGCCCAAGGGCGGCACGATCTTCCTGCGCGGCCGCGCGGCGAGCGGTCAGCTGGTGCTCGATGTCGCCGACTCCGGTCCCGGCATCCCGCCCGAGGACCGCAAGAACATCTTCGAGGCCTTCTACACCGGGCGCGCCGCGCGCAGCACTGCCGTGAAGGGCACGGGCATCGGGCTCTCGGTGGTGCTGGAATTCGTGTCCGCGCACCAGGGCAAGGTCGAGATCGTCGACGGGGAGTTCCCCGGGGCGCATTTCCGCATCACTATGCCGATCCATAGCGGCAGCGGCGACCGGCCCGCCGCGAGCGAGGCGAAAGCCAAAACGCATGCGCATGCTGCCTGACCAAGCTGCCCTGAGACTGCTCGCGGGGCTCGCGCTGCTCGCCGCGCTCGGCGGCTGCTCCGCGGGCGGGCTGCTCTCCGGCGGCCATGCGCCGCCCGCGCCGGCGGCGGTGCAGCCCTCCTCCACCTCCGCCGTGGTGCTGTCGGAGTACCTGCTGCTGCTGCAGCGCCTGGTGCAGGGCAGCGCTTCCGAGCAGGCGGAGATCGCCGCCAGCGCCCGCAACGAGTACGGCACCGCACCGACACCGAGCCGCGAGCTGAAGCTCGCACTCGTGCTCGCGACTCCCGGCCACCCGGCGACCGACCAGCCGCGCGCCCAGACCCTGCTGCGGGAGCTCATGGCGCACCCCGAGTCGCTCCTGCCGGCCGAGCGCGCCCTCGCCTTCCTCGAGCTTTCGCAAATTGACGACCATTTGACGCTGGTGGCGGAAAACCGCAGGCTGCAAACCGATGCGGTCCGCGAGGATCAGGCGCGCATGGCGAGCGCCAATCGCCGCCTGCAGGCGGAGCTCGATGAGAACGCGAAGCTGCGCAAGGAGCTCGAGGAGGCCCACGCCAAGCTGGATGCGATCGCCAACATCGAGCGCTCGCTGAATGAGCGCAAACCCGGCACCACCACGCCGCATCCGTGAGTCACCGCAATCTGAAGGTAGCTGCACTTGAATCAGATCGGAAAACGTAAAGCGCGCATTCTCGTCGTCGACGACGACCCGGGGCTGCTGCGCCTGCTCACAATCCGCCTGCGCGCGGAGAGCTACGACGTCGAGGCGGTCGAGAGCGCGGCGCAGGCGCTGGCCGCCGCCAGCCGCTTCCGGCCCGACCTCGTGATCACCGACCTGCGCATGGACCAGATGGACGGCATCGGGCTCCTCAAGGAGCTGCAGAACCGCTGGCCGGGGCTGAAAGTCATCATCCTCACCGCGCATGGCACCATCCCGGATGCGGTGCAGGCGACGCAGATGGGCGCCTTCGGCTTTCTCACCAAGCCCGTGGACAAGCAGGAGCTGCTCGATCAGGTGCAGAAGGCGCTGCGCATCTCGGGCTTCGGCGCCTCCGATGAGGACTGGCGCGCGGAGATCGTCACCCGCAGCGCCGTCATGGAGGAGAAGCTCGCGCAGGCGCACATGGTGGCGGGGACCGATGCGCGCGTCCTCATCACCGGCGAGTCGGGTACCGGCAAGGAGCTGCTGGCGCGCGCCATTCACAAGGGGAGCCCGCGACGCAACAAGCCCTTCGTCGGCGTCAACTGCAGCGCCATGGCGGAGAACCTCCTCGAGACCGAGCTCTTCGGCCAGGAGAAGGGAGCCGCACCCGGCGCCCCGCGCGCGCAGCAGGGGCTGTTCATCGCCGCCGACGGTGGCACGCTCATGCTCGATGAGATCGGCGACATGCCGATGCGGCTGCAGGTGAAGCTCCTGCGGGTGCTGCAGGAGAATGCGGTGCGCCCGACGGGCGGCGATCCCGTGCCGGTCAACGTGCGGGTGATCTCGGCGACCCACCGCGATCTGCAACAGCTCATGGCGGCGGGGCAGTTCCGCGAGGACCTCTACTACCGCCTGAACGTCGTACACATCGAGATGCCCCCCTTGAGCCGCCGCCGCGAGGACATTCCGCTGCTGGTGGCGCACTTCCTCGCGCAGATCGCCCGCGAGAGCGGCGTGCGCAAGATCTACGCCCCGGAGGCGGTCGAGCTCCTCGCCACCGCCGACTGGCCGGGCAACATCCGCCAGCTGCAGAACGTGGTGCGCCAGAACGTGGCGCTGTCGCAGACGCCGATCATTCCGGTGGAGCTGGTGCAGCAGTCCCTCGGCGGCTCACCGGGACGGCTGCCCTCCTTCGACGAGGCGCGCGATGAGTTCACGCGCAGCTATCTCTCGCAGATCCTGCAGATCACCGGCGGCAACGTGAGTCAGGCGGCGCGGCTCGCGCGGCGCAACCGCACCGACTTCTACAAGCTCCTGGCGCGCCATCAGCTGACGCCCGAGGAGTTCAAGCAGCGCTAGCGCGTCGTGCTGAGCCGTCGGCGCCTGACGCGGTGCTGAGGCTCACATGGTGGCTGAGCGCGATTCCCGGGCGCTCGACGTAACGGTAGGTCAGCCACGCGGACACGACTCCGACGGTCAGGCCCACCGCGAGCGCGCCCCACTGATTCATATAGCGCAGCGCCAGCGACTGCGCGCTCCACCCGAACAGCGGGTGACATAGATACAGGCTATAGGAGATTCTCCCCAGGAACTGGGAGACGGGGTCGGCCAGCCAGCGGCCCATGGCATTGCGGCGCCAGGCAATGAACATGAGGCCAACGGTGATTACTGCCGTCACACGCCAGTCGCCGTGCACTGCGCCGACCGAGGCGAGCAGCACCAGGCAACTGCCCGCCAGATACCTGGCGGACACCTCCCCTATCAGGGTCCAGTAACACAGCCCGCCGAGGGCAAACGCCCACCAATATGACCACATGGTGCCGCGCGGCGTTACGATGACGCCCATGTTGGCCAGCAACGACAGCGCCATGAGCAGTAGGAAAACCGCCGGAAAGTAGCGGCGCAATGCGCCCGATTTCTGCGCACCCCATAGCAGCAGCGCCAGCGCCAGGTAAAACTGCACCTCGAAGCACAAGGTCCAGTAGACGGCGCTGATCTCGGGGAAGCCGAGCAGCCCCTGCAGGTAAACCAGATGCGCCAACACCTGTGCCACACCGACTGACTGCTGCGGCGCGCCGAAGTGGACGGCCAGCTTCATCATCAGCAGCACGAGCACGATGTTGACCCAGTAGGGAATATCCAGCCGCACCATGCGGCGTAGCGCGAACCGCCCCAGGAAGCCAAGGCTCATGCGGCGTGCGCCCAGCATGGAGGTGATGACGAAGCCCGACAGCACGAAGAAGATCGCGACTCCGAGATAGCCGCGGTGAACCAGCGACCCGGCGGCCGTGCGGCCGACGAGGTGGTTGAGCATCACCAGCGTGGCGGCGACGCCGCGCAGTCCATCAACGAGCTTGAGGCGTTTGTCGGCCGGAGGCGCGGAGCGCGGCCCCTGCGCAAGCGTCACGGCGCTGGCCGCCTGCGCACTGCAGTCGCTCGTGCCATCGACTGCTCAGCCATCGGCGTGGTCCTCGGCAGGCGCCGCCCCGCCCGCTGGCTCCTGGGCGGCCACCGCGGGCGCATTGCGTCCGAACTGGGCGGCGTCAATGCTGTGCTTGTCGAGGAGATCGTAGAGCGTCGGACGCGTCACGCCGAGGAGCTCCGACGCGCGCGACAGATTGCCGCGCGCCACGGCGAGCGCCTGGCGCACCGCCTGGGCCTCGGCACGGCGCCGTGCGACGCGCAGGTTGAGATATTCAGGATCATCGCCTGGATCCTCGAGCCCGAGATCGCCCGCCGTGACCACGGCTCCCTCGGCCATGATCACCGCGCCCTTGATGCGGTTCTCGAGCTCGCGCACGTTCCCGGGCCAGCGGTGCGCCTGGATGGCGCGAATTGCATCGGGAGCGAAGCCGCGTGTCGGCTTGCCGAAGCGCTCGGAGATCTGCTGCAGCGCGAACTGCGCCACCAGCAGACTGTCGCCCTGCCGCTCGCGCAGCGGCGGCACGCGAATCGTGACTTCGCTGATGCGGTAGAAGAGATCCTCACGGAAACCCCCGCTCCCCATGAGCGACTCGAGGTCACGGTTGGTGGCACAGACGATCCGCAGGTCGAGCGCGAGCGGCACGCGGCTGCCGATGCGCTCGACGGTGCGCTCCTGCACCACGCGCAGGAGCTTTGCCTGCACCGATGCCGGCATCTCGCCGATCTCATCGAGGAACACGGTGCCGCCGTCGGCGGATTCCAGCTTGCCGGCGGTGCGCTTGGCGGCTCCCGTGAAGGCCCCCTTCTCGTAGCCGAACAGCTCGCTCTCGAGCAGCGTCTCGGGGATCGCGGCACAGTTGATGGCGACGAAGGGCTTGTGCGAGCGGCCGGAGAGCTGGTGGAGCGAG
>Ga0335079_10002549_pt1 | contig 21018 bp, 22 predicted proteins | sample Lox_Sample_33_FD_206719 | JGI IMG/M metagenome (GOLD analysis project Ga0335079, IMG submission 206719) | Soil microbial communities from Loxahatchee National Wildlife Refuge, Florida, United States - Lox_Sample_3.3 | ecosystem: Environmental > Terrestrial > Soil > Wetlands | place: USA... | reverse complement strand
CGCCAGCCGGCCGGTGCTGGTGCTCGGCTCGGATGTGTGGCTGGGCGGCGCGGAGGTAGCTGCCCGCGCGGCCGCCGAGGAACTGCGGCTGCCGGTGATCACCAACGGCCAGGGGCGGGGCGTGCTGCCCGGTGGCCACGACCTGCTCGTCACCCGGGCACGGTCGGTGGCGTTCCGGGAGGCGGACCTGGTCGTGGTGGCGGGCACGCCGCTGGATTTCCGGCTGGGCTACGGCGAGTTCGGCGGCCAGGACGGGGCCCCGCCCGCCGGGGTGGCCCACGTGGCCGACGCCCCCGGCCAGGTCGCCACCCACCGCCCGCTCGCCGCGTCCGCCGCGGGCGACCTGGCGGCGTTCTTCACCGCTTTGCCGGACGCGGTCCGGGCGACCGGCCGGGCCGGTGCCGCCGGGCACGGCCCTGCCCGGCAGGAGTCCTGGCCTGCCTGGGAGGAGTCCTGGCTGCCCCGGCTGCGGGCCGCCCGCGACGAGGCGATGGCCGCCGACGGCGCGCTGCTGGCCTCTGCCGCCGACCCCATCCACCCGATGCGCATCTACGGCGAACTCGCCCGGCTCCTTGACGAGGACGCGGTCGTGATCGGCGACGGCGGCGACTTCGTCTCCTACGCGGGCAAGTACATCGAGCCGGTCCGTCCCGGCGGATGGCTCGACCCCGGCCCGTACGGGTGCCTGGGCACCGGCCTGGGCTATGCCATCGCCGCCCGGATCGCGCGCCCCTCGGCGCAGGTGGTGCTGCTGCTGGGCGACGGCGCGGCCGGGTTCTCGCTGATGGACGCCGACACGCTGGTGCGGCACCGGCTGCCGGTGGTCATGATCTGCGGCAACAACGGCGCCTGGGGCCTGGAGAAGCATCCGATGCAGGCCCTGTACGGGTACGACGTGGCCGCGGACCTCCAGCCACGCTGCCGCTACGACGAGGTGGTCGCCGCCCTGGGCGGCGCAGGTGAGATCGTCACCCGCCCGGACGGCATCGCGCCCGCCCTGCGCCGTGCCTTCGGCTCGGGCGTGCCGTATCTGGTGAACGTGATCACCGACCCGGCGATCGCCTACCCCCGCTCCACCACCGGCATCTGACCTGCCACCGGTATCCCGCCTGCCACCGGCACCCGGGCCGCCACCAGTACCCGCCCGCCGCCACCTGCACCCGCCCGCGGGCGCGGCACCATGGTCCCGGGACCCTGGTCAGGGCCGGTGGGCGGCCGCCGCCCGGGCCAGGAACTCCTCGCGGTTCACCACCACCCGCTCGACCGTGCCCGCACCCACCACGCGGTCCTCGCCGCCCTCATCGGCGTCCGCGCCGGGCCAGTGCCCGGCCTCGCGGGCGATGAAGCTGAATACCAGCCTGCGCCCCTCGACCTCGGTCAGCTCCGACTCCACGACGACCTCGGCGCCTATCGGGCTGGCACGCCTGTGCTCCAGCGACGCCGACGTGCCGACCGAGGTCGTGCCCGGATCCAGATGCGGCGAGATGGCCGCCACGCTGGCCGCTTCCGCCAGCGCCAGCAGCCGGGGCGTGGCAAGCACGGGCACATCCCCGCTCCCGGCCCGGATCGCGGTGTCCGCCTCGCCCACCACCGCGCTCACCGAGGCGCGCAGCCCAGCCCCAACCGCCATGAACCAACCCTAATTCCCGCCCGCGGACAGCTGGCCCAACTCCCCACAGACAAGCGCCATGATCATAGGCACCACATAACCCCGCAGGCTCCTCGCTCCCCCATCTGCCCAGCCGGGCGATCTTTCCTCCCCGGCCTGAGCGGACGGATCCGTAACAGGGCGTGGGCGGGGGGCGCTGTCCGGAGCGTATAAAGAGCGAAGCGGAGCGCAGGACGGCGCCCCCCGCCCGCGCCCCCGCAGCCAGCTCAGCCAATGGTCGCGATGAGATCGCCCCCCTGCACCACATCCCCCTCGTTCACGTGCAGCTTGGTCAGGGTGCCGGCCTCCTCGGCCAGGACGGGGATCTCCATCTTCATCGACTCCAGGATGACCAGGGTGTCGCCGTCCTCGACCTGGTCCCCTTCGCTGGCCACGACCTTCCAGACGTTCGCCACCATTTCCGCGCGGACTTCGGCCACCCCAACCGCTCCTCTCCTGCGCCGGGCCCGGCACCGTTGCCGGATACCGCCGCCATCATTGTGCTGCCACTGGGGTCAGGGACGCAGCCCTGCCACCACGGTCGTGTCGTAGTCGCCGCTGATGAACGCCTCGTTCGCGAGCAGATCAGTGTGGAACGGCAGGTTCGTCTTCGGCCCGGCGACCTGGAAAGCCGCCACCGCCTCACGCGCCCGGCCGAGCGCCTGGTCCCGGGTCTGCCCGTGCACGCACAGCTTGGCGAGCAGCGGGTCGTAGAACGGCGTGACCGTGTTGCCCGCCTGGTAACCGGCGTCCACCCGGATCCCCGGCCCGGCCGGCTGCTCCCATTGCGTGATCGCGCCCGGACTGGGCAGGAACCGCACCGGGTCCTCGGCATAGACCCGGAACTCCAGCGCGTGCCCGTCCGGCCGGACGCCGGCCGGCTCGAAGCTCACCGGCTCCCCCGAAGCGACCAGGAACTGCTGCTCGACCAGGTCGATGCCGGTGACCAGCTCGGTCACCGGGTGCTCGACCTGGAGCCGGGTGTTCATCTCCAGGAACACGAACTCGCCGGTCAGCACGTCGAGCAGGAACTCCACGGTGCCCGCGCCCAGATAGCCGACCGTTTCCCCGGCCCGGACCGCCGACGCCAGCAGGGCCTCCCGCAGCTGCGGGCTGACGCCGGGGGACGGCGTCTCCTCGGCGACCTTCTGGTGCCGCCGCTGGACCGAGCAGTCACGCTCGCCAAGGGCCACCACCCGGCCATCATTCAGCCCCATGATCTGCACTTCGACGTGCCGCGCCCGCTCGAAGAACCGCTCCAGCAGGATCGCGGGGCTGCCGAAGAAACGCTCGGCGCGGGTGCGGGCGGTCTCGAAAGCCGTCTGCAGCGCCTCCGGGCCGGTGGCGGCGCTCATGCCGATCCCGCCCCCGCCGGCCGCCGCCTTGACCATCACCGGGTAGCCGATCCGCTCGGCCTCGGCCAGGGCCGCACCGGCGTCGGTCACCGGTTCCGTGCTGCCCAAGGCGACCGGAACCCCGGCCCTGGACATCAGGTTCCTGGCGTTGATCTTCTCGCCCATCTGCTCGATCGCCTCCGGCGAGGGGCCGACCCAGGCCAGCCCCTCGGCCAGCACCTGGTGAGCGAACGCGGCGTTCTCGGACAGGAACCCGTAGCCGGGGTGGATGGCGCTGGCGCCGCTCTGGCGGGCGGCGGCGAGGATGGCGGCGGCGTCCAGGTAGCTCTGCGCCGGGGGTGGCGGGCCGATCAGCACCGCCTCGTCCGCCTCCCGGACGAAGGGCAGGCCGGCGTCGGCCTCCGAGTACACCGCCACCGACCGGATGCCGAGCCGGCGGCTGGTCCCGATGATGCGGCGGGCGATCTCACCGCGGTTGGCGACAAGCACGGATCCCAGCACGCAGGAAGCCTAATGCGTGGGACTGAAGACAGGGAGGGCGGCGGGCGGGGTGGCCGGAGGCCGGCGGGCGGGGAGCGGGGAGCGGGGACGGGCGGGGAGAGCGGCGGGCGGGCTACTCCGCCCGGGCCTCGGTCACCTCGATCTCGACCCGGACCTCCTGGATGCGGGCCATCACCTTGGCGCGCAGCTCCCCCGGCACCGCGTCGTGCCCGCAGCACTTGTGCACCAGCTTCTTCACGACCTCCTCCAAGCCGTACTCACGCAGGCACGGGCCGCACTCGTCAAGGTGCTGGTGGATCTTGGAGCTGGACGACGGATCCAGCTCCTCATCCAGGTACGCGTAGAGCTCAGCCAGCACCTGCGTACACGGTACTTCGTGAGGCTTCCCGCAGCTCATGTCGCGTCCTTCCCGGCCGCCTGAGGCCCGCTCTCCTCCGGTGAGGTCTGGTCGGCATCGGAGGCCACCCTGACCAGGCCGCTGTCAGCCGCGTAGTCCTGGAGCAGTTCGCGCAGCTGCCGCCGCCCGCGGTGCAGTCGTGACATGACCGTCCCGATCGGGGTGCCCATGATCTCGGCGATCTCTTTGTACGCGAAACCTTCCACGTCGGCCAGGTAAACGGCGATGCGGAACTCTTCGGGCAGCTCCTGCAGCGCCCGCTTGACATCGGAGTCGGGCAGCCGCTCGAGCGCCTCGGCCTCGGCCGACTTCAGCCCCGACGAGGTGTGCGAGGCGGCCCTGGCCAGCTGCCAGTCCTCCACATCCTCCGCGCCGGCCCGCTGCGGCTCCCGCTGGCGCTTGCGGTAGGTGTTGATGAAGGTATTGGTCAGGATCCGGAACAGCCACGCCTTCAGGTTGGTGCCCGGCTGGAACTGGTGAAACGACGCGTAGGCCTTGGCAAAGGTCTCCTGGACCAGATCCTCGGCGTCGGCCGCGTTGCGGGTCATCCGCATCGCCGCCGAGTAGAGCTGATCCAGGTATGGCAGCACATCCTGCTCGAACCGCTCGCTCCGCTGCTCGAGAGTTTCAGGTACGGGACCCACCCCCTCGGATGAAGTTGTCCCCGTGCGCCAACGGTAGCCGGACGAACTGACGGACGCATGTCCGCCCCGGGCCGAACCGAGCGGCCCGGAGCCTCTCAGGGCGGCCACGGGCACGTCATCCAGAGGTGAATAGCTGGTGACAAGCACGCCCGGTGCAACATGGGCGCCCGCGGCTTCATTCCGTGGCCGTTATCCCCTGCCGCTGGCGCGGCCGGCCGTGCCAAGCCAGGTGAGCACAGCGTGTATCCCCTGCCGCTGGCGCGGCCGGCCGTGCCAAGCCAGGTGAGCACAGCGTGGTCACGGGGAAGACCCTGAGTAAGGGTTCGCGCGGGAGGAGTCACCCCGTGACGCCCCGTCCCCGCCACCCCGGCGCCGCGCCGGCCGTGGCCCGCGCGGCCCGAGGCAGATGGAGTGGCGTTGTCGGCATCGGCGGCCAGCCCCCTGGCGGCCCTTGGGCCGGGTTCGCTCGCGGGTTACTGGCGTTTCCAGCGGGCCGTGGCCAAGGCACAGCTGGCGGCGTGGCTGCCGGCCCCGGGCAGCCTGCTGGTCGACATCTCCGGGCCGTACGCCAGCGCTTCGGTGCAGGCGGCGGGCCGCGGCCACATCGTGATCCGGGTGGTGGCGGCGCCGCCAGCGGCGCCGCCACGCGCGCGGCCGGCCAGGGCCAGGCCGGGCACGGTGGTGCCGGTGGTGGCCGACCCGGCCAGCCTGGCCTTCCTCGCCGACGGCTGCGCCGACGGAGTCATAGCCGAGGACGGCGCGCTGTCACGGCAGCTGATGACCGAGGACCTCGCGGCGGAGATCACCCGGGTGCTCCGGCCGGGCGGGCAGCTGCTCGCGTGCGTGGACTCCCTGGTGCTGGGGATGGCGCTGCTGGCCGAGCAGCGCCGGTGGGCGAACCTGACCTACCTCGCCGACGCCGAGGTGGTGCTCATCCCCTGGCCGGACGGCACCATCACCCGCTGTTTCGGCGTCAGCCAGCTCACCGAGCTGCTGACCGAGGCCGGCCTGGAGATCAGCTGGGTCAGGCCCCGGACCGTGCTATCTCCCTCCATGGTGGACCACGTGCTGCGCCGGGAACCGTCGGCGATCGCCCGCCTCGTGCGGGCCGAGCTCGCCGCCGGGCAGGACGGGGCGGACGGGCTCTTCCCGGCCGAATCGTTCGGCATCAGCCTGCTGGCCGCCGCCCGCAAGCCACCCGGACCGCCCGGCCAGCGCTGACGCCGCTACCGGCCACGGTCCCTTCTGGCCTGGCACTTCACGCAGCGCGCGGCCTCGGGCCTGGCGTCGAGCCGTCCCTCCGGGATCGGTGACCCGCAGTCGGCACAGGTGCCGTAGGTGCCGTGCTCGATCCGCTCCAGCGCGTCGGACACCGCGCGGATCTGCACTTTGGCCGCTGAGAGCACCGCCTGCGTCCGGTCATTTTCCGACAGATTCGTCCCGGCGTCCGCGGGGTCTTGCGGGGAGTCCGCCCCGGACCGCTCCGTCGGCTGTTCTCCCTGCAGCACCGCGATGGACTTGTCGAGTTCGCCGCGCATTTCTTCCAGGCGCTTGCGCGCGGTGGCAGTGTCCACAGGTCCTCCTTTGACCGGCAAGAGGCGAGCAGAGCAGGGCTCTCGGGGGCGCCTCCCGCCTCGGGCTTGCTCAGGTAAGCGTGAGCGGGGCTGGGGCGGGATGGCGGTACGGGTCCCCGTCCCGGGGCCGCCGGATGGCTGTGGCCCGCCCGCCCGGCGGGCCGATCGCACCGTGCCCGGTGCCGTCGGTCACATCGGTCATGGCTGGGCTCCGGCCGCCGCGGCCAGCGGCTCGAGCAGGGCGGGGTTGTTGTTGCGCACGGAGTTGACGGCCATCGAGACCGGGTACGAGGCCAGCGCGCCGGACGTGGCGGGCGCCAGCAGCGCGAGCAGGTCGGCCTTGTCGGAGTTGCCCGGGTCGAGCCAGTCCGTCCACCGGGCGGGCTCGATCACCATCGGCATCCGGTCGTGGATCTGGCCGACGCTGTCCTGCGCCCGGGTGGTGATGATGGTGGCCGTCCACAGCCAGGCGCCCGGGTGGTCCTCCGGCAGGGACTTGTCCCGCCAGATCTCGTACAGGCCGGCGAACGCGAGCACGCCACCGTCGGCGCGGTGGATGAAATACGGCTGCTTGCGCGCCTTCGGATCCCCGGTCACCTGCTGCCACTCGTAGTAGCCGTCGGCGGGCAGCAGGCACCGGCGCCGGGCGAAGGCCTGCCGGAACGCGGGCTTGGAGTCCACCGTCTCCGCCCGCGCGTTGATCAGGCGGCTCCCGATCTTGACGTCCTTCGCCCACGACGGCACCAGGCCCCAGCGGACCACCCGCAGCTCCCGCGCGACGTCGCGCGGGCCGGAGTCCCCCTCGCCGCGGCTGCCCCGGGTGAGCACGGCGTAGACCGGCTTGGTCGGGGCGACGTTGTAGTCAGGCGGCAGCGGCTCCTCGACGCGGTCGCGCTCGATCCGGAACTCGTCAAGGAGCTCCTCGCGCTTGCGCGCTGACGCGTACCGGCCGCACATGCCATCACCTTGTCGTCATGTGGGAGACGTGAGAAGTACAGAAGAATGGGCTTTTCATAGCCACGATCGGCGGACGCCAAACCTCGGCCGCAGCGCCGCGGCCGTCTTGCCTGGACGATCGGCCCAGGAAATCCGGCCGCCATCCGCCCCGCTGGCGCGGCTGCGGCGTCCCCGCCGCCGCGCTGGGGATCGGTGTGAGATGGCCTAGGCTCGCAGCATGGACCCGCACCAGCTGCCAGGCCGGGAGGGCCCGCGCTGGCAGGCGCCTGCCGCGGCCGGCCCGGTGCGGGCCAGCCTGACCCTGCCGGGCTCGAAGTCCATGACCAACCGGGCGCTGGTCCTCGCCGCGCTCGCCGACGGCCCGGGCGCCATCACCCGCCCGCTGCGCGCCAGGGACACGCTGCTGATGGCCGGGGCGCTGACCGCGCTGGGCGCCAGCATCGACGACGGCACCACGCCGGGGACGTGGCGGGTGACACCTGGCCGGCCGGCTGGCGACACCCGGGTGGACGTGGGCAACGCCGGCACGGTGATGCGCTTCGTGCCCCCGGTCGCGGCGCTGGCCGCCACCACCACCGAGTTCTACGGGGACGCGCGGGCTTCCCAGCGCCCGGTCGCGCCGATCCTGGCGGCCCTGCGCGAGCTCGGCGCGGTCATCGGCGACGGCGGGCGGGGCGCCATCCCGTTCACCGTGCGCGGGACCGGGTCGGTGGCCGGGGGCGTGGTCACCCTCGACGCGTCGGCCTCCTCACAGCTCGTCTCCGGCCTGCTGCTCGCCGCCCCCCGGTTCGACAAGGGGGTGGAGGTCCGCCACCGCGGCGGCCGGGTTCCCTCGGCTCCGCACATCGCCATGACCGTGCAGATGCTGCGCGGCGCAGGCGCGGAGGTGGAGACCGCCACCATGGTGCGCAACGAGCCTGGCGGCACGCACCCGGCGGACACCTGGCGCGTCCATCCGGGGCCGATCCGGGCCGGGACGCTCGCCGTCGAGCCCGACGTGGTCAACGCCGCCCCGTTCCTGGCCGCCGCCCTGGTCACCGGCGGCACGGTGACGATCCGCGGCTGGCCGCGGCGGACCACCCAGCCGGCCGGCCACATCCTGAAGCTGCTCACCGCGATGGGCGGGCGGTGCGAGGCCACCGACGGCGGCCTGGCTGTCACCGGCACCGGCGCGATCGGTGGCATCACCGCCGATCTCGCTGACGCGCCCGAGCTGACGTCCGTGGCTGCCGCGCTCGCCGCGCTGGCCGATTCCCCGTCCAGGCTCACCGGGATCGGGCACATCCGGCAGCAGGAGACCGACCGGCTGGCCGCGCTGGCCACCGAGATCAACGGGCTCGGCGGCGACGTGACCGAGCTCCCCGGGGGACTGGCGATCCGGCCCCGCCCGCTGCACGGCGGGGTGTTCGCCAGCTACGACGACCACCGGCTGGTGATGGCGGCCGCCGTGCTCGGGCTCGCCGTCCCGGGCATCGAGGTGGGCGACCCGGCCACCGTCGGCAAGACCTTCCCGGAGTTCACCAGCCTGTGGCGGGAGATGCTGGAGGGCGCGCCCTGAGCAGCCGGGCCAGCCACGCCAGGCTTGACGAAGACGATGTGCGGGTCCGCCCGGGGCGCGGTTCCCGGCCCCGGACCCGGCGCCGGCCCGCGCACGAGGACGCCGCCGAGGGGTTCGTGGCCGCGGTCGAGCGGGGCCGGTACGGGGTCCTCGTCGACGGCCGCCGGGTGACCGCCATGCGGGCGCGGGAGCTGGGCCGCCGCGGGGTGGTGGTCGGCGACACGGTGGCGCTGGCGGGTGACGTGTCCGGCGCCCCGGGCAGCCTGGCCCGGGTGGTCCGGGTGGAGCCGAGGGCGACCGTGCTGCACCGCTCCGCCGACGACTCCGACCCGGTGGAACGGGTCATCGTCGCCAACGCCAGCCAGCTTGTCATCGTCACCGCCCTCGCCGACCCGCCGCCCCGGCCCCGGCTCATCGACCGCTTTCTTGTCGCCGCCTACGACGCCGGGCTGGAGCCGCTGCTGTGCCTGACCAAGGCCGACCTGGCCCCGCCCGATCAGCTGCTCGCCGCCTACGGCCCGCTCGGCGTCGGGCATGTGGTGATCGGGCGGCCGCTGACCGGCCAGGTGCTCGCGCCGCTGCGCACCTACGTGGCCGACCGGATCAGCGTGCTGGTCGGTCACTCGGGGGTTGGCAAGTCCACGCTGGTCAACGCGCTGATCCCGGACGCGGGCCGGGTGGTGGGCGAGGTCAGCCCGGTGACCGGCCGCGGGCGGCACACCTCGTCGTCGGTGGTGGCGCTCCCGCTCCCGGGCGGCGGGTGGATCATCGACACGCCCGGGCTGCGCGGCTTCGGGCTGGGGCACGTGACGCCGGACCGGGTGGTGCGCGCCTTCCCCGACCTGGCGGGCGGCGTCGCCGCCTGCCCGCCCGGCTGCACCCACCTGGAGCCCGACTGCGCGCTGGACGACTGGGTACGCGACCAGGGCAGCGACCCGCGGCTGGTGGCGCGCCTGGACTCGCTGCGCCGCCTGCTGCGCAGCCGGGAGGGCAGCGAGCCGGCTGGGCGGCAGGCCGGGGAGGCGGCCGCCTGGGAGGCCGGTGAGCCAACGGGCGCCGCCGGGCCAGAGCCGGCCTGACCTGCCCGGACCTGCCCCGGTGGCCGCGGCTACCAGGCGTAAGCTTCGGGGGCCGCTCCCCCCGGCCCGGGGAAGATCTCGTCCAGCCGCGCGAGCGCCTTGCCGTCGAGCGCCAGCTGCGGCGCCCGCAGGGCGCTGTCCAGCTGCGCCACCGTGCGCGGCCCGATGATCGGCGCGGTCACGGCCGGCTGGTGAAGCAGCCAGGCCAGCGCCACCGTGGCCGGCCGCTCGCCGAGCTCGGCGCAGAACTGCTCGTACGCCTCCAGTTGCGGGCGCAGCACGTCCCGTACCTCGGCGGCCCGCCCGCCCGACCGGCGGCCGCCCTGGCCGCCATCGGTCATCCCCCCGGGCAGGCCCCCGGGCAGGCCACCGGGCAGGCCACCGAGCAGGCCACCGTGCAGCGGGCTCCAGCAGATGACCCCCAGGCCGTAGCCCTGGCAGGCGGGGAGCACCTCCAGCTCCACTGTGCGGGCCGACAGGTTATACAGGGACTGCTCGCTGACCAGGCCGAATGACGGCCGTCGGCGCGCAGCCTCCTGGGCCTGGGCGATGTGCCAGCCGGCGAAGTTCGACGACCCGACATAGATGATCTTCCCCTGGGTGCGCAGCACGTCCATCGCCTCCCAGATCTCGTCCCAGGGGGTGGACCGGTCCACGTGGTGCATCTGGTACAGGTCGATGCGGTCGGTGCCGAGCCTGCGCAGCGAGTCCTCGCAGGACCGGCGGATGTTCAGGGCCGACAGGAAGCGGTCGTTCGGCCAGTCGCCCTTGCCGCCGTAGAGCTTGGTGGCCAGCACCGTGCGGTCCCTGCGGCCGCTGCCGGCCGCGAGCCAGCGCCCGATGATCTGCTCGGACACCCCCTCGGCGCGGGGCTGGCCATAGGTGTTGGAGGTGTCGAAGAAGTTGATGCCGTGCTCGTGGGCCCGGTCCATGATCTGCTGGGCGTCAGCCTCGGCGGTGGCCGCCCCGAAGTTCATCGTGCCGAGGCAGAGCCTGCTCACCGAGGCGCCGCTGCGTCCAAGATGCGTGTACTCCATGGCGTCACCGTAGGGGCGCGAGGGTGTTTCCGGCCATGCCGCGTCGCCACCGGGGGCCGGTAAGCGATACCGTGTCGCGGCATGGCGGGCTATGACGACGACCTGCGTTTCGCCCACGTCCTCGCCGACGCGGCGGACGACATCACCACTCGCCGGTTCCGCGCGCTTGACCTGCGGGTCGAGGCCAAACCTGACCTGACGCCGGTGACCGACGCCGATCACGCCGCCGAGGAGTCGCTCCGCAACGTGCTGCGCCGGGCGCGGCCACGGGACGCCGTGCTGGGCGAGGAGTTCGGCCGGGCCGGCGCTGGCCCGCGCTGCTGGGTCATCGACCCGATCGACGCGACCAAGAACTTCGTCCGCGGGGTCCCGGTCTGGGCCACCCTGATCGGGCTGATGGACGGCGACGAGGTCATGGTCGGCGTGGTTTCCGCGCCTGCGCTCGGCCGCCGCTGGTGGGCCGCCAGGGGCGGGGGCGCCTGGACCGGCCGGAGCCTCACCAAGGCCAGCCGCTGCCGCGTCTCGTCGGTCGCCAGGCTGGAGGACGCTTCCTTGTCCTACTCCAGCCTGTCCGGCTGGGAGGAGCGGGGGCGGCTGCCCGGGTTTCTCGAGCTCACCCGCCGCGTCTGGCGCGACCGGGCCTACGGCGACTTCTGGTCCCATGTGCTCGTCGCCGAGGGCGCGGTGGAGGTCTGTGCGGAGCCGGAGGTGTCGCTGTGGGACCTCGCGGCGCTGCAGGTGATCGTGGAAGAGGCCGGCGGCACCTTCACCGACCTGGCTGGCCGGCCGACCCCGGACGGCGGCAGCGCGGTGACGACCAACGGGCGGCTGCACGCCGAGGTCCTCGATCTGCTCTCCCCGGCCGGCGGCGCCCCTCCCGGGTGAGCGCCGCCGGGGTAAGGCGGGTAAGGGATCGCAGGTGCGCCGCGGCGCGGCGGGCCGGGTGGCCGGGCAGGCGCACATCCCTGGGGGGCCTTGCCCTCGCGGCCGGCATCCCCGATGCTGGGTATGGGTCACAAAGGCACAAGCGCGTCGCCGCCAAGGGCGCCCGGCGACGCAGGCATGCGGCTGGCCCACCCCGCCGAAGGTCTCCCAGGAGTGATGCCCCATGAAGGTACGGGACGGCATGACCACGCTGGTCTTGACGATCGGGCCCGCGCACACGCTGCGCGAGGCCGCCCGCCTGATGTCGTCCCGCCGGGTGGGCGCGGCCGTGGTCATCGATCCTGAGCATTCCGGCGTGGGCATCCTGACCGAGCGGGACATCCTCGACTCCCTCGGCGCGGGGCAGGATCCCAACATCGAGCTGGCCGCCGCGCACCGGACGCTCGACGTGGTGTACGCCTCGCCCGACTGGACGCTGCAGCAGGCCGCGTCGACCATGGTCCGGGCGGGCTTCCGTCACCTGGTCGTGGTCGAGGGCAACGAGGTGACCGGGCTGCTGTCCATGCGCGACATCGTGCGCTGCTGGGCCGACTCCGGAGCCCTGGACCGGGCCGAGCCCGCCCCGGCCGGGACCTGACCGCCGGGGCCAACCCGTGACTGGCCAGGCCCCTGACCGGCCGGGCCCCCTGACCAGCCCGGTCCCCTGACCAGCCCGGTCCCCTGACCAGCCGGGCCCCCTGACCAGCCCGGCCGTCCGGATCACCGGCCGGGCGCCTTGCGGCGACGCGGCTGGTGCGCGAAAGTGATTCGCCATGCGGCTCACTGGCATGGTCGCGCTCGTCACCGGGGGGTCGTCCGGCATCGGTGCGGCGACCACCCGCGCGCTCGCCACGGCCGGGGCCCGGGTGCTGGTCGCGGGACGCGACCCGGCGCGGCTGGCGGCCGTCGCCGGCCAGACCGGCGGCGTCGCCTTGGCCTGCGACCTGGCCGCGCCCGGCGGGCCCGCTGAGCTGGCGGCCGCGGCCCAGCGGGCGGCGGCCGCCCTCCCCCCGCTGCCCGGCACCGGGGAAGCGGCGGCCGGAGTTGACATCCTGGTCAACAACGCGGGCCTGGGCTGGGCCGGCCCGATCGGGGAGATCACCGCCGAGAAGGTCACCGAGCTCGTGGCCGTCAACCTGACCGCGCCGATGCAGCTGACCAGGCTGCTGGTGCCCGGCATGATCGCGCGCGGCCGGGGCCGGGTGGTCTTTGTCTCCTCCATCGCCGGCGCCACCGGCGTCCGCGGCGAGGCCGTCTACTCGGCCACCAAGGCCGGCCTCGGCTCGTTCGCCGAGAGCCTGGCCTACGAGCTGGACGGCCACGGCGTCCGGGTGGCGGTGATCGTGCCGGGCGTGATCGACACCCCGTTCTTCGACCGGCGGGGGCGCCCGTACGGGCGGACGAGGCCAGGCCCCCAGCCTCCCGAGCGGGTCGCCGAGGCGATCGTGTCCTGCCTGGAGCGCGACCGCGACGTCTCCTACGTGCCGCGGTGGATGCGGCTGCCCGCCTGGCTGCACGGTGCCGCGCCCGGCACGTTCCGCGCCCTCGCCGCCCGGTTCGGCGACCCCGGCTGAGCCCAGGAGACCTCAGCGGCGCGCCCTGGCCCACCACCCGGGGAACTCAGCCGCTCTCGGCGGCACGGCGCCGGCCCGCCCTCCGGCGAGAGTTTCAGCCCTGATGGCGCCCGGTCAGCCGGTGGAACAGCCGGGCGAAGAACTGCCCGGTCCGGCGCGCGGCCGAGCGCAGGACCAGCCCCACCACTCTGACCGGCTCGCCCTCCGTCTGGGGGCGGGGGCCGGCAGCCTCCGCCGCCCCCGCGTCCGGCGGATCCCCGGCGGCCGCGGCAGCCCCAGCGGCCCCGGCGGCCACATTCCTGGCGCCGCCATCCCCCGCGGCAGCATTCCCCGTGCCGTCGGCGGCAGCATCCGGACCGGCCGCATCCCCGGCGGTGGCGGACTCACCCTTCCCGGGCGGCGCGAGAACGGTGGCCTCAAGGTTGTCCACGAACTGCTGTATCAGCTTCGCGGTGACATCGGCCATAACCCCCCGGCCGAACTGGGCCACCCGGCCGCTGATCGTCATGTCGGTGGTGACCGCCACCCGGGTCCCCTCCCCCTCCCCGGCCATGACCGCGGTGACCATGGCCGAGGCGTTCCCCTGCCCGCGGGCGTCCCGCCCGGCGGCCTTCAGCACCGCCCGATGGGCCGCCTCGTCTTTTTCCACAAAGGACGCGGTGCCCTTGTACTGGGCCGTGATCGGCCCGACCTTCACCTTGACCAGCCCGTGGTAGGTGTCGCCGTCCACCTCGGTCAGCTCGGCGCCCGGCATGCAGGGAGCGATCCGCTCGATGTCGGTCAGCACCGCCCACGCCCGGCCGATGGGCGTGTTCACCGTGAACTCGTGGGCCAGCTCCATGCGACTACCTCCGCAAATCCTCGCCGCGAGGGGCGCCGGTGGACCGAGCCCGCGCGATGCGCTCGACGTGATCATCATGACGCAACCGTCCCGGCCAGCCGGGAGATTCCCGATCTCCAGGCGCCGCCGCCCGGCCGATGGTCCATCATGGGTGGGGGCCCAGCACGCCCACAGCCACGATTGCCGTCCGGCCGTACCGGCGGCGGCAGGTTGGAGATCACGGTGAGCCCTGCCACCGCTGCCCCCGGCGAGCAGAACGAAGCAGCCACGCCCGGCCTGCCAGGCTGGCGGCGCTGGCTCGCGGTGACCGGCCTGGTCCTGGTGCTCGCCTGTCTCCTGCCCCCGCTGGGCGCGCTCGCCCGGCGCTACGTGTTCGTCGAGTCGCTCCAGTTCAGCGTGTTCGCGATGGCCGGCCCGGCGCTGATCGTGCTGGGCGCGCCGTGGCGGCTCCTGCGCCTGTCTGGTGGCGTCAGCGGGCCCGGCCCGGCCGACCGGCTGGCGGCCGCGCGCCGGGCCGACCGCTCGCTCCGGCGGGCGGCGGTCTTCCTGTTCGCTTTCATGGCCGTGTGCCTGGCCTGGCGGCTGCCAGCGGCGATAGACGCGCTGGCCAGGCAGCCCGCCCTGGCCCTTGCGGAGGCGGTGACGCTGCTCGCGGCCGGTGCCGGGCTCTGGCTCGAACTGGTGGACTCCCCGCCGGTGGCGCCCCGGCTGCCACGGCCACAGCGCGCCCTGGTGGCCGCGCTCGCGATGTGGTCCACCTGGGCCGTCGCCTATGTCCTGGGCTTCGCCAGCCACGCCGTGTTCCACGGCTACGATTCCGCCGGGAGCGCCCTGGGCGCCGTCACCGACCAGGAGATCGCGGTGTTCCTGGTGTGGGCGGTGGCGGGGGCCTGCTTCGTGCCCGTGGTGATCGCCAGCATGCTCGGCTGGCTGGCCGGCGGCGAGGACGCCGACGAGGAGTTCCAGCGGGTCTTCCGGGACGAGTCCCAGCGGGCCACGGTGAGAGGCTGGGGCCCGCGCCCGCGCCGGCGGCCCACGTCCTCCGCCTGACCCGCGGGCGCGCCCGGGCGGCCCCAGGGCGCCGGGCTACCGGTCCGGGTGATCGATGTCCACGGCTGGCAGCTCTTCCACGTCCTTCTTGCTGATGCTGAGCCGGATGCCGTCGTCCACGCCGGCCACGGCACCGATCGGGATGGCCACGTCCTTCCGCCCCCACAGGTGCCCCTCCTGGAGCAGCACGTGGGTCACGTGGCGGTTGCGCGGGTCGATGACCAGCCCCTGAACGTGGCCGATGCCGCCATCGGTGGCGTGGACCTGCTCCCCACGGCGCACAGCGACCTCGCCCAGCGGGATGGTGTCGAAGGTGACGACCGGTGAGGTGCCCGCCAACTCGGGATCCAGGGCGGGGTCCAGGGCCGTGCCAGCCAGACCGTAGTACGGCCACGCGGCCACCTGCTCCGGGCCGTAGGCCGCGTAGCCGGCACTGCCCGGCAGGAACTGCGTCTCCTCAGCGGAGTCGAGTTCCTCGAACTCCGCGATGGTGCAGCGCAGCAGGACCTCCCCATTGGCGGCCTCGACCAGGTCGAGCGGGACGAGCCGGCCGAGCCCCTGGCGGTGCTTCGGCTCGACCACGAGATGAGTGACCGCCCGGGCGACCGGGTCGACGACCACGCGGGCCACCTCGCCGCAGACGCCATCCCTGCAGTTCGCTTCCGCTCCGATCGTGAACTGGCTCGGCTGCGCCATGGCACCTCCTCATTCCCCTTGGACCCTAGCGCGGGTCCCGCCAGCATCCGGGCGGCCCTGGCCGGCTGGCCCCCAGCGAAGCCGCAGATGCCACCATCGATCACGGTTTCGCCGCAGATGCGGCTGGCATAGTGATCATCAGCCGTATCTGCGTTAAATTCAATTGGTGCCGACATTTCGGATCAAGGAAGCGGCCGACCTGATCGGCGTGAGTGACGACACGCTGCGCCGTTGGGCCGACGGGGGCCGGATCGAGACCACCACCGACGCCTCGGGGCGGCTGGCTGTCGATGGGGTGGCGCTAGCTCGTTTTGCATGCGAGCTGGCCGAAGCCAGTGACCGCGGAGATGACAGGGCCGTGGTCGGCCATTCGGTGCGGAACAGGTTCAGCGGCCTGGTCAGCCGGGTCGTCCGCGACACCGTCATGGCCCAGGTCGAGATCCAGGCGGGGCCGCACCGGTTCGTGTCACTGCTCAGCCGCGAGGCCGCCGACGAACTCGGCCTGGAGCCGGGTGTGCTCGCGGTCGCCGCCGTCAAGGCAACCAACGTCTCCATCGAGATCCCCGCCATCCGCTGATCTCGCGCCGCGAGACCTAACTGAGGAGTTCACAGGTGCGCCGATTCGCTGTTATCGCCGCCGGTGTGGCGGCTGTCGCCGTCGCGGGCTGTTCCAGCAGCAGCACCACGAGCGGCTCGTCAAGTACGCGTTCCCCCGCCCCGGTGACCATCACCGTGTTCGCCGCGGCATCGTTGACGGGAACATTCACCCAGCTCGGAAAGCAGTTCGAGGCGGCTCATCCCGGCGACACGGTGAAGTTCAGCTTCGGGCCGAGCTCCGGCCTGTCCACCCAGATCACCAGCGGCGCACCGGCCGACGTGTTCGCCTCGGCGGCGCCGGCGAACATGGACACGGTGGTCAGTGCGGGCGACGCGTCCAATCCTCAGAATTTCGCCAAGAACATCATGGAAGTCGCAACACCCCCCAATAACCCCGCCAACGTGACCTCCGTGAACGACCTGGCGAAGAAGTCGGTCAAGGTGGCGCTGTGCCAGCCGCAGGTGCCGTGCGGGGTCGTGGCGGCGGAGGTGTTCAAGAACGTCGGCATCACCGTCAAGCCGGTCACGCTCCAGCCGGACGTGAAGTCGGTGCTGACCCAGGTTGAGACGGGCAACGTCGACGCGGGCATGGTGTATGTGACCGACGTCAAGGCGGCCGGCAGCAAGGTCAAGGGTGTCACGATCCCGGCTGCCGACAACGCCTCGACGCTCTACCCGATCGCCACCATCACCAGCAGCAAGCACGAGTCCGTCGCCAAGGAGTTCGTCGACTACGTGCTGTCGCCCGCGGGCCAGCAGGTGCTCGCCGCCGCGGGGTTCGAGAAGCCCTGACCCACCTGGCATAGTGGTCTGGCCCCACACAGGCCATCAGGGCGTGTGCCGTGGGTCTTGGCCGTCGCGAGCGGTCGGCGGCGGGATGGATCGCAAGGCGGAGGAGGAGACGATAGTGGAGCTATCGGCGACGACGACAACGCCGCGAGACGCCCGTCCGGTGGCCGCGCAGCAGGCTGAAGATCCACGGGACACGCCCTAGCTCCGGAGCCGTCATGGTGACCTTCACCGCGCCGACCCGCCTGACAGCCCGCGGCCGGGCCAGGCGGGCCGCGCGGGGAGGGGCCTCGCGGTCGGTGCCGGCGCCATTGCTGGTCCCGGCGCTGATCGCGGTCGGCTTCCTGGTGCTGCCGCTGGCCGGGCTGCTGGTCCGCGCCCCGTGGCGCCATCTGGGAGCGGCCCTCAGCGGGACCGACGCCACCCAGGCACTCATCCTGTCCCTGTGGACCGCGACCGTGACCACCGCGATCTCGCTGGTCATCGGGGTGCCGCTGGCGTGGGTGCTGGCCCGGACCACCTTCCCGGGCCAGCGGCTCCTGCGCGCGCTGGTGACCCTGCCGCTGGTGCTCCCGCCGGTGGTCGGCGGGGTCGCGCTGCTGCTGGCATTCAGCCGGGTCGGCCTGGTCGGCCGCTACCTGGACGACTGGTTCGGGCTGACGATCCCGTTCACCCCGATCGCCGTGGTGATGGCCGAGACCTTCGTCGCCATGCCTTTCCTGATCGTCACCGTCGAGGGGGCGCTGCGGTCCGCGAACCAGGGTTTCGAGGAAGCGGCGGCCACCCTGGGCGCGCGGCGGATGACCGTGTTCCGGCGGGTCACCGTGCCGCTGATCGCCCCCTCGCTGGGGGCGGGCGCGGTGCTGTGCTGGGCGCGGGCGCTGGGTGAGTTCGGGGCCACGATCACCTTCGCCGGCAGCTTCCCCGGCCAGACGGAGACGATGCCGATCGCGGTGTACTACGCGCTGGAGACCGACCCGGACGCGGCGATCGCGCTCAGCCTGGTGCTGCTGCTGGTCTCGGTGGTGGTGCTGGTCTCCCTGCGCGACCACTGGCTGCGGGGCGGCTCGCTCTGATGACGAACGGGGGCGGCGACGGCCTCGTCGTCGATGCCGAGGTCAGGCGCGGCAGCTTCACCCTCGCGGTCAGCCTCGCCGCGGCACCCGGCCAGGTCCTCGGCCTGCTGGGGCCGAACGGGGCGGGGAAATCCACCCTGCTCAGCGCGGTGGCGGGCCTGACCCCGGTGTCCGCCGGGCGGATCACGCTCGCGGGGCATGTGCTGGACGACGCGGGCACCGGCGCCTTTGTCGAGCCCTCAGGCCGGCCGGTCGGCTTCGTCTTCCAGAACTACCGGCTCTTTCCCCACCTGACCGTCGCCGAGAACGTGGCGTTCTCGCCGCGCGCCCGGGGCCAGGGCAGGCGGGCCGCCCGGGCGGCCGCCAGCGGCTGGCTCGGCCGGCTCGGGCTGGCCGGCCTCGCCGGCCGCAAGCCCAGCCAGCTGTCGGGCGGGCAGGCGCAGCGGGTGGCGCTGGCCCGCGCGCTGGCCGGGGAGCCAGCGCTGCTGCTGCTGGACGAGCCCCTGTCGGCGCTGGACGCCGGCACCCGCCTGGACGTGCAGTCCGAGCTGAAGCGGCACCTGGCCGACTTCACCGGGCCGTGCCTGCTGGTCACGCACGACCCGCTGGAAGCGCTGGTGCTGGCCGATCAGCTGATCGTGCTGGAGGGCGGGCGCATCGTCCAGGAGGGCACCCCGGCGCACATCGCCCGCCAGCCAGGCACCGAGTACGTCGCGAAGCTCGTCGGCCTGAACCTGTACGCCGGCCGGGCCGACGGCTCCCGGGTGGCGCTCAGCGGCGGCGGGGACTTCGTCATCCCCGACCACGGCCGCCGCGGCGACGTGCTCGTCGCGGTGCGGCCCTCGGCGGTGGTCGTCAGCAGCCAGCGCCCGCGGCCCAGCAGCGCCCGCAACACCTGGCAGGCCAGGGTTACCGGGCTCACGCTGCTGGCCGACCGGGTCCGGCTCGACCTGGACGGGCAGCCGCCGGCGGTGGTGGACGTCACGCCCGCGGCGGTGGCCGAGCTTTCGCTGCATTCGGGCAGCCAGGTGTGGCTCACCACCAAGGCCACCGACCTTGAGGTCTATCCGCCCACCGACCACCGGGCGGGCTGAGGCGCCGCCTCCCGCGCTACCGGACGAGACAGGCGGGCCGGTCTGCGTTCTGCCCGCTGGGCCGCTGCTGGCTGGCGCCCCGCCCCCAGCCGTACGGGAAGGCAGCCGCGAGCGCGCGGGCGATCAGGTGGGCCCGCGCCGCGTAACCGGCGGAGGTGTAGTGGACGCCGTCGGGGATGAACCAGCTGTTCCTGGCCACCGCGGCCCAGTCGTAGACCCGCATGTTCGGGTAGCGGGCGCAGGCGCGGATCAGGGCGCGGTTCCAGGCCAGCATGTCGGCCTCGGAGTACGGCCCGGTGGCCACCAGCGTCTTGACGTTGACCCACATCACCGGCTGGCGGCCGATCACCGTCATCATCTCGCGGATCCGCGCCGCCAGGCCCACCCGTGAGCCGATACCCACGTCCGCGGTGTCGTTGGTGCCCAGCGCGAGCACCCAGCAGCCGTGGTAGCCGCCGCGGACCAGCTGCTGGGCGACGGTGTAGGCGTTGGGCCCGCCGGTGGCGGTCTCCACCACCGAGGTGCCGCCGGAGATCTCCGGGATGAACCTGCCGGCCCCGACCCGGGCGTACTGCGCGCCGATCCGCTGCCGCGGGCTGGGCAGGTAGTCGGGGGAGATGAGGCCGTCGGAGGTGGAGTCGCCGATGTGCACCACCGACCGGCACAGGGAACGGGCGGGCCCGCGGGCGGCTGGCGCGCGGGCAGCTGCCCCGGCCGCGGCCAGGCCGGCCGCGGCGGGCCGGACGAAGCCCGACAGGCCCGCCACGGCCAGCGCGCTCACCACGACGGCTCCCGCGACGGTGACCCGGGTCTGGCCCCGTGCCGCGCGCAGCTGCCAGCCGGTCGCCCTCGCCCTGGCCAGCCACCGGCCGATGGCACCGTGGCGGACCGGCTCCTCGATAAACCGCCACGACAGGGCCGCGGCCATGATGCTCGCCGCGACCTGGAGGGCGGCACGGGCGAGGCTGTCCCGGCCGCTGGCCGGGGTGGTCAGCACGATGATCGGGTAGTGCCACAGGTAGATGCCATAGGAACGGACCCCGATCCAGCGCAGCGGCCGCACCCCGAGCAGCGCGCCGATCCTGCTGGCCGGCGAGGCGGCCGCGCCCACCACCATCGCCGTGCCCACCGACAGCAGCACCATCCCGCCCCGGTACAAAAACGCCGAGTACTCACTGGTGCGCACGATCAGCACCGCGATCACGGCGAGCCCGGTGACCCCGATGCCGTCCAGGATCCGGCGGGCGCCCTCGGTGACGTTGCCCCCCAGGTGCCGGCTGGGCCAGACGAAGGCCAGCGCCGCGCCGATCAGCACCGCGAAGGCGCGGGTGTCGGTGCCGTCATAGACCCGCGTCGGGTCATAACCGGGCTGGTAGAGCAGCGCCATCGCCACCGCCGAGACGGCGGCGAGCAGCAGCGTCGCCGCCGCCAGCTTGGTGCGCGCGGCGCGGCGGCCGCGCGTCCACCGAAGCCCGAGCCACAGCAGCCAGGGCCAGATCAGGTAGAACTGCTCCTCCACCGCCAGCGACCACAGATGGCCAAGCGGTGAAGGCGGGCCGAACCGTGCGAAGTAGGAGCTGTGCTGGGCGATCAGCCACCAGTTGCTCACGTAGGCCACCGAGGAGAG
>Ga0335079_10002548_pt1 | contig 21024 bp, 20 predicted proteins | sample Lox_Sample_33_FD_206719 | JGI IMG/M metagenome (GOLD analysis project Ga0335079, IMG submission 206719) | Soil microbial communities from Loxahatchee National Wildlife Refuge, Florida, United States - Lox_Sample_3.3 | ecosystem: Environmental > Terrestrial > Soil > Wetlands | place: USA... | reverse complement strand
TCCAGCCTTTCCAACTATCTCCAGTGATGGCAGCCGCCGGCGGTCTGGTCGTCGGAGCGGCGATCATTCTTTTCGAACTGCGCGTCGAAAAGGTCAGCCTGAAGCGGCTGATCGGAGCCGCGTTCGGAAGTGTGCTGGGCATCTTTGGCGCATTTTTGATGTCGCTGGTACTGGCCAGGATTAACGTACAAAACTCCGCCACGCTTCATTTCCTGCAGCTTTTTCTGCTGCTGTGGATGACTTACGTGGGCCTGGTGGTGGGCGCCAATAAGGGCGACATGCTGAATCTGTCTGCCCTGGGCGGCATCTTCGGCGGCGAAAAAGGACCGAAGAAAGCCTTCAAGATCCTGGATACCAGCGTCATTATCGACGGCCGCATCGCCGATATCGCCGAAACCGGGTTCCTGGACGGCGTGCTGGTGATCCCCCAATTCGTCCTGCGCGAGTTACAGCTCGTGGCCGATTCCGCCGACTCGATGAAACGCAACCGCGGCCGCCGCGGTCTGGATATCTTGCAGCGCATTCAAAAAATGGCGCACCTGAACGTCCAGATCGTGGAAGACGACTTCCCGCATATCCGCGAAGTCGACATGAAGCTCATCGAGCTGGCCAAAGTATATGACTGCAAGGTCATCACCAACGATTTCAACCTGAATAAGGTTGCTCAACTCCACGGCGTCGAAGTGCTCAACATCAACGAGCTCGCCAATTCGCTCAAACCCATCGTCCTGCCCGGCGAGACCATGCGCGTCTTCATCCTCAAAGAAGGCAAGGAGTACAATCAGGGCGTCGCCTATCTGGATGACGGTACTATGGTGGTGGTGGACAACGCCAAGCGCATGATTTCGAAGACCATCGATATTTCTGTTACCAGCGTGCTGCAGACCACTGCGGGTAAAATGATTTTCGGCAAGTTCGATGACCGCATGCACGGCGTAGTGGTTGAGAAGCACGCACCGGCCCCGCGCAAGGCGGAAGCGGTGGGCGAAGGCTAGATTGAGATGGGGAGACAAGGAGAGAGGGAGAGTGGGGGACGTCTCCCCCTCACCCCATCACCCCCTCTCCCCCTCAGCTCAGCCGAAGACGAGAACTGAATCGATATGAAAGTAGCTGTCATACTCCCCGCTGCCGGCCTCGGTACCCGCATGGGACGAACGTCGGCGGAGACGGCCGGCACCAGCCGAAAGCAGTTCATGCTGCTGGATGGTTCGCCGATCCTGTTGCACACCGTGCGTAAGTTTGCCGCGAGCGATCGCGTCAGCGAGATTGTTATCGCCTTGCGCCGCGAGGATCTCGAAGCGGTGGGCGAGCTGCTCCGGCAGGAGGTTCGCAACAAACCCGTGCGCGTGGTCGAAGGCGGCAACAGCCGGCAGGAATCGGTCGAGCGCGCGCTCGCCGCCGTGAGTCCGGACACCGAGCTGGTTGCGGTGCACGACGCCGTGCGGCCGTTCATCGATCTCGACATCATTGAAAAGGCTATCGACGAGGCGCATGAGCACGGCGCGGCCATCGTGGGCATCGTGCCCACCGACACCGTCAAGCAGGTGAGCGGCGCGCAGGCGACCGGCGCCAAGATTCGCTCGACCATCTCGCGCGAGCGCCTGGTGCTGGCGCAAACCCCGCAGGTGTTTCGCTACAATCTGCTGAAACAGGCATTCGAGGCCGCGCGCCGCGACAGCTTCGTCGGCACCGATGAATCGAGTTTAGTGGAACGCCTCGAGCAAGTCGAAGTGCGCGTAGTCATGGGCAGCGACCGCAACATCAAGATCACCAAGCCCGGCGACATGGACCTCGCGCGCTTGTTCCTGGAACAGGAAACCGCCCGGCAGGCTCTTTCTTGAGCGAGTACCGAACCGGGCAGGGCTGGGACGTTCACCGGCTCGTTCCCCACCGGCCGCTGATCCTGGGCGGCGTGACCATCCCCTCGGAATTCGGACTTGAAGGCCATTCCGACGCCGACATTCTGGCGCACGCCATCACCGACGCCATCCTCGGCGCCGCCGCGCTGGGCGACATCGGCATGCACTTCCCCGATACCGATCCCCGCTGGAAAGGCGCCGACAGCCTGCAGTTTTTGAAGCACGCCCTCGAACTCGCCCAGCGCGCCGGATTCACTCTCGTCAACGTGGATTCCACCGTCATCCTCGAGCGCCCCAAGCTGAAGGACTACCGCAACACCATCCGCGAAAAGCTCGCCGACACCCTCGGCCTCCCGCTCGACCGCATTTCCGTGAAGTTCAAGACGTCGGAAAAGGTGGGGCCGGTGGGCGAAGGCAAATCCGCCGAGGCGCAGGCTGTGGTGATGATGATGCGGGAGTGAGGGGGGTCGAATTCACATTACAAAAAGCGAACGCGAGTGCCGGCCGGGTAGGTGCGTTTCTTTCTGCGCGTTGTCTCATCGACTTCCAGCTGGCCGGTTTCCTCCATAGGGACGAGTGCCCCTTTTCTCAATTGCCCTAAATGGTAGTCGGTCCGGTCAGACCCGACGAACTCCTCGATATGACCTATTGGCAGCCACCCTCTCCTCTTGAACTGCTTTCGTATGGCTACTCTAAGCGGGTCAAAATCCGGCGTAAGAATACTCAGCGTTAATTGTTCACTGCGCGTACCGTGAAATGCGAAATCACCGAATGGAGCAACCTTCCAAATAGCTTCTTTCAAGAGGTTCGCGCCTTTCACGTGTTGCGTTCCAAAGAACACTGCATAAATCAGCCTGTTGCCGCTATAAAGTTCGAAACGGACTACGTATTTGGCACCGTTTCTTCGCAGTTGGTCGGCATAAAGGTTATAGACGTAGGTCTTGCGCTCATGACCATCGTGGATCTTAAGACCCTCACGCCAATCCTCACAACCGAAAAGGCCATCAAGGTGACGCTCGAATTCGGGAGTCGCTTTGAAACGGTTGATGGCTTCATACATGAATGAAATGTAGACCTCTGATCTTGGGTTTTGCAGGATTCTGCGGATCACCTGCATTGGAGTATCTGAAACGCCGAATGGATCAATCATTACGAATGCCGGCGCGAGTTTGACGTTTTGACGTTCCAGTGCGTCTAGCAGCCCCGTCATCGTTTCATCGAACCGACCGGTGGCAACGTCAACTATACAGTTCGGCGGAAGAGTGGGATATCTATTCTTGATGAGCTGCTTAAGGTGTTCCGCACGCTGGCGGTCTGCTTCCACAAAATCAAACACAATCTCTGCCGTTATTTGCTTCCGCGCGGTGTGCTCCGCAAACGAGTCAAGAGCTATGATTGGCGATCCGTCTTCACCGCCTTCATATTCCCCCGGGCCAGCAAAACCGTCAATGAAGAGTATTCTGCCGTTCCACGTTCCCATGACTGGGAACCACGCGTTGAGGTAGTTCTTCAGTACGAGATGCTTGCCGACCGTGTGCGGCTCAAGGGGCCAGAGCTTTTTGGTTGTTGCCATTAAAGAGTGACGGTAATAAGCTGCCTCGGCATCTGTGGCCACTCCATCCACCGCCTGCCGTCGAGAGTGGCTTCAGTTCCAGATCTTTTCCGACGGCGGCCGCCGAGTTGCTTCAGAAAGAATGCGACGCCATGCTTGCGACATTGATTGCGCAGTTCTCTCGCCCAATCAAGTTCCATTGTCCGGGCATGGCGGCCCGACTCTCCTCCGACGATCACCCAATCCAGGCCTTTGAGAGGCAACTCAGGTATCGGTCCAAGGAGGGGTTCCGCGCTAACGAACTTCACTTGAGCCGGCGTTTTCAGCAAGTCGAACGCACGCCAGACATATTCGGCCGACTCAATGCTCACCCCCATCCAAACATTTGGAGGCCAAGGCAGTTCGTTACAAACGGCAATCAGCCGTTTGGACCTCTTTGTTAGGACCTGAAAGTTGTGCCAATGAGCTTCGACCATGACGGCAAAAACGCGATGGATGTAATCCAGTGGAATGTTTTCATGGAAGAGGTCGCTCATGGAATTCACAAAAATTCGTCTTGGCTTCGTCCATTGCAGCGGCTGCGACAGTCTTTCGGGAACTAGCCGGAGATCAAACCCTTGCTCAAACGGGTGCCCCGGAACCCCTCGGAAGCGTTCGGCAAACGTCTCCGCATAGCAGTGTTTGCAACCTGGACTCACCTTTGTACAACCACGCGCTGGATTCCACGTTGCGTCAGTCCATTCAATAGCGCTTCTGTCGCTCATAGGACCTCACACTAGAACATTATGTGCATGTTTTGTCTTCGTATGCCAAGGGCCTTGGCGATGGTTTTCCGAGGGCGCCACCGTAACGTCGGCACGGAATGGATCCTGGCACTAAACGGGACAGAGGCATTTTTGGCCTAAACGGGACAGACGCATTTTCCACTGGCCCGCCCTTCAGGCTCATGGGTTCGTCCAATCTTTTTCGCGATGCCTTCCCGCCTGATCGCCCTCACCTTGGCTGGCCGATTTCCAACCACATCGCCAGCGCTCGATCGACCGACGCAGCTTCAGCCTCATTGATTCGTCCGATCTTCTTCGCGATGTGTTCCCGCCTGATTGCCGTGATCTTGTCGACCATGATTTGAGATTCGGTCTTGAGGCCATTTTCGCGACTTGGCGAGATCGACACACGAAACAGTGGCGCGTCCACCAGGTGCGACGTAATGGGGCAGATGACGATGCTGGAGTGAGTCGGATTAAAGAGGTCGGACTGCACCACCAGGGCGGGGCGAGGCTTGCCGAAGTCGCCCGGGCTGGAACTGACCACCACGTCGCCGCGGGTTATTTCCAGCCGGCTGTGTCCGCGCGCTTTCGCCAAAACTTTTCGTCCTCAGTGACCACGCCACTGGCCGCGAGCGACTGGCGCCGAGCTTCGGCGGACAGAGCATCGTGCCCCACCTGGTCCAGATAACCCTCCAAGGCGCGGTTGATTATCCAGTTCTTGCCGCGCTTCAGGTAGCGCGAGGTCTGCTCCAAACGAACCTGCAGCTCGTCGGAAATCCGAAAGCTGGAGGTCCTTGACTTCATCGGTCTTAGAATAACACAGGTGCAACACATTGTTCCCGATGCCGCATCCAAGTGCTATCGCCTTTTCGAACCCCCTCAGAGTTCGGGCACCGACAGGATTTCGAGCAATCGAAATCCATCGTCGTCGGGTGTTCGAGTGAATGTGACTTTGGCCTTGATTCGCGCCTGCGGGGAGAAATGGTCGAGCCGGTCCTTGGGTGCGCGCGCGACATACTCTTGTAGTTCTTCCCAGTTTTTCATTCGGCCAAGATAGACGGTGATGCTGAGCATGCGCCGGGGCCGCATGTCCGGAGGGTAGGCGGGCAAGTGCGCCAGATCCACGGCCAGGTTCCGGCAGGTCGAGACGTTCTTGGTCGTGGTGCGAATGCAAAAATCCATGGAGGCGCATTGCTGGTGGGTTTTCCCCAGGCAGTATTTTACGAGCGGCTCCGGAATCCAGACCAGTTGGACGGCGCCGGGGGTGCTTTTGCCTCCCGGAAGTTGCACGAAGAGAGAAGTCTCGAGTTCGACGCTGCTTTCGCCGGGGCGAGGGGTCTGGGCCAGGGCGGCTACAGAGAGCACGGCGAAGGCAGCCACTTTCCGCGGCCAATGAAGAGAGTTCATGGCTTGATTATCGCGAAAAGCGCGCCGCTTGTAGGATTAAGTCCAACCACTTCGCCAGAGCTCGTTTCCGCTGACGGCAGTGATCTTGTCGCTCGAACCCCGGCGGTGCCATCCATGCGGTGAGCCTTTTCCGGCCTTGGCGTCGCGTATACAGAGTGAAGGAGTTTGAGACAAATCCAATGAGTACAACACACGTTCCCGCTCTTGACATGACCAAACTGAATACATTTATCGGTCAATTCGTGACCGATCTCGGGGCCGCGGTTCATGCCGGCATGGTCGTCATTGGGGAGAAGTTGGGGCTTTACAAAGCCCTCGCCGAGGGCCCAGTGACGGTTGCACAACTGGCTGCCAAGACGAAGACCGATGAGCGCTATTTGCGCGAGTGGCTGGCTTCACAAGCTGCGGGCGGCTACATCACCTACGATGAAAAGACCGGTAAGTTCAGGCTGAGTGAAGAACAAGCCTTCACGCTGGCAACGGAGGACAGTCCGGCATATCTGCCCGGGGCATTTGAACTGGCTTTGGGCTCGTTGGCGGCGGTGCCACGGATCGCGGAAAGCTTCCGCACGGGCGCCGGCATGGGCTGGCATGAACATGTGGACGGCGTCTTCCACGGATGCGAAAAGTTCTTTCGTCCAGGTTATGCCGCCAATCTTGTGAGCTCGTGGATTCCTGCCTTGAGCGATGTCCAAGGAAAACTCGAGGCGGGGGCGCGCGTGGCTGATGTCGGCTGCGGGAAAGGGGCCTCCACGGTATTGATGGCAAAAGCGTTCCCCAGGTCGGAATTCTTCGGATTTGACTACCACGACAAGTCGATCGAAGAAGCGCGCGAGTCCGCCAAACGTAACGGTGTCGCCGGCCGCGTCACTTTCGAAGTGTCCAAGGCAAAAGCGTTTCCCGGTAGAGACTACGACTTGGTCACCGTCTTCGATTGCCTGCATGACATGGGCGATCCGATCGGAGCGGCCGCGCACGTCCGGCAGTCCTTGGCCAAAGACGGGACGTGGATGATCGTTGAGCCCTTCGCCAATGACCAGTTGAAGGACAATCTGAATCCTGTGGGCCGGGTCTATTACTCCTTTTCGACGCTGCTGTGCACGCCGTGTTCACGATCGCAAGAAGTCGGGCTGTGCCTGGGGGCGCAGGCTGGCGAGACACGCATTCGGGAAGTTGTGACCTCTGCCGGCTTTAACCGTTTCCGCCGGGCTACGGAAACACCCTTCAACATCGTTTACGAAGCCCGGCTATAATTTGCGTGGCCATGGTCGGGCGGCGAGTGCCGGCCGGGAATGCACGTCGCCGCTCGTCTACGTCCCACTCTCAACAGGAGAGTGGGACTCGACGTGCATCAATCCCCCAACGCCGACTGACGCCGCTGTAGAAAACGGCGGACTGCGGGATCGCGCTCGAGGCCGATCGCGATCTCGTACGCCCCCCGGGCTTCGCCATGTGTCCCGGTCTTGGCCAGCAGCTCCGCGCGCGCAGCCCAGTAGGGTTGGTATTCGGCGAGCCGTACATCGGCGGTTACCTCCGGCATGGCCGCAAGAGCGGTGCTGGCGCCTTCTATCTCCGCAAGAGCCAGCGCACGATTGATTGCCACTACCGGTGAGCCGGTGAGCGAAAACAGGGCGTCGTATAGCTGCACCACCTGAGCCCAGTTGGCCTGACCCGTGCGGCAGCGATCAACGTGCGCCGACTGCAACGCGCCTTCCAACTGATAGCGGCCAATGGAACCCAGGGCGCTGGCTCGCCGCAGCAGCGCCTCGGCCTCACGGATCATTTGCCAGTCCCACAACTCCTGATCCTGATGGGCCAGCGGAACGTATTCGCCCTCCCCGTTGCGCCGCGCGCGACGCCGGGCTTCGGCGTGAAGCATGAGCGCAAGCAGGCCCAGCGCCTCCGGCTCCTGCGGCAGCAACTCGGCCAGGAGCCTTGCCAGAAAGAGCGCTTCAACGGTGAGATCGCGACGAACGACATCGGTCCCACCAGGGTCGGCCCAACCTTCTGCGAAGGCGGCGTAAATGGCGTCCAACACGGTGTCGAGCCGGCCGCGAAGCTCTTCGCGTTCCGGGCCGCGAAACGGAATGCCGGCCTGCCGGATCTTGTCCTTGGCGCGGACAAGCCGCTTACTCATGGCCGCCGGAGAAGTGAGGAACGCCGAGGCGATGGCCTTTGCATCGAGCCCGAGCACGACTTGCAGAATCAGCGGCGCACGAACACCGGCGTCGATCGCCGGATGCGTGCAAACGAACATCAGCGCCAGACGACGGTCCGGAATTTCCGCGGCGTCCAACGCTTCCGTGACGAACGGCAACTGTGCGGCGGCTGTTTCACCGATTCGGCTTCGCCGCAAGACATCGATGATTTTGCGGCGGGCCACGGTCAGCAGCCACGCTTCCGGGTTCGCGGGACACCCATGCAGCGGCCAATCCACCAGCGCCGCAGCGAACGCCTCCGACAGAGCGTCCTCGGCAGCCGATACATCCCGCGTGCGTGCCGCGAGATACGCCACGAGCTTGCCGTAACTGCGCCGCGCCACCGCGTCAGCCGTGCTGCGCGCCTGCGCATCGCCTTCGCGGGCCTTCTCCTTCACGCCATCGGCTCGTAGCACAGCAGGACATTCCCATTGCCGAAGATCCGCGTCTTTGTCCGCTTCAGCATCAGCTTCTGCTTGAGGCCGTCGAACATGGATTTTCCTTTGCCAAGAACGATGGGATTCACCACCATCTGGTATTCGTCGATCAGACCCGCCTCGGCCACAACCGGGAGATTCTTCATCGCCATCGGTGTCGGCCAGAAGCTGGCCATCATTTCGTAGGTGATCCTGCCGAACACCAGCTCGCCTCCGCCACTGGCGTTCCCCTGGACAAATTCATTCCACTCGGCATCCTGCTTGTGCGCCCAGCTCATGTCGCCGTTCATGTCCGCAATGAAACCATCGAGCGTCATTTGATTGAAGACGATTAATCTCCGCATGTGTCTTCTCCTATTGGCGACTCATACGGACAGCGAGAGGCCTTGTTCCTCGGCGTATTCGCGGAGCGTCTTATCATTGATGGGACGCACCTCGACGACACCGTGCAGTGCGGTCGGGCAGCGGGCGGCCCACGAAAGCGCGGCATCCAGATCCGCCACGTCGATGATATGAAAGCCACCCAGTTGCTCTTTTGAGTCGGCATAGGGGCCGTCCAGCACCTGGGTCTTGCCATTCACCACCCGCACGGTGGTCGCCGTCGAGGTGGGCTGCAGGCCGGTGCCGCCCTTCAGCACGCCCGCCTTCGCCATCGCCTCCGTGTATGCGATGTAGGCGCCCAACCAGTGTCCTTGCTCGGCCTTTGTCAGTTGCGGCCAGCCGGCCTCGCCCACATAGTCCATCAAAATGTATTTCATTTGGAACCTCCTCGATAGTTTTTGCTCAACCACTATGATGACGGTTGAGTCCGCGGCGATTTGGACAGCCGCGCCGGGAAAAATGTCACTCGCTTGCCCGATAGATAATCTTCCCTGCGCGCAGTGTGTACCGTACTGCGTTCAACTCTCGGATGTTCTTGGAAGGGTCGCCCTTCGAGACTACAAGATCCGCCTGGAGACCCACTGCGATTCGTCCTGATTGCCTGGATTCCCCAAATCGCTCGGCGGGCGCAGTGGTCAGCGAAGCGAGAATCTGGCGAAAGCTCATCCCGGCTTCGGCCATCAACGCGTACTCCTCACCGGGGTCGTAGTCGACGGCGCCCGCGTCGGTTCCGAAAAGAACCGTCCCTCCGGACGCACTCCAGGCCCGCAACTGGCCCACGGCAGTATGGGTCAACTGCTGCTGGGTCGATATGCGATCGTGGCGCATGGCGGACTTCCACAGGGTAAGTGTGGGCGTGAGGGCCACGCGCCGTTCCTTCATCGCAGTCAGAATCGTTTCGTCCCACGGACCGGACCGGGGAGTCGTGTGAGCGACTACATCCACTCCACCTCGAACCGCGGCCAGCACGTCCGCGCCGCTATTTGGATGAACAAAGACAGGCTTCCCCAGCCGATGGGCTTCGCTGACCGCGGCTGGAATGGCGCTCTCCGGGAACGGCGGATTGGGCGGCGGAGGAGTTTGCATATGCAGTTTGATCCCGTCCACACCTTCATCCAGCAGCTTTCTTGCAGCCGCCGCCGCTTGCGCTGCATCTGTGATCTCCGGAGCGGGGAACTTCACAAACCCGAGAATACTGAGAACCTGTGCTGACGGCATAGCGCCCGGGGCGAGCAGCGCCTCCCCCGTCGAACGAATTCTCGGGCCCGTCACTTCCCCAGACTCGATGCGGTCGCGAAGCCGCCGCGTATTCGTCCACATAGATCCCAGGTCGAACACGGAGGTAAATCCAAATCGTGTGAACATGTCCTGAAACTGCCGGCTAAGCTCCGGCGCGGGGACCGCCGCCGCATCCGCCCACTTTCTTTCGAAAAAGTGCACGTGGCTGTTCCAAAATCCCGCGGTAATGGTGAGGCCGGAACAATCGAGCGACGGGACCGCCGAAGGAACTTTCACAGACGCCCGGCTGCCCACCGCCGTTATCTTTCCTTCGCGGATAAGTACCACGCCGTCCGGTATGGGGTCTTCTGTCGGACTGGCATAAATCGTCCCACCCACCAGTGCCAGGTCTGCATCAGGGGAGTTCAGGGTCTGACCGAAAACCGCGCCACCCACGAAAGCAAGAAGGATTGCTAAGAGAAGCGGCGGCATTTTCGGTAGCCTGCGGTGCAGCGTCGATCAGGCGGGTACGCTCGTCATTATACGGCGAGATATCATGCAGGTCCGAAACCGGGAATCTTCACAGGTCGCGACAGCGTAAAATCACAAAATGGTCATTCTCCAGCGATACGCCGTTCACGTCGTTTCCACCCTGATCTGCCTGAACTCGGCGGCATGGGCGGCCGAGCCCGAGTGGCCCAGGTTTCGGGGGCCTGACGCGAATCCCGTTGTCGCCAAGGCAAATTTGCCCGAAAAGTGGTCGAAAACCGAGAACGTGGAATGGGCAGCGGAAATCCCGGGGCGCGGTTGGTCATCCCCGATTGTGAACGGGCGTAACGTGTTCCTCACCACGGTCACGACTGAGGGGAAGTCGAAGCCGCCGCAGATTGGGACCGAGTACAGCAACCAGTATGTGGCAGAGCTGATGAAGCAAGGGCTCTCCGAGCAGGAAGTTGTGGACCGGGTGACGGCCCGCGACATCGAATTGCCAAAAGAAGTGATGCTGCACTACTACCTTTACTGTCTCGATATTCAAACCGGCAGCGTGGTTTGGAAACGGGAGTTCTATTCCGGGCAACCGCCGGGAGGACGCCATCGCAAAAACAGTTTCGCTTCGGAGACTCCGGTGACCGATGGGAAGCTGGTCTATGTGTACGCCACCAACCTCGGGCTTTATGCCTATGACATGCAGGGCACGCAGGTTTGGCACACGCCGCTTGAAGCGTATCCGATTTACTTGGACTTCGGGACCGGAGGATCGCCGGCGCTACTGGGGGACTTGCTGTTGATCGTCAACGACAACGAGAAGCAGCAGTTCATCGCTGCCTTCGATACCAAGACCGGCAAGCCGGTGTGGCGAACGAACCGCGACCTGGCGGCGAAGGGCGACGGCCCGCCGCGGCGGTCGGCATGGGTGACGCCATTTGTCTGGAAAAACCCGCAGCGGACGGAAGTGGTGACCGTCGGCCCTGGAGTGGCCGTGAGCTATGACGCCGCCGGCAAAGAGTTGTGGCGCCTGTCCGGCATGTCGGAAATTCCGATTCCGAGCCCGTTCGCTTACGACGGTCTGTTGTATGTGAACGGGGGGAGAGCGAAGGGGCTATATGCGATCAAGCCCGGCGCGACGGGCGATTTGACAGCACCGGAGGATGGAAAACCGAGCGAGTTTGTGGCCTGGTCGCAGCCACGTGGCGGCACCTACCTTCCGACCGAGCTGGCGTACGACGGGGCATTATATGCACTGTCGGAGATCGGAATTTTGAGCCGCTTTGACGCGAAAACCGGAAAGCTCAGCTACAAGTCCAGGCTCGACGGCGGCGGTGCATTCACCTCGTCACCGTGGGCTTATAACGGCAAAGTGTTCTGCCTGAGCGAAGAGGGCAAGACGTTCGTGATCGCTGCGGGCGACACCTTCGAGTTGCTCCACACCAATCCGCTGGACGAAATGGCGCAGGCGACTCCGGCCATCGTCGGCGGCCGCCTGCTCCTGCGAACAGAGAGCCGGCTCTATTCCTTTCGGAACAAGAACTAACAACGGCTCCGGGGCCAACCCAGGCAAACTTCCTGCAACCGGACTGGTGGCCCGGAAGCGCTCTGCAGTTTCTGTCAGTCTAAAACTTCGCTCGAAGGCGAATGGAATAGCTGCGCTGCGGAGCTATCGCATTACCGGAAAACAGACCGGCAAAGTCGATCACGTTGAGTCGATTGTTCAGATCGGTCCCATCCACTTGCAGGGATAATTTCAGTTTCTCCCGATTGACCAGTTTCGCTCCCACCGAAGCATCGATCGAGAGCGATGGTCTGACGCGGCCATGCGCAAGGTTCACGCGGTCGACGACCTTTTGCCCGTACTGCGCCACCGCGTCCTGTGGATCGCCGTTAAATTCAACCGGCAGACCGCTCCCGTACTCTCCCCCAACACCGAGCCAGAGTCGAGGCGTCAGATCGTATCGAAAGCGTGCGCGAACCGTGTTCCGCTGGTCTTGCGTATCCCAGAACCGGCCGACTCCAGCTGCTCCCGCTACATCATTCCCCAGAAACAATCCGCCCGTTACAGGAAAATACGCCGTGCCGACGATATAGGAGTAGCTGACAAAACCGCTGAAATGGCCCCAGTGCGGAATCTCCAGCTTGGCTTCCGCTCCGTAGAGGTGTGCCTTCTGGAATGCAATCGGAAAACTGATTGCGGTGTCCAACAGTTGGTCGTCGTCACCATAGTTGTTCACGCGCCGGTCGAAACCGTTGATGTCCACGCGCGCTTTGCCGAAGAAGCCCTTGGTCAGCCCGGCCTCGTAGTAGTTGCCGTAGGAAGGTTCGACGGGCAGGCGCAAAAAGACTGGGTTCAACGACAGAACCTGGTTGGAGCTCGACAGTAGAATATTCTCAAAGAACGGCGTTTGAAACACACGGTCGTATGAAGCGTGCAGCACGAGATCCGCGTTCTTGAAGTAGCGGGAGACGCCCAGCCGGGGGCTGAATGCCGTCTTGTTCACCAGTAGTTGGTAATGGTCGTAGCGCAGCCCGGCGCTGACGTGCCATCTTCCCAAATTCATTTCGTCCTGAACGAACGCGGACTGTTCGAGATCCCATTTTTTTCCGCTGAATTGGAACGTCGCCGGGGTGCCTTCGTCAAACTGCGTGAAATCGGTGATCACGTCACTGAACCGTTCGTGGAGGTTGGTGGAATCGGTCTCAAAGCCGGCCTTCCATTCATTTCGGCCCTGGTGAATCGAAAGCGTTCCCTTGAGATACCCTTCAGAGAAAGTGCGGTCCTGAAAAGCGATGACGGGTGTGGAGAGCGCGTTGGAGTTCAGTATCTGTTCATCAGCTCGCACCATACCCCGCAGCTCCCCCACGATGTTGGGCGTGAAGATGTGCTGGTACGACGCGATGCCCATGGTTTCGAAGATGCCTCGATCCTGGCGCTGCCCCGCAGCTTGCTGGAGCTGCTCATTTGGCACCTCAAACCGCGCAACCGCATGCGTCACCGACAGGCTCACACGGTCCTTGTCGGTTAGATCCCGCTCGTAGCGTAGCGAGAAATTGCCCTGGCTTCCGTGATTGGTGAAGTTCTGCAGCACGGGAGGGTTCAGATAATGATCGGTTTCCGATCCATCAAGGCTAAACGTGAGCGTGTTGCGTCCCGCCGCGTACTGTCCCAGAAAATAGCCGTCGGTGCTGGCATACCTGCCGCCGAACCCGGCGAACTCTCCATGAAATCCGGGCAGCGTGTCTTGGGCAGGCTCAATGGCAACTACCCCGCCCAGCTTTCGTCCGTACTCAGCGGGAAAGCCCGCCGTATAGATGCTGAGCGATTGCACGTCGTCCGCTTCAATCTCCGGACCAAAACTCGGCGAGCGGTTGTCCGTTAGCGGAATGCCGTCGATCACAAACTGAGTCATGTATTCTGACCCGCGTGGATGCAGGACGGCATTTCCTTCATACAGCCAACCAGGTTGCGAATTCACCAGATCGACGATCGAGCGTCCTGGCAGGGATGCGGGGCGATCCGCGATGGTGTCCGAACCGATCCGGTTGACGGTTCCAACCCGGTTGGGATCGATCAACGTTTGACTGTCGATGACGGTGACCGTGGTCGCTATCGGCGCCACCGTCAGAACAATAGGAAGCGATTTGGGCAGCGCCGATTGGATTTCGACCAAGCCCGCATAAGACGCGAACCCCCCCTGCTCCACCGCCACGCGATAAACACCGTAGGGCAGCCGGCTCACTGAAAGACGCCCCGCTGCATCTGTTTGAAAGGTCCGGCGGTACTGATTCCCTTCGCTGACAATCACCACGTTGGTCTGAATGGCGCGCTGCGTCGCATCCGTGATGGTAATGCGCAACTCGCCCGTGCCGGTCTGTCCGTAGAGACCGAGGGTGAAAAGAAGAAAAGAAGAAAGCGCGTGGAATCGTCGACACATGGGTCCTACATGAATATTCCTTTTCGGTGCTCCTTGTTCAGGTCTTCTTCAGCTTATTTTTCCCACTTGGCTTCCAGGGTCGCGTCCGCATGTGGGCTTTGTGGCCGGACGTCCTTAACGGGCTTCCGGCAGCGGCCTGTCTGTATGGAAGTACTTCTTGTACGCAGCAATCCAATTCCCTGCAATTTCCTGCTGCGCCTCCGTCAAGTCAAGGTTTCCGTTGCACACCATCTCGCGAAGGCGGTCTTCCAGCGCATCTTTCACGTCCGCATTCCAAGCCGTGGCGGAGTAAGACTGGGGCCAGAGGTTGTGAATGTCGTCCGCGCCACCGAGCGCCGGCGTGATCAGATAGTCGATTTCATAGGCTCGTGGTTCGGCGCGCGAGATTCCATATTCGTCCAGCACCCTGCGCTGGAGGGCAAACGGAACCGCTTTATTTTTGATATTCGGCTGGGTGCACAGTTGTCGTCGGTCCACCAGGAGCGCTGCTCCGGGAGTAAGTCTGGCGTCGGGAATCGAAACAATCGCCACCTGCGCCGGTGATGTGCGGCGTCCAACGTTGGAAAGGAACAAACCAACGGCCACGAGACCACATACGCCGGCGGTTAGCGCCCAGCGCAGATTCTGGAGCAGAGCCAACCTCGATGAGGATCGGTTCGGTTCCATCCCAGCCAGCTGCGCCATTTGGGCTTTTAGTAACGCTCTCGGACCATCGGGGGGCGGTAATTTTGCCTCGAATTGGCCCTCGTGAAAGCGAACGAAGTCGGAGATCGTGGTTTCGAGTTCTTCGCGCCGCGCGCGACATTTCCAACATGCCTTGAGATGCGCTCGAACCCGCTTCTCATCGCGCGTGGAAAGCTCTCCGTCGACATCCAACAGCAGGTCTTGGTCGGAAAGATGTCGATCCTCGCGCTTCATGGCTCGCACTGTTTAGCACGGCGGCCGACGCGCGCCAGAGATCGGGCTAATGAAAGGGATACCGCGCCCAGCGACATATTGAGGATTCCGGCGATCTCCCGATAAGCTAAGCCTTCGGCCCGCAGAAAGAGGCACTGACGATCCTGCCCCGGCAAAGCTCGGACCACGGCGAGTAATTGCTGCTGCATTTGGCGGTTGGCCGCCTGATCCTCAGGACTCGGACCTGGATCTATGGCCGAGTTCTCAGCCCGCGCTTCGGCCGGCACGTCTGAATCTCGCCGGCGCCGGTGGCGTCGTTTCAGCGCCAGGTTGTGCGCCACCCGAAATAACCAACCACGAACGTTGTGGTGGGATTTGCCGCCACGCAAATGCTGAAACAGAGCAAAGAACGTCTCCTGGATAACGTCCTCGCATTCGGGAAACTCGATCCCGAGGCTCGACAGGTAGCGCAGCAATGGGTCTCTAAACTCGTCGAAGAGCGCGATGACCGCCTCCTCCAGCCAGTCCGGGCTGTTACCGGGACCGGCGACGGATGTGAGATGTACCGCTCGCAAGGCGGCCGCGTCTGTCAAGCCAAACGACATGGAATCTCGACCGTAAACGTAACCCTTTCCAGAATAACCCGCAATCAAGTTCCCGCGGCGCCAGGAGTCTCACGGAAGGATTGCGATGCCATCTACAATCAATATTCCCCCTGCCGGCCATTTGTTCACTCTTTTTTCGGTCCCGGTTCGTCACCAGAACCGTAGCGGCCGAATGTCGTTCGACACCGGGGGAACAGTCACCTGCTACCGGCGTTTGGCTGAAATTATGACGTCGGCGGCTTCACATCAAAGCTCTGGTGACGCTGGGCTGAGACGCGTGTGAGTGGCCACTGGTGACGCTGCGGCGGCAGTGAGAGCAGATGTTGCGGCCGCCGCCAAAGGCGGCTTCGGAAGTCCCAGGGCGCTGTGAGTGCTATCTTACGGGTTCAGGGTCACCTTGAGCGCTTGTTTTCTGATCCTCAGGCGAAAAGTGCCGTCGGGCTGCTTTTCTTCGATCGTAATTCGCAGGGCGAAGCACCCCAGGTCAGGAGCCATCCAGAACGTCACCCGCTCATGACTGCCCAAGTCAGGCTGGACGGCGACGGTCGGATGGCCGAGTATCGTCTCGTGGCCAACTACCGGTCCGCAGACGCAGCCGGCTTTGATGAGAGCTGCCGCGCTTCCTAACGCATAACCATGCTCGGAGCCGGCACTCACACGAGCGGCAGATTCGTACTTTTTCAACAGCTCGGGGCTGACGGTGAAGGGCAACGCAAGCTGGCCCACAACATTGCCAACCTTCGCCAGCGCGTGCCAGATCGCATTCAGGAACCGAAAGGGATAGACCGCGTACACCCCAACCTCTCTTCCGTTCTCGTTGTAGGACCCACGATGCTCCTCAACCGCAGATGTGCCGTCATCCGCATACTGCACGACATCGGAATCTACGATGTAGGGAATCCGGACCGGAGGTGAAACCAGCCTGAGCGTCTGCGGGAGCGCCAGGGTCACTACCAACAAGAGTGTCACCATTGCCAGGACGGCTCCGGCAACCAGGCTCTTTCTCGCACTCGGCACGAACGCCGCAATCCAATGCACCACGCCGGGGGATGTTTTCCGCTCCAGGTTCGCGGCAAATCCGGCTTGCACACCCTGGCGCAAGGAAGCCGGCGCTGGCGGCGCGGTCCACGTATTGAGTAACTCGTCGAGTTCGGTATCGTTCATGTTTTTCGCTCCAGGCCCGGCGCAAATGCGGCCAAGGCCTCTCTCAGGCTGGCGCGAGCGCGCTGCAGGCGCGACTTTACCGCACCCAACTCGAGCACCATCACTCGTGCGATCTCCGCCAGCGGCATCTGCTCGTAATGGGCGAGGATCAATACTGCCCTCTGCGTCTCTGGCAACTGCATCACGGCACGGGCAACCACATCTTCCAGTTCTGCGCGCAAGATTTGGCTTTCGGGTGATCGGTCGTGCGTCGCGTCCGTGCCATCCTTGCTCGCGAAATCGTTTTTCAGCCGGCGCTTCATGCATTGGTTTCGAACAACGCCGAATAGGTATGTTCGTACGCACGTGCGCCCCGGATCATACGAGCACTCCGGCCGCAGTAGCGCCAGGAAGCATTCCTGCACGATGTCTTCGGCATCTGGCACCGATCCGGTCAGTCTGTAGGCAAAGCGGAAGAGGGGTAAATGATTCTCATCGAAGAGTTGCAGGAGAGCGCGTTCCCGCCCCTTTCGGGCTGCCTTGACGAGATCCATGCTTGCCTAACAGTATTACCGTGGGGATCGAAAAGGAATCGGGGCGGCTTGCAAAAAATCCCGCTTGCAGGCCGTCTCCGGCCGATAAGTTTACGTAGTGATCCAGTTTCCCCAGGGTATGGGCCCGGTTCAACCGGCCGTTCCGGAAACCGGGCAAAACGTGCTGCCCGCCGGCCGCATCGCGGAATCCCACGCCTCCTTCTCGCGAGCGCCTGTCGACCGTCTCGTGTTGCAGGCCGCCGAGGTTGCCGCCCTCGAACTGGACCTGCTGCAGCATTGGGACGACGGCGCTGCGCGCGCCGCGGGCGCCGCCGAATATCAACTGGCGCGCACCGCGGCCGCCGCCGGAGATCGTGCCGCCACCTTGCAGCACTTGGAGCAGTCCATTCTGGGGCATCCGGCTTATGCTCAAGCCGCGCAGCAGGACCCCGCTTTTGACGCCGTCAGAGGCGACGTGCGCGACATGGTGGGCCGCCTGAACGTTCTGGGACGCATCCGGGCGGAGGCATCCATTGCCGAAGCCGGCGCCGCTCTGGAATCCGCTCGCGGCTCCGATGGGGCGGGTCGCGTGCCACACGCCCAGGCTTATCTCGATCTGGCGCAGGCGCACTTTGACTCGGTCTCCTACGCGGGCTACGTCATGGCGGCCCAGGCCGCCGCTATGGCCCAACAAACGGTCGCTCGATCGAAAATCACTCCGCCGGCTCCGATGGCCGCGATCGGCGGCAAGACTCTTTTGCGCCCCGTCGCTCGCGCCGCACGCAAGGCCGCCAGCCGGCTCTGGCAAACGCTGCCGCTCCTGGCGATCCTTCTCGGCTGGTTTTTCGCCGGCATTTTCGCGGGCGTCGCCAGCCTGCCCTTTCAGCAAGGCGCCATCGCCGGGATGCGCCAGACCCTGTTCCCGATCTGGGCCATGGGGCTACTAAGTATGGTGCTGATCGGATTTGTCAGAAGCATCCGGCGCATCGGCCGGCGTCTCTAACCGCGAATGAACGCGCTGTGTCTAGCCTCGTTTCATTCGCGTGTATTCGCGTGCATTCGCGGCCCTGAGCCTATTTCACTCCGCTCTTCTCTCGCGCTGGCAGAAACTCGTCGCCCGCGCGCCACGTCGGCAGTCCGTTTTGATTCGCTACCTCCGTGCCAATCGCAAAACCGAAGCGCGCCATCTCGGCGAGACCTGAGAAATCCCAGCTCTCCTGGAACTCGTCAGAAGGCTGGTGGTAGTGCTGCTCGTTGTACTCCTCAAACGCCTTCGCGCCGAAACCCTTGGGCTTGCCGATGAAGTCGTCGCCCTCTTCCACTGAGAACGCCGGAATGCCGGCGTGAGCGAATGAAAAATGATCGGAGCGGTAGTACGCACCCTGCTCCGGGCGCGGGTCGGGATTGATGGTCAGCTCCATCTGCCTGGCAATGGCTTCCACAACCGGCCACGCCGTAGTGCGCTCGGCACCGTTCGCCACCACGTCGCGTGTGCGGCCGAAGGGAAACAGGCCGTCGTAATTAATGGCGACCGCCGTCTTCCCCGCCGCGATCTCGGGATGGGTCGCGTAGTATTCCGAGCCGCGCAATCCGCCTTCCTCAGCGGTCACCGCGAGAAAAAGCGCCGAGCGCCGCGGCTTGTTCGCCTGCGATGCCCAGGCATGCGCCAGTTCGATCAAAATGCCGCAACCCGTCCCGTTATCCACGGCGCCGTTGTAAATGGCGTCCCCGTTCACGGGCGTTCCAATCCCAAGATGGTCCCAGTGCGCGCTGTAGATCACCACTTCCGATTTCAGCTTGGGATCGCTGCCCTCCACCATCCCCGCCACGTTGCGCGTCTGTATGTCGCGAACTTTTGTCGGCAGATTGCCACGAATGCGAACGCCCAGCGGGATCGGGCGAAAATCGCGTGAGTCCGCCGCCTTCAGCAATTCATCCACATGATGCCCGGCAAGAGCCAGCAGCTTCTCCCCAGCCTCTTTGCTGACCCAGCCCGCGAGCGACAACGCCGCCTCGCCCGGCGCGAGCTTCACATAAGGCTGCTCGCGCGACCATGAACTGCGCACCACCTCCCATCCATACCCCGCCGTGGGCGTAGTGTGAATGATGATCGCGCCCACCGCGCCCTTACGCGTGGCCTCTTCGTATTTGTAGGTCCACCGCCCGTAATAGGTGAGGGCGCGGCCGCCGAAGAACTTCGGATCGTTGGAATCCGGCTCGTTGGTAAACAGCACAATCACTTTTCCGCGCACATCCACGTCTTTGAAATCGTTCCACTGATATTCCGGCGCTACGATGCCGTGACCCACGAACACCGCTTCCGCCTCGAACCGGTCTTGCGCGGTCAGCTTCTCGTTGACCCCCACAAACTCGCTCTCCCATTTGAATTCGAGCGTCTCACCGCCCTTGGAAGCCGAGAGCTGCGCCGAGCGCTCGGTCTCAATCCCGATGAGCGGAACTTGCTGGAAAAAAGTGCCCCCATCTCCCGCCGGTTTCAATCCGGAGAGCGCAAATTGCGTGGCGATGTACTCCGTCGCCAGATCGCCGCCGCGCGTGCCGGGCCCCCGTCCTTCCAGCAGATCGCTCGACAGAAACTTCACGTGCGCGCGAATGCGGTCCGCGGAAATGTCTGGATGTTGCGCTTGGAGGCAAGTCAGCGCACCAAGGCCGATCAGCAGAGTCTTCATCATTGGATTCAATATCTTAACTTAACATGTTTCATATCATAGTTATCTCGATGGACATCGGGAGGATTGGCCTGCTATGATAACCTTTCCAAGTGGAGCCGCCAACCCTAACCCACCTCCGCCTCCTTGAAGCCGAAAGCATTTTCATCATGCGCGAGGTCGTGGCAGAGTTTCAGCGTCCGGTGATGCTGTATTCCATCGGCAAAGACTCGTCGGTGATGGTGCGGCTAGCGCAAAAAGCGTTTTATCCCGGCAAGATCCCGTTTCCGCTGCTGCACATCGATACGACGTATAAGTTTCGTGAAATGATAGAGTTTCGCGACAAATTCACGGCCGAGATCGGCGCAAAACTCATCGTTCACATCAACCAGAAAGCCATCGACGATGGCGCCAACCCGTTCCGGCTAGGCACGCAAAAATGCTGTGGGTTGTTGAAAACACGGTCCCTTTTGGATGCACTGGCGGAAGGTGGCTACGACGCTGCGTTCGGCGGCGCGCGCCGGGACGAAGAAAAATCGCGCGCGAAAGAACGGGTCTATTCGTTCCGCGACGGTTTCGGACAGTGGGACCCCAAGAACCAGCGCCCGGAACTGTGGAATCTCTTTAACAGCCGTGTGGATAAGGGTGAATCTATCCGCGTCTTTCCGCTCTCAAACTGGACCGAACTGGACGTCTGGCAATACATCCACATGGAGAACATCCCCATTGTTCCCATGTATTTCGCCAAAATGCGGTCCATGGTGGTACGGGGCGACACGCTGATTCCCGTGGAACAGGACATTCCGCTGTTGCCCGGCGAAAAGGCGCAAATGGTGATGTGCCGCATGCGGTCTTTGGGTTGCAGTCCATGCACGGGAGCGATCCGCTCGGAAGCGGACACGGTGCCGAAGATCATCGAAGAAATGATGCTGGT
>Ga0335079_10002544_pt1 | contig 21037 bp, 20 predicted proteins | sample Lox_Sample_33_FD_206719 | JGI IMG/M metagenome (GOLD analysis project Ga0335079, IMG submission 206719) | Soil microbial communities from Loxahatchee National Wildlife Refuge, Florida, United States - Lox_Sample_3.3 | ecosystem: Environmental > Terrestrial > Soil > Wetlands | place: USA... | reverse complement strand
ACATCGTTATCGAGCAGCGGATGTCGAAATCTGAACGAGTCGCATTGTCACAGACGATTTGCGAATCGATCGTTTAAGTCGCAACGGCCGAAAAACCTCGAACAAAACGTGGAAGGCTTCATGACGACTTCCCCTCGATACACGTTGACAGATTGGTGGGATGTCGCGGAGGTTATTGCTAAGCGGGGCTTTGGTTGCCTAAAGTGTACTTACAGATTCAAACTGGGGGGATGAAGCGCGTCTTCCTGGATTAGCCAAAGTACCTATGCGTCTTGTGGTCCTCCGGCATCAAATTCTCTGACGCTCAGCGTACCTCTTAAGCTGAGCTCATTACAAAATTAGTCAGAACAGCGAGGATAGTCAAGGGAAGGGATCACAAATCGAGTGCGTACAGCAACCACGCTTCAAACGACGTTCTCAAAATTGACGAAGACATCTATCTACACGAGATCACGATAAAATCCATCAAGAGGTCGGGGCTCGGCATTTCCTTTTTCCTTCGTCAGACATCCCGAGAATGCCGGAGTTTCAGTCGTGACCTTCATGAACGAGAAACCGCTCAGCGTCGATCGCAGCCATGCATCCCGTACCAGCAGCCGAAACCGCCTGGCGATAGATGGGGTCAGCAACATCTCCGGCAGCGAATACTCCGGGAACATTTGTCACAGTGCTATGACCCTTCGTGATCAAGTATCCAACCGGATCCATTTCCAGTTTGCCCTGAAAAAGCTCCGTGTTCGGCTGGTGGCCGATGGCGAGAAAGAGTCCGTCGCATTTGAAATCGGTGACCTGATTTGTCTTGAGGTTTCTGATTTTGACACCGTTGACTTTCTTATGGCCGAGGGCGTCCTTCTCCCCCACCACCTCACTAACCACCGAATCCCATATGAAATCGATTTTCGGATTCTTCATCGCGCGTTCCTGCATGACTTTGGAGGCACGAAGCTCATTTCTCCGGTGTACGACCGTGACACGGGCCGCGTGTTTGGTTAAATATGTTGCCTCTTCCATGGCTGTATCTCCACCGCCAACGACGACGACGTGTTGGTTCTTGAAGAAAAAGCCGTCACACGTTGCACACGCGGAAACCCCGTACCCCATATACTCGCTTTCTGAGGCGAGACTGAGCAGTTTTGCAGATGCCCCCGTCGCGATAATGACCGTATGCGTAAGATATTCCTTGCCCTCGACAACCAATCGGAACGGTCGTTTTGAGAAATCGACTTCGTCAACCATCTTGAACTGGCAATCAGCGCCAAATTTCTGTGCCTGTTTGCGAAAGAGATCCATCATTTCCGGACCCATGACGCCTTCGGGAAATCCGGGATAGTTTTCGACCTCAGTGGTAATCGTCAATTGTCCACCCGGCTGCGGTCCCTCGAATACCAGCGGGCTCAAATTTGCACGTGCGGCGTACAATGCTGCAGTCAATCCTGCGGGACCAGAACCGATGATTATGAGTTTATGAACGTTTTCCGTAGGCATTTGTCAAGAATCCCTTTCTTTCATTGTTAGATGCAGCGAGCACTAGGAAGGATTCATCGATCCCTTTGCAGCAGCCTTTGCATTCCTCGTCAGCCCCTCGAGTTTAGTCCTTTTGATCGGGCTCTTCCGATAGCGAACATCGAATTCTTCCTTCGTCATGTGTGCAATCATCTGCAATTCCGGATGAGCATTCCACGACCGCGGTTGAAACGCCGATTCATTTGCGGATTTCTGGAATCGATTCCACGGACAGACATCTTGACAAATGTCGCACCCGTAGATCCAACCATCCAACTTCGCAGAGAGTTCGGTCGGTATTGCTCCGCGGTGCTCAATGGTCAGATACGAAATGCACTTGTTGGAATCAAGAACGTACGGTTCCACGATGGCCTGGGTCGGGCAAGCGTCGATGCAAGCCGTGCACGTACCGCACGCATCGGCAACGGGCTCATCGTATCGAAGCTCGACATCGACAAGGATTTCGCCAAGAAATACCCACGAGCCAAACTCTTTCGTTATCAGATTCGTGTGCTTGCCCTGCCAGCCAAGACCGGCCCGACTCGCCCACACTTTGTCCATGACCGGTCCGGTATCCACGTAAACCTTCCCTGTCACATCCGGTCGGAGAACCCGGATTTCCTTGAGCAGCTTGTCAAGACGTTCCGTCATGATAATGTGGTAATCGTCGCCCCACGCATATCGGGAAACCTTTCCTTCCCCCGGCCCTTCGGCATGCTTGACGTCGGTATAGTAGTTCATCGCGACACAAATGACCGATTTCACACCGGGGAGAATCCTGTTCACGTCGACTCGCCGTTCGGCGTTTTTCCTCATCCACGCCATTGAGGCATGATAACCACGATTGAGCCACTCCTCAAGGTGTGCCCCCTCTTCCCGCAGGACTTGTGCACGGGCGAAACCGATCATTGAAAATCCCAAACCAGAGGCTTTTTGTCGGATCTCTTGAGTCAGGTCACCCTTCACGGCTCACCCTTCAGTTCAGTTCTCCTCGAACAACGTGAATCTCCTGTTGCCCGTTCCGTTCCCAACCCATATCACATTGTCGACTGCTCTCACTTCAAGTTTTCTCAGTCTTCCACTGCCGTTCGTCGAATGACCGGATTTCAGATCGAACGTCCATCCGTGCATGGGACAGGTGATCGAACATCCATCGATCGTTCCCTGGTGAAGCATGGAGAAGTGTTGGTGCGGGCAGTTGTTCTCAAACGCGTGGATCGCCCCTTCTGTCTTCACCACGACAATGCTCAACCCCCCTGCGGACACGTTCTTCGGTTGTTGATCGCAAAAATCATCGACCCGTCCGATGTTGGTGAAGCCGTCCACGGCTACGCTAACAACAGTTTCCGGTCGACTGCAGGACCCTTTTCTGACTTCTTCAGAGTGATCGCCTCCGTCACGGGGTCGTGTTCCAAAAACAGTATCCATTGTTCTTCGAGGGCGTGCCCTAAAATCCTCTTCTTCTCTTCCAACGTCACAAGCGGCCGCACGTCGTACGCCATAATATACGGCAACGGGATGTGCGAGGTGGTGGGGACAAGATCGCAGCAGAAGAGCATGGTCGTCTTGCCGTCCGAGATTTTCGGTAATTGTTGCGCGGATGTGTGACCATTGCAGACAAGAAGGTCGATCCCTGGAAAAAGTTCGAACTCTCCATCCAGGAGTTCGAGCACGTGTTTGTCCATGAGCGCCGCAAAATCGTCGGCCATAAAACTGGCACGATCCTTTTCCGTCGGATTCTGTGCCAACTCCCAGTGTTTTTTCTGGACGTAATACTTCGCTTTTGGGAACGTCGGTACGAGTTTTCCATCTACGACGATCGTTGAGCCACCAGCGTGGTCGAAGTGAAGATGGGTCAGGATAATGTCAGTTACATCATCGCGTGACACCCCGAGGCTTTTGAGCGACGAGATCAGGTCGGATTCCGAATTATCGAGCCGATAAATGTCCTTCAGTTTTTCAGACCACTTCGTTCCATTGCCGTCGTCGACGAGGATGGTCTTTCCATTCCCCCGGATGAGCCAACAGCGGGCGGCAAGTTGAATTCGCCGGCGTTCGTCCGGCGGGTTGGTTTTGCTCCAGAATACCCACGGAACGATGCCGAACATCGCCCCCCCGTCAAGGGAAAACAAACCCGTGTCGACGGAATGAATGGTGTATGGACCTATTTTCATTGCTGATCAAAATGAAGAAGGTCGGCTGCCCTCCGCATCGTGCTCGATGGGATCTGACACCGACCTTCGTGCTGCAACATCAGTTTGAATTACTTGCGGAAATGTGACGTCGCGGCGGTGAGTTCGCCAAACGTCTTCTCCGGGTGCATTTGTTTTGCACGCTCTGCAAGAACTTCTTCGGTTTCCACGTGGTTCGGGTCCGGGACGCAGCAATCAACGGGACAGACCGCCGCACATTGTTCCTGGTCGAAGTGGCCCACGCATTCCGTGCATTTCTCCGGAACGATGTAGTAGAAATCATTCGATAAAGCGTCGTGCATCCCATTCAGCTCCCACTGGACTCCGCCGGCATAGATTGCGGTGTTGGGGCATTCCGGCTCGCACGCTCCACAGTTGATGCATTCTTCCGTGATCATTGTTGCCATGTTTCAATTCTCCTTGATTATGAACCTGGGTTTGAAGTGTTCGCTACTCGTGTGTACTGGATTTTGGGATATGTAATCGCACCAAGACTCGAGTTTGTCGCTTGCTGTATCCTCTGCAGATTCTCCCGAACATCGTCCAACAACTTTGCGACAAGAACATCTTTGTATGCCGGCAGAAAGTGCGTGAGCTTTTCGTTGCCCTTTGTGAACTGGCTGGCAGCTCCTTTCAGGTTGCGGGACTGCAAATGGTAGAAGGCTGCAGCTATTTGGATGAGTCCTTGAATGAACGTCCGGTCACTCTCCCGGTACTCGTGCCACAGATCTTCGAGGACTTCGTGGGCCTCAAAAAACCTTTCGCCGTTGAATTCCTCCAACCCGCGGTAAAATCGCTCATCCATCACACAGGCATAATAGCAAATAGAGCCTATAAATTCAAGGCAAAAACTTTGCCGAATTTGCGAATTCACACGGATGTTTTGGAACACTTCGGACTATTCACGTCAACTAAAGATATCGGTGCTCCTTGATCGTCCCGTTTGTGTCATACACATAGAGCAGCGGTACGCCAGTCGGAATGTTCAGTTCAACCACTTCTTCCCGTGTCAAATTGTCCAGCTTCATGACGATCGAACGCAGGCTGTTGCCGTGAGCGGATACAATAACATTCTTGCCTGCCTTGACCTCTGGAATTATTTTCGACTCAAAATACGGCAGCGTGCGTGCGGCCGTATCCTTGAGGCTCTCGCTGATCGCATCGGGATTCAAATCGGTTTTGTCCTTGGGAGGCGCCACATCATAGCTGCGACGCCACAGCTTGACCTGCTGATCCCCGTACTTTGTTGCAGTCTCTGCTTTGTTGAGTCCCTGCAGCGCGCCGTAGTGCCGCTCGTTGAGCGCCTTGTCGTAGAAGATCGGAATTTTCTCCTGTCCGATGATTTTCAGAACGATTGTGAGCGTGTCGATTGCACGTTTGAGCACCGAAGTATATGCGACGTCGAATTTGTAGCTCTTGAGCTTCTTTCCGGCTTCGTGCGCTTCCTGCTCTCCTTTGGGAGACAGCGGAACATCGGTCCAGCCGGTGAATCGATTTTCGAGATTCCATTGCGACTCGCCGTGACGGAGAAGAATAAGGTTTGGCATGGTATCGTTCCTTCAGGTTCGGTTTGAGAGTTCAGAGTTAAACATCACGCGCTGGTCATTCAGCGTTTCAGGTTGTATTGTTCGTGAGCCAGCGGATCCTCTATTTGACGATGAAGTAGCGGGCATCAGGATGATGGACAATGATCGCACTTGTCGATTGTTCCGGCTCAAGCTGGAATTCTTCCGTGAGCTTCACCCCGATACGTTCGGGCTGTATAAGTTTAAACATTTTTGCCTGATCTTCCAGATTAGGACACGCCGGGTATCCGAAGCTATACCGCGACCCCTGATAGCCCTGGGCAAACAAGCGTTTGACCTCGGGAGCATCCTTGCCGGCGATTCCCAGCTCCTGGCGAATTCGCTTATGCCACAGTTCCGCGAGAGCTTCCGCAGACTCCACGCTGAGACCGTGGAAATAGAGATAATCTTTGTACTTGTTTGCTTTGTAAAGCTTCCGGGAATACTCGGACGCGACCTTTCCCACGGTCACCAGATGAAATGCAACGACATCAATTCTGCGGGATTCGACGGGTGCAAAGAAGTCGGCAATGCACAGATGGCGGTCGTCGGTTTGACGCGGGAATGTAAATCGCAACCATTCTCTTAATTGCGAAACTTTGAATTCGAATTTTGAGACTGTGCTTGGCGGCTGATAGATGATGAGGTCGTTCCCTTTTGATTGGCAGGGGAAATATCCATAGACGACCTTCGGCTCAAGGAGTCTCTCTTTCTTGATCTTTGCCTTTAGTTGAGCAAACTCGGGATAGATCTGGTTGTCGAGGATGTTCTTGTATTCCTCCGGCGAGAGCTTCCCTTTTACGATTCGCCATTGGCCCCGAATCAAAGCGATTTCGTTCACGTAATCAAAAACCTCCTCGAGCGGAATACCATCGGCTACTTTTGATCCCCAGAATGGCGGTTTGGGAATCGCGGCCATACGGTTTATCGTCGAATGTTCGGCCGTTCGAACATTGTCTCCATCCGCCGTCGCGAGAGCAATCTTTGCCTCTGACCCCGTGAGCGAGTCTTCGGCAATCTCCTTCTCGGGAACCTGCGTTTTCGACTCCACGTGCTCACCGCGTTTGATTGCCTCCATGAGTTTCAACCCGTCGAACGCATCATTTGCGTAGAAGACTCGTCCCTTGTAAACGGCGCGCAAATCCTGCTCAACGTAGCGTCGCGTCAGGGCAGCGCCCCCAAGGATCACTGGAATCGAGAGAGCACGTTGATTCATCTCTTCAAGGTTTTCCTTCATGACCAGCGTCGACTTCACGAGGAGGCCACTCATCCCGATCGCATCGGCCTTCGACTCCTCGGCCGCCTTCAACATGGTCTCGAGAGGACACTTGATCCCCAGGTTGATGACCTTGTAACCGTTGTTCGTCAGGATAATATCAACGAGATTCTTGCCGATGTCGTGGACATCGCCCTTCACCGTCGCTATCACCATTGTCCCCTTTTGGCTTCCTTCTTCCTTTTCCATGAATTTCTCAAGATAGGAAACTGCCGATTTCATCACTTCGGCGGACTGCAGGACGAACGGAAGTTGCATTTGTCCGGCGCCGAACAAGTCTCCCACTACCTTCATTCCGTCCAGCAGAATGCCGTTGATAATTTCGAGTGCGCGATGACGCTGGAGCGCATCGTCGAGATCCTGCTGTAGGCCAACCTTTTCTCCTTCGACGATCCTGTTTCTGAGTCTTTCTTCTCCTGTGTCACCTTTGACGCCCCGCTTTTTCAATGCCTCTTGCTTCTGTCCCGCATAGTAGCTCATTAACTCGGTCAACGGGTCAAACACACATTTCCGGCTTTCACCTTCGCCTTCGAATCGCCGCTCATCGAAGATAAGTTGCCGGCAGAGTTCGCGTCCCCGTTCGTCGATCTTGTACAGTGGTACGATTCTGGAGGCGTGCACGATTGCCATATCGAGCCCGGCTTCCACGGCATAATGGAGGAAGACACTGTTGAGCACGTGTCGGATATGCGGTGCAAGACCAAACGAAACGTTGCTGACACCCAGCGATGTGTGAACGGTCGGAAGCTCCTTCTTGATGAGGCGAATCGCCTCGATCGTGGCCTTACCCGATTTGCGGAATTCCTCGTCACCCGAACCAAGCGTAAACGTGAGAGTATCGAAGATCAGGTCGTGCGCTTTCATATCGAACTTCTTTACTGTCAATTCAAAAATCCGTCTGGCGATCGCAAGCTTGGCCTCGGCGGTCTTAGCCATGCCCTTTTCGTCAATCGTCAGTGCAATGACCGCGGCCCCGTACTTCCTACAGAGGGGCACCACGTTGTTGATCCGTTCTTCGCCATCTTCGAGGTTAATCGAATTCACGACCGCTTTACCACCAATGCGCTGAAGAGCCTCCTCGATGACGTTTGGTTCGGTCGAATCGATAACGAGCGGGACCTGAATCTGCGTGTTGTAGCGCGTGATGATCTCTTTCATATCCGCCGCTTCGTTGCGTCCCACGTATGCGGCACACACATCGATCATGTGGGCCTGCTCCTTCACCTGGTCCCGACCCATCGCCACAATCCCCTCCCAATCTTCTTTCGCGAGGAGCTCGCGGAATTGCTTGCTGCCGTTCGCGTTCGTTCGTTCACCAATCAAAATAGGAGGCCGATCGATATGGAACGGGGCAGTTTGGTAGAGACTCGAGGCACCCGGAATAAATTCAGGAGATCGTTGTTTGGGTTCAAGGTTTCCCACGGCCTCGACAAGTTTGCGGATGTGCTCTTTCGTGGTGCCGCAGCAACCGCCGACAACATTGACGCCGAAGTCCTTCACAAAGTGGGAGAGGTGGTGTACCAAATCTTCCGGGGAAAGGTGGTACTGGGCACGGCCGCCGACGTTCTCGGGTAAACCCGCGTTCGGCATGACAAAGATGGGCATCTGCGAGGTATCCGAAAGTACCCGAATGTGCTCCGCCATCTCTTTCGGTCCTGTGGCGCAATTCATTCCAAAAATATCAACATCGTACGGTTCAACCGCTGTCAGGGCAGCCGAGATTTCGGTACCAAGAAGCATCGTGCCGGTCGTTTCCACCGTTACCGAGACGATAAGCGGAACGCGCTTCTTCTCATCATTGAAGAATTGGAAAATTCCATAGAGTGCGGCCTTGATCTGCAAAACATCCTGGCATGTTTCGAGAGAAAGCAGGTCGACACCACCGTCGACGAGACCTTTCGCCTGTTCATAGTATGCCTTGGCCATTGACTGGAAGTCTATGTGGCCAAAGGAGGGAAGTTTCGTTGTCGGCCCCATTGATCCCGCCACGAACCGTTTGTGTCCGGACTGGGAAAAATCGCCCGCCATTTCCTGGGCAATCTGAGCTGCTTTGCGATTCAGCTCGTAAGCCTGGTCCTGAAGGCCGTACTCGGCGAGCACGATACGAGCACCTCCGAACGAGTTTGTCTCGATGACATCCGCACCTGCTTCCAGGTAATCCGAATGCATGAGCCGGACTGCAGATGGTTTTGAGACGACAAGATACTCATTGCACCCAGCCAGCTTTTCGCCGCCGAAATCGTCTGGAGTGAGGTTCTGACCCTGGAGATGCGTCCCGGTGGCACCATCGAAGACGATGATCTTTTCGCGCAGTATTTCCAGGAAAGACTTTGCCATGGAATTCTTATTGCCTTCCGAACCACACCTGAACAGGGTCGGAAATCTTACGGAAGGCGAGGTGCAAAACAAAAAGGCCCAGCACGAAAGCGGCGCCGGGCACTATTTCCTAATCCGAGCAACGCTTTAGCTCATTATTTAAAGTGGCGAGCAAGCTGTCGTTCAAATCACCACACTGAAAAGATACGAAAGAAGTGCACGAACTGCAAACAAGATGAGGTGGGGAGAAGGAAAGAAGCCGGGGATTCGCGAGACCAATGTTGCGTTGGATTCGTCAACTCATCCGGTATTCAATGCATTGCGGCGCGCACCCTCTCCATCGCGAGGTCACATTCCCGCACGATCCTTTTCACCACTTCAGCAGCCGGAAGAATATCCCGCACAAGTCCTGAGCTCTGCCCCGCTTCGAATTCTCCTTCCTCCCAGTTTCCCTCAAAGATACCGAGTCTCTCTCGTTTTGAACCAAGGAGCTCCAGGAGTTGATCCCTGCTCGCTCCTTCAGCTTCAGCAGACTGCGCGCGTTGTGCGAATGGGCTTCTGATCATCCGAACCGGAGTCACTTTCCGTAACGTGAGCAGCGTTGAATTGTCCTGTGCCTCAACGACTGCTTTCTTGTACCGATCGTGTGATGAGCTCTCAATAGTGGCAGCGAAGCGAGTTCCTATCTGCACTCCCTCCGCTCCAAGTGCCAATGCCGCGCACATCTGTCGGCCGTCCGCAATTCCACCCGCAGCAATGACAGGAATCGGGACGGCATCGACAACTTGCGGGACGAGACACAACGTGGTAATCTCATCGACGCCATTGTGTCCACCGGCTTCGAAACCTTCAGTGACAACAGCATCACAACCGCTCTCGTAGGCTTTTTTTGCGTGTTTGACTGACGCAATCACGTGGACAACGACACATTCTGCCTGTTTCAGCTGTTCGATGAGTCTTCCCGGATGGCCCGAGGATGTGAAGACTATCCTGATCCCTTCTGCGATGGTCGCCCGAACGAGTTCGGCTGCATCCGGCCGAACAAGAGGTATGTTCACTCCGATGGATTTCTTTGTCCGCTCTTTCGCCTTCCTGATGTGTTCCCTGAGCAGATCTGGTTTCATCGATCCGGAACCGATGAGACCGAGCGCGCCGGCCTCAGAGACTGCGACAGCAAGTTTCTGGCCCGACGTCCAAACCATGCCTGCCTGGACAATCGGAACTTCAATGTGAAACAACTCGGTAACGCGGGTTTTCATCAATTGGAATGGATCAGCTCCGAAACGACGGAAGTGGCAAACGAGAAAGTGTAGATCTCGAGTCCGGGAGATGATGTTGTGAGTGTCAGTCTGTGGTTCCCAAACTCTTTGTTCTTGACGAGGTTGTACATTTTTGGAGAATCGACGAGCACGAGGCTTGCACCGTCGCCTCCTCGAACGATGTCTTCTCCTTGTCCGTTGTTGACGAGAGAGTGCCCATCCTGTAGAATGACGACTTCACCCGCAGCGGCAGGGCTGCAACTCATCACAGCATTCACCTCCGTAGCGTCGTATTGAAGAGTGACCGATCCTGACTCCCCAAAGGGACCGTTGAAGCTAAAACATTCCCGCGTGTTAAGCCACTTCCCCTTGGCATAAAACCTCTCAGGCAGATAGATGCCCGGGTCGACATAGTCGATGGTCGATTCGGGATTATAGCCGTCGTTGTTTCCGAGAGCGGCCTTCAGATACCCAAGATAAATCTCGCCGGTAGCCCTGTGACAGAGTACACCGGGGGTGTCTGCTTCCCGCATCGGCTCCGTGAGGTCCGGGAGTCTTCCGTGATACCCCGACTGGACGATAAGCTGTTGCATGGCGCGCTCAAGTTGTTGGTAGCCGCCTTCGCCCTGATGTGAATACCGGATAAAACCATCTTTGTCAATCAGGAACTTGGTGGGCCAGAACCGGGCATCGAACGCAGACCACAGGAGCGCTTCGTTGTCGAGCACTACGGGGTAACGAATTCCCACGCGGTCGAGTGCGCGCTCGATTATGTCACGCTGCCTGGCGAATTTAAACTTCGGCGTGTGCACTCCAACGACCATCATTCCGAACTCACGGTATTTCGTATGCCAGTCCTTCAGGTACGATAGCGCGTGAATGCAATCCATACTCGTGTAATCCCAGAAATCGACGAGGACGACCTGGCCCCTCATGTCACGTAAAGAAATCGGTTCTCCGTTGAGCCAATGATCGCCGTAGAGCTCCGGCGCCCGGACGTTCGTCGATTCGAGTTCCATTACTTTTTCATTTCCTCAAAAATAGAGCGAAGTGCGCCGACCATCTCGTCGCACTGTTCTTTTGTTATGATGAGAGGTGGAACGAACCGTAGCACGTTCACGTTGGTGCAATTCACCAGGATATGGCGTTGCTGCATCGCATCGACGATTGGTTGTCCCTCCGTCGAAAGCTCAATGCCCATCATGCATCCTATACCGCGCACCTCCGTCACCAGAGAAGGGTAATCCTTCTTCAGTTGAACGAGCCGGAGACCGAGGTAGATTCCGATCTCCTCTGCGTGGCGCATCAACCCTTTGTCAAGAATCTCTTCCATGACAACAAGGCCGGCGGCGCACGCCACAGGATTTCCGCCGAAAGTTGTTCCGTGCACGCCGTAGGTAAAGGTCTCTGCAACACGATCGTTGCCGAGTATGGCTCCGAGCGGCAAGCCACCTCCAATCGGTTTTGCCAGAATGACGATATCAGGCGAGACCCTCGTGTGACTGAACCCGAAGAGTCTGCCGGTCCTTCCGATGCCACTTTGGATCTCATCGCCAATGATCAGAAAGCCATACCGGTCGCGCAACGACTTGAGCTCCTCTGCGTATTCCGGGCTCACGACGAATATTCCACCTTCACCCTGTATGAATTCCACAAACACGCCAAGGGTTTCTTCGTTTACGTTACGCCGCAAATCATCGACATCGTTGAACTTCAGATGGCCAACATTCCCCATGAACGGCTCGTATCCCTCACGGTATTTTTGCTTGTCCATCAGGGAAAGCGCCCCCATCGTTCTCCCGTGGAAAGCGTTCGACATTCCAAATAAGAGATTCTTTCCCTGAGGTTTACCCCACTTCCGCGCAAGCTTGATGGCACCTTCTGTCGCCTCGGTCCCGCTGTTTGTGAAGAATATCTTCTGGAATCCGCTCGCCGACAGGATTTTCTCAGCGAGTTTCACCTGAGGTTCCTGGACGAAGTAGTTTGAAACGTGAACGTACTTGTGTATTTGCTCTTCGATGGCTTTGCAGAGCCGAGGGTGGTTGTAGCCCAGCGCGTTCACAGCAATACCTCCGAAGAAATCCAAATAGCGCGTGCCGTCTTTTGTGAAGAGATAGCATCCTTCACCGCGCTCCACTTCGAGAGAGAGTCTCTTATACGTGTGGAAAAAGAGTTTCTGTTCTTTTTCCAGCGTTGTCTGATTCATCAATTGCTGTCCTTCAGGTGTCGGAAAACGGAGTTCAAGAACTTCACTCTCTGTTCCAGCTCTTCAAACGTGCCGTTGTTATAAATGATGTAATCTGCTTTCATTGCCTTCGTAGGAGAATCCATCTGCGCCTTTATCCGGTCGAGGACTGCATTACGGGAGGATCCATCACGACCGACGACGCGGTCGATCCTGACGTCTTCCGCTGCATCGACGACTACCACTGCATCGAGCGAACGGTCGAGTCCTGCTTCATAGATCAAGGCCGCTTCGACGATCGCGACAGGCTTGCCTGCCTGATCCAGCTCCTTGAATCGCCTCTCTATTTCTTCCTCAACCCTTGGATGGATAATGGCGTTCATTCGCTTTTGAATGTTCTTGTTGGAAAAGACCCTCGTCGCAACGTATGCCCGGTCGAGCACTCCGTCGGCCGTATAGGCCTCGTTCCCAAGCAGTCTGACCAGCAGCTGCTTCACACGAGGGTCGTAATTACTGATCTCTTTCGCAATAGCATCGGCAGAAAGAACCGGAATCCCAAGTCTCTCAAAGATTTTACAGACTTCTGTCTTCCCGCTCCCAATTCCCCCCGTGACGCCGATCGTCATGATCCGTCGATTGTCAGACACCGTCTTGACCAAGGATGTGGTCGAATGCCCGTCCGATTTACTTTGCGACTGCGACAGAACGGAATTCCCGGATCACCACGACTTTGATTTGTCCGGGGTATTCCATTTCCTGTTGTATCTTGTTGGCAATCTCGTGCGATAACTGGTCCGCCGCCGCATCATCGAGTTTTTCATGACTCACGATCACCCGCACTTCGCGACCCGCCTGGATTGCGTACGTATTGAGCACGCCGCTGAAACCTTTTGCGACATTTTCCAGTTTCTCCAGACGTTTGATGTAATCCTCCACAGACTCTCTGCGCGCACCCGGCCGGGCGCCGCTGATTGCATCGGCTGCCTGCACGAGCGCAGCGATCGGATGCTCCATCGGGATATCTTCGTGATGAGAACCGACGGCATTGCACACGATGAGGTTCTCGTTGAATTTCTTGCACAATTCCATTCCCAGCAATGCGTGCGGCCCTTCCACGCTCTTGTCGATCGTTTTGCCGACGTCGTGCAACAAGCCAGCGCGTTTTGCCACCATGGTGTCGAGCTTCAGCTCGGCAGCCATGATGCCGCATAAGTACGCAACTTCGATGCTGTGCTGCAACAGATTCTGACCGTAGCTGGATCGGTACTTCATCCTGCCGATATGCTTCACAATCTCAGCGTGCGCGCTATGAAGCCCAATCTCGAGGAGCGTGTTTTCGCCAAGATGGATTATTTCCTCTTCAAGCTCCTTCCGGACTTTTTCGACCACTTCTTCAATCCTCGCCGGATGAATCCTTCCGTCCGCGATGAGTCGTTCAAGAGACATCCTGGCGACCTGACGTCGAAATGGATCGAATCCCGACAGAATGACCGCTTCGGGAGTATCGTCGACGATGACATCGACGCCGGTGGCGGCTTCAAACGCCCTGATATTCCTACCCTCGCGGCCGATGATTCGTCCTTTCATTTCATCGCTCTCAAGGTTGAGGACGCTGACGCTTGTTTCGACGGTGTGGTCGGCAGCAGAACGCTGAATTGCCTGGACGATAACCTTCTGCGCCTCTTTCCTCGCATCCTGTTTCGCCCTGTCGCGAATCTCCTTCAACATCTGAGTCGCTTCATCCTTCGCACTCTCAACCAGGTTCTCGATCAATTGTTTCTTGGCTTCTTCCCGCGAAAAGGTGGAGATTCGCTCAAGTCGGCTGTTCTCCTCCTCGACGAGCCTCGTGAGCTCTTTTTCCTTCTCGTCGATGCGTTTTGTCTTCTCCTGTAGTTCGCGATCAAAAGCCTGGAGGGTAACCTCCTTCTTGTTCAAGAGATCGAGCTTTCGCTCCACGTTCTCCTCGCGATTGGCAATCTGCTTTTCGGAAGCCTGGATCTTGCTCCGCTTGGACTGAACATCGGAGTCGAATTCTTTTTTTCGTTTGTACCATTCGTCCCTTGCTTCAAGAATTTTCTCTTTTTTCAGCGTGGCCGACTCTTTTTCCGCGTCTTCGAGTATTTTCTTAGCGCGATCCTCGGCATTCAAAATCCTGTTCTTTCCCATCCTGGCATTCAGCAACCAGCCGGAAAAGAACGCTGCAAAGCCGATCGCCGCGCCGAGCAAGATGTACATGTAGATTTGCATAGTCTCTCCTCAAGTCAGATCTTCACCCCGAACAACAAAAAACCGCACCCGTTTTCCAGTGATCATGTGTATTGAAGAACCTCTTCGTTACACGGTGGGTGTTTGCCTAAACATTTTACACTTCCACTTACTCGCTCGTCCCGGCGAACCGGGCGTCATCGCGAAGCTTCCCCGCGTTCAGCGGAGAGGTGGCCTGCGCTCCACGTTTATGAGTCAAACTCCCATATTAAATGAATTGTCAGGTTCTTTAATATGGTATGATCACGGCTAACGGTGCGGTTTAGTCTCTGCTACAAATCCGCTCGTTACGTTATGCAAAGAACAATTGAACGACCGATACTTATCGGACTTCTATTCCATTACTCTCCGACGCCAGACAATTATCAAGATAATTGGAGAGTTTGGAAATTTCAGCTTCCAAGTAACCGACAGCTTCCTGTTGCTGGTCCCGTTCCTTCAGCATTTCTTCTGTAATATTCAGTGCGGTCAGCACAGCCACGGTCAAGGGTGGCTGTTCCGGTATCTTTTCATGAATTCGGTTCAGCATCGAATCCACGTGTGAGGCAACTTTCTTCGTGAAGTCTTCATTTTCCCCACGCAGCGGATAATCAGTCCCAAAAATCTTGACTTTGATGCTCTTGCCGGTCATACCGTGTCTCGTTGTTTTCTTTTAGGAAGTTCGTCCGTTGGTACGTCAATCTGATTGCGTTAGCCGTGATACGTTTGGAGCTTGAACCTCTAGAGACGCGAATTGATTTTCGAAATCAGCTCTTTGATCTTTGTCTTCAATTCATCCTTCTCCTCTTTTGAATAGATGCTGCTTCCGTTTGACTGTAACTGCACATACTCAATTCTGAGCTTGTGCAGCTCTTGCTCGCGTTGCTCCAGGCGTGATTTACCTTCCCGTTCAGACCGTTCGAGCTCCGCAACCCTTGTCTTCAACTGGGAGTTCTCTTCTCGCACCTTCAGGAGCAAGTCGGAAACCCGCCGGGCTTTCGTCCACAGCTCTTGTATCGAATCAGCCAGACGCTTCAAGTCAGTCTTGCTGGCGAGTTCGGTATCCTCGTGCACGTCCGGCAACGGGGTAGTCCCAGTTGGATTCATTCGGATACACTCTTCTTATCCGCGCAGAACTGCGCCGCACTTCGTACGCGCCGCTTCAACAATGCGGGCAATCAACTGGTCGGTCTCCCGATCAGTCAACGTATGATCCTGCGACTGGAATTCTAACGCGTATGCTAGACTCTTCTTGCCGACGCCGATCTTCTCGTCACGATATTCGTCAAAGAGAACCACCGACGTCAACAATGGCTTTCCTGATTCGCGTACCGCGCGCTCGAGAGACTGCTGTGTCACGGAATCATCCACGACGAAGGCCAGATCCCTGGTGACCGACGGAAACTTCGGAAGCGGAACATACTTTCCTTCCGACCTTATTCCTTCCGAAAGTGCTTCAAGTGAAAGCTCACACACGAAGACATGATCATCGATGTCAAAGTTCGTTGCAAGCTCTGGCTTCACTCGACCGAGAAATCCGGCTCCTACTCCATTGATTTCTATCGAAATCGTCGAATCAGTTAAAGCACTGCGGGTATCATAATAAATAAAGCGGTATTTGTCAAGGCAAACCTTGGACAGGAACGCTTCCACTTCGCCCTTGATATCAAGGATATCGGTTTCGTGCGGCTGAATGCCTGTTCCGGCAGTGACCGGCTTGCCACTCATTGCGATCAACAACCTGTCTTCTTCGCGGAAACCTTCCAATGCATCGGCTTGGGTCGGTGCTCCAAGAGAATAGACCTTCCCCAACTCGAAGAGGCGGAGATACTTGTTCCCGTGGTTCCTGTTGTGGCGAACAACCTGAAGAGCTCCCGGGACGAGGCTCGCACGCATCGTCGACATTTCGACACTGACCGGGTTGAGCATCTTGACCGTGGGGACACCCGCGAGCGCCGCGGTGCCGGCATCCTGAAGACTGTTGGCGACCATCTCGTTGAAACCCGCGTTCGAGAAGTAGTTGCGAATATCCGTTTCGAGACGATCAGCAAACACAGCTTCGGAAAAATCGATGGAAGAGAGCGTCTTCGTCTCAATATTGTTGTAGCCGTACACCCGGGCGACCTCTTCGATCAGATCAATTTCCTGGGAAATGTCAACGCGAAATGTCGGAACTGCCGCTTCCAGAACATCGGATGACAGGGACTTTGTTCCGATCCGGATTGTGGAGAGATACTCTCTTATTTGATTCTTCGTCAACCGGGTACCGAGAACACTGTTGGTGCGCGAGACCCGCAGCTTGAGTTTTGAATCCTTGTGTTTTCTCGGATAAACATCGAGCATCCCTCGCAAGACCTCTGCGCCCGTGAGTTCCTGAATCATTTGCGCCGCTCGGTCGGCGGCATACGCGGTGATCCCGATATCCGTTCCGCGCTCGAACCGGTACGACGCCTCAGTCGTCAAGCCCAAAAACTTCGAAGTCCTTCGAATGCTGCGAGGCTCGAAGAACGCGCTTTCAATCAAAATATTTTTCGTACTATCCGTTATTTCGGAGTTGCCGCCTCCCATGACACCTGCAATGGCGACAGGACGTTCGGCGTCACAAATCAGCAGCGTCTCCGCATTCAGCGCTCGTTCCTTGCCATCCAGCGTTGTGAACCTCTGACCCTCGCTTGCCCGTCTGACAATGATGGTGTGTCCCGCGATCTTATCGTAGTCGAATGCGTGCAGTGGCTGGCCGATCTCCATCAAAACGAAGTTCGTTACGTCAACGACATTGTTGATCGGACGCACCCCGACAGCGCTCAACATATCCCGTAACCACTTCGGCGACGGCTGTATCCGGACATTGCGCAGGACGCGGGCGGAGTACCTGGGACACCCAATCCTGTCTTCGATCATGACCTTTGCCAGCCGGGCGCTTGTTGTCGTGCTTTCTCTGAACCGCACGTCTGGAATTTGCACCTTCTTCTTTGAAAGCACTGCAACCTCTCTCGCAACACCAACGTGGCTGAGACAGTCTGGCCGGTTCGGTGTGATCCCAATTTCGTAAATGACATCCGCACGACCGAGATGTTTCGCGAGAGCTGTACCCACCTTTGCGCCGGCATCAAGCACCATGATACCGTTCGCATCTTCTCCGAGACCCAATTCGAACGCTGAACAGATCATCCCGTTCGATTCGACCCCGCGGATCTTTGCCCGTTCCAGCACGAATGGGTTCCCCTCCGGATCGTGTTGATTGTGCGGTATAGTCGCCCCGACAAGCGCAACAGCCACCTTCTGACCAGCGGCGACATTCGGCGCTCCGCACACGATTTCCTGCACTTCCTTCCCTGTATTCACTTTGCAGAGCGTAAGGCGGTCCGCATTTGGATGCCTGGCCCTCTCGAGTACCTCTCCAACGACGAATCGGTCGAATTTCTCTGACAAATCTTCGTAGCTCTCCACTTCCAGCCCAAGCATCGTGAGGCCTTCGACCACGTCGCGCGGGCTGAGCTTGAAGTCCACGTATTTTCTCAACCAGTTGTGTGAAATCTTCATGGATAGATTTGCTGATTAGAACTGTCTCAAAAACCGGACATCATTCTCGTACAACAACCGTATGTCATCGATCCCGTGACGCAAGATGGTCGGACGTTCGACGCCAAAGCCAAACGCAAATCCCGTATACTTCTCGGGATCGTAGCCGACATTCTTGAGAACGTTCGGATGAACCATCCCGGCGCCGACAATCTCGAGCCAGCCGGAATATTTGCAGACACGGCATCCTTTTCCAGAGCAGATATAGCACGTGATGTCCATCTCGGCACTAGGCTCGGTGAACGGGAAAAAACTAGGCCGGAATCGGTATTTGGAGCTGCTCCCATAGAACTGTTTGGCGAACGAGACAAGAGTCCCTTTGAGCTCGCTGAACGTGACTCCTTCATCGACGTACAATCCCTCAATCTGATGGAACACCACGAGGCTCCTCGCGCTGATAGCCTCGTTCCTATACACTCTGCCCGGCATGATGACACGAACCGGCGGCTTCTGTTTCTCCATGACACGTATTTGAACGGGCGACGTGTGCGTCCTCAGGAGCACATCCTGTGCGATGAAGAACGTATCCTGCATATCTCGTGCAGGGTGATCGGGCGGAAAATTGAGTGCGCCGAAGTTGTAATACTCACTTTCAATTTCAGGACCATAGGCAACGGAAAATCCCATACTGACGAAGATCTGTTTCATCTCCTCCATCGATTGCATGACCGGATGTTTTGTCCCCACCGGTCGCGGGCGCCCGGGTAACGTCAAATCGATCGACGCGACCTTCGGCTTTGAAGCCAGCCCGAGTTCTCCCTTTTTGGCATCGAACTGCGATTGGGCAAAGGAACGTAACTCGTTGAGTGATTTTCCGAGGAGAGGTTTATCAGCTGTCGGCGCTTCTTTGAGACCTTCGAACAGCGCAGATATGCGACCGCTGCGCGCCAGATAGGCAATTCTGACTTGTTCCAGCTTTTCGAGCGTATCAGAACCGCGCAGCGCTGCGAGAAACTGTTGCTTCGTTTCTTCGATGGACTCTAGCATACTTTCCTTTGGGTGCAACCGGACTATTCCAAACCAAAAATGAAAAATCTTCCCACCAACATTCTAATCCTCCACCGTCGATCAGCGACAGACGTGAGGTGAGCTGATGAGAAGATCTCGTTTACGCCGTCGCAAACTTTACGACTTCGGCAAACGCCTCCGGATGGTTGGCAGCGAGGTCCGCCAGCACTTTCCGGTTAATGCCAACTTGTTTCTTGTCAAGTCCGGCAATCAACCGAGAATACGAAGTGTTGTGCAGACGCGCAGCGGCATTAATACGTGCTATCCATAGTGATCGAAATTCGCGCTTCTTCGTCCGCCGGTGACGGTAGGCGTGTGTGCCCGCTTTGTCGACGTGGTGCTTTGCTACGGTATGGACTTTGCTTCGAGCGCCCCAGTATCCTTTGGCTTGCGCCAGAAGTTTCTTCCGGCGCCGGTGGGATGCAACCTTGTTTTGTGAACGCGGCATTGCTGGTCAATCCTTTCTCGTTATGCTGATAAAAACCTCCGAATCTTGTACGCTTCCGTGTCCGCCACCAATCCCGGCTTGCGCAAATGGCGTTTGCGTTTTGAGGACTTGCTGGTCAGAATGTGTTTCCGAAACGCTTTACGACGCTTCACTTTTCCCGTCGCAGTGATCTTGAACGTCTTGTGTGCGCTGCGATGGGTTTTCATCTTGGGCATAATTCACTCCGCTGTTTTGGTCTCCGCGACCGCTTTTGGTTCTTTTGCCTTTTTTGCACCATCGGCGGATTTCTTTTTTGATTTATCCGGCGCGTATATGGCAATCATTTGGCGCCCTTCCATCTTCGCTTCCTGGTCGAGCTTCGACAGGTCGGCAATCCGTTCGGTGAACCTGTCGAGTAATTCTCTTCCCTGTTCCTGGTAGGTGATCTCGCGTCCTTTAAAGACGACGGTAGCCTTTACCTTGTGTCCTTCTTCAAGAAAGCTTCTCGCGTGTCTCGTTTTGAATTCGAAGTCGTGGGTATCGGTGTTCGGATGAAATCGAATTTCCTTGACGAGGGTGATGTGCTGATGTTTCTTCTGGAGTTTTTCTTTCTTCGCCAGCTCGTACCGATATTTTCCAAAATCCATGATCTTGCATACGGGCGGATCGGCATTGGGCACGATCTCGATCAAATCAAGGCCACGATCGCCGGCAACCTTCTGAGCTTCTCTCGTTCCCATAATTCCGAGTTGCTCTCCATCATCTGCAATCACCCGCACTTTCAGTGCCTTGATTTCCGTGTTTACGCGAGCTCGTTCTTGTTTAATGGTGTATCTCCTATACAGTGAGCGATTTTGTTTTTATCGTGTTGAGTATCTGTGCCAGGAACGCCTCCTTCTTGAATTTACCCAGGTCGCCCTTTTTGTGCTGTCGGACGGCCACTGTTCCGCTTTCTTTTTCTTTGTCGCCGACGACAAGCATGTACGCGACTTTTTTTGTCTCCCAATCCCTGATCTTGTATCCTATTTTCTCATTCCGGTCGTCCAGCTCAACGCGAACTCCCGCCGTTTCGTATTCTTTGAACACCTGTTGCGCATATTCGAGATGGACATCCGTTATCGGCAGAACAACGGCCTGAATGGGTGCAAGCCACAACGGAAATTCCCCCGCGAAATGCTCGATCAAAACGCCCATGAAACGTTCCATCGACCCAAACGGGGCGCGATGAATCACCACGGGACGGTGCTTTTGACCATCGGCGCCTGTGTACTCAAGATCAAACCGTTGCGGCATCACATAGTCGACTTGAACGGTGCCAAGCTGCCAGGTTCTCCCCAACACGTCGCGCACCATGAAATCGATTTTCGGGCCATAGAATGCTGCCTCCCCGATTCCAATATAGTAATTTAACTTCATTAAGTCAGCGGCTTCCTTGATGTCCTTTTCGGACATTTCCCACATTTCATCCTCACCGCCATAT
>Ga0335079_10002543_pt1 | contig 21037 bp, 22 predicted proteins | sample Lox_Sample_33_FD_206719 | JGI IMG/M metagenome (GOLD analysis project Ga0335079, IMG submission 206719) | Soil microbial communities from Loxahatchee National Wildlife Refuge, Florida, United States - Lox_Sample_3.3 | ecosystem: Environmental > Terrestrial > Soil > Wetlands | place: USA... | reverse complement strand
GCCGGCCGCGCTCGGCGAGAAATTCCTTCAACACCACCGCGGCATGCTGTACTTTGTTGGGATCGTACTGCGATTCCACCGACAGCCCGACCTTGCGCTCCTTGAACCGGTCGAGCACCTCCGATACCGACACGGACTTCATCCCCGGGCCGTATTTGATGGTTCGGATTACCCGCCGCTCGGTGACCACGAAACGCACAATCAATCCCGTCTTGCCGGCCTCGGTCTCCAGGCGGATGTCATCGAAGCGGCCGGTATTCCAGAGCGCCATGAAATCGCGGTGCAGCGCGTCTTCGTTGAAAACGTCGCCCTTTTTGGTGATGAGCAGCGCCCGGAGAGTGTCTTGGGGGACGCGGCGCGCTCCACGAAATTCAATGGCTTCGATCACATTGCCGGCGGGAACAGCGGCTGGTGCTTCAGGATGTTTGGGCGTCTCCAGCTGTGGCTTGCCGGGTTGCGGCGCGGGCGCAGGCGCCTGCGGCGCGGTCTCCGGGACGGTTTCGAAAGGATTCGCCTTTTTCGGCTCCTGCTCGGGTTGCTGCGGTTTCGTTTGATCCGCTTGAGGTTTGGCCGGTTCCGCCGCCGGTGGATTCGACTGAGGCTGAGTCTGCGGCCACGCCGGGACAACTGCTAGCGGAACAGATAGATAGATAAAGGCACTGGCCAGGCGCGCGCGCCTGCTAACACTCATGTAAGAAACCGGGTTCCTTTCCCTCTGCGCCCAGGCAGACACGTAGATCTCCGGCGCGTAGTTCCAACTTCATAAAAATACGCAGAGAGTAATTCATTATTCTAGCGAAAGCCCGGCGCGGCAACAACGAGGGTTGGGGTGGGCCGTTGCTGCCACACCGGGCTTGGTCCAATACACGTAACGATGCGGAACCTGTGGCGTCAAACCTTCGTAACTGAACGGAAGGAGAACTCATGAAGAACGGCGTAGCCCTATCCCCTGCAATCCAGGTTCCCGGCTCCAGCGAATATTCCGGGTGGCGCAGCCAGTTCGGCAAGCCCTCGGGCGTGCTGGGCGGTCTGATCGGCCACCTGATGGCGTTCAACAATAAAGAGCGCAGTTGGTGGGTCTTGCCGATGCTCGAGATTCATCAGAATGACTGCGTCCTCGAGGTCGGTTTCGGCTCCGGCGTCGACATCCGGCGGGTCAGCGAAATCGCGGTGGATGGCTTCGTGGCGGGTGTGGATCACTCTCCAGTTATGGTGGAGCAGGCGCGCCGGCGCAACCGGGCCGGTATTCAGAAGGACCGGGTCGAGCTTCAGCTCGGCTGCGCGTCACAACTGCCTTATCAGGACGATTTCTTCAATAAAGTCTTCTCCATTAATGCGGCGCAATTCTGGAGCGATCCCGTGGCGGTGATGCGGGAGATGCGCCGCGTCCTGCGCCCGGGCGGACTGGTGGCGGTGGCGGTTCAGCCGCGGTCGAAAGGCGCCAAGGAGGGTATCGCCCGCGAAACCGGCCGCGCGCTGATCGAAAATCTCCGCTCAGCCGGGTTCAAGGAAGTCCGTCTCGAAGTCAAACGCATGAAGCCCGTATCCACCGTGTGCGCCGTCGGCGTCAAGTAAAGCTCCAAAAACCGAAAATCCGCTGGGCGTCATTTGGTAAAACGGTTCGAGGAGAACCCGCTTGCCCACTGACGTGACTCTGCTTGCTTCGCGCATCCGCCTGCTGTTGATGGACGTGGACGGCGTCCTGACCGACGGCCGCCTGTACAACGTGCCCGGCCCGGACGGACAGATGCTGGAAACCAAGGGTTTCGATTCCCAGGATGGCATCGCCCTGCAATGGCTGAACTGGAAGGGGATCAAAACCGGCGTGATCAGTGGCCGCGTCTCTCCTGCAACCGTCGAGCGGGCCAAACAGACCAAGATCACTTACGTGTATCAGGGCCACACGGAGAAAATTCCCATTTTCGAGGAAATCCTTCGCGACGCCAAGGTCGAACCGAAGCAGGTCGCCTACATCGGTGACGATCTCACGGACTCCATCGTCATGCGCCGCGTAGGCCTATCTGTGGCCACCGCCAACGCCCGCGAAGAGGTGAAACGCCAAGCATGCTACGTGACCTCAGCCCCCGGGGGGCAGGGCGCGGTCCGCGAAGTTATCGAGCTGATTCTGAAGGCGCAGGGGCTTTGGGACGAGATTTTGCGGAAGTACGAAGTGACGGCTTGAAAGCAACGCAAATTACATCTTGCGCCGCAGCGAATAAAAGGCGAAAATGGAGAAATGCTGTTCGACGCCTCCCCAGGGCCGCGCCTGGTCGGCATCGCCAAACTCGCTTCCGAGAGCGAACTGCTCGAGGCCAAGCGCCAGGTCGAGTATTTCGAGATCGCAACTCGCAGCGTTTTGAACCGCTGCAAGCCCACCATGCCCTTTCGCTGGACCATCAACCCGTATCGCGGCTGCGAATTCGGATGCAAGTATTGCTACGCCCGCTACACGCACGAATTCATGGAACGCGATGCCGCGGAGTTCGAAGATCGCATCTATGCGAAGGGCAACGTTGCGGAGATTTTGAAGCGCGAGCTGCCCAAGATCGCCAAACGCGACGCCATCGCCATCGGAACGGCCACCGACCCGTATCAGCCCGCTGAGCGCCGCTTCCTGCGCACGCGTTCCATTCTTGAACTCTTCACGCGCGAGCGCGGCTGGCATCTCTCCATCACCACGAAATCGGATCTGATCCAGCGCGACCTCCCGCTGCTCGTGGAGATCGGGCGCGCCAACGTCCTGGATGTCAACATCACCATTACCACCCTCAGAACGAACCTGGCGCGACTGCTCGAGCCTCGCGCGCCGCGTCCTGATCTGCGACTCGAAACCGTCAACAGGCTGGCCGCCGCCGGGATCGTGGTGGGAGTTTTTCCGAACCCGATCCTACCGCTGATCACCGACCGCGAAAAGGACCTGGACCGCTTGGCCAAAGCCGCAAAAGATGCCGGCGCTCAATACTTCGGTGGCGGCGTGTTGTTCCTGATGCCGTCGGCGCAGAAGGTTTTCTTCCCATTTCTTAAGGATCGTTTCCCGCATTTGGTGCGCCGCTACGAGGAACGCTACAAAAAGAGCCCGTATCTTCGCGGTGCCTACACCGAAGAACTGCGCAAACGTCTCCGAGCAATCCGCGACCGCTACGGCTTGGCCTCTGCGCCCGTCGATTACCGTCCGGATTTGTGGGAAGACGAGCGCCAGGGGGAATTGTTTGGAATGGCGTGAGCGTGACGTCCGAGTGATCGTATGGCGTTTCGATATTCTCGTTTTTCGGCCACTAGCCAGTTCCGAGTGCGTCCACCCATCCAAGTCGTTGCCCAATGCGAGGATCTTGCTCGTATGCCGCGCATCCTCGACTGCGTCGCGGATGTTCTTGCCAAAGCCGGCGTTGCCGGCGAAGACCGGGCAGTAAAGCTCATTTTCCTCATCCTCGTTACACGGCTTCTGAAGCAGCCGGTGTCGGCGAAAGTCACGGGTCCTTCGTCAGCTGGCAAGTCTCACATCGTGGCGGAAGTGCTGCGGCTCTTTCCGGCAAGTGCGTTCTACGCCCTGAACGCGATCGGCCTGCAGATATCCCACCGCGACATTGCGCAATTCGTTGTAAACAAGGGGCATCAATTGGTCCAACACTGCTCGATCCGGAGAACATGATTCGCCCGACGGCAAAATGTCCGGGAGATTGCTGGGCCGATACACGCGGGCAGCGGTGGCGAAGAACAGGTTAGCCTTCTCGGAAACCGAGCCGGATGCGGCGAGACCGCGTGGGCGAGAAGCCGTATTCGCTGCTCTACGCCGCACTGCGGAAAACCGGCTACGTGGCCCTCGCCCAGATGCGCCATCGCCAATTCATGAAGGCGAGGGCTTTGTGAGATGCTGCGCACGAAAATTCATACGGTTTCGAGTGACGCGAGTGAGACGGAGCCGCTGCGTTTCGGGATTGCTTACACGGTGAAGCAGAGAGAGCCGGCCACAGTATTGGGAGATCGGCAAACCGTGTCGGCAACCGCTACTAATCTGGTAGCGTCCGTCCCCGGGGTCAACTTGACGGAAAACGCCCTAGCCGCGGATGTGGGCACATCGTGAGAGGGTGAGCTGAAACCATGTGGTTTTGGCGCGCCCGATTACAGCCGTAGAAAAATGATTGCAAGCAACAGGTTGCGGCCGAGCGTTCGAAGATTTTTTTGACACACAATTCCTACATCGCCGTTTCCAGCCCCTGAGCCAGCCCGACGGTCAAAGCCGAGGCTCCTCTCCCGTTCGGAAGCCGATGCGTGCATACATGACGAAACTTTTCGTTGACATTGACGAAATCTTTCGTCACTATGGAGCCATGTCTTCCAAACAGCCCAAGCCAACGGCGGCCGAACTCGAGATTCTGAGAGTCCTTTGGGATTCCGGACCCAGCTCGGTGCGTGAGATCCAGCGCACACTCAATCAGATCAAACCCACCGGTTACACAACGGTTCTCAAGCTCGTCCAGATCATGACTGACAAAGGCCTGGTGCAGCGGGATGAAGGACACAGGCCGCAGATCTATCGCGCGCGTTACCGGCGGGAGCAGACGCAGCGACAACTGCTGCACGATCTGGTGGAACGTGCGTTCGGAGGATCGGTAAAGGCGCTGGTGTTACAGGCTCTGGCCACGAAGAGGTCCTCGCGGGAGGAACTGGAGCAGATTGAGAAAGTTCTGGACCGGATGGAAGGAGGAACCAAATGACCGCCATTACTCATGCAATGAGCGCAGCGCTACTGTACTTTGTGTGGCAGGGAGCGCTGCTGGCAGGATTGGCGTGGATCGCACTGGCGATGTTGCGGAACAGCTCGGCGCGGATGCGCTATGTGGTGGGTTGCGCGGCGCTGGGCATCATGACCGTCTCACCCATCGTTACGGCCTGGGTTGTATACCGGGCACCGGCGCCGGCAGGTGTCACGAACCCGTGGGTGGATGTCGCTCCTTCAGCGGGCCCGTCCACCTTAGCCCCAGCCGCCTTGCTCCCAGCATGGATCGCAGCCGTTGAGAGCTGGGCACTGCCGTTGTGGTTCGTAGGCGTTCTGATCTTTGCGGCTCGCCTCATCTGGATTTCCAGGCATGTGGCCAAGCTGCGGCGGGCGGGCGAAGCGTCCGATGGCGCGGTGATCGAAGCGATGGCACGTCTGGCGCGGCGAATGCATACTGGCGCCGGGGTGCGCGTGCTGGTTTCGCGGCTTGCCGAGAGCCCCTGCGTGGTGGGCTGGCTGCGGCCGGTGATTTTGCTGCCCGCAGCGGCTCTTCTGAATCTCAGCGTCGAGCAATTGGAAGCAGTGTTGGCGCATGAGCTGGCGCACATCCGCCGGTATGATCACCTGGTCAATTTGCTGCAGACCCTGAGCGAGACGTTGTTGTTCTATCATCCGGCGACCTGGTGGGTTTCTGCGCGGATCCGGCACGAACGGGAGCTGTGCTGCGATGACATGGTGGTGGCGACCTGCGGGGACGCAATCGGTTACGCGCGGGCTCTCACGAAGCTAGAGCGATTGCGCCTGATTGCTCCGAAGTTGACGATGAGCGGCACGGGCGGGGCCCTCCTGTACCGGATCGAGAGGCTGACCGGCTCGCCGCACGAGCAGGCGTCATCCAGGATGCCCGCAGTAGTTTCGGTCGTTCTGGCAGTTGTCTGCCTGGCAATCACGCCGCGCTTTAGCATCGGCCAACTGCAGCCCCCGCGGGAGACCGCAGTCAGCCACAAAGAAGTCTGGATAAGCACAGTCAAACACGGCGACTTGCCCATTCTGGTTCGAGCGCTGGGGACGATGGTCAACTCCACCACGGCCGAACTGAAGGTTGCTGCCAGTCAGGCGGGCGAGGTGAAAGTTGGCCAAGCCGCGTCGATACAACCACGTCCAGGGCGCAACCTTGGCGGCAGGGTCACGCGCATCGAGTCCGCCACAGCCGATGGAACAGTGGCAGTGGGGATTGACCTCGAAAAGCCGGTTCCCGAGTTTGCAGGTGCGAATGTGGATGGCACCATCCGGATTCGAGCTCTCAAGGACGTGGTCTACGTCGGCCGTCCCGTCTGGGCGCCTCCGGACAGCTTGGTTACGCTTTTCAAGTTGGAGCCGGACGGCAGCCGCGCAACTCGCGTGAAGGTGCGATTTGGCGCGGCGTCGGTGGACAGCGTACAAGTGTTAGACGGCTTGCAAACGGGAGATCGCGTGATTGTGTCGGATATGAGCAAATATGACGGCTATGACCGTATCCGCATCGAATGAGCGAAAAGTCCGATGCTGCGAATGATCACCTTCGCCAGCTCATTTTCTGAACTCGCTCTCTGCCTACACGGGCTTCTGGGATCTTGTTCCCATGATGGCCATCATTATGTCGGCTTAACCATGGTCCATGGGTACACTAAGAATCACATGCGAACCATAACCCTCGAAGAACATTATGCAACTCCCGGCTTTTTTGACGGCCCTGGACGCGAACTCAGAGCACGAGCTTTGAGATTCGGTGGGGCCGCACAGAAGCTCTTTGAACAGCTCTGCGACGTTGGCGAGAAAAGAATCGCAGAGATGGATGCCGCAAGAATCGACATACAGGTGCTTTCGCTCACTTCCCCCGGCACAGAACAGCTCGAAGCTGCCGATGCGAAGGCCCTTGCCCGTGAAGCGAATGATTTCCTCGCCGCCGCAGTCAAGAAAAATCCGAAACGCTTCGCCGGATTTGCTGCGCTGCCCACCGCAGCGCCCGATGAGGCCGCCGAAGAATTGGAGCGGATGGTCCGTCAATACGGTTTCAGAGGAGCAATGATCAATGGCCACAACCGGGGACGCTATCTCGATGACAAGTTCTTCTGGCCAATCCTCGAACGCGCTCAAGCGCTGGGTGTTCCGATTTACCTCCACCCCACACAACCTCCGAGGCCGGTGATAGAAGCATCGTACGGCGGATTTTCGCCGACAGTGACTGACATGCTCGCAGGCGCTGGTTGGGGTTGGCACATTGAGACCGCGATTCACGTGCTCCGCCTCATCCTCGGGGGAGTATTCGATGAATATCCGAAACTTCAAATTGTGATCGGCCACATGGGGGAGACTTTGCCCTTCATGTTGCAGAGACTTGATGTTATGCCGATGGCGATGACAAAGCTGAAACGCCCGATCAGTGCCTATCTCCGCGAGAATGTGCACTACACTTTCAGCGGATTCAACTTCACGCCGACGTTCCTCGATCTGATGCTTCAGGTCGGCACCGACAGGATTATGTTCTCAGCGGACTACCCATATGCATCGATGGTGGAGGCACGGGCGTTCTTAGACCAACTGCCTGTCAGTAGTGCCAATAGGGCGTGCATCGCACATGGGAATGCGGAACAGCTATTTCGACTCTGATGCCTTACCACGCCATGCCATCGCTATATTGGCCGGGAATTTGCGGTTCCCGGCCGGGCTGATTCGGGTTCTCAAGTCGAACGCATCGCGTCGGGCGCACTGGCGTATCCTACGAGAATTGGAGGGAGATCAGAATGGCGAGGATAATCCCCAGGCTGTTCTTGCTGAGCCTGGCAGTACAGGCAGTACAAGCGCAAAAAACTGACACTCCCAATCCCCACATGGCTCCTCTTGACCAATACTTGATCGCGGACCGCAATGCTGAAATAGACCTGGCGAGAAGTGCTGCCCCGAAAGCCATTTCGGACAACGCTGAGGTGATGGTCTTGGATCGGCAAGGGTACAAAACGGCTGTTAAGGGCACGAACGGTTTCGTGTGTATCGTGCAACGCTCGTGGACGGCAGGATTCGGCGATCCCGAGTTTTGGAATTCCAAGATCCGCGCTCCGATCTGCTTCAATCCGCCGGCCGCGAGAACATACCTTCCCATCACGATCGCGAGAACCCGGCTGGCGCTGGCGGGAAAATCGGAAACCCAGATGCTCGACGCAGTCAACTCCGCTCTTAACAAGAAGGAACTGCCTTCGCTTGAAGCCGGTGCGATGTGCTACATGATGTCGAAGCAAGGCTATTTGAGCGACCGCGACGGGCACTGGCATCCACACTTGATGTTCTGGGCCGAACGAACGGAACCCAAGTCTTGGGGGGCAGGCATTCAGGGCTCGCCGGTGATTGGCGGCGAAGAGATTCCCGGCCGCTTAACTGTATTTCTGATTCCTGTCCGCACGTGGTCAGACGGCACGGTGGATTCCCGGTGAAAGCCCCTCCGTGGCTACAACTGGGTGTCCGGTGCAAGCCGAACCAGAGATCAGGCCACAACCAGATCCGGATTGATCTCCACACCTAGCCCGGGACCCTGGGGCACTGAAATGTATCCCTCTTGGTCGACGGCAGGCGCGTTGCGGAAAATCGCAAAGCGCTTGCTGTAGTCGCAAATCGGCGGGTCGTGGTCGAGTTCCAGCAAGTTGCCTCGAGGCCAGGATGCCACCAGGTGCAATGCGGCAATGGCGCCTATGGGTTCCTCTATGGCAACGTGCGGTGTGACCTGCCGGTCGAATGTCTCAGCCAGCACCCCAATCTTTCGGACATCGCTGATCCCGCCCGCGAGCATCACTTCCGGTTGCAGGATATCGAAGACGCCCTGCTGGAGCATCCAGTGGAATTCGTGAACGCCGAAGTTGTTTTCACCTCCGGCTATCGGGATACCGACCTGCTTCCTGAGCTCGGCGTGCTGCTCGAACGCGAAGCGCGGCAAGGGCTCCTCCAGCCACGTACACTTGAGGCGTTCCAGTTCGCGTGCCGTCTCTAAAGCGCGGCGGAAATCCCAGAGCGCGCCAGGCTGCCAGTGCCCGGGATTCTCCGCCTGATTGGCATCCGTCATGATTTGCATCTTCTCGCCGATTCTCGCCCGTACCGCCTCCACAACCGCGATATCCTCCTTCAACGTGGGGTTGTGCAGGCGCAACTTGATCGCTTTCCAGCCTTGGTCTGCCAATTCAGCCGCCATGTTGGCCCGCTCCTCCGGGTTCGAAAGCTTGATCATCGCGGCGTACGTACCGACTTTGTGCCTGCCGCCGCCAAGCAGCTTGTAGATGGGCTGTCCGCAGGTTTTCCCTACCAGGTCCCAGAGCGCGATATCCACGTTAGCGCCCCCGTTGTACCTTTCGCACACACCTTCGTAACGCATCCGGGCATAATGCTGCTCCGTGTCGAACGGATCCTGGCCGACGAGTACCTGTTGCACGACGGGCAGCAAAGCCGCGTCGATGGAAGGGCCAATACCCACCAGGCCTTGGTCAGTCCGCACCTCGAGGAACGCTCCACCCCCCACCTGAAAGTTCATGGTGCGGCCCGGGAACCACGCCGGCTCCAGAGATCCCAGTTCCCGCACCACCTTAAGCTGAACCACCCGCACCTCGGTGATCTTCATCCGCCCGGTGTGGCGCCTCACCTCCTGGGCAGGTAGGGCTGGTGCCATGGCCAACGACCCGAGACTCGCGACAAAGCCTCTCCGATTCATAACGCCTCCGCGAAGACCTCTAATCATGACACGACCTCAGCCTACAAGCTTCGATGGAGGCGTGGAGTCCTGGCAAACGTTACTACGGCGATTAGAGTTTCAGTTGGTCGCGTCACGCCCTAGACGCTGAACTGCACGCGTCCTCTGCTTCTGCTCCGAAGCGGCTCCAGGGCCGCTGCTGTGTGCGGTTCGCCTTCGTGCGATCTTCACCATGACGGTTTTCTGCACGCGCAATCCTTCAACGCCACTCCGCGTCTACGAACGGAGTGTTTGCGCGGTTTCGCGGTACCACATGCCGTTATCGGATCTGGGGCCGCGACCATCGCGACTCCTTTACACAGCTTCGGGCACGGCTAAAACCATCACAGCGACTTCAGGAACTCCGTCAACGCCTCTTGATCACTGCGCCCCATTCGGCGAAACCGCTCCGCCGCCTTCTCCGCTTCTCCGCGATGCCGCAAAATCGCGTCCCTGAAAGTCAGTGAAGCCCCATCGTGCATCAGTCGCGGACGCAGCCGCACGCCCCATAGAGGCGCGGTCCGCACTCTATTGCGGGTCTTCTGAAAGTTCTCCGGCGTGCACTGGCTCGGCATTCGACGCGCCATGCGCGCGTAATGCTCCACCACCGGAATTACAATGCCGTCGCCGGTTCCCACGTCATGCAGGAGGAAATCACCGTAAGGATGGAAGGTCTTGCTACCGAGCGCGGGCGGAACCGTAAGAGCTCCGCCATTGATCTTCGTGCCCGCGGCCGCCGTGGTCAGGCTGCGCACGTGACATGCGCCGCAGCCGGCTTTGTCAAACAGCTCCGATCCCTTTTGCGCCTTTGGTGTAGCCGCCACCTTCGCGTCGCGTGCCGGCGCCTTCAAGGCACGGACGAATCGCGCGAAGTGATCGACGTCTGACAGCCCATCCGCCCCCGGTGTGTCATTGGGCTCGGGCGCTGTGTTGCACAGTTTCGTCACTTCGTCCGGGAACAAGCGATTGGTGATGCCCATTTCGTTCAGGTAAGCATCTCCCGAAAACGACAGCAGGCTTGCATGCTGATCCTTCCAGCCGAAGCGCCCAATACCCGCCTGCCCCGGAGCTTCGACGATCGGAACGTGGATCGCCAGGCCGCAAATCTTGCCATGTGAAGTCTTACACTGGTTGCGCGCGAGATCAAGCAGCGTCTGATCCGCCAGCGCCTCCACGAAACCGTCCCCCAGCAGGCTCAGTGAGATCCGCGCCGTGCGGACCGACTCGCTCTCGGGTACGCGCTCCTGAATCTCTGTGTCCGGAAACGCGCCACTGGGACAAATGGCGCGATCGTTTACCAGCGTGCGTCCGGAAACGACTTCTGTTCCCCGATTAATGGGGATGTTGGGATTCTCAAAGCGGCCGCCCGGCCCGAGGTGTCCTACGCGCAGTTCTGAGACTTGGCTGGCGCCGCCCGATAACGGATTCTGGTGGCACTCGCGGCACGACTGCGCGTTGTACAGCGGACCCAGCCCGTCGGCCACTCCCTCGACTTCTTCGAATTTCGCCTGATCTGCCTGGTGCGTTGCGTCGTCCGCAACGCCGTTACTCTTGTTGTCAAAACCTGCTGGTGCTTCGTCAGCTTGAGCGCCGAAAAAGGCGGCCATCAGGCTTAGAGACGCTATTGTCATCAAGATTCTCACGTCGTCCATCCTTTCCGAATGAATGCGTTGAGTGGCGTCTCAAATTCACATGGACAATGTGTCGCACGCTGCCCGGCTTTGTCAAGCGTTCACTCGTCAAGGTTATCCCGACACTACGTTGTGGGACACTGACCGAAGGTTTGCGAGCATCGCGCATGGGCGCCACCATACCCCGTCAGGTGTACGATCGAAGGGATGAGAGTGAAAATCCCGGCAGACGTTCGAGCGGCGGTGACGGCGATTGCGCGCCAGTTCGGCCGACTTGGCGGCAAGGCGTCTGCCCGGAACATGACGCCGGAGGAGCGTTCGGCTCGCGCGAAGAAGGCCAAGCATGGCTGCGGCGAAGAAGCGCACGGCCGAGCGGCTGGCCAGGGAGCGGGCGAAGAAGTCCGTGCGCTGAGGCCCATTTCCCTTGCGAGCGCTCTTGAAACCTTCGGTGGTGAGGAAACGCTATGCATCGGCCGCAGGGAACTGAGCCGGACCACGCGCGATCATCCTGTCCAGTGTCAGAATATTCAACATTAGTTGCCTTAGGGGATGATAGTTGTCTTGGCGGCCAACGTGAGGCTGGAGGGTCATCCGGCGATCGGCGAAGAGCATGTACCCCGCAGCATAACCACGCTCCTTCTGCCAGAACTTCTCGTTGACAATCTGATACGCCATGCCGTAATACTCCGCCGCCCACGCTGCCCCGGTTCGCTCCAGCACGTTTAGTGTCGCCACCAGCACTTCATTCTGGCACCACAAGCACTTCATGTATTCGTACTCGCCCCTGAAGTGCAATTTTTGACGCGTCCCCGGCGGAATCTCCACTGGCCACTGATAGGAGGGATGATCCACATTGATCCACTGCGAGAGTCCGCCATAGACGTAGTCCCACCCGACATTGAGATGGTGACGGATGCGCTGGGCGCAGGTTCTCCACAGCGCCTCATCGTGGCGGCGGTTCGCTTCGTCCATTACCATCCACAGGGCCTCGACGGAGTGGCCGAACCGCACTTTCAGGGCTTCCTCTTTGGGTCTCGTGAAATCGTAATACAACATTTCCGTGTTCAGGCCGATGTCGGGGTTGTAGTGCCTATTCATGATCGCATCCACAGCGTGGTCCGCGATCGTGGCGATTTGCGGATCGTTCCACCGCGCCAGCATCTGGGTCGAGATCCTGAGATTCAGAAACCACAACCCCTGGGGCCTTATGGCACGCCTGCTACCCCACAGATAGGGGAAGTCCGCTCCCCGGTACCGAAACATGGGGCTGTCGAAGTCCCGGAAGAGCTTGTTCAGGATAGCGAATGCAGCGTCACGCGACGATTCGTCTCCGCTGGCCGCCGCGTACTCCTGGAGTCCTTCGGCGAGGTGGTACATTCCCTCTGTGTCGCCGCTGAAGGGCCTGACGACCTTCCCTTCCCGCGAGAACTGTTCCGCCCACCAGCCGTCTTCTTGGCGCGCGAACTTGAACACAAATTCCTTGGCTTTTCTCGCCACTTCTAGAAACTTGAGGTTCTTTCCAAAGCGGTTATACAGGAAGCTGTAAACCCAGATGGCACGCCCCAAAAACCAAAGGTTCTTGCCGGTATTGAGCAGGGTGCCATCGTAATCCAGGCTACACATCAGGCCACCGAATTCATGGTCGATTCCGTGTTTGTCCCAGAAGGGCAGAAGAACTTGGAAGAGTTGGTCGTGGAGCGTTTGGCGCAACTCCGCAAAGCCCATGCCTGCCAACCGCAATCCACCGTTCGCGGCCACGTTCGTCAGCGGCCCCGGTACGCTCTGAGTCCTTCCCAGACTCGCTATTCCAAGTCCCGCCACCCCTGATGCTGTCAATCCGAGAAACGCACGTCTTTTCACTCTTTTCGGTGGCCTCGCTTTCTTCAGGAATACCCCATTAACCGCCGAAGGAGTTCGGGCCAGCTTGACTTTCCCAGAAGCCCGCCCCTTGGTTGGTCTATGTCAGTTCGAGCCGTTGCTGTGCCGGGCGGGAGACGGCTGTTCTGCAAACTGTCGGCGCTGGTGGCGCAGCATAGCCGCAACCAGCTGCCATGTGGGTCCAGGAGTCTCGCGCCACGGCGCCGGGACTGTGATCATGCAATACGCCCAGTTGTCCGGATCATAACTGAAGAAGCCAGCGGGACGGCTGATCAATTCCTTCCACTCCGCAGACGTCGCGTGGCCTGCCTCCAAGAGCCCACAATCGGCGGGAATCTTGGCGGCATTGATGAGACCGGCGGGCGTCACGAAATAGAACTCGTTGGAATGGCGCATCCCGATTCCGGCGAAGCTGAACGCTAGTTCCGGTGGGCATTCCGGGATGATCCCGAACACCATCGGACCGTAGCGGCCCTGGCAAGTCGATTGTGCGGCAAAGCGTTCGGCTTCGTCAAGAGAAGCCTTTCCGGAGCGCAGCGGAGAAAGGATGCTGCTAACGGAGAAAGGGGCGCGGGGAAAGGGGGCGGCAGCCCTTGTCCGCGCCCAGCACTGGGGAGACCCGGAGCGCGGTCAGCGCTCCCGACATTGGCAGTAAGTTCTGTGTAGCTCGGCGGTCCACCTCAACTTGCTAGAAGCCGACTTCCGGCCTGCGTCGTAAGCGGCACCTTTCCGAGGCCTGCCCACGCTGAGGGTCACTGGCTCGCGGCTTCCGGCGCGATCAAGATTTATTGCCGACCGACTCGTCAAAGTACTGTATGGCGAGGCTAGCTTACTGTATTTTCTGGCAGAATTGAATGAATTCAGCAATGTTGGAAAAGGGCCTGGAACGATGAAAGTTCCCTATGCGAAGAAGTGGCAGAAGGAAACAGACAAGCTACGCCAGATCGCGCTCGGCTGCGACCTGACCGAAGAACTCAAGTGGGGCAAACCGTGCTTCACTTTTCTGAAGAAAAACGTGGCGATCGTGATCCCGCTCAAGGAGTCGTGCGCGTTCTCGTTCTTCAAGGGCGCACTGCTCAAAGATCCGAAGCACGTTCTCGAAAGGATTGGAGAGCATACGCAGGCCGGACGATGGATTAAATTCACCTCGCTTCGGGAGATTGCGGCCGTACGATCGACCCTGAAGGACTACCTCTACGAAGCCATCGAATTGGAGGAGTCCGGGACGAAGATAGACCTAAAGAAACCTTCAGAGTACCCAATTCCTGAGGAGTTGCAGAGGAGGCTGGATGACAACGCGGTTCTCAGGTCGGCATTCGCAACGCTCACACCAGGCCGGAGGAAGTCATACATTTTCCACGTCTCATCTGCGAAGCAGGCAAAAACCAGAGCCGCGCGGGCGGAAAAGTGCGTGCCAATGATCCTGAGTGGGCGTGGGTTCAATGAGTTGCCGAACTGAGGCTGGAGTCGAACGGAACACGGCCCGGGCATCTCCATTCTCCACGTGCGTTCCCCACGCCGCAACCGCTACTCGGCTGCTAAACCGTGTTTTTGGCGTGTATGGATATTCTGGCTTCCGCCGTGAGTCGACCGTCGCGCCGAATCAGCAACGGCGGGAGATGTCCGCAATTTGCGTACCGCAATCGGCGCTCCGTGTCGTTATACTCGGCGAAGAACAGGGTGGCGTAGGCGCTTTCCGTCGTATTGTCGTAGAACAGCTGGTTCACGGATGGCCAGTAACGCTCCGGCTGATCCGAGGCCATCGCACATTGGCTGCGAAGATTCGCCTGCAAGTTGGCCATCAACAGTGCTGCCGCGATTCCCTTGCCTGAAATATCGCCGATCACTAAGCCAAGCCGTTGTAGCGTTAGATTAAGGAAATCGTAGTAATCGCCACCGACCTCGCGGGCTTAAACACAGACTCCCGCGTATTCAAGTGTTCTTAAGGGCGGTGCAGCTTGAGGGAAGAGCCTGGCCTGCACCTGTTTTGCGATTTCGAGTTCCTGGGCACTGCGGCGCTCGGATTCCGCCTTCTTAGCAATTGCGCGGCGTCGTGCTTCAATTTTCCGTGTCAGGTCGTCCCATCCCGCCAGCACAAAAGAATTCCCGTCCACATCTTCGAATGTGGTGAAGCTTCCGCCCCAAGTTCCCGTCTGTGGAGGATGACGAAAGCGGACACCGCCCTTACGCCATGTGTGGAATTTGGCGGCTACATCTTCCGTTACAAACACGGCCTGCCCAGAACGACCGATGAACTGATGTTCCCCAGAATCGGGTTTGGGAACGATAAGCGCAAGAAGAGTGGCGCCGTTCGGCGGTGCAACTAGAACAAAGCGGCCACGCTCACCATAGTTGTAATCCACGATGAGGCGAAAACCAAGCGGGTCCATGTAGAATCGAAGGCTTCGATCCTGGTCACGGACGAAGATAGGAACGTGATGAAGGCGGAGGTAGGTTGCTGGTTTGCTCTCCTCCTTCTGTTTCCGGGGCGCAACTCGGGCGACGCTCTTCCCGGCATCGCGCTGTTTGGTTGCATAGGGCGCACCCGGACTCTCCGACCCGGCATTCCCGGCCACCCGTCGTGCCTGACGCGTCTCGAAGTCCTTCGATTTGATCCGGGCCTCCAGTAGCGCCTCGTTCTTCGCCTTCAGCTCTCGATACTGCCCAATCCATTGTTCCAGCGTGAGGCTGTGCAGAGTCGCGACCCGCACAGTCCGGTCAAGCCAATCGCTAGCATCGCCGCCCTGGAAGAAGAAATATCCTTCGCCCTTGGCGAGCGTCACGTGGAATCCCCTCTTCGTCAACTCGGCGGCTTTGAGGTTGAGGGGCACGGGGACATTATATGGTTGATGCAGCGGTCAAATTCGGCGCATGGTGAAGGCGATCCGGCACGGGTATCGAGGCGAAGGTGGGAGTTCCAATCGATACCGCCAGGCGGGGCGCGATTACGGTTTCGGAAAACCTGGGCTGTTCTCCACTTCGGCGATTTGCTGGTTGTGGCGCAGGTTATGGAGCGGGATGTAGATCAGCCACTGATACGCGTTCAGTGTCCCGAACACGGGGGCTGGGTGTTCGGATGTGTGGCTCTTCAGCGGAGCATCCGTCTCGCTGATAATTTTTAGCGCCCGCGCCCGTACCTCTTTGTAATGCGTTACTGTCTCCTCCTGGCTCCACTTACCATGCGGTTGAATCGGTTCGGGCGCCTGGGCCTTGTGGGACCTGTCCGGCATCACCCGTTCGATGAATTCTGTTTTGCCGGCCGTCTTGGCTTCCCAGTCAGGATTAGGTGCGTTGGCCATGGCCTCCTCTAGTTTCGAAACGAGGAAACCTTCCGCCAGCACGATATGTTCAGCCGTCTCGCCTACTGACCAGCGGTCAGGAGTCGGCTTGTAGGTCCACTGAGACTCGCTTAGGCCAGAGGTCAACTTAAGGAACTCCGCTTCCGAATCACGGAGCAGCTGGATCGCATGAGCGCGCTCCTGTTGAGTGAGCACCGGTTCGGCGGCGCTGATCAGGGATGCAGTCAGGACAGCCAAGATCGAAATCGCAACGGTCTTCATAAAGCCTCCTAGGATATATCGAATGGACCTTGCTCAAATCGACATCCCGGCACACTCTTTTCGACTCGATCTGCGTGGAACCGAATAGTCGGTGTTCGAGGGGCCCCAAACGTATTTGGCAAGCGTATTCGGTTTCTGCTGCTTCCGGGCTGGGGCGAGAGTAATGCTGCAGGTTTGGTTGGCCCGCATGGGCTAGGTCGGCCCTGAGCACGGCACCCCTGTTGCCGCCGGACCGGGCCAGGACATAGAGCGGCTGTGTGACACGGCCGATGAGGAGGGAAAGCTTGCTGAGTTTAGCTGCTAAAGTCTCCTTTGCCGGGAGCACCGGCGGTGCCGGTACATCACGTTCCGAAAAGCCCCCTTCCGGCCCCGCCGGGCGTGCTGCTTTGTGATGGCCGCTCATCGCCGCAGTAAGCGGTCCAGCCATGTCTTCTGCACCGGCTGATCCATAATGGGTCGGACTGCCAATCATCTTTTCGCTATTCGGTCCCGCCGGCCTCCCGGAGCGATCGTAGGTAGTGGGGTCATAGAGGGGATACGCAGAATGGCGCTCTTTATTTCACCCCCTCCCTTGCGGATAAGTCCAAGTTGCCCAGCGTGGGACAATTGGGCATGTCTGCTGCTCTTCTTGGAATTGCCATCGGCTTGGGCGGTGCTGCTGTGACTCTGCTTGCGGCTAATCCGAATTGGGCCAGGAGTCACCATGGCTAGTTCCCGTATTGTGGTGGTCAGCAGGAGTCTGCCTCGCCTGGTCCGTTCTGACTTCGAAGTGGATTCGATCCGTCTATCGGGCCCTCCGCCACGAGGCACGGACACGTGACGACCTTGGTCCGACACAACCGCTCGTCGAGGCGAAGAAGGCCGCCGCGATTAACCTATTGAGCTTGGTCCCAATCGGCGCAAACCAGTGCATTCCGGGGACCGATTGGTTCTACTATGCCCTACAGGTTTCCAACACCTACACGAAACGCGCCATCAGCGCAAGTGGCTTAACGGTTCGGCTTTCATTCCGGGGCCACGAAAGATCGTTCGAAGTGGAACGCGCTCTTTTCGTAAAACGAGATCCTTCTGGCCCTCGTGGCATGCAATTCTCAAGCAAAATATCGCTAGACCAAAACGATTGCTCAGAGATCATAGTGTTTGTGGGCAACAAAACAGACACTGAGTTTTGCACCATGCGCTCATTTCCAATCCTCACGGAGCAAGAGGACGCTCTCGGATTCGAAGAGTGTGCCTGCGATGCAACGCTAATGGCAGACGGTGGCATCCGAGAAGAAGGGCACTTTCTGATTTCGATCCAGCGAAACCGAAAACCACAGATCAGCGCGATCTGATCCTTTGGCGTGTAGCGGGGCCGCGCGACGACAAGAAATTTTTATCCCGACGCAAGAACGGCACGCTGCGCAGAACCGTGCGCATTCTTGCTCTGCTCGTAATCATGTTTCTTGTTCTGTGGCTGAGCATTAGAGTGATTCACTGGATGTGGCGATGACGCATTTCGAACGCAATTTGATAGCATCTCAGGATGAACGACCAATTGTTGCAAGTGCTGATGCGCCGAGTCAGCGAACATTCGATCCAATTAGCCGCCTTGATTGAGCTTTAGAAGCACCGGAACGTGATTTCCGATGACTCTTGGCAGGACGCCTTACAGGCTTCGCAGGACGCATATCAGACATACATGCGCGAATGCGCTCACGCGTCAACCGACCCAGCTGAGCGAGCCCTCTTTATGCGTTCAATCACTGCGGCTATTGATTCAGGCAAATGCTGCTCTGGAAAGCCAATACGCGGCGATTTTTTCGGAACTAGAACAAGCCACTGACGCTCGTCTATTTCCCGCGACAATTGTCGAGTTCGATCAGAAGATTCGTAAACTCGTGGGAGGTGAATAGGCATGTTTTCGGCGTCAATGGTCTCGCGGGACCCATGGTAGAAAAGCAACTTACAAAATCTCTTTAAGACACATGTCCAACCGTGTCCCATCTATGACCCCACTACGCGATCGTACGTAATGAGTCCCGTCTGGTCGCCGTAGAACGAGGTCAAAACGCGTTTACTCAGACGCCGATGCCTTCCACCGCGACCATTGCCGCGCCGCTCTCCGGTACTGCGGGCTGCAATAGCGCTGGCGCGCATCCAGAGGATGAAAACGCTGTTCGCAGCCTTTCAGCAGACAGCTGCGCGTCCGCGGACGGCGGGTCGAACGTTTCCGCCGGCCGCGTTCCTGATCTTCGGCCGGGCGTGTAGAATCCTCGAAAGGGCCCACGGGAGTGTGGCTCCCGGAAAGCTCATGCCCCGAAGGGGACTGGCATCCTCTCCGGGGCGCAGCAGGTCCGGTTTAGCGCGAACTCAAGACTCTATCGCAACTGAATTCACCCAACCAACCTTCCGCCTTTCGTCGTTCAGGTAAAGCGTGTGCGTGAGCCAGAGGTCGCCGTTCTCGATAATGCCGAGGAGTCCAGGAAGGCTCATATAGTGATAAAGCTCTTTGCCGGGGCTGAGAATGAGGTCCGGGCCGGCGGCGGAACCGACCGAGCTGAGGAAGCCATTCAGTGCGGGACAAGGCGAGCGCGCGGCATCACCGGCAGCGTCGGCGCATTGGAAGCGAACTACATCAGCGGGGTGATGAGGGACTCGACACCACCATGGACATCACCACGGAGCAGGAATCCGGCGTACGATTTAGCACGCTCATCTCCCTACGCCCTGGTCAAAAACTCACCTTCTCACTCGGCGTGTAATATTTTTTGGGCGCTTGATTGCTACTCTGTTTGGCGAGGACAAACCACATGCGCAAAAAACCGCTCGTTCGCCTGCTGCTGTCAATCTTGATGATGGCGTTACCCGCGATTTCATCCGCGGCGATCATTTTTTCCATTGGTTTTGCCCCGCCGCCACTGCCCATCTACGAGCAGCCCGTTTGCCCTGGCGACGGCTATATCTGGACGCCCGGCTACTGGGCCTACGACGATGTCGATGGTTATTTCTGGGTTCCCGGTACCTGGGTTCTCATTCCTGAACCCGGCCTACTCTGGACTCCCGGTTATTGGGGCTGGGATGGCGGCTTCTTTGTCTTCCATGAGGGCTACTGGGGACCGCACGTCGGCTTTTACGGCGGCATCAACTACGGCTTCGGCTACGTCGGTGTCGGCTACCAAGGCGGGTATTGGGATCACGACCGCTTTTTTTATAACCGCTCCGTCAATCACATTGATCACGTCACCAACGTCTACAACAAAACCGTCGTCGTCAACAACACCTACGTGAGTTACAACGGAGGCGCCGGCGGTATTACCGCGCGGCCAACCGCCCAAGAAGAAGCCGCCATGCGCGATCGGCACATTCCACCAAGCGCTGTTCAGGTGCAACACCGGCGAACCGCCAGTACCAACCGGCAGCTATTTGAATCCGTGAACCACGGCAAGCCCGCGATTGCCGCCACCCCCCGGCCGGCCGAGTTCAGTGGGCACGGTGTCGTAGCCGCCAAGGCCGCCGCCAGAAACTATGCGCCGCCAACTGCTCGAGGAGGCGCCGCACCCGCCCGCGTACCCGAGGCCGGCCGCGGCAACGCGCCCGAACCGACGCGAGGCAACGCGACGGAGCGCTCCGCCCCTGCGGTCCACGCCAACCAACTGCCTCCGCTCAATCGCCCCACCTACCCCGGTGGAAATTCGAAGGCGGAAAAGCAATATCAACAGCAGCAGGAAAAACTGTACAACAAGCAGCAACAGGAACGTCAGAAACTGGAACAGCAACAGGAGCAGGAGCACCAGAAACTGGCGCGCTCCAACCCAACGCCGCAAAGGCAGCAGCAACTCGAGCAAAAGCACCAGCAGCAGACGCAGCAGATGCAGCAACGCCATGCCGCCGAACAGCAGCGAATGCAAACCCGCGCGCCGCAACCTGCACCTGAGAGACGCAGATGAACCGCCGGAGTGAGAACCGCGCTATCGACAAAGGCCGGAACGGATCGAAGATGGCTGTTAAGAAGGGACGCTTAGGAGTGGCGGCTTAGAAGTTCGGTTCGATCTTTTGCTGCGCACAACGAAGCCGCGCGTCGGCTCGCTGACCGTGCTCTTCAGCCATGTCAATGGCAATTCTGCCGGTAGTCTTAGTGAGCAGGGCAAAGACGGCGGCATTTACAATCACTCCGGCCGTCTCCTCGTGAACAGCAGCAATATTTCGGGCAACAGCACCGTGGTGCCAGCGACCGCCCGCCAAGGGCCGTCAATTTCCGCAGTATGCTGCCATGCAGCGGCACTGATTCTCTCGTTGACCCATCGGCAAGCGCTTAGCTGAGGCTTTCATACATTGGCCCCGCATTTGTTAATTTAGCGTTGGATGCTTCGGTCTGAATCTGCGTTAACTACACGGTCGTTTGATCCGGAAACTCGAATGTCTTGCCAACGGCGGCAATTGCGCGGACTGCAAAGGGTTCGTGGGCCGGAACATTCGAATGCGACATCCCGTTGTCCCTCATGCGAGCGCCGGAGAGCTCAGG
>Ga0335079_10002542_pt1 | contig 21044 bp, 20 predicted proteins | sample Lox_Sample_33_FD_206719 | JGI IMG/M metagenome (GOLD analysis project Ga0335079, IMG submission 206719) | Soil microbial communities from Loxahatchee National Wildlife Refuge, Florida, United States - Lox_Sample_3.3 | ecosystem: Environmental > Terrestrial > Soil > Wetlands | place: USA... | reverse complement strand
ATCGCCTTCGCCATCGAAGCCAAGTCGCGGCAGGACGAGGACCGCATGGGCAACGCCGTCCACCGCATCCTCGAAGAAGATCAATCGCTGCGGTTCTTTCGCGATCCGCAGACCAAGGAGTTCTTGCTGGGCGGCAGCGGTCAGCAGCACGTCGAAATTGTGGTCAGCCGGCTGAAGAAGCGGTATGGGGTGGATGTCACCCTAAAAGCGCCGAAAATTCCTTACCGCGAAACCATCCGGGGCAATGCGGATGTCCAGGGCCGCCACAAGAAGCAGACCGGCGGCCACGGCCAGTTCGGCGATTGCTGGATCAAGATGGAGCCTCTGCCTCGGGGCGCCAAGTTCGAGTTCGTCAACGACATTTTCGGCGGATCCATTCCCAAGAACTATATTCCGGCTGTGGAAAAAGGGATTCTGGAAGCCGCCGAAAACGGCTTTCTAGCCGGATACCCCATGGTGGATTTCCGCGTGGTGCTCTACGACGGCTCCTACCATGATGTGGATTCCTCCGAGCTTTCCTTCAAACTGGCGGCCCGCAAAGCGTTCAAAAATGCGATGCAGGAGGCCAAGCCGGCGCTGCTCGAGCCCATCATGAATGTGGAGATCCAAGCCCCCGTCGAGTATGCCGGCGACCTCATGGGCGACCTGAACGGCCGCCGCGGCCGCATCTCCGGCATGGATACCAAAGGTAATACTCAGTTCATTCGCGCCCAGGCCCCCATGGCGGAAATGCTAAACTATCAGAATGATCTGACGTCCATGACGCAAGGGCGCGGCTCCTTCACCATGGAGTTCGATCATTACGATTTCGTGCCGGCCCAACAGGCGGAAAAGATCATTGCCGCCGCTAAAGCGGCCAAGGCAGGAGAAGAGGAAGAAGAGGAATAGCGCCTCGATCCCGTGTCAGCGGGACACAGGCCGTAGTTCCTGGCACACAAATATTGCCGTATGCCCGGTTGACCTCGGCCGGGGAATGAGCTAGAGTCTAGGTTTCAAACCGATCACAGCCCCGGATTGCATCCGTAGCACTTGCCGGGACTATATACCAGTTCGAAGGATCGTGAATGACCGCTCGAACCAAACGGGTTTACTGTCTTTTTTGCACCTCCGTCGCGTTGGGCATAGCTGGCTGCGGTTACAACCAGCAATCCAGGTTCCAAAACGCGTTCTTGCCATCGACGCCGCACCCGGCAGCGGCGGACATCGGCGAGCCACCCTCCCTGGAACCTAATTTATATCTCCACGACGCGCCCGCCTTTCTCACTCAGGTGCGCAGATCCCCGGCGGCGCCCTCCGCTGCCAGCCTCCTCATGCAACGCGCCGACCAGGCCTTCCAGCGCGGCAGAAGACTCTACCAGGCAAATGATGTTCTACAGGCACGGACGGAATTCGACGCCGCCATCGATCTGATGCTCAAGGCTTCGGAAAACAACCCGGAAGACCGGCAGGCCTTCGAAGCGCGCCTGGATGAGATGGTGGATTCGATCCATCGATACGATCTGGCGGGATTGGGCGCCGGCGCGGATGTCGGCCAAGCCAGCTTCGAAAAGGCTCCCCTGGAGGACATCCTCCAGATGACCTTCCCGGTGGACCCCAGGTTGAAAGACAAGGTGAAGGAGCAGGCCCGCGCCACCGCTTCGCAGCTTCCGCTTTCGGTCAACGACGCGGTGCTGGGCTACATCAACTATTTCTCGGGGCGCGGCAGGCGGACCATGATCGCCGGGCTGGAACGGGCAGGCCGTTTTCACCCTCTGATCCAACGCATTTTGCAGGAAGAAGGCATTCCCCAGGAATTGATCCACCTGGCGCAGGCCGAATCCGGGTTCATGCCCCGCGCCATATCGCGGAAGGCGGCCGCCGGCATGTGGCAGTTCGTGGCGTTTCGCGGCCAGGAGTACGGGCTGATGCGGACGCCCTATACCGACGATCGCCTGGATCCGGAGAAGGCCACGCGCGCTGCCGCCCACCACCTGCACGACCTGTACAACATGTTCGGCGACTGGTACCTGGCGATCGCGGCCTATAATTGCGGCCCGAACGTGGTGCTGAGGGCGGTCGAGCGCACCGGATACGCGGACTTTTGGGAGTTGCGCCGGCTCCATGTGCTTCCGCTTGAAACCACGAACTACGTGCCGATTATCCTGGCCATGACCATCATGGCGAAGAACGCGCCCGAATACGGGCTGGAAGGCGTGGTCCCGCGGACGCCGCTCGAATACGACTCCATCGAGGTGGCTTCCCCGACGCACCTGGCGCTGGTTGCGGATTTGACCGATGCGCCGATGTCGGAGTTGCTGGACCTCAATCCGGCTCTTCTAAAAGGCGTGGCTCCCGCAGGGTACGCGCTGCATGTTCCGCAGGGCACGGGCAGCAGCCTCTCGGCTTCCTTGCAAATGGTCCCCGCCGACCGCCGTGCGGCCTGGCGCATCCATAAGGTGTCGAGCGGCGAGACGCTGGCCTCCATCGGCAAACGCTACGGAATGCCTGCCGCCAGCATCGCGGCAGTGAACGGTCTGACGAAGGCGGCGCCGGCCACCGGCGACCAACTCGTGATTCCCGCCGCTTACCGGCAGGTTAGTGCGCCGGTGCCTTCGGCTTCCAGGCGCCATGCCGCCGCGCCCGCGGCAAAGCGCCGCCGCCGGGGTACGGCGGTCCTGACGCACACCGCCTCCAACAGGACTACACGGCCGGCCGGCGGCGAATAAGCCGCCCGGTTGCGGACGTCCGGCGTTCGCCGCTCGTCTCCGCGCTCCGGCCGGGCCCCGCTCAGACCGGAGCCACGGCCGTGAGGGACTCGTCAGCCCGGTCAGAAACCGATTTCGGAAGTACGGCGAACTGAAGTTTCGCCGCGGCAAGCTTGCGCCACGGGCCGTTCTTGCCCCGAACGGTGAAACAGGGTATCTTGGGGCGAGATCATACAAATGGACGTCCTCACGCGAACCAAGGCCGCCGACACGCGCGACGTTCTGGCAAAGTGCCGGGATTACGGCCGGGTCGTTGGCGGCCGATTCATGCGCATCCGCGACATACACGAGGCCGGCCTCTACGTCTACTTTGAAGTCTTCGACGACCGGGAAGGCTGCGGTCCGGCCGAAGCCCGCATCGATGGGCGGAAGGTGCTGATGTTCGGGTCCAACGACTACCTGGACCTCACCGCGCATCCGAAGGTCAAAGAGGCCGCCGTACAGGCCGTACGCAAATACGGCACGGGCTGCAGCGGCTCGCGCCCGCTGAACGGAACGCTCGACCTGCATGTCCGGCTCGAAGGCGAGCTGGCCGCCCTGACGCGCAAGCAGGACGCCATGATCTTCGGCACCGGCTTTCAGACCAACTACGCCGTGTTGTCGGCTTTGTCCGGAAAGGGCGATGTGCTGCTGTGCGACCATAATCTGCATGCCAGCCTGGTGGAGGGCGCCATGCGGTCGACGGCCCGCACCGTGCGCTTCCGGCATAACGATATGGACCATCTGGAGCACTGTCTCCGGAATTGCTCGCCCAAGGAAAGCGTCCTGATCGTTTCCGAAGGCGTTTTCAGCATGGAAGGCGACCTGGCGGATCTGCCCGGCACCGTGGCCCTGGCGCGGCAGTACGGCACGCGGGTCTACGTGGACGAAGCCCACGGCATCGGAGTCCTCGGATCGACCGGCGCGGGCGCCGCGGAGCACTTCGGCGTGCTGGACAAAGTCGACATGGTGATGGGGACGTTCAGCAAATCGCTGGCTTCGATCGGCGGTTTCGTGGCGTCCAGCAAGCCGGTGATCAAGTACCTCAAACACACGGCGCGGCCGTTTCTTTTCTCCGCCAGCCTGCCGCCGGCCTCCACCGCCGCCGTAAGCGCGGCGCTCGAGATCATGCGGCAGGAGCCGGAGCGCCGCCACCGCTTGAGCGCGATCGCCAACCGGCTGCGCTTCGAGCTCCGGTCCCGCGGTTTCTCGGTATTGGAGGGCCAGACACCCATTGTGCCGGTGGTCATCGACGACCAGTTGGATGTGTTCCTGCTCTGCAAGTTTCTGCTGGAGGAAGGCATCTACGTGAATCCGGTGCTGCGTCCGGCGGCGGCCCAGAATATACTGCGGATATCCTGCACGGCAGGTCACACGGACGCGCAAGTGGACCGGCTGGTGGAGACGCTGCAGCGCGTATCCAAGCGGCTCGAGGTCCTGAAGCAATCGGAGCAGCCCGGCGCGTCTTCCGCATAGATCGTAGGCCGGCAAAGTGCGGCCGCGGGCTTGGCGGAGAACATTTCCGGTATCGCCGCACCCCCGCAGCAGATCGCGTCCCGAACCACCGTGGAGAGGCGGAGTTTCAAGCCTTCGCGCCGCGGCCGGCGATACAATAAAGGCATGGAACGCCGGGGCTTTCTGAGATCCGCGCTGGCGCCGGCTATTTCCCGGCTCGCTTTGGCCAAACGGGCGCTGCCGCGCAGGCGCTATCGCGACGGGGTGGAACTTTCCATCATCGGCTTCGGTGGCATGGTGGTGGTCGGGCAGGAGCAGGCCGCCGCGGATCGCCTCGCCGCCGAAGCGATCGAGCGGGGCGTCAACTACTTTGACGTGGCCCCCACCTACGGCGACGGCGAAGCCGAAACCAAGCTCGGCCACGCCCTCGTGCCGCATCGCCGGAACCTCTTTCTGGCCTGCAAGACTACCGCGCGCGATGCAGCGGGCTCGCAGAAGGAGCTGGATCGCTCGCTCGAACGGCTGCACACCGGCCACTTCGATCTGTACCAGTTCCACGCGGTCGCCTCGCTCGAAGACGTGGACCGCATCCTCGGCCCAGGCGGCGCGGCGGAAACGTTTCTCAAAGCGCGCGAAGAGGGCAAGACGCGCTACCTGGGATGTTCCGCGCATTCCGCCGAAGCCGCCCTGGCGTTGATGGATCGCTTCCCGCTCGACTCCATCCTTTTCCCGGTGAACTTCGTACTCTTCGAGCAGGGGAAGTTCGGTCCGCAGATCCTGGCCAAGGCCAAGGAAAAAGGCGTAGCGCGCCTGGCCCTGAAGGCGCTGGCTTACACGAAGTGGCCCGAGGGCGCCCGTAAGACGTATCCGAATTGCTGGTATCAGCCGGTGGAAGACGGAGACCTGGCGCGCCAGGCGCTGCGCTTCACGCTCTCGGAAGACGTCACCGCGGCGATTCCGCCGGGCGACGAGCGCCTCTTCCGGATGGCTTTGGAAATGGCGTCGAATTTCCAGCCGCTGAGTGCGGGGGAACGCCGGACGCTTTTGGCTGGAACGGCAGGGGTCGAACCGCTTTTCCGCGCGTAGGACGATTGCGGTCCGCCCTTCAGTCGATGTGGCGGTAGAAAAGACTCCCGAGTGCGGCCAGACACCGGTCGGGCATGTGGCGGCACGCTACCCCAGCCAGGCGGCGCCCCAACATGCTGCTGTTCCCGGGCCGCGGACTATCGACCGGAGACCTCAGATACGACAGGACCGACCGCTCCGCGCTCCAGCGTTCCTTGAAGATGACCAGTCCAAGGTTATCGCAGGCGGAGCGTCCCATATCCAGCCTCTCGAGCCCGCGGGCGATGGCATCCTGGATCGCATGCCAGAAGAGGTAGGGCATCGCACCGAACCTGTGGTATGGCGCCAGCGACGCGCCATATTTGTAGTAAAGGGTATTGCCGAACTGCAAAGTCATGATCCCGGCGATTACCAGGCCCCCTTTGCAGGCGAAGCGAATCGTCGCAGCCTCCCCGAGGCACTCCATGAGATTGTTGAACCATGCCAGCGGCTGCGGCGGCAGCCCATGCCGGCGGCGCGTCTGCATCACCAGGCCGTAGAACTTCCTCAGGGTATCGGGATCCCTCCCTATCGAGACGCGGATTCCTTCTTTTTCGGCGTGCCGGATCCTTCTTTGAACGCAGTTCCGATGAAATCGGCGGAACACCGCTTTGGCTCCCGGACGCAGATCCAGACGATGCAGGTAAAAATCCTGACTCGCGCGCCAATCCGAGGGGGCAGCTTCGAGTCCGGACGCCGGCCGGAGTTCCACGTACTTGCAACCCTCGGCCACCGCAAGCGCCTCCAGTCCGGCGACCAGGCGCGCCAGATCTTCGGGGTGCGCCGCCAGGGGTTCGCAATGATCGGAGAACGGCAGGGATACCAGGCGCCGCCCGGTCAACCAGCTATGCACACGGCATAGGACGAGCCCGTTGTTCAGATCGCCGTTAGGCCCAGCCGTCGTCAACACGGTTGGCCGGCACCCGTAGGTGCGGCGCAGTGTCTCCAGCCAGCCGCGGGTATGAAACACGGACGCTTTTGGATGGTGGTCCAGAAACCGGGGCCACCGCGGATCGCTCAGGGGATCGATCTCATGGACAGGGTTGACGATAGAGGAGCGGAGGAGCCCATTTGGGCCTGTGTGGGTCAAGCGTCTGCCCGGTTCGGCGAGGGCCGTTGGTAGCGGAACCTGTTGAACACCCGTGCTTCTGGGTATCACCCTTCCCTCAAAATCCAAAATCAGCCTCCAAGACCGCGGCCGGTGCGCCGAGCGCTCCCAAAACGCCGGGGAGGAGCTCCCCTCTGATCCAGGTCCTTTTCCTTATGACCACTTTACCACGGCACGCCCATTACCAATCGGTTATTTTGCAGGAGGCGGGACGCAACTTTGCAGGCAAAGACGTTGTGGAGCACGGTGCGGCCACGCACGGCTGCGGGTACGGGCGAGGATGCGGGGCGGCGGCCGCATGATGCAAGTCTTGCCGGGGACGATGTAGGATTTGCCACGGCTTCGCACGCGCTGCAAAGGGGCGTCCGCATCCCGCGGCGGACGGCGAATCGGGATTTGCTACAATGCCACGAGGAGGTTCGAAAAAATGAGATTTCTGCCTGTTTGTGCGGCTTTTCTTGTACTGGGCGCCGCGCAGGCCTTTGGCGCGGCGGCCGACGGCAAGACCGTGTTCGACGCCAGGTGCAAGATGTGCCATGGCGCCGACGGGGCCGGTAATCCGGGCATCGCAAAGTCGCTGAAAACCACCATGCGCCCGCTAGGCTCCGCGGAAGTGCAGGCCAAGTCGGACGCAGACCTGAAGAAAGACATCCTCCAGGGCACCGGCAAGATGAAGCCCATCACCGGCCTGGGGGCCAAGCAGGTGGACGACATCATAGCTTTCGTGCGGACGCTGAAGAAGTAGCCGGGCGCTACGCGGTGGCGTGCGCGGCTCTGCGCCAGGCGGTCTCGTATCCGCGCACCATGTGAATGATGAGGGCGTCGAAGAAGCGTCCCATGCGGCGCTCGAGTTCTTCTTCCGCGTAAAGCTCCATTGAGGTCTTCGTGAGGCCTTGCTCGCTTACGAAGTCGATCATCTTGTCCTTGGTAATCGCGAGCGCGCGCACCGATTCGTGCAGCGGGATGGACTCCTCAAAGCGCGCTTTTCCCAACGCCTCGTAGCGGTGCGCGATTTCGGCTTCGTGGCCTGCCCCGAGCCAATGATCGAGATTTTCCAGGATCTGCAGACCTCGCTCGCGCAACTCCGCGTCGGGCAGTTTGCGAAGGTGAACCAGGTCGGGGTGATGGCGGATCTCGTGAATCACGCTGGCGGCGATCTGTTCCTGATGGGTCTCGATCAGTTGAATCAGCTTTCCGGAAACCATAGCGTGCCTCCCCTTACATCTTACGCCGCAGCAGCGGGGCACGCTCGGGCAATGGCGGCGCGCCGAATTAGCGCACTACCCGGGCGATTGCGCCGAACGGCGGAACCGAAGTCCCGCCCGGCAAGCTGACGCTTACGCCACGGGCCGTTGATCGCCCGGCAATCCACGCGGCCGCGATATCCTGAAACCATGTCCCGGGTGGTTCTAGCCTTTTTCCTCCTCCTCCAAACCCTGGCCCTGTGCCAGGATGTGCATCCGGTCACGGGGCGGCAAGCCGCTCCGGCGATGGGCATGGGAGGCGCGCCCTGGCTCGTCCGGGCGGAGCGGGAGGCCGAGGAGGCTCCGGACGACGCCCTGGACGCCATCGGCATTGCGAAAGGCGCGGCCGTGGCGGACATCGGCGCCGGCGCCGGATATTTTACCTGGCGCCTGGCCGAGCGCGTCGGGCCCGCGGGCAAAGTCTACGCCGTAGACATTCAATCCGGCATGCTCGATCTGTTGCGCCGCAACATGGCCGCGCGCAAACTGACGAATTACGAAACCGTGCTGGGGGCCGAGGACGATCCGCGATTGCCGCCGGGCAGCCTGGATTTGGCGCTTCTGGTGGATGTGTACCACGAGTTTTCGCAGCCCCAGGCCATGCTGCGGAGGATTCGCGCGGCGCTCAAGCCGGACGGGCGCATGGTGCTGCTCGAGTATCGCAAGGAAGACCCGAAAGTGCCCATACGGCCCGAGCACAAGATGAGCGTGGCGGAAGTCAAGGCGGAGATCGAGCCGGAGGGTTTCCGGCTGGACAAGACCATCGAGACGCTGCCGCGCCAGCACCTTCTGATCTTCCGGAAAAACACGATGTGAGAAATTGTGCCTCCCGCCGCCGGGCTGGTTCGTATTCGGTAGTGAGGCACGACACATCATGAAAATCGCAACCATCGTATGGGCGGCGGCCCTGGCTCCGTTGTGGGCGCAGGAGATCAAGCTGCCGGTGAATCTGGACAAGCTGGCGGAAAAGGCGGAGGAGTCGGCGGTCGTCACGCTGGATAAATCCATGCTGCAACTGGTGGGCAAATTCGTGGACAAGGACGAACCGGAAACCCGGAAGGTGCTCGCCGCGCTGGACGGCATCTATGTCCGGAATTTCCAATTCGCCGAGGCGGGCGCCTACAGCCCGGCGGATGTGGAGGCGGTGCGGCGGCAGATCCAAACACCGCCGTGGTCGCGCCTGGTTGGCGTGAGATCGAAGCATAGCGGCGGCGACGTCGACGTGTATTTGAAAGACGCCGGCAACGGACAGGTTGGAGGCATCGTGGTGATCGCCGCGGAGCCGCGGGAGCTCACCATCGTGAACATCACCGGCACGCTGGATCCGGCGCGGCTGGCGGACTTGGGCGGCGATTTCGGCATTCCCAAACTGGAGTTCAGCGAGTCGTCGAGGAAACCGCAATGAGGGCGCGCGCTGTCGTTCTGCTGCTGCTGGCGTCCCACGCGGCGTTGGCCGGCGACGCGGCATTCGATCGCGTCGTGCGCGCCATCGAGTCCCATTACGGCGTCGAGCGCACGCACATTCCCTTCCTGGGCGTGGCGGATTTCTTCGTCAAAGTGGCGCATCCCGAGGGGGCCACCAGCTTGAAACTGGCGGTGTTCGAAGATCTGAAGTCTCCCTCAGGCGCCGGCGCGTGGCGGGAGCTGGACCGCTTCATGGAAACGCTGCCGGGCGAGTTGCATCCGATCGTGCGCGTGCATTCGCGGCGGGACGGCGAATCGATGTACATCTTCGCCGAACCGCAGGGCAAATCGACCCGGATGCTGATGGCCATCTTCGAGCGCGGCGAAGCCACCGTGATTCAGGTAAAGGTGGACGGGCAGACCCTGCTTCGATCGATCGCCGAGCCGGAAGAGGCGCGCAGGAATTTCGGCAAGCGGGACTGAAATCCGCGGGCTGAAGCCGGCCGCTTCAAGCTTGAAGCTCGCGGCGGCAGCTCTCCAGAAACCCATCTTGCAGTGGCGAAAATGCAGGGCGGAAACGGCGGACTGAAGTCCGCCGCGGCAAGCTGAAGCTCGCGCCACACCGGCGCGGCAAGCTGACGCTCGCGCCGCCTGCGGCAGGAGCCGGTCGTTCCGCTATACTGGACCGATCACCCATGCAGCGACTGGCGCGCCGCTTTCTTTTCGTAGCCCTCGCCATCATGGCCGTCCTGGTGATCGGTACGGCAGGCTTCGTACTCATCGAAGGCTATTCCTTTTTCGACGCCTTCTATACGACGCTGCTGACGATGACCACGGTGGGCTACGGCGACAGCCTGCATTTCTCCGGGCGGATTCTGAATTCCTTCCTGCTGATCGTGGGGGTGACGACGATCCTGGTGGCCATCGGCGCCATGACCCAGACGATCATCGAGGCGGAATTCGGCGAAGCGCTGGGAAAACGGCGGAACAAACGCATGATCGACAAGTTGCAAAATCACTTCATCATCTGCGGCTACGGCCGTGTGGGCAGCGGGGCCGCATCGGAATTGCAGCGAGCCGGTGTGCCGTTCGTGGTGGTGGATATCGACGACGACCGCGTAGAAAAAGCTATCGCCGACGGCCTGCTGGCGGTAGCCGCCGACTCCACGCGCGACGAGACTCTGCGCGCCGTGGGAGTCGCGCGGGCCAAGGGACTGGTGTGCGCGCTGGCCACCGATGCGGACAATCTATTCGTGCTGCTATCGGCGAAGTTCGTCAATCCGGGCATCTACGTGGCCACGCGCGCGGCCGAGGAAGGCGCCGAAGAGAAGATGCGCCGCGCCGGGGCCGACGCGGTCTTCGCCCCGTACGCCATCACCGGCCACCACCTGGCGCAAGCGCTGTTGCGGCCGCACGTGGTCCAGTTTCTGGACTTCACGACGCATGCCGCCGGGCTCAACGTGGTGATCGAGCAGGTGCAGGTTTCCGAGCAAAGCAACCTGGTCTCGAAGACCATTCGCGAACTACAGATCGGGCGGCAGCTTGGGGTCATCGTGCTGGCGATCCGGCAAGGGGACGGCGAAATGGTGTTCAATCCGCCGGCCGACAGGGCCATCGCGGCCGGCGACTACCTGATCGTAATGGGACCGCCGGACAAGCTGCATACGCTCGAGGGTATGCTGGCCGGCGTCGCGCGGTAGGGCCGGCGGCTCGCTCGAAGTGCTTGTTGAAAAAACGCCCGGCGTACGGCTTCCTGAGGGTCGCGGCTCTGAAGGTTGTTGCGACATAGAGGCTCTGTTCGTGCGGGCTTGGTTTACAATCTAGGGTACGCATGCCATCCGCCCGGGAAGTGCAGTGGGCTAAGACCCGGATCACCGTCGTGGCCATCGCGGCTCTCGCGGTGCTGTCGGTGCTGGTTTATTTGCTGAGCGGCGGCACGTGGATGAAGCCCAAGACCTCTCTGACCACTTACATCGCGGATTCGACCGGTTTGGAATCGGACGCCGATGTGCAACTCAACGGCGTGGGAATCGGAAAAGTGGAATGGGTGCGGCTCAACCGCTCGAAGGATCCCAATGGAGCGATCGAAGTCCGGCTGACGATCCAGTCGGAGTTTCTGCGGTACATTCCAGAAGACTCGGTTACGGGCATCGACAGCGCGAATCTGCTGGGTGACAAGTACATCGACATCACCATGGGCAAGAGTTCGAAGCACGTGCAGCCCGGGGGAGTGTTACGTTACCGGCCGGCCGGCAATCTGATGCAGAACATCGATCTCAGCCAATTCGACGTGCAGTTGCGGACCATCGACGGGATCGTACGGGACCTGCAGGACGGCAAGGGCCCGCTGGGCCAATTCTTCGTGAGCGACCAACTGTACCGCGACGTTGTGGCCGGCATTCGCAAGATCGAGAAGAGCCTGCGCGCCGTGGCGGACACCAATTCCCAGATGGGCCGGTTCCTGTACAGCGCCCAGGCTTACAACGACCTGCGCGCGTCGCTGCGGCAAGTAGATGACACGCTCGCGAAGATACAGGCCAATCCGTACCTGCGGGACACGGCGCAGTACGACCAGATCCGCGAGCAGGTCGGGAAGCTGCACCGCACGCTGGCGGACCTCACCGCGGGCAAAGGCGCCGGAGGGAAGTGGCTGGCGGACGACGCGGATTATCTGGCATGGAAACGCCTGGTGGCGGGACTGATCGAGTCGGTGGATACGCTGAACTACGGCGAGAGCAGCCTGTCGCTGGCCCATGCGCAGACGTACGAGTCGCTGAACGGCTCGCTGCGCAGCTTCGCAGCCACGATGAAAGACTTCCGCGAACATCCGCAGAAGTACCTGCGGATCAAAATCTTCTGACTTGAGCCAGGACTTGTTCGAGCGCATCGCGGCTGGGCAGGCTGCCCTGCGCCAGGCGCGGGTTGCCTCCGCCGCGTCCGCCGGCTTGCGCGAGAGCGGCTTTGAGCAGCGTGCCGGCGTCCACCCCGCAGCCGGCCGATACGGCGAGCAGCACGGCGGGCGGATCGTCGAGCGCGGCGACAAAGACGGCGTTAGGCTGGGCCGTGAAGCTTTGCGCGACGGCGCGCAGGTTCTCGAGATTCCCGGATGGCAGCCGGCGTTCGGCGCGGCGCACCCCGTCGCCGGCGGGAGCGGTGGCGGCGTAAAGCTCGCGGCCTTCGTACTGGGCCAGGTCCGCTTCCAGCTTGCGGCGCAGCTTGTCGTTTTGGCGGGCCGATTCGAGCTGCGCGGCGGCCAGGGTGGGCGCCTCGTCGAGCGATCCGGAGAACAGTTGCGCCACACGAGCCAGCGCGTCGTAATCGGCGCGCGCCCGGCGGATGGCGCGCCCCCCGCATAAGAACTCCACGCGGACGGTGTCGCGGACCCTCTCCAGTTTCCGGATCAGGACCGGCCCGATCTCCCCGGTGCGCGAGACGTGCGTGCCGCCGCAGGCGCTACGGTCCAAGCCTTCGATCGAGACGATGCGCAGCTCGCCGGTGCGCCCGGAAGGCTTGCGCAGGTCTTGCGTTTCGGCGGCGTCTTCGAAGGAAACCGCCAGCGGGCGGTTCTCGAAGACGGCCTGGTTGGCGCGGCGCTCGGCTTCGAGCACGCGCGCGGGCTCCAGCGCGCCGGCAGCCAGGTCGATCGTGGAATCGTCCTGGCCGAGATGGAAGCTGACAGTGGCGATGCCGAAGCGCTCGACGAAGACGGCCGAGAGCAGATGTTGGCCGCTGTGCTGCTGCATGTGATCGAAACGGCGGTCCCAATCGATGCGGCAGTCCACCTCGTCCGCGGCGTGCGTTTGCGGGGGCGCCGCGGCGATGTGCGCGATGCGTTCGCCTTCGTCGACGACTTCCAGGACCGGTACGCCGGCGATGGCGCCGATGTCGTGCGGCTGGCCGCCGGACGCCGGGTAGAACGCCGTGCGGTCGAGATAGATGCGGCGTCCGCCATCGGCGCGATCCGTCACGCGCGCGCGGAATTCTCGCAGGTAGGAGTCGGTGTAATAGAGGCGTTCGGTCACTTCACCAGATTAGCGCCTCAACACGGTGCTATACTCCCGGAATGTCATTTTGGCGTTTACTGGCATTGACGGCGGCGCTGGCCGCGGCCGGGGCCGCGCAGCAACCGAGGATCCTGATTCGCGCCGGGCACGTGCTCGACGTGCGCACCGGCCAGGAGCCGGCCGATCAGACGATCGTGGTGGCGGGCGACCGGATCGCCGCGATTACCGCGACCGCTTCCACACCCGCGCAGGCCGGCGACCGGGAAATCGATCTGCGCCCGCTGACCGTGCTGCCGGGTCTGATCGACGTGCACACGCATCTGACCTTCGCCAACGACTTCGATCCGTACACCCGCCTCTCGACCGATGCCGTGCGGGAAGCGCTCAACGGCGTACGCTTTGCGAAGATCACGCTGGAAGCGGGATTCACCAGCGTCCGCAATGTCGGCGCATCGGGCTATTCGGATGTAGCCTTGCGGGACTACATCAACGCGGGCTACATTCCCGGTCCGCACATGCAGGTCAGCGGGCCGCCGCTCGGCATCACCGGCGGACACTGCGACAATAATTTCCTGCCGGCGGAATATCACGCCAGCACGGAAGGGATTGCCGACGGAATTGCCGCGATCCAGCACCATGTGCGGCAGAACATCAAGTACGGCGCGGATTTGATCAAGGTCTGCGCCACGGGCGGCGTGCTGTCGAAGGGGGACGATCCGCAGGCCAGCCAATACAGCCTCGACGAACTCAAGGCCCTGGTGGCCGATGCGCACCGGTTGGGCCGCAAAGTGGCGGCGCACGCGCACGGCGCGGAGGGCATCCTGTTCGCCGCCGATGCGGGCGTCGACTCGATCGAACACGGGACCTACATCGATGCCGACGGCGCCGCCGCCATGAAGAAGCACGGCACGTGGCTGGTGCCTACGCTCTACCTCGTCGATTGGATGCGGGAGAACGGGCATCTGCCGGCGATGTTCCAGAAGAAGATGATGGACGTCAGCGCCGCGGTCCTGCAGAACCAGCGGAAAGCGATCGCGGCCGGCGTGAAGGTCGCGCTGGGCACGGACGCGGCAGTGTATCCGCACGGCTTGAACGCGCACGAAGTGGAAGTCTACGTGACGAAGCTCGGCATGACGCCGCTGGCCGCGTTGCAGGCTGGAACGATCAACGCGGCCGAGCTGATGGGCTGGTCGGACCGCACCGGCGCGCTGGAGCCGGGCAAATGGGCGGATGTGATTGGCGTGGAGGGCGATCCGCTCGGGGATGTGCGGACTCTGCAGCGGGTGAAGTTCGTGATGAAGGCGGGGGTGGTGTACAAGACGGCGAACTGAGGTTCCGCCGCCCGGCGGACTTTAGCTGAAGTTTGCGCCACGTGCGCGGCGTATTATCATGGCGCATATGGCCAAAGCTATCAATCCCGTTCCGCCGGGTTTCGGCACCCTGACCGTGCACCTTACCGTGCCGGGATGCGCCGGCTACATCGACTTCCTGAAGCGCGCGTTCCGGGCAGTGGAGATCAGCCGCTCGCCGGGTCCAGGCGGCAAGCTCCTGCATGCCAGCGTGAAGATTGGCGATACCATCCTGATGCTCAACGACGACTTTCCCGAAATGGGCGCGCCGCTGATTGCCCAGGGGGCGTGGCCGCTGCGCCTGAACCTGTACGTTCCGGACGCGGACGCTATTTGGGCGCAGGCGATCGCCAGCGGCTGCGTGGTGATCATGCCCCTGCAGGATCGATTCTGGGGCGACCGTTATGGCCAGTTGCGCGATCCGGCCGGTTTTGTCTGGGCCATCGCGACGCATCTCGAAGATCTCACGCCGGAAGAATTGCAGGAGCGCGGCGCGAAGGCGATGGCGGCCATGGGCGGCGCTAAAACCTGAGCGGGGCGGGGAACCCCGAACTGCCAGTCCCCGCCGGGTTCCGCCCCGGGAGTGTGAGTGTCCCGCACTTTGCCGGCGCTGTGGATCGAAAATCCGACAATCGGGCTTGACCTGTCTATCGCTGTAGGGTTCACACTGAACTCAGGGACCATGTGGACCGTTTCCAAACTGGCCGCCCGCTGCGGTTTGAGCCGCGGCACGCTGCTGTACTACGAATCCATTGGACTGCTGAAGCCGGCCGCGCGCAGCGCCGCCAATTACCGGCGCTACGGCGAGCAGGATCTGCGGCGGTTGCAACAGATCTGCGCGTACCGGCATGCCGGTCTGACGCTGGCGGACATCGGCGGAATTCTGGACCGGCGCGAAACGGACGCGGCCGGGGTCCTGAAGCGGCGGCTGCTGGCGCTCGACGGCGAAATCGAAACGCTGCGGGCGCACCAGCGCGCCATTCTGAGGCTGCTGAAAACCGATTCGTTTGGGAGAAAAAAAATGATCACAAGAGAGAAGTGGGTAGGCATTATGAAGGCCTCGGGGCTGACCGAGGCGGACATGCACCGGTGGCACGCGGAGTTCGAGCGGGCGGCGCCGGATGAGCATCAGGAGTTTTTGGAGTTCCTGCACATTCCGGCGGAGGAGGTGCGCACGATCCGGGATTGGAGCCGGAAGCAAGCGGGGTGATAAGCGGAGGGGCATTGCCGCCGTGGATGTCAGCGCGACCAGGTGATCCCGCGGCCGAGCACGAAGATGAAAAGGAGGGTGGCGACGGCGCCGGCAGCGATCCAGGCGCGGCTGCGCGGGAGCGTCGCCACCCCAGCTTCTTCGCCCTGCTTCCACCCGTGGATCAGGCCAGGCAGGCTGAGGAGACCGGCATTGGCGCCGAGCGTGGATGGCAGCGCGGAGGCGAGCACGTAGAATAGTCCAGCGGGGTTGAGCAAACCCGCGAGGCCGGCCAGAATCCCGTCTGTGAAGTATGGGGTCCAACAAAGCCCGCGTAGCCGGCCGGGGGTCTCCGGGCCGCGAAATGGCGCGAGCTGCGCGCCCACGACCAGCATCGCTGCGTAGTACGAAGCCGCGCCCACGACGATCAGTCCAAGCCGCCACAGCCAGTGCGGTTGCAGGCCGCGGATGACCGCGGCCCAGTCGCCGAAATCAAAGAAGCCGGAGAACAGGAAGTAGCCCGTACCGGTGAAGAGATTGCCCGCCAGGGCCAGAATCAGGAAGTAACGGACGGCCGGCGGGTAGCGCCGCGGCCTGCGCAGCAATAGCCAGAGGATCGCCGCAAAAAGAAGATTAACGAGCGTGCCGTTCGCCGAGATCCAGCGCGTATCGATATCGCTTTCGAGCGCCACGGTGCTCATGGTGAGGCGATGGGCTCCGCTGAGCCAGGCGGTGAGGCCGTGACCGAGGCCTTCATGCAGAATGTCCTGGAGAATGCAGGCCAGCGCGGAGATGGAGATGACGGTGGGGCGATCGTCAGTCATCGATAGCGAGGTTATTCAGGTTAGTAAGTCAGGCCGTAACCATACTTGAACAGCGGGTCGTAATTCGCGTCGCCCGGGTGACTCGGAATCTGGTCCATGGAACGGGGCCAGGAGAAACTGAGTTTGCCGGAAGGCTTGTATGCGCCGAACAGGACATCGGCCACGCCATCGCCCTCGGTGCCGGGGAGCCAGGCGGCGAGGAAAGCATCCGCCTTCTCGAGGGTCTCGCCGACGATCATGGGGCGCCCGGACAGCAGGACCACGACCACGGGAATTCCGGCGGATTTCATGTTCTCGACGGCGGCCACGTCTTCGGGCGCGAGATGCAGGTCGCTCGAATCGCCATTAGTCTCCGCGTACGGTTTCTCGCCGATGACGACGATGCCTACGGCGGCTCCGGCCGCTCCTTTGCCGTCCTCGCTGAAGGTCACCTGGGTTGACGGAGAGACGGCTTTCCGGATGGCCTGCAGGATGGTCGTGCCGCCGGGGGTGACGCTGCCGGTTTGGCCTTGCCAGAAGATCGTCCAGCCGCCGCACTGATTGCCGATGTTGTCGGCGTTCTTTCCGCCCACGTGGATGCGCGGGGCCTTTTTCGCAAGCGGCAAGGCGTGGCCGTTGTTTTTCAACAGCACGAGCGACTGCCGCACGGCGTCGCGGGCGAGGGCGCGGTGCTCGGGCGAACCGAATTTTTTCCAAAGGGCGCGGTCGGCAAGTTGCGAATGGTTTTTGTCCATCAAACCCATGGCGAACTTCACGCGCAAGATACGGCGGACGGCGTCGTCGATGCGGGTCATGGGCACGGTTCCATCCTCGGCGGATTCCTTCAGTTTGGCGAAGAAATCCTGGTAGCGTTCGGGCACCATCACCATGTCCATGCCGGCGTTGATGGTGGCCGCGATCTTGTGTTTGTAGTCTCCAGGCAGCGCGTCGATGGCGGCGTAGTCGGAGATGAGGAAGCCTTCGAAACCGAGCTCCTGCTTGAGGATTTCCGTGAGCAGGCGCTTGCTGGCGGAGCATTTCACGCCGTTCCAACTGCTATAGGAGGGCATGATGGACCCGACGCCGGCGCGTATGGCGGTGATGTAGCCTTGCAGGTGGATCTCGCGCAGGGTCTTTTCATCCAGGCGCGTATCGCCCTGGTCGAGGAGTTTGCGGCCCAGGGTGCTCGAACCATAAGCGGTGCCGCCATCGCCGGCGTAGTGTTTGGCGCAGGCCAGGACGGAGAGCGGGTTCGCCAGATCGCCTTGGAGGCCGCGCACGGCGGCCGCGCCCAGTTCCTTGACGCCCTCCGGCTCGTCGGCGAAGCCCTCGTAGGTGCGGCCCCACCGGATGTCGCGGGGCACGGCGACGCAAGGCGCGAAAGCCCAGTTGATGCCGGTGGCGCGGACTTCCTCGGCGGTCACGCGGGCGATTCTCTCAACGAGCGCCGGATTGCGGGCGCAGCCCAGCCCGATGTTGTGGGGGAAGATCACGGCGCCGAGGACGTTGTTATGGCCGTGCAGAGCGTCCACGCCGTAGAGGAGGGGGATGGAGAGGCGGGTTTTGAGGGCCGCCTGCTGGTAGCGGTCCACCAGGTTGGTCCAGGCTTCCAGGCTGTTGCCCTCCTTGGGATCGGAGTCGCCGCCGCTCAACAGCGATCCGAGATGGTATTTATCGATGTCGGAATCGGCTTTGAGGAAGAGCTGGTCGGGCTGGGTCATCTGCCCGACCTTTTCGTCGAGCGTCATTTTGGCGAGGAGGGCGTTGGCCTGGGGGTCGAAGGAAGAAAACCTGTTGGGCCGGGAGGCAGCGGCGCCGATCAGGCAAGCCAGTGCGGCGAAACAGACGACAGCGGCGAAACGGATCTGGATCATAAGACGAAATCATACCACCATGTCTGATGCGATTCCGGATGGGGTGCGCATTTCCGTTGCGGGGGACCGGCGGCTGGCCGAATCCGCGCAGGGCGGCACGGGCGGGCGGCCGGAATCCGGGCATCCCCTGCTGATGGAGGCGGGCCGCGAGTGCTAACCAATAGTAAGTGGTGTCTGCCGGAGGAGTTTCCTGTTACACTCAAAATCAGCCGAAACCGGGCCTATTCCGATGCCAAGACGATGGGTTGCGATGATTTGTCTGGCTGCCGCGGCGGCCTGGGCGCAGGACAGCGAGAAGCTGGCGCCGTATTATCCAACTCCGGAGAGCGTGGTGGTGAAGATGCTGGAATTGGGCGGCCTGAAGGCGGGCGAGAAGATGTTCGACCTGGGGAGCGGCGACGGGCGCATCGTGATCCTGGCGGCGCAGAAGTTCCACGCGGAGGCTACCGGCGTGGAGCTGGACAAAGACCTATGCCGGCAGAGTTTGGAGCGCATCCGCAAGCTCGGGCTGGAGAAGAGCGCGAACATTGTCAATGGCGACATCTTGAAGCAGGATTACAGCGCGGCGGATTTGATCACGGTCTACCTGCTGCCGGGGTCGAACGACAAAGTGCAGCCATTGCTGGAGCGGCAGTTGAAGAAGGGAACGCGGGTGGTGGCGCACGATTTCGAATTCCGGAACTGGACGCCGGCGAAAGTGGAAGACATCGAAGATGACGGTGAGGGCCGCAGCCACACGTTATTTCTCTACCGGCGTTAGCGGCACGATGGCGCCCGTGCGAGGTGAGATGGTTTCATCGCAGGCCTTGTGGAAACATTATCTTCCTTGGGTGCGGGTGCTTTTCGCGGCTGCGGCTTTGGCGGAGGGGCTGCTATTGGCGCCGTTGGCTTCGCCCTGGGCGAACGGCGCAGCCGGCATGTTCCTGGTATTCGGACTGTTGATTCCCCTGCGGAAGCGCTCGCACGATGGGGCTTTCAGCCTGCTGGTTCTGTTCGGAGACGTGGTCTTCTTTCTGGTGCTGGTGAGCTCGGGGATGGGATCGCGGTTCTGGCTTCCGGTGATTTACTACCTCTACATGGCGGCGGAGGCGGTGGCCTTGTACAGCCCGCGGGAGGTGCTGGTGGTGGTGGGGGCGAGCGCGATCTTCTGCGCGGTGGCGCAGTCGCCGTTCGGCATCGGGCTGCGGCGCACGACGGCCGTGGCGGGAGTGCTGGCCTATGCGTTCGCGGCGCACAAGAAGCGTTTGGAATCCAGAATCCAGGAGGAGGCGCTGCGGGCGGGCGAGGCGAAAGAGGATGCGCGGCGGGCCAAAGAGATGGAACGCCAGCGGATCGCATCGGATTTCCACGACGGCCCTCTGCAGAGTTTCATCAGCCTGCAGATGCGGCTGGAGATCGTACGCAAACTGCTGGAGCGGGATTTCGGCGCCGGGATGGACGATTTGCAGGATTTGCAGAGCCTGGCGCAGCAGCAGGTGAAGGAGCTGCGCGCGTTTGTGAGGAGCATGCGCCCGGTGGAACTGCAGGGGGCCAACCTGTACGCGTCGGGGCGCAGGGTTTGCGAGAACTTTCAGAAAGAGAGCGGCATCCCGGTGACGTTCGTGGGCGGAGAAGGGCCGCTGAAGCTGCCGGAGGAAACGGCTTCGGAAGTGATCCAGATGCTGCGGGAGGCGCTGCACAACGTGTTGAAACACGCGGCCGCGACGCGGGTGGCGGTATCGGTGGAGCGGGCGGGGAAGCTGCTGGAGATTTCGGTCGACGACAACGGCCGCGGGTTCCATTTCAGCGGCGTGTATTCGCTGGACGAGCTGGAATTGCTGCGGCTGGGGCCGGCCAGCGTGAAGCGGCGGGCGCGCGAGCTGAATGCGGAGATGACGCTGGAATCGCGGCCGGGGCGCGGCGCGGGGCTGAAACTGCGCATCCCGATTCCATGAGGCTTCCGGCAGGCGCGGGGCTTCTGGCGGTCTCGCTGTTGGGGACTGGCTGCGGGCGCTACGACGATTTCCGGCTTCCGGAACTGAACGTGGCGCAGCCGGAGGTGAGCTACACGTGGGAACCGCGCGCCGCGCCGGTCCTGGAGCACGGCAAGGGCGGCGATTGGGATTCGCACGATGCGCTGAACCCTTCGCTGGTGCGTCACGCCGGCACTTACTACAACTTCTACTCCGGTTTCGACGGGCGGGCCTGGCGCACCGGCCTGGCCACTTCGACGGATGGGTTGACCTGGAAGAAAGAAGGCGTGGTGTTGGCTCCCGACGAGCAAGCCGGCGAGGGCGGTTATATGGCGGCCAACGGATCGGCCGTGTTCCACGGCGGGGCGTTCTGGTATTGGTATCAGGCCGGGGCGAAAGAAACCCCGCGGCTGGGACTGGCGCGCTCGAGCGACGGCCGGCACTGGAGCAAGGCGCGCTTTCCGGTGATGGATTTCGGGCCGCGGGGAAGCTGGGACGAACGCGGGATCGGCGATCCGTACGTGCTGGAAGTGGGGCAGTATTTCTACCTTTTCTACCTGGGGCAGGATCGCGCGCGGCGGCAGCGGTTGGGGGTCGCGCGATCGCGGGATGGCGAGCACTGGGAGAAGCTGCGGACGAATCCGATCCTGGAACTCGGCAAGTATGGCGGCTTCGACGAGATGGGGCTGGGCGAGCCGGCGGTGTGGATCGGGCACGGTTATTACTGGATGCTATACACGGGCCGCGACGCGCGGGAGTACCGGCGTTTGGGAATGGCTCGATCCACCGACGGCGTTCACTGGCAGAAACTGCCGGCGGTTTTCGAAGGCAACCG